>Ga0210401_10000031_pt1 | contig 160586 bp, 140 predicted proteins | sample IncBWH32MmetaG_FD_150866 | JGI IMG/M metagenome (GOLD analysis project Ga0210401, IMG submission 150866) | Forest soil microbial communities from Barre Woods Harvard Forest LTER site, Petersham, Massachusetts, United States - Inc-BW-H-32-M | ecosystem: Environmental > Terrestrial > Soil >...
AACTCCTGACATAGCGCCGTCAGCGACTTCTCCCGCCGTGTCGCCGCCACCACAAACCGCACTTTCTGTTCCTCCACGTCCATCGTCTTCCACGCCATCCTTGCTCTCTCCGGGCCGGTGGAACCAGCGCGGGAGTGTAAAGGATGTCCCGGGACACTTTGTAAAGGATGTCATGAGACTGGACACGTTCTGTGCGATTGAGTGGGTAGCGATGCTGCTCGCAATACCCAGGGCTTCAGCTCGGCCCAAACATTCGCCTTTTTTGCCGACGAGTCGGGTCGAGATGCCGCCTCCCTCTCCCAGCGTTCACGCATCACATCTGACCGGTGACAACTGCCCTTGCAGTCCTCAGGCTAAGTAGGCGAAGCTGACTCGCCGCGCGTGTCCCCAGAGGACGGTGGCGGCGGACGCTAAGTCCTTTGTCCGGAATATTTTGCCGATAAGTTCTTTGACATCAAAGATCTTGCGGGATTTCCCGCGTAACCTGCTCATTCCACAAGACCAGGGGGAGGGGGGAGCGGTGTTTGGGAGGCCGGGGGCTTCACGGACCAGTGAAGCAATTCGTCACCGAGAAATTAGATCAGCCGTATTCCGTAGACGTCTATCCAGGAACGGATGCTTCGTTCCTCCTCTACGAGGACGATGGCGTCTCCTTCAATTACCGGACAGGCGAATGGACGGGCATCCAAATGGATTGGCGAGCGGTGGATCGTCGCGAACAGTCCACTTCGATGGCAAGCAAGTCGAAGTTAAATTTTAGGAAAGACACTTCGAGAAAGAATAGTTCAATCATCGATAATCGCAGCCACACTTCGGTTAGGAGTTCATCATGAACGCTGCCCCGTCCCGAGCGATTCTTCAATTCCTGGCGTGCCGAGCGAGTCTGCGTGTCCTGATTTGCTGCGCGTCCTTGAGTGGTCTTTTGGGCCTGGTGACTGAGGCTCACGCCTCGGCGCCGCCCGCCGCTCAGAAGACGCTGCAGATTTACTTTGTCGACGTGGAGGGAGGCCAAGCCACTCTGTTCGTCACCCCCGCGGGCGAATCGCTGCTGATTGATACAGGTTGGCCAGGAAACGAGGGGCGCGATGCCGACCGCATCGTGGCGGCGGCCAAAGAAGCAGGAATCAGCAGGATTGATTTTGTTCTGATCACCCACTATCACACTGATCACGGAGGGGGAGCGCCACAACTGGCGGCGCGCATTCCCGTAAAAACATTCATTGACCACGGCGAAAATCGCGAGAGTACCGATCAGCCGACGGTCGAAGTGTGGCAGGCGTACCAGAAACTTCTCTCCTCTGGAAAGTACAAGCGCATCATCGCGAAACCAGGGATGGTCCTTCCCATCGAGGGGATGCGCGCCACCGTGATCAGTTCGGACGGCGATCTGATCTCCAGTCCTCTATCCGAAGGAGGCCAAGACAATCCGGCTTGTCAGAGCGCCGAGCACTATCCAGCCGATCAGACGGAGAATCTGCGTTCCCTGGGCACGCTCATCACGTTCGGCAAGTTACGCATTCTGGATCTGGGCGATCTGACACGAGATGCAGAAATGAAGTTGATGTGCCCGAAGAACAAACTTGGGAAAGTGGATGTCTATATCGTGTCTCATCACGGCTGGTATCAGAGTGGCAGCCCAGCGTTCGTTCATGGCATCGCGCCTCGCGTGGCAATCATGGACAACGGAGCGAAGAAGGGAGGCACGCCTTCCGCCTGGGACATCCTCAAGAAATCCCCGGGGCTTGAGGAGTTGTGGCAACTGCATTATTCCGAGGAGGGCGGCCCGCAGCACAACGTGGCCCCGGAATTCATTGCGAATCCACAGGGCCCCGACTCAGGGCATTATCTGAGACTCACGGCGTGGGCCGATGGCAGCATCGAGGTCTTCAACTCGCGAACCCAGAAGAGCAAGAGGTATCCGCCGCACTGAGCGACACGTGACTGCTGAAGAGAAAGAGACGTGCTGCGATTCTCGACGGCTGCACCGGACGATGGCTCACAACCCATTCGCCAGCTGATAGTACGCATCATTCCACCTGAGCTCTTTGAGGAAATCCGAGGCGTTGGTATCCCGGCCGATCACCAAGCATTCCATTCCCGCCATCTCGGCGAAATTCTCCAGGTGTTCGGAGGTCAAAGAGCTGCTCAGGGCCGTGTGATGCGCGCCACCCGCCAACATCCAGACGGTCGCGGCGATTTTCAAGTTAGGCTCTGGTATCCAGACCGCACGCGCAACGGGCAGTTTGGGAAGTGGATGTTTGGGGGAGATCAGGTTCACCTGGTTGACGATGAGCCGAAAACGGTTCCCCATGTCCACGACAGAAGCATTCACAGCTCTTCCGGTGGCAGCTGTAAACACCAATCGCACCGGGTCTTCCTTACCACCAATGGAAAGCGGATGGATCTCGGCCGAAGGCTTTTCGTCGGTAATCGATGGGCATACTTCGAGCATGTGAGCGCCTAACACCTGGCCGCCATTCTTGAGGTGGTAAGTGTAATCTTCCATGAACGACGCGCCGCCTTTGAGCCCGTGGCTCATAACCTTCACGGCGCGCACCAGAGCAGCGGTCTTCCAGTCGCCTTCGGCCCCAAAGCCATAGCCCTCGGCCATCAGCCGTTGCACCGCAATGCCCGGAAGTTGCGTCAGCCCGCGCAGATCCTCGAATGTATCTGTGAAGGCGCGCGAGCCGTTTTCTTCGAGAAAGTGGCGCAAGCCCAATTCAATTCTCGCGGCCTCTAATAATGACTGATGCTTGCATCCGCCCGCACGAAGAGGCTGCGCGACGCGGTAAGTCTCATCGTACTCGTCCGTGAGCTGCTTGACCTTCGCGTCACTGACTTGCTGCATGTTTCGGACTAAGTCGCCTACTCCGTATCCATTCACCGAGTAGCAGAGCCTGATTCCAGCTTCGACCTTGTCGCCCTCGGTGACGGCAACGTTCCGCATGTTGTCGCCGAAGCGCGTGACCTTCAGATATTGAGCATCGCGCCAGGCACAAGCCGCTCGCAGCCAGGCACCCATTTCGGCGTGAACTGCCGCATCCTGCCAAAATCCAACGACGTTCTTACGCTTGAGCCGCATGCGAGCTGCGAGGAAGCCGAACTCGCGATCGCCGTGGGCTGACTGATTCAGGTTCATGAAGTCCATGTCGATCGTGGACCACGGCAATTCCTGGTTAAACTGTGTATGAAGATGCAAGAGAGGCTTGCTCAACGATCGCAGGCCCGCAATCCACATGCGGGCCGGCGAAAAGGTGTGCATCCAGGTGATCAAGCCAATACAGTTCTTGGTCTTGTTGGCGTCCAGGCACAACTCCTGAATCGACTCGCTGCTGGTCAGCACCGGCTTCGCAACGATCTTCACCGGCATCTCCGGAGATGCCGACAACCCCCGCGCAATGGTGGTGGCGTGTTCCTCTACCTTCTTAAGCGTTTCTGTCCCGTAGAGATGCTGGCTCCCAGTGACAAACCAAGCTTCCAGATTGGCAAGATCGATCATGGTGTTCCCCTTAAGCAGGACACTCGCTTGATTGAGTCCGGCTCAGTTGCCGCAGGCGCTGCCAATTCGTTGACTCACGTCGTGCACAGTGGCCAGACGTTTTACCGCGACATGGCCAAGCAGTTCCTTGAAGACGACACGTACTTTGGTCCGCTTTCGGAAGGAAACAACGTACTTCCCTTCGAACATGCCTACAGTCACATCAACGCGTTCAGTTCCGCGATGCAGGCCTACATCACGCTGGGAAGCGAGAAGCACTTACGGGCCGCGAAGAATGGCTTCGAGATGCTGTTGACGACGCAGAGCTTCGCCACGGGCGGGTGGGGACCTGATGAGGCCTTCGGGGAGCCCGGAGTAGGACAGCTCGGCAACAGCCTGACCCAGTCCCATGCCAGCTTCGAAACGCCCTGCGGAGCCTATGGCCATTTCAAAATCACGCGCTATCTGCTCCGCGTCACGAAGGACTCCCGTTACGGCGACAGCATGGAACGTGTGCTTTACAACACAATTCTCGGCGCCTGGCCAGTTCAGGCAGACGGGACTTCCTTTTACTATTCCGATTACGCCACGACCGGCAAGAAAGTCTGGTACAAGGACAAGTGGCCGTGCTGCTCGGGAACCTTCCCGCAACTCGCTGCCGACTACCACATCAGCACTTACTTGCGCTCGGCCGACGGCGTGTACGTGAATCTCTTCACGCCGTCCAAGGTGCAATGGGACGAGGGAGGCGGACGCTACGGCCTGACGCAGGAAACGCGGTATCCTTTCGAGAACAAAATCCAGGTTCAGGTGTCGGGCTCGCAGCCCAAGGAGTACACGATCTACGTGCGTATTCCCGCCTGGGCCACGCCCGATCCGGTGCTCTCCGTCAATGGCAAGCGAGTCGCTGATTCCGTGCAGCCGGGAACTTTTGCGGCGGTCCGGCGGACCTGGAAGGACGGCGATCGTATCGAACTCGAACTCCCCATGCCATTGCGGCTCGAGCCTGTCGACGCCAATCACCCCAATCTGGTGGCGCTGGTAGAGGGTCCGCTGGTGCTGTTCGCTGTGGCGGACTCCCAACCCACTTTCGATAGAAACGGTCTGCTGCAGGCCAAAGCGACAAACAATAAGGCTGGAGACTGGATCGTCCAATCCGCAGATGGGAGCAGCATCAGCATGCGGCCATTCATGAACATCCACAAAGAAAGCTATAGCACCTATGTCTTGCTGAAATCCTGACGAACCGCTGAGCTATTGAGATTGAGTCTCGTCCTCCACCACCTTGTACTGGTAACGTTGGCTTTGTTCCCTGGCGGCTTCTTTGCGAAGAGCAGCCAGGGATTTTAGTAAATCGGGAATCTCCTCCTGCTTGCCGCTTTTCCGCAATCCCTGAATCAGGTGGTAGAGAGCAGTTTGATCCTTAGGATCGTGCGCAAGGGCCTTCCTGCACTGCTCCACAGCATCGGCATAATTCCCTGCCTGTAGATAGAGCTTGGCCAAGACAGTCCGTGCACCACCCAGGGTGGGCTGTAACGCGACCGCCTGCCTGGCGGAGCGCAAGGCCAATTGAAATTCCGGCGTGCCGGGCTCGGCGCCTTTTTGCAGCAGAAAATCCGCTTGCAGGTAAAGCAGCAGAGCGTCTTTGGGTTTCGCGGCGAGTTTCGCTTGCACCGTGCTGAGCGCGCGATCCAGATCGTGCTTCTGAGCAGCCAGCATTCCTTGCGCAGCGGAACTTAAGGATTGACGGGGATCGAGATTATGAGCTGATTCAAAATCTGCTTCCGCTTTGTCGTACTGCGCTAACTGAACATATAGGACACCCCGGGCCAAATAGAGCGGCGCCGCTTGCGGCAGTTGGGCAATGCCATCGCTGACCACGTCGACGCCCACTTGAAAGGAGTCATGCGCGGAGCTGATGTTCGCGAAATCCAGGTATAAATTCAGGTTGCGCGGGTCCAGCAGAATGGCTCGCCGCAGCGTGGCCACTGCCTGGGGGGTTTCTCTGGAGTCTTCATACGCCGTAGCCGTCAATTCAAGGCTCTCGGCATCAGGATTGTCTTGCGTGGGCTGCAGCGTGTCCAAAGCTTCCCGCGGTTGATGAGCCATGAGTTGAATCGCGGCCAGAAGCTGGCGCTCGCGTCGATTATCGGGGTAAAGGGCCACCGCGCGTTGAAAGACCTTGGACGCTTGCTCGAATTTCCTTTGCTTTACCAGGCAGGTAGCGTAAGCATGGAGCGCAGACGCCCGCGAGTCGAATAGCGCGTCGGCCATTTCAAAATGAGGGACCGCGTCTTTACAGTTTCCTTGTTGATACTGGAGCACCGCCAGCATCGCGTGGCCCGTCGGGTCAACCGGCCGCAAACGCAATAGGCGTTCAAGAATCGGGATCGCCGCGGGATTCGCGTCGTCGAATTCGATCTGGGCCGCACCTTGCAGGGCAGGCAGGTAGTCCGGGGAAATCTTCAGCGCAGTGCTGAAGGACGTGAGCGCATCCCGCTTGTGACCCTCGCCCGCGTAGGCCGTCCCTTGCATTGCCCACAGCCTTGCGTCGGCAGGAAACATCTGCAGAGCAGGATGAAGAAGCGCCAGGGCTTGCGAGAAATCCTGGCTTTGAAGAGCTCGCGAGATCGCGCTGACTTCACTCGCCGGCACTTGGCAAAACGCGCAGCTGAGAAGTACGACTGTTACGAGCGCAACGCAAGCCTTTGCCGCAAAGCTCTCAGACACATGCAGCAAACCACTCCTCCGCCTCCGCTCAAGCGTAAGAGTTTTGCTCCCGTGATTCAACGCCTGATGTTCAGAACGTAATCTTTCCTCCCACCTGCCAATTTCGCGGCAGTTGCTGGGCTGTTGCCTTACCGAAAGTTCCATCTGCGAGATTGTTGTCGAACTGGGTGAGGTTCACCCGATTGAAGATGTTGAAGAACTCAAACCGCACCTGGAAGTTGACCCTTTCGGTAAGGCGGGTGTTTTTATAGAAGTTCAAATCGGTCTCGACAAAGTTGGGCGAGCGAAATTGACTCGGCTTCTCATTGCCTTGGGAACCAAAAGCAGGCTGAGCAAATTGCCCAGCCGCGAAAGATCCGTTGAGAAACGCAGTCTTCGATGTCCCCTGGTGATAGCTGCTGACATCGGGATAGTCGACTCCCACCCCCGCAGCCCCGGACGTGTCTCCGTCCGCGTTGAAGTCGCCGCTGCCGGGAGCAAACCCAATTACCTGATTCCCTGCTGATGGACACTTCGCAGAAGCATTTTGACAGATTGGTTGGAACGAAGCCGTCGTCCAGATCATCTGCGGATACCCGCTTTGGAAGACACTTGTCCCGATAATTCCCCAGCCTCCGGTGACGCGACCTACAAACCCATTGCCGCCGTTTAATCCCGGAAGCTCGTAATTCAGAGTCAGAGAGAACCGGTTGGGTACATCCCACGGCGACAATCCGTAATACTGGTTCGGATTTGCCTCCGCCGGATAGACCGACGCGTCATCCTTCGACTGTGATCGCGTGTAGGACGCGTCGAAGAAACCCCGATGCGAGAATCGTCCTTTCAATTCGAAGAAAACGCTTTCATAGTTGCTATGGCGGTTGTTATCCGTATATCCAATGCCACCGAAGCTGGGGTTGAGACGCGTCGGCGCCAAGCTGTTGTTTTGGATGAGATCGCCTGCGAAGGCATTGATGTTCTGACCGTAGCTCACGATGCCCGCCTGGTCGCCGCCACCGACCATGTTGTAGCCATGCGATCCCGCATAGCCCACACTGGCCGAGTAGTTATTGCTGATCTTACGTTCCAGCGTGGCAGACCATATGTTGGCCTTCGGCGATTTCAGATTCGGATTAATCGCCCCGATGCCAAAGTTGCCACCCACGATGCCACCTTGCGAGTTGAGGCAGCCACTCGGACCAAGCGTCGGACACAAGGGTGAACCGGCCAGCGCTGGGTACGTAAATCCAAACGGAGGCTTGCCGCCCGTCCCCAGCACAAACAGTGGCGGGGTGGAGGTTCCGGTGGTGAAGTTTGGCGTGATGGGGCCGGGTGGACTGCCGCGGAATTCTTCCTGAACGTTGGCTTGAGTCAGCCAGTTGTTGTAAATCCCAAATCCTCCACGCAGCACGGTATTGCCCGTGCCGTTCAGATCCCATGCAAAGCCCACTCTCGGACTTATCAGATTATTGACAGAGTGATTCAGCGCGTTGTGGGTGGCCTTGGCGAAACCATTCGCCACTTGCTGTTGGAACGTCTGTCCAGGGCCTAGATAGAAGTTGCCAAACACCGCAGTCGGACTCTTCGACCATGGGTTGCCGCTGTCGTCCCAACGCAAACCCAGGGTTAGAGTCAGATTCTTGCGGGCCCTCCACGTATCTTCGGCAAACAAGCCCCACGTTCGGGAGGCAGCGTCCCATGACCACAGCACCGGCTTGCCCGTGATGGGATCGTACATCACGTGATTCTCGCTGTGCGGGGCATCCTGGGCGAGGGCCAGCAGATTGTCGAAATTGAACGTGGGTTGAGACCATGGGCCTTGAAATGGCTCCACGTCGTCGCCGTACCAACCTTCATAGCCGAACTTCAATGTATGCGTGCCGCGGACGTGGGTTAGGACATCGCGCCAATGATAATTGTGCTGAATGAAATCTCCTTGCGCGAAGCCAACCCCAAAGGCCTGCCCGCCTTCTGTGCTTACACCCTGCACCGCAATCGACGGCACCGAGTAGTCTTTAGCTCCACTGCCGAGGACGCCCTCCACTCGGTTCGCCGCGAAAATCGCTTCGTTCAGGGTGTTATTCGTAAACGTGTGCGCCCAGTTCACCTGGAAGGCGCGTTGCCAATTGTTGTTGAGAGCCGAGAACGACGGGATTGCTGACGCTGCACCATAGGTCAGAAGCGTCCGGTAAAAACTCCCGTAAATTCTGTCGCTCTTGAAGTACTTGTCGATGCGGACAAAGTACTGCGTGCCATTTCGAACCTGTGGCGCGCTGAAATTACCCACGTCGACCATGGGTAGAGCGCAAGGAATGAACGATGTCGTCGACGTGTTGCAGCCAGTCGCGCCCGTTCCGAAAACATCAGAGGCAGTCTTGTTCACGCCGATTCCGGATACATTCGTGGGAAGATATTTGGTGAGCACACTTGTGCCTACCGTGGTCGGAAACTTCTGCTGAGCAAATGCAATGAACTGTGGATCGGCAAATGTGATCGAAGAATTGGTTGCTAACGATGAGCGCAATGGCTCGACCGCAAAGTAAAAGAACAACTGGTGATGAGGGATGATAGGGCCGCCGACTGAAAACGAGAAATTGTTTCCATGAAATGGCAGGTATTTGGGACCGGTAAAGTGCGTGGTAGCAAACATTTTCTGATAATAGAACCAGTCCGCCGCTTCTCCGTGAAACTGTTCGGATCCCGACTTGGTGGTCATTACTTCCTGCACGCCGGTCGCACGGCTGTATTCGCTCGAATAGGTATTCACCTGGATGGTGCTTTCCTGAATGGACTCAGGATTGGGCGTCAGGTTGAGAACGCCCTGGCGGATCCCACTGGTGATATCCAGTCCGTCGATCACGTACATGTTCGACATCTGCCCCTGACCGTTGGCGCTGGCATCGACTTGCGTTTCGGTTGAGTAGTTGTCTACACCTGATCCTGGAGTACCGGCCTTCCCGGGTTGGCCACCGCCCATTGTTCCGAGACCAGAAACTCCCGGAGCCAAAGTGGTGAGAGTCACCATGTTCCGGCCCGGTACCGGCAGTTCTGCCACCGCGCGGTTTTGGAGGGTCAGTTGATTCCGGCTATCGACCGTATCTACAACGGGCTCTTCGGCAGTCACGGTGACAGCTTCCGTGGCCGATCCAACCTTCAGTTTCATAGGAACATTCAAGTTCTGTTCGGTAAGAAGAGTAACGTCGGCCACCGACTTGGAAAACCCGGTCGCCTCCACGGTCACGTGATATGCCCCCGGCGCTAAGCTCACGAAGCGGTAATTTCCCGACGCATCGGAGACCGTGCTGGAGGTAACTCCGGTAGCAGAGTTAACCAGAGTGATTTTGGCACCCGCCACGGCGGCGTTACTGGGGTCCTCGACTGATCCCTGAATGCTACTGGTGAATTGTGCCCAAACTGCGGTGGAAGCGAGCAGCAGAAAGGCAAGAAGGGAGAGGGAAGGCAAGAGCCTCAGTTTGGCGGCCATATTCACCCCACGAGGAAGTCGAGCAAGACGCACGAGAAAACGTTTTCTCGTGTGGCCGCTTTTTATAACTCCCCGCCCCATCACTGTCAAGAACAATTTCTGGTGCTTTTGTGCCGGAGGCGCCCGTATCGCCACACTCAGATTATCAGGAAGCTGTCTTACTTTTTGCTCGCCCAGCCCCTGGAAGACACGATTCCTGCTCCCTCGCGCACAGTCACCAATTGGTTCGCCGGGATACCTTTCAGTTTTTCGTGGAAACCGTTAGGCCAATAAACCTCTATGTCCACCGAACCAGCCGCGCCCAGCCCGAAGTGCAGCCGAGGATCATTCGAGGAATAAAAGCTTGACTGGCTCAGCACGGCCTGGGACTGCACCTTTCCCCCGTAGCGAACCAGAACGCGTGCGCCAATCGCGCTGCGGTTCGACTTCACTCCTTCGAGTTTTAGCTTGATCCAGTTTTGCTTGCCCTTGAGGTCATTTCGCAGAAGCGACGGCGGCTCGTTCAGATTCACGATCAAAATATCCACATCACCGTCGTTATCAAAATCGCCGAAAGCACAACCCCGGCTACAGTGAGGTTCCGTTACGGCTGGGCCCGCCTCCTGCCCCAACTCCTCGAAGGTACGATTGCCCAGGTTCCGGAAGACGGCGCGCGGCGTCTTGTTCGCGTATTGCGGCAACTTGCGCTCGACTTCCGGGTAGACGTTGCCGGTCACCATGAAGATATCGGGGTGACCGTCGTTGTCGAGATCGACGATGCCGGCTCCCCAGCAGATATACCGCGTTTCCACGGCAATGCGAGCCGAGCGGGTCACATCGTCAAAATTTCCTTTCCCGTCGTTGTGGTAGAGGCCGCTGGCATCTTCGGCGAAGTGGGTCTTGAAGAGATCAAGGTGCCCGTCCAAATCGTAATCGCCGACTCCAACTCCCATCCCAGCCTGTTCCATACCGTCATCGCTGAGCGACACGCCCCGCACCACACCTTCCTCGCGAAACGTCCCATCATGGTTGTTCATGAACAACAGGCTGGGCGTGGAGTCGCACGCAACAAAGATGTCGGGCCATCCATCTTCGTCGAAATCCGCCGCGACCACCGTCATCCCGTAGCTCTCCGTAGCCTTGGCGATGCCAGCGTGCTGACTGACGTCGGTGAAAGTTCCATCGCCGTTGTTACGGTAAAGTGAGTGTCTCCCGGTGGGCAGACCCCGGGGCCCGCACTCGACCGCGACGCCTTTCCAATTGCAGTTGCTGTTCTCTCCCGGAACTGGCGCATGTTCGAAGGAGAATCGAACATAGTTGGAGACGAACAAGTCGAGATGGCCGTCGCGGTTGTAGTCGACAAAGCTGCAGCCCGCGCCCCAGCGTGGCTGATCATTCCAGAGACCCGCCGCCTTTGTCCCATCTGTGAAGGTGCCGTCGCCATTGTTGCGATACAGACGGTTCTGTCCAAAATAGGTGCAGAAAAGATCTTCAAAACCGTCGTTGTTGTAGTCCCCGACGCAGACTCCAGACGCCCACCCGACCGCTCCCAATCCGGATTTTTCTGTAACGTCGGTAAACGTACCGTCGCGATTGTTCTTGTAGAGACGGTTGGTAGCCTCCGGGGGGTCGCCGCCTAACCGGGTTCCGCAAAGCAGGAAGATGTCCATCCATCCGTCGTTGTCGTAATCGAAGAAAGCGCAGCCACATCCGGTGGACTCGAGGATGTATTTCTTGTTCTCAACGCCTCCATAAATCACCGGCGCTCGCAGCCCCGCCGCGGATGCTACATCGACGAAATGTGCGTTGAAAGGCCGCCCTGAGGCGGGCGGCCGCGCCATTGATTGCGCTTTGTGAGCTGATACACCTTGCGCCAGCAGCCTTGCCGCCGACGTGGAGAGCATTGATCCGATGGAGAGTTGCACGAAAGAGCGACGGGTAAGCGGCATGAAGCGGATCTGTCCTGTCAGGTCGGTTCAACAACTCGGGGAGGAATTCTACTCCCCGGCCTGACCTTTGAAGTAAAGGTTTACCAGCAATCTGATAGCCCCGACTTCAGGGCTCAGCGGAGGGCCCGGGGGCATTGTCTTGCACCAGTTTATACCGGTTGCGTTCGATCTCTTGCCTTGAGCTCTCAGCACGGAGTTCAGCGAGGCGCTTGAGCAGGTCAGGAATCTCGCTCTTCGTGTCCGTTTTGCGCAGTCCCTGAATCAGGTGGTAAACGGCGGTCTGATCCTTCGGATCAGTTTCTAACGCCTTGCGGCATTGTTCAATGGCGAGTTGGGTTTGTCCTGCCCGCAGGTAGAGTTTCGCCAGCACATCGCGAGCCGCGGTAAGCGACGGTTGCAACGTGACGGACCTTTTCGCCGAGCGCAGAGCGGCTTGCAACTCTGGGCTGCCCGGCTCTGTTCCTTTCTGAGCCAGAACCTCGGCCTGGAGATACAACAGGTATGGATCGTTAGGTTTCTTGGCCAGCTTTGCTCGCACGGTAACCAAAGCACGATCGGGATCATTGCTCTGCACCGCTTCCAGTCCCTGAGCAACAGATCCCAGCGAGCCTGCTGGATCGAGCGCGTTCGCTTTGTCAAAGTCAGCCTCGGCCTCGTCGTAGCGAGCCAGTTGAACGTAAAGAATTCCGCGCGCAAGGTAAAGCGGCGCAGACTCAGGCTGCAGTTTCAAACCGCTGTTGATCATCTCGATCCCAACCGGAAAGGACTGGTGGTCCATCGACAGATTGGCGAAATCGAGATAAAGATCAGTATTGCGCGGATCGGTCACAATCGCCTCGCGAAGAGTGCGCACTGCCTCGGGCGTATCGCCGCTTGCCTCGTACGCGGAAGCCGCCAGCCGCAACACTTTCGCATCGGGAGGATTCGCCTGCAGCAACGGCACGAGAGTCGCCACTGCATCCTTGGGCTTGTCCGCCATCAGTTGCACCGCCGCCAACTGGAAACGAGCGCGCGTATCTCCGGAATTCAGCTCCAGAACGTGCTCAAACACAGCAACGGCCCGATCCAATTGCCTAAGCTTTAAAAGGCAGAGGCCCTCCTGCTGCAACGCCGCGGGTTGGGAACTGGTGAGGGCGCCACTTTTCTCGAAATGCTGTATCGCTGTGGCGCAATCACCCTGCTTGGACGCGAGGACAGCAAGCATCGCGTGACTCGTCGGGTCGTCAGGCTTCAAACGCAACACATGCTCCAGAAGAGGAACGGCCGCTTTGCTTCCGGCGTCGAACTCGATCTGAGCTGCACCCTCCAGGGCCGGCAGATAGTCTGGCGAGATCTTTAGCGCACTGCGAAACGATGCGAGAGCCTCTCTCTTTTTCTTTTCACCCAAATACGCGAGCCCTTGCAACATCCACAGTTGCTTGTTTCCAGGGCTTTGTTGCACTGCCGGTTGCAGTATCTGCAGTGCCTCGGCAAATTTGCTGGAACGCAAAGCCTCGGAGGCCGCGCGCATCCGATCGCCATCGGTTTGAGCGAAGAGACCAACAAAGGAAAAACAAGCCAGGAGGCCAGCCTGCAGGGCACGCCTTGAAGGCAGTCTCATGTCGGCTATTATCGCGCGCGAGGGCGAACCAGAAAAGGTTTACCGCCCTCCCGAATTGAAAGATGTCCGGGATCTTGGAATTTGTCGTTGGAACCGCGTTAACGAGTCGCCATCTTTCCCCTGCCCGTCAGATCGCGAATCAGTTTCACTTCGGCGTCGCGGTAGGGCGTTCCATCGGGGTGAAGTACTTCGTGGAACCACACCGCGGGTTCATCGACGATATACGGGTGTCGCCAGGAATCCCACGGGTAGTAGGTCTGCGTCTTGCCGGCAACGAAGCCCCAGTTGATCGCTGCGACCTTGTACTTCTTAGCAATCGGTAAAACCGTGTCGAAGGTGCTGCCCGCGCCACGCGCCATGTATTCGGTGCAGATCAGCGGCCGATTGAACTTTTGCAGGAACAATACTTCTTTTTCGAAACTCTCCGGCCATCCGTAATTATGGAAGCTGATGACATCCGAGTTCTCGAGTTGGATCTGCTGCATTTTCGTCGGTGGCGTGCCCTTCGCAAAATCAATGTCCCAAACGCCGCTGGTCAGAGGTTGCGATGGATGTGCCTCCCGGGCCCAGGCGAAGACCTTCGGCAACATTTCCTCCACTACTTGTTCTTTGTTCTTCAGTTCCTGCTTACGATAGCTGCCATCGTTGGTGTTGGAGGGCTCGTTCCATACGTCCCAGCCGAGCACACGAGCGTCGTTGGCAAACGCTCCGACCACTCCCACCACATATGCCTTCAGCCTCTCCTGCTGGGCGGGGTCTTTCAGGGCTGCGGCTCCGGGCGATTGCACCCAGCCGGAATTGTGAACTCCGGGAATCGGGGGATGCTGCAATCCGAGCTTGGGATTTGGATCCCAGCATGAATCGAAAAGCACGAACAACGGCTTGATGTGGTGACGAGAGGAGATCGCGAGAAATCGGTCGATGCGATCCTTGAAGCCGGTGGGATCCTCCTGCCAGACCAAATCATGAAGGAACACGCGCATCGTGTTCATGCCCATATCTTCGGCCCAGCCCAACTCCTTGTCGATTTGACCCGGGTCGAAGGTCGACGCCTGCCACATCTCCAGTTCGTTGATTGCGTCCGTAGGAATGTAGTTGCTGCCGACCAGCCAAGGCTGCTGCTCGTACCACGTTCGGGCTTTGTCCTCCGTCCAGCGTGATGTCTGCGCGAGAAGCGAGTTGGAAGCCGCAAAAAGAATCGAGACGATGAAGACAGCTGCACGCGACCTTCGTGACTTTGAAACCATGATCCACCCTTACCGGTCGATGACCTGTGACATTCGCGCTATTCGAGCTGTAAACGATTGCGAGCGACGAGTAACTTATCACAGCAAGCAGGGGCTGAGACAGGCGTTCCTCGATCAATTCGAAGCCTTCAAACGATTACATTCTGTTACCATGCCGCCGAATCATCAACAGCCAAACTGGTAGACGGCGAGATAAGGGTCATGCGGCAGGAAAGTCTCTTGAGGTCGCTGCTCCTGTTGTTGTGCGGCTTATGCATCTGTGCCCGCGCGCAGGAAGGCAAGACGGCATCTCTCGCAATTGATGCGGCAAAGGTCGAAAACACCATCAGTCCAACTTTGTACGGACAGTTTGCCGAGTTCATGTTCGAAGATATTAAGGGCGGCCTATACGCGGAACTCATTCGTGATCGCAGCTTCGACGAGGCGCCCAACGCGTTGGGATTACCGCGTTACTGGGAGCGCGACCCCGACGATCGCCACGATGACGACGCCTTGCATTTCAGCTGGGATGCAAGCATCTACTTCCCAGTGCGCAGCGAGGCGAACACTCTCCCGACGCAACATTCCCTGCAAGTGGACATCGCGCGAGATGACGGACGCCGTCGCGGCATTCGCCAGGGATGGATTCCGATTCGCAAGGGACTCGCATACCAGGGTTACGTTTGGGTGAAAACCGAGGATTACCACGGCACCATGACGGTCGCTCTGGAGGCCGACGAAACGGGGGGAGAACGCTATGCCAGTGCGGTGCTCACGACTATTGGCGGCGATTGGAAGCAGTACTCGTTCACTTTGGTTCCTGAGCAGTCGGATCGTTTGGCAAAAATCGCCATTCTCTTCAATGGGCGTGGCCGCCTGTGGCTGGATCAGGTCTCGTTGATGCGGAGTGACGCCGAGGGTGGAGTTCGTCACGATGTCCAGGAAAGAGTTGCGGCCCTGCATCCCGCTTTCATTCGCTGGCCCGGCGGCAACGTCGCGCAGGATTATCACTGGGAATGGGGCATCGGCCCGCGGGACCAGAGGCCGGTTTGGGTGAATGCCGCCTGGCGGAACGAACTGGAGCCGAGCGACTTCGGAACCGATGAATTCATCCAATTCGCTCGCCGAGTTGGAACTGAGCCTTCGCTTACCGTGAACGTAGAAGGTCGTGGGGCTACTGCTGACGAAGCAGCCGCGTGGGTTGAATACTGCAACGGATCTCCACAGTCAAGATATGGGGCCATGCGCGCAAAAAATGGAAACACTCAACCGTTCCACGTGCAGTACTGGGAGATTGGAAACGAGATTTGGGGAGACTGGGTTCGCGGGCACAGCGACGCAAGTGCGTATGCGAACAATCTGAATTGCTACGTCGAGAAGATGAAAGCGGTAGATCCTTCTATCAAAATCATCGCCACAGGAGACAACAACCTCGAGTGGAACCGCACCGTTTTGACGATTGCGGGCAAGAAAATTGACTATCTGTCGGTTCACCACTACTACGGTGATGCGGAAATGAAAGGCGACATCAACAATCTCTGGGCCCGTCCACTGCGTTACGAACGCTTCTATCGCGAGATGCAGCAGATGATCCGCGAACTGGTGCCCGGCCGGGATATCAAGCTTGCGGTGAACGAGTGGAACACGACATTCCCGACACCACGGCAACACTCGATGGAATCCGCGGTATATGCAGCACGACTGATGAGTGTTTTCGAGCGCTCCGGCGATGTGGTCCAAATGAGCGCGGTTTCAGACTTGGTGAATGGATGGACAGGCGGCATCATTCAAGCGAGTCGCCACAAAGTTTTTGTCACTCCGACTTACCTGGTGAATGCACTCTACGCTTCCCACCTCGGGCGTGACCGGTTGTCGAGCACTCTGAATGGGCCGACTTTCGACTCCACGCTTGAAGGGAAAGCAGTTCCAACCATCGATGCAGTGGTAAGCCGTTCGGCCGATGGCAAGCGGATTTTCATCAAGGCGGTTAATCCCGATCGGGTAAACCCCGTCGCCACCAAAGTCTCGCTCACGGGCGTTGGGATCGCGTCGCATGCACAAATCGAAACCTTAAGCAGCGACAGCTTAACGACCGCCAACGACTTCCTTCACGCCAATGCAGTGCACGTCACAGCGCGCCAGATCGGGGCCGGACCGTCGTTTACGGTCAACCTTCCAGAGCATTCTGTGTCGTTGATCACGCTCGAAGTGGAGCACTCACCCGAGCGACAGAACAAGCTTGGTGACCGACGCAGCCGGGAACGTCATGGTGACTGAGCGTCCTTTGCCAGCGAGCCCTTTGGTCAGTGGGCTCACTACATTTCTCTGATCGAACGAATTGTGTGCATGAATGTCGGAGTGAGTCAGGGTTGTAACCGAGCCGGACTGAATGTTTGCTCCGCGGACAAAAATCCCCGTTTCGCGGGCTGTGCCGACATCAGGATTAACGACGGTTAGCACCAATTGTTTGTCGTGAAGTGACGCCGACCCTCTTAGACTCCAGAACCTGGCGCTCTTGCCTTCGCGGTCATAGGTTATTTCCGGAGCGGAGAAGATCGTGCGCAGGCTCTGCCCGCCTTGATGGTCCGCATACATCGCAAAGACGTGACCGACGGGCGTGACGCAAAACTTGTCCTCGTGCGCCAGATACAGACTATTCAGGCAGTTGATGAGCTGGGCGCAATTGGCCATCGCGACTTTTTCAGGGTGGCGATTAAAGATGTCCAGTGTCATTCCGCTGAAGACGGCATCTCGCAGGGTAGGTATTTGCTCAAGCTGGTTGGTCGGCGTTGCTTCGCCGCCGGGCCGGTACCAGGGTCCCCATTCGTCGACCACAAGTTTGATGCGGTGCTCGGGATCGAGTTCGCTCATGATCTGCCAATGTCCAGTGATAAGGCCTTCCATGCGGTCGCCCTCGCGCAGCAGTTCGTACCAGTCGATGGGTTCGAACTTGAGGGCATCTCCCTTGCCCTTCACCCAATCCTCGGTGGCGCCACGGCTCAGATTCCAGGCATAGTGGTGAAGGGCCATGCCGTAGATGGAGCGTAGCTGCCCTTTTCCTTTCTTCAGGACCTCTTCCAGAAAACCACGCGTCCAGTTCCAATCATCCACATTCGGACCAGAGGCGATGAAGGAAATGTCCTGGTGGTAGTGCGGCACCCAGGTAGTCCAGCGGCGAAATTCGACGGCGTATTCCTGCGCCGTGAAGTTTCCGCCGCATCCCCAACTCTCGTTGCGACACCCCAATAACGGACATTGAAGGGCTCGGGGAACCCGGCGGCAGCTCGCATGTCGGCGAGTGTTGTGCTGCCCGCGGCCGAATTGCAGTATTCGATCCAGCGATAGAAATCCTGGGCGGTCAGACTGCGCACGTTGCCGGCGAGATAAGGCTCGCTGTCAATCAGCTTGCAGAAGCGGATAAATTCGTTGGTGCCGAACTGGTTGGGATCGTACTTGTGGCTGGCGGGAGCGTTGGGCGATTCCTCCCCTTCCCAGAAGTTGGTGCGGCGGGGACGCTTGTCGGCGGGCCCAATGCCGTCTTTCCAGTCGTAGCTATCAGCAAAGCAGCCGCCCGGAAATCGCACCACGGAAGGTTTGATCTTGCGCATTTCTTCAACGAGCTCTTTGCGTATGCCGTTGATGTTGGGAATTTTCGAGCTCTCGCCAACCCAGATGCCGTCATAAACAACGCCACTCAGATTTTCGGTGAAGTGCCCATAGACGTTGGGAGAAATTGTGCCCAATGGTTCGTCGGGCAGAACTTCGATGCGAGCACCCGTGGTTGCCGACTCAAATGCTGTTGCGAACGGGACGCAGCGACTGGCCAGCAGTGCCCCGCCACCCAGGAGAGTATTGCGAAGGAAGTCTCTTCGGCGAATCATGCCGCGCCTCCACGATTGAGTTTCGTGCGAATCAAACTCCTGCTTGCAGGGTGATGCGCCTTGCGAGCGAGTACTTCCTCGACGCCGCCGCTTGCTGCACCGGCACGCTTTTCCTAGCGAGTCGAGAACTTGAAGACGGTGGTGGTCGAATAGGTCTGCCCCGGCTTCAATGCAGTTGAAGGAAACTTGGGATGATTGGGCGAGTCGGGAAAGTGTTGCGTCTCCAGGCAGAATGCGTAGCGGTGGTTGTATACCTTGTTCCCCTTCCCCTGAATCGTGCCATCGAGGAAATTTCCGCTATAGAACTGGACGCCTGGTTCGGTGCTCAGAACTTGAAGAACGCGGCCGCTTTTCGGCTCGTAAGCTTCGGCCACCAACACTGGAGACCGCGACCCATGATCACTCAACACCCAGTTGTGGTCGTAACCTTTACCAACCTTTAATTGCGGATCGTCTTGATTAATGCGCGCACCGATGGCTGTAGCGTGGGTGAAATCGAAGGGCGTTCCTTTCACTGGGCGCAACTCGCCGGTCGGAATCAATGTCTCGTCGACCGCCGTAATATGGTCGCCTTTAATCATCAACTCGTGGCGGAGAATGTCGCCAGTCCCCTGGCCCGCCAGATTAAAGTAGGAATGATTCGTGAGATTCACTACGGTATCTTTGTCAGTCGTGGCGGAATACGCGATCGTCAGTTCATTCTGATCGTTGAGTGTGTAGACAACTTTGGCATTCAGGTTTCCCGGAAAGCCTTCCTCACCATCCGGACTCAAGTAGGTCAACTCGAGCGCCTGGCCCTTCGAACTGGATACATCGTTCGCCGTCCATAGCTTTTTGTTGAACGCCTCCGGGCCGCCGTGCAGCGTATTATCGCCATCATTCTTAGGCAACGTGTACGTCTGTCCATTCAGCGTAAATTTTCCGTGCGCGATTCGGTTCCCGTATCGTCCAATCAGGGCCCCGAAGAAAGCCTTGTTCGTCAGGTAGCCATCGAGGCTGTCATACCCGAGCACCACATCGTCGAACTTGCCGGTGCGATCGGGGACCTTGAGTGAAACGACGATTCCGCCGAAGTTGGTGATCGCAACTTCCATGCCCTTCTGATTGGTCAGGGTATAAAGATCCACCGGTCGCCCGTCGCTGGTTTTTCCAAATGACTGCTTCTTCATGGTCGATTTCGCCTCTGCCTTGGCAGGCCAACTCCCAATCGTAATCATGCCGGCAAGTAAAAATGCAGTGACCAACAAACGAAGTTTCACAGTTTCCTCCCAAAGTAGGTCTGTATCAATCACCGTGATCGTGTGACAAGGCAAAGATTCACGCCTTATGAACCGACTCCGCGATCCCGATCAGTTTCGGCAGCACGTTGGCCAACGGATTCTTACCGGGCTCTCCGAGCGCAAAGTAAAGGTCTCGATACAGTGGATAGAGTTCGTCGTATACGCGCTGAGCCGCAGGATCAGGCTCGTAAACTTTGTGGGACGGGCATATGTTGTCCTGCGCCTCTTCCACCGATTTGAACGTTCCCGCGGCAAGAAAGGCGAAGATGGCGGAGCCTAGACTCACCACGCTCTTTGCCGGCACGAGCACGGGGCGTCCGAGAACGTTGGCATAAACCCGGTTGAGGACGTCGTTCTTCTGCGGAATTCCACCCGCATTGATGACCCGCTTGATGTGGACGCCGTTCCCCGCCATGCGATCGAGAATCACTTGCGTATGGAAGGCCGTACCTTCGATCGCCGCAAACAGTTCATCTTGTGCCGTGCTCTGCAGGTTCCATCCCAGAGTGACGCCACGCAGGTTCGGATTGACCAGCACCGTTCGGTCACCATTGTCCCAAGTAAGCCGAAGCAGGCCGGTTTGCCCCGGTCGATAATTTTCTAACCCCTTGCTCAGTGTTGGAACGTCGGTGCCGGCTCGCGTGGCGATGGCCTTGAAAATATCACCCACTGCCGACAGGCCCGCTTCGATCCCAGTGCGCTTCGGGTGAACGCTTCCCTCGACTACGCCGCAGACGCCGGGCACCAGATTCACCGACGGCGTGATGCCAATAATGCAAGTTGACGTTCCGACCACGTTCACGATGTCGTCGGTACGGCAACCGGCGCCGATCGCGTCCCAGTGAGCATCGAAAGCGCCGACTGGCACAGGCATTCCCGCCTTCAGACCCAACCGCCCGGCCCAGTAACCTGAGAGAGTTCCGGCAATCTGATCGGAAGTCGCGTACTGCCCATCCAGCTTTTCACGAACACCCGCGAGCACGGGATCCACCTTCACAAGAAACTGCTCGGGCGGAAGGCCGCCGAGAGAAGCGTTCCAGAGCCACTTGTGGCCCATGGCGCAGATACTGCGTTTTACCTTTTTCGGATCGCTGATTCCGCAAAGGGTGGCGGCCACCATGTCGCAGTGCTCGAAGGCGGAGGCAAACTTCGATCGCTTGTCAGCATTGTGGCGCAACCAATGCAGGAGTTTCGAAAAACCCCATTCCGACGAATAGATGCCACCGCACCACTGTATCGCTTCCAGACCTTCGCGGTGCGCTGTTTCGGTGATCTCTGCGGCTTCGCCCTTCGCACGATGATCGCACCACAGGTAATATTCACCGAGCGGCTCAAGGTTCTTGTCGACCGGAATGACCGAGGACCCGGTGGTATCCAGCGCGATGGCTTCCACCCGATCTCCGCTGATCCCTGCACTCTTCACCGCGTCGCGAGTGGCGGCAGCCAGGGATCGCATGTGATCGGAATGGGACTGGGTGGCATACTCCGGATCCTCGCGCTTGCGATGGAGAGGGTATTCGGCAACCGCAGAGGCGAGGAGGCCCTGCGCGCTATCGACAATCGATACGCGAACGCTCAGGGTGCCGAAGTCGACTCCCGCCACGATCGCCATCAGCAGGCTCCGTTGGACCCTTCGTGCCAGTACATGTCCCAGCCCAGGTATCGCGTCGTAGCCTCGTGAACCGGAGCCGCGACAGTGGAGAGATTCGCGGCCACATGATGCTCGAAGCCCTTCGCGCAAATAAAGTGCAGGAGCTTTTGCATTTTGGGGATTTCGACTACGCCCGCGCCGCCGAAAGTGTTCAACGGATCGTCGGTAAACTTTCCTTCTCCCACGTAACCGCGCATCTTGCCCTCGGTATCGTCGGTGGAGAAACGCGCAAAGCTCATCTTTTCCGGCTTGATGAGTCCAACACATGTCCCAAAGGTGTTTTCTTTCCCCACAGTGCCAGCGATGATTTCCTGGAAGTCCATCTTCACGGAGCGGAAGAAGTGCTTAGGCAAGTTCGAGCAGTGAAAGCACACAGCCTTATTAGGGTCCGATCCGTAATTATTGTTCCAGTCGAGCAAAGCCGAGGGAGTGCCGGAAGCCAGCCTGAGCGCATGCATGCCGAGCACGCCGCAAATGTCAACCTCGCAGGCGCTCGACAGCAGGCTATCGCTCATCATGCTCATGACCGTGCACGGCACCACGCCCAGGTTCTCTTCGATCGAGGTCCAACACTGCACTGCGCTGACGGCGACCTCCGTGGCTGCCATCCATTGATCCACCACCGCGCCAAGCTTCGCCATCTTCAACAGAGCTGCTTCCGGAACTGAGCTGGCATCCACGTACTTCTTGATGGCAGCCAGCTTGGCCTGCGCTACGTCGTCATTGTCCTTGGTTCGCTCGATCCGGCCCAGCACTTCGGAAAGATCGAGGGTCTCAATGGAGATGCCTTGGGATTCAAGAATCTTCTCGCTGTAACGCACAGTATTGAAGGCGGTTGGACGTGCGCCGATCGCGCCCACACGAAGATTCCGAAAGCCATTGACCACGCGGCAAGTCCCTGCAAACCATTCGAGGTCCCTCGCAAATTCAGGCGAGTCGGGGCTCTCGGTGTGCAAGGTCGTAATGGAGTACGGAATCCCGTACTGCCGGAGATTGTTGCAGGCTGACATCTTGCCGCAAAAGCTATCGCGACGGGAGGCGATGGTCATCTTCTTCGGATCGTCGGGCGTCGCCTGAATCAGCACCGGGACGTGCAAGTCCGCGAGGCGCAGCGTATCCGCGATGGCTCGCTCTTCTCCGAAATTCGGCAGAGTCACAATCACGCCATCGATGCGGTCACGATTCTGCTTGAACAGGTCGGCACAGCGCCGGGATTCTTCTCGCGTTTCAACGGCTCCGTACTTGCTCTGCTCCGGAGTAAGAGCAATCACATCCATACCTGCCGCATGGAGCACGCGCAGCATTTCCTCGCGGCCACTCTTTGCCAGATGATCAGGAAAAAAGCCGCGGTTCCCCACGATCAAGCCCATCGTCATCTTCTTTGTATCTGCCATAATGCCGTCCTGGCCTTCTCGCCCAAAGCCTGCCGTTTACTAGTTCTTCCCTGGCCGGAAGAGGGTGCAATACACGGTGCCCAAAACCAGCAGCAGGGCGCCCCACCACACGGGCGCATGCAGCTCCGCCTCCACGGTCCCCGGTGGATGCGACCACTCCGCCAACCCGCTCACAAAAATGAGGAAGCCGTACACGACAAACAGAACACCCACAAAGAACCAAACCGGGATGATGTGGTGCTTTTCGCTCATCGGAACTCACCAGAAGATAATTTGGAGAACGACAAATATCGCCAGCGCGATCGCTCCCCAAATGGCTGGCCGCTGCAGGAGACTCGTGTGTTGCTCCTGAGGCACATCGGTAAGTGAATAGACCAGCCCACGTAATTCTTCGTCCGGCCGCGGTTTAGTCACAAGGGTCACAACCACCGTGACCACCACGCACGTGACACAAGACCACAGTGCCTGGTACATGGCTTGCGCCAGCCCCTTGGCATAAGGGGACAAGGCGAACACACTCACCCAACGCTGATCTAACTTCATCAACGTGAACATGCTGACCGAAGAAACAACTCCAGCCAGCAATCCCCAAAAGCCCGCCGCGCGGGTCACGCGCTTCCACAACATGCCCAGCAGAACCGTGCCAAACAAAGGCGCAATAAAGAATCCGAACAGTGCCTGCACGTAGTCCATCATGCTGGCGAAGCGCATCACCAGGTACGCCGTCCCAATGCTGACGATTAATCCAATGATTGTGCACCACCGCCCCATCGAAACGTAGTGCTGATCAGGCGCGTCTTTGCGCAAAAACGGCCGGTACAGATCGTAGGTCCACACCGTGGCGAATGCGCTGACATTGCCCGCCATGCCTGCCATGAATCCTGCTACCAGCGCAGTAATGCCAAGGCCCAGCAGGCCTGGGCCGCAATAGCGCGCCAGCATCAACGGCAACACGTCGTCGTATTTGAATTGTCCCGCGACGGCTTCGCTCGCCGGAACCAAGTGCATGGGCAACACCGCCCGACCCAACAATCCCGGCACGATAACGATCAGAGGCACGGCCATCTTGAAGAATGAACCGATAATCGGTGCCATCTTTGCCGACCGCACATCCTTCGCAGAGAGCACTCGCTGCACCACCAGAAAATCCGTGGTCCAGTAGCCCATCGCCTGCACCGCTCCCAAGCCGAATACGATGCCGGTCCAGTGGATCCCCATGGGATTCGATGAGAAGGAGTGCATCGGGGCCCACAGGTGGGTGAAATCCTGCCCCGGAAAATTCTGGTGAATGCGCGCCACCATGCCGCTCCAGCCACCCGTTTCAATGAGCCCGAGAATCGGAATCAAAAGCGCCCCAAACCAGATCAGGAAGAACTGCAGAACTTCATTAAAGATCGCGGAAAACAGTCCGCCCGCCGCCACGTAGAGTCCCACCGTCAATGACGACGTGATCAGGCTGAAGTGAATGTTCCAGCCCAGGACCACTTCCATCACCACCGCCATGGCGTACATGTTCACACCAGACATCAGGATGGTCATGACCGCGAATGTGACCGCGCTCAGCGCGCTGGCTTCCGGACCATAGCGCAGTTGCAGATATCCTGGGACGGAGTGGGTTTTGGAGATGTAATAGAACGGCATCATCACGATGCCGAGAAACACCATCGCCGGGATCGCGCCGATCCAGTACCAGTGCGAGGCCATAATGCCGTATTGATAGGCATTCCCTGCCCAGCCCAGCAATTCGAGCGAGCCCAGGTTCGCTGATACGAATGCCAGTCCGGCGACCCAAGCCGTCATTTCCCGGCCTGCCAGGAAAAAATCTTCGCCTGTTTTGGCGAAACGTTTCAGGTAAAAACCGATGCCCAGCACCAGGGCGAAATAGAAAACGACGATCACCAGATCGACGCCCGATAGGTGAACGAGGCGATCCGTCGCAAGCACTGCCAACGCTGGCATCATTTACTTTCCTTTGCCTGCCCGTAGTATGCATTCGATCCATGCTTTCGCAAGTAGTGCTTATCATGCAGGCTGGGCTCCACTGGTTCAGCCTGCTCATTGATTCGGACGGTGAAGTAAGCCATGCGCGCCACCGCTTCAAGAACCGCGGCATTGTGGGCCGCCGCCTCCGCGTCCGGTCCCCAGCAAAATGGACCATGGTTCGCGACCAGAACCGCAGGGACTGCAGCATAGTCGATTTTCTGAAACGCTCTGACTATCGCATGTCCTGTGTTGAGTTCATAGTCGGAAGAGATTTCCGACTGTTCCATAACCTCCGTGACGGGCACGGAACCATGGAAATAGTCAGCATGGGTAGTCCCGTAGCAAGGGATAGGGCGGCGGGCCTGAGCCCATGCGGTGGCATACTCGGAATGGGTGTGCGCCACCCCGCCAATCGCAGGGAATGCCTTGTACAGCGCCAGATGGGTGGGGAGGTCTGAAGAAGGACGGAGTTCACCCTCAACGATGTTGCCGGCAAGATCGGTAACTACCAGTTGAGCAGGCGTCATGGAATCATAGGGGACGCCGCTTGGCTTAATGACCACCAGCCCATTTTCGCGCGCGATGCCGCTGACATTTCCAAATGTAAAGAGAACGAGCCCCTGCCGAACCAAGTCCAGGTTGGCCTGCAGAACGTGTTCGCGCAAACTAGGCAGCAGCATGCGGGGAAAAGTCCTACGACACGCGTCGACCGCTACAGTAATCGTTTACCACGTTCCGTGAAACTAGAGCAGCCACCTGCTTTTGTCAATGGTGGAGAGCCCGCTTCGCGCGGCGGCTACCGATTTTATTGTTGGGCGCTTCAGGAGAAATTGCGAATGGACGTTGTATCCAAACTCAAGCTGCAACCTGATTGACAGCGCATCTTCGTTTAGGGAGGGGGAACGTTTACCATGCTAGAATTCCATGGAATTCGAGCCAGCGCATGGACATCCGGGAAATCGCAAAGCGAGCCAGAGTCTCCACCGCCACGGTATCACGGGTAGTAAATCGGGTGACGACTGTCAATCCGCAAATGGCCAAGCGCGTGTGGAACGTCATCGAAGAACTCGGCTACTATCCGAACACGCAGGCGCGGGCGCTTGTGTCTGGCCGAAGTCGAATCTTCGGACTAATCATCTCCGATATTACGAACCCATTCTTCCCTGAGATCGTGCAGGTATTCGAAACAATTGCGGTCCAGAACCGCTACGAGATCCTGCTCAGCTCCACCAGCCACGATCCAAAAAGAATGGAGAGTTCCGTGCGCAGGATGATCGAACGCCGTGTCGAGGGTGTCGCGGTGTTGACCTTTGGCATGGAAGAGCCTCTGCTCGAGCACTTACATATGCGGGAAGTGCCCCTGGTCTTCGTGGATGTGGGTCCTCAGCGGCCGTGGGTGAGTAACATCAGGATTGACTATCTCAACGGCATTCGCCAGGGGGTGCAACACCTGGCCGCACTCCGGCATGAAAAGATCGCGTTCATTTCCGGGCCTCTGAAGCTTAAGTCCTCGCTGGCACGGCAGCAGGCGTTTCTTCGTTCGGTACGGGAGATCGGAGTGGAGGCCGACCCGGCGCTTATGGTCGAGGGCGACCACACGATGGAAGGTGGGATGGCAGCCTTTGCAAAACTACTGGCGCAGTCGGTCCGTCCGACTGCCGTGATCTGTTCGAATGATATGACGGCGATCGGCGTCATGCGAAAAAGTCACGAAGCCCATATCGCCATACCGCAGGACTTATCGGTGATTGGATTTGACGATATCCGGCTCGCTCAGTTTATGATTCCACCCCTCACCACCATACAGATGTCACAGGCGGAATTGGCCCGACTGGCATTTGACGCGCTGATGGCGGACGTGGAACGGGAAAACCCTGCCCCGAATGGCACGGAATATGTGCTCAAGACCAATCTGGTTTTGCGCCAATCGACGCGCCTGAATGCACCCAATTCAACCTCGCGGGGACAGTAGTGATCATCCCGAGATTCGTCTCCCTGTCTGCCGCCGTCGCTATCGCGGCAAACGTTGCGCCATGGACGGGAAAGTGAACATCTGACTTGCTGCAGGCCTGCGCCGGTTGAGCGCTTCGAAGCGTCGGATGATGGATGGTCGTGAGTTCGGCAGAGAGGCAGTTTCGAGAATAGCAACCAGGTCAGACGTAAAATACCCCCGGGGGCCGAACGGGCTTGCCAGTTCAATTCCCCCGGACACCCGGTTTCAATGCTGCTGACCGACTAGAATATGCTGCCATGGTCAAACGTGCTCCCGCGAAGAGGCGCCCTCGGAAAGCAAAGGCCGGTACCAGGGGCCTGGCTCCCGCCGAATCCATTCTTGAGCGGCTCGATGGTCCTGCCGCTGAGGCCGCGGCGGCGGTTGAGAAATCCGGCGGTCGACTGATAGCGGCGTACAAGGAGCCTTTCGGCGGGCATCCGGTGTTGCTTGCCATTCTGCCGATCGAGGCGGTGGAACCGACACCGTTTCAGCGCGATCTCTCCGACACCCATCACAAGCGCCTGGCCGATGTGATCTCCAAGACCGGGCGTTATCTCGACCCGGTGATTGCGGTAATAGCGCCGACGCAAGGATTCTGGACTCCGAACGGACGACATCGGCTGGCAGCCTTGCGGCGTCTGGGCGCGAAATCTATTACGGCATTGATTGTTGTTGATCGGGAGGTGGCCTGGCAGATTCTGGCATTGAACACCGAAAAGGCGCACAACCTCAAGGAACGGGCTCTCGAGGTGATTCGCATTTATCGCGGGCTGGTGGAAGAGGATGCTTCCCGCCCTGAGTCTGGGTTCGCCTACTATCTCGAAGAAAGTGCTCTGGTCACTCTAGGAGTGTGTTACGAACGCGCGCCGCGTTTTGGCGGAGGGGCCTATCACTCGATATTGCGGCGGCTGGAAGAATTCTCTGACGAGCCTCTGCGTGCAGCGCTGAAAGTTCACGAGAAGCGGGCTGCGATGGTGCTCGAGTTGGAAGAAAAAGTGGCGGCGGTGGTCAGCAAACTCAAAGAGCGTGGGCTGGTAAGCCCATATTTGCGTTCCTTCGTGGTGGCACGGATCAACCCGCTGCGGTGGATCAAGGGCGAGGCTCCGTCGTTTGAAGAGGTGTTCAAGACAATGCGGGAGCGAGCCACGAAGTTCAACGTCGAGAAGATCAAGCCCACGGATCTCGCCGGGGCGGCCGGTCCACCGGATGACGCCTGAAGCACGCTAACGAGGGCGCGTCCGCCATGATGTTGACGTGATATCGCCTGTCGGCATCGTGGGTGGCTAGCAGATTCCTCCCCCGCGTTCGGCTTCGGAATGACAAAACGATAGGATACGGGCTAGACGGGCAGGATGGTTTCTTCGGCTGCGTCCGGGTGATGGGTGGTCCGCTGCTTGCGCAACTCGTTGAGGAATTGGTCAGTGGGCAGGGAGGATTTGTGGTGGAACAGTTCAAGCAGTGGGTCTTCAATTTCGCTGGCTGCGGTTGAAGAGGCGCGCGTTTCTGATTTGGAGGCTTCGAGCCCTTCGGGCTCGACCAGCAGTTCCGGAAGAAGATCGCCGGCATTCATCAAGGTATGAATGAATTTTTCCACGTGATTACGCTGCTCGACGGTGGCTTTCGTGAACTCTACCCCCATCCCGGCATCCGGATGCATCACGCGAACGACGCCTCCCACACGCAACTCGTGATGGCCCGCCCGCATGGATAGCACGATATTGGTCCGTGGCGGGAAGGGCGAGGCAATTTCCAGGTAGCAGCCACCCAGGCTCAGGTCTGTCAATTTGCAGCGGACCGGCGGATCGTCCTTTTCGCTCTCGGGCGAGTTCTGGTTCAGCCATAGACGGAGGTCGTGGGCAACGTCGACCTCGAGATTGGTGAAGCGGATGCCCACCTGGCCGCCAGGATTTTGCCAAGCTGCCTCTCCGGTAACCTCGATGACCTTTTCCGAACCCGGGAGCGTGAAGCTGACCTGCCAGGGGCCTGGATCCTTTTGCTTTTTCGGCAACTGGACGGCAATACCCCCCTCGCTCAAGTCGGTGGTGACCATGGTCTGGCGGAAGCCGGTTGCGGCATTGTTGAGCGTGACCGGGACTTGAATGGCGACGCGGGTGTTGCGGCGACGCTCGCGCTTCATCAGGGCGCGGGCGGCACGGAAGCTGGACTTGGCCCGCTCGGTTATCAGCGGTTTATAGAGGACAAAATGGGCCCCCATATCGAAGGCCGAGCGCAGGCCGCTGTGACCGTCCATGATCGCGACGGCAATGGCGCGCTTGTTGCAGGGTGCGGAGCGGGCGCTCTTTAGAACCGAACTGGCCGTCTTGAGGTCAGTGCAGTCGATAATGATGGCTTCAAATCGCTGGCGGGTGAGCTTGCGGATCGCGCCATCCGGATCCGAGCAGTGCTCAATCCCGATGTCGAGATCACTCAAAACACGTCGAAGGACGCGTACGATCTTCTCATCGGAACACAGCACCAGTGACTTCAGACTCATAGGATCGCTTCAAAATCCCGGGGGATTGGGGAACGCCGGAGGTTTTAGCCTTGATGGGCGCCTTTTTCTTCCTCTTCCTCCGAATTCAGGAGGTGGGCCACGTTACGCAGCTGTTCGGCTGCCGTCTGCAAAGCCTCGATCTGCTTGCCTAACTGGGCCTGTTCGGCCTGCTTCTTGCGAAGCACCTCGTAAATATCTCTCACGAAACTGCCTCCTGAAGGCCAATGTAAGGTTCGATACCTATATCGTCAATGAGACTGACTTGCTTGCGGTTACGGGCGTAACCGAGAACGTTGCGAGGGTCGGCAAGCTTCCAAAAATCACATACCCGGATACGGGAGTATACACTTCGGGTCATACGCGTTGTTTTCCATCCATGCTATTCATTTTATTGGTCTTAATATGAGACGGAGCGACGCAACGAGGTAAGAATTTGATTGACTTAAGGGCGAAACTGACTTATATTCTTACGTCTCCAATATCCCATAGGCTGCTGTCAAACAGGATCTTTACCTTTTGCTGCCCCTATCGAGTTGGTTTTGCATCTTACCTAAGAGCCAGTGAATCTAAGGTTTAGGAAATAGCTCTTCAGGCGGTCAAAAATTTTATCCCAATGTACGAGGCGTAATTTTCATGGCAAAGCGACGCGGAAACCCAAACTGGGGTAAGCCCGAACCCATTGGGCCGATCACCCCCACGATTACCGAATTCGAACAAGTGGTTCGTGAATACAAACTCTCCCCCGATCAGTACTTGCGGTCGACGCGTTTGCGGGAGTGGGCACGCCGGAACAAGAACTCGAAGTACATCCCAGAACCGTTGTTGGAGGCTTGGGGATTCGAGATTGAGTCCACCCTCTAAAGAACCAGCAAAGCTATCGAAGTAAGGGGCCGCCTTGAGCGGCCCTTTCTGTTGCACCGAGTAAGGACTATTCTGGCGGAGGAGAATCCGCCCAATCGAGGGTCGAGGTTTCTACCCATGCTGGAGGCAGTCAAACTCCCGCCGAATGAGATTGCGGCGGCCCTGGTGGCGATCAGTTTCGCGGCTGGATTGAACGTCTATGCGACGCTGGCGACCTTGGGCCTGCTCGCGCATGCGGGAGTTTTGCCGCTGCCGCCCGCTCTGCATTTGATTACGAACTGGTGGGTCATCGGGGCAAGCCTTGCGCTGTTTCTGGTTGAATTCTTTGCCGATAAAGTTCCGGCTTTCGATCTACTTTGGAACGCATTGCACACTTTCATCCGCGTTCCGGTGGCCGCGTTGCTTGCCTATGCGGCCACTTCTCAGCTGTCCCCGGAAAAGCAATTGATCGCAACCCTGCTTGGGGGAGCGATTGCGCTGGCTGCCCACGGGGGAAAAACGGCCGTACGCGCAGCTGTGACGCCCTCGCCGGAGCCGCTTTCGAACATCGGGCTCAGCCTGGGAGAAGACGCGTTGGCGATCTTCCTGACCTGGTTTGCGACCCAGCATCCTTATGTAGCCGCGACGCTCGCGATCTGCTTTCTGGCTGTGATTATTCTGCTGCTGCGCTGGGTGGTGAAGGCGGTGAAGGCCCTGTTCCGCGGAGCAGAGAGCGAACTGGTACACCAGGGACGAGCGGGTTGAGAGAGCCTGTTTGCTAGAATTGCAACGATATGAGCCCCCGACTTCCATTTACCGACGTTCCCACCGCGATCGAAGAAATCCGCTCCGGGCGCATGATCGTGGTTGTCGATGACGAAGACCGCGAAAACGAAGGCGACCTGACGCTGGCTGCGGAGAAGGTTACCCCTGAGGCCATCAACTTCATGGCGAAATATGGCCGGGGACTGGTCTGCCTGGCTATGACGGAGGAGCGACTGGAGCACCTTCGTATCGGGCCGATGACGGCGGAGAACACGTCGAACTACGGGACGGCATTCTGCGAGGCCATCGACGCGCGGGATGGCGTGAGCACCGGGATTTCGGCGTACGACCGGGCGCGCACCATTCAGGTGGCGATCGATCCAGCCACCCGGCCTTCCGATCTGGCCCGGCCGGGGCACGTGTTCCCTCTTCGCGCCCGCAAGGGTGGCGTGCTGGTGCGTGCCGGGCAAACCGAGGCCTCCGTTGATCTGGCGCGGCTGGCCGGGTTGATTCCGGCGGGGATTATCTGCGAAATCATGCGGGACGACGGCACCATGGCGCGGGTTCCAGATTTGATCGAATTCTGCAAAACCCACAGCATGAAAATGCTCACGGTGGCGGAGGTGATCCGCTACCGCATGGCGCATGAGCGCTATGTGCACCGCGTGGGAGAAGCGCTGGTGAGCACGCGGCAGGGCGAGTTCCGGCTGATCGCCTACGAAAGCGAAGTGGAAGGCGGGGAGTCGCACGTCGCGCTGATTCGGGGAGACATCGAGAACGCCACCGAACCTGTTCTTGTCCGTATGCACTCGCACTGCGTGATGGGCGATGTTTTCGGGTCGACTGCGTGCGATTGCCGGGCCACCATCGAAGGCTCCATGCGCGCCATCGCGGAAGCCGGACAGGGCGCCATCATTTACCTGCACCAGAGCTCAAAGGGATTCTCGGCCGATAAGATTGGGGACCGAACCATCCTGAGCTTCCATCGCGACCGAGCGCTTCCAACCCTGCCGGAGAGCGAGCGTAAAACGCAGCGGGAGATCGGCATCGGCGCCCAGATTCTCTCGGATCTGAATTTGAGGCGGATCCGGCTGCTTACGAATCACCCGCGACGGGTGGCGGCGCTGGAAGGATTTGACATCGAGATTGTCGAGCAGGTTCCGGTTCCCCTGGAGCGGGTGAAGGCAGGCCTCTGATTTTGCCCTTTCAACGCCAGAGATGGTCAGTGTGATCGTGCCTTGTTGTTCTTGGGAAAGTCCCCACCCTAACCGCGCAAAGAACGCGAGGTTAGGATGGGGCACCCGGCTCCGTACAATCAGATCGGTTTCCGGGGCACGATTTCGTTGTCGTGAATGAAGAACTGTGCCGAGCATTGATCGGAGCCGCAGATCACGGCCAGGAGGCCAGCTACCTGTTTGCGCGTGACCAGCCCCAGAGTCCCGCACGAAGGGCAGGAAAGCACCGCCCAGTAGGGATCTTGTTTCTCTCCGACCTCGCCTGCGTTTTCCAGCACGAATAGCGTACCCGGCGCCATCTGCTCGGGGATCCACTCGCTCAAGAAATCCAGTTCGGCATTCATGCGTCCTCCCCGTGGTCGTACGTTACGAAGCATTTTTCCTGCGGGCTGCGCTGCGTTCCGCCGGACGACAGTGTTTCTTGCCGCCTTGGATGTTGGCGCGCACCCGGCGAACCGTGTCGCTCAGGCAAATGGCCAGCATCGGTTGGCGAGCGTTTTTGAGGATGTCCACAATCTGCTGGGCTGAAGTTTCCAGATATAGGCTGTTGCCGTCGGTGAGCAGGTGGTAGTCCGACGATCCGCTGACCGTCTCGGCGAGGCGCTTGCCGAATTCACGCTGGAGAAAGCGAACGACCTTGCGAACGCGCTGGAGAGAAAAACCGCGATCGCGCAACTCGCAGATCACCGCCACCTCGGAAAGGTCCTCAAGCGAATAGAGGCGCCGCCTTCCTTGCCGGGCCGGCACCACGATGCCGCGTTCATCCCACCACTGCAACTGCCGGGGACTGATGCCGGTGAGCTGCACCACCTCGCGGGATGTGAATTCTGTTTTCAAATGTCGCGGCGCGCTCTCGAAACAATCGAAAACGTAAATGTTTGAAACATTTTAGGTCCAGTTTGGTTGATGTCAAGGAAGAGTCTTGCACAGGGAGTAATCAGGAATGTACGGGCGAAGACGGTGGCATCTTGCAAAGCCAGTCGTGGTTTGGATCCAAGCTTCCTGCATTGGAGAGTTTTCTTGGCTCCCTTAGCGGCCGTTCTTTGCGAACTTCGCGGTTACAAGTTTTTCTGCGCGTTCGAAGCAAAAGCTTCTAACCGCAAAGATCGCAAAGGAAAAAGGAAGCGGAAGATCACAAAGAAAGGCGTCTCTCGCGAGAATTTTTCGGCGCACCGTGAGGCCGCTGCTTCTGCGAATTATTGTGCCTGTACTTTTGGCTTTGGCTCGTGAATGCCCGCGATCACCTGCTTCATGCGCTGGAATTCTCCGGTTTCGTAACCGTAGTTTTGCTGCGGCAACCGGTGGACTTCTGCTTCGATGGCTTTTTCGCGATTGTCGGGATTGGGGTGATCCGACAAGAACTGTATGCCGCGACTACCTCCCTGTGCGTTCAGCTTCTCAAAGAAGCGCGCCATCTCCATGGGGTTGTAGCCGGCCTCTGCCATCAGGTGAGAGCCCATGAGGTCGGCCTGGCTCTCGGCGGAGCGCGAGAACTTCAGCAATACACTATTTGCGCCCAAACCGATACCCATTGCAGCAAGCTTGCCCACCATCGAACTGCCCGCCATCTCGGACCCGAGGACCGCAGGCAACTCGATGAGTTTGCTTTTGGAAGCCTGGTTGGTGCCGTGGCGCAAGATCACATGCGACATCTCATGGCCCATCACGCCCGCCAACTGGCCTTCGTTGTCGACGGCGCGGAGCAGGCCGGTATTGATAAACATCGGCCCGCCTGGCAAGGCAAAGGCGTTGATCGAAGGATCGGCGACCACCTCAAATGTGAAGGGAAACCCGCTCTCTTGTGCCTCCCGCCCGCTGACCAGGCGCTTGCCGACGCGAGTCACATATTCCGTGAGAAAGGGGTCGTGGATCACTGTGAGCTGTTTGCGGACTTGGGCTGCGTTCTCCTGCCCGAGCTGTACGTCCTGTGCCTTCGTGAACAGGTTGAAACCCGGGTGGAACTGGGTTGGCCCCTGCGCCCAAAGCAGGCTGACCATCAAGATGGCGACTGTTGCCGATGCCGTGACCCTTTTCATGCTCCACCTCCGGCTGGATGAGGCGTGCCGCCACCAACGAAGTGCACAATCTCCAGGCGATCACCCTCGGCGAGCTGTGTTCCCACCCATTGCTCGCGGGGCACGATGTCAAGATTCAATTCCACCGCCACCCGGTCCGACTTCATCCCCAACTGCTCCACCAGCCTGCTCAGTGTGAGAGGACCGTCGATAGTGCGATCTTCGCCATTGATGACGAGTTTCATCCCTGCTGATCTTCGCAAGGGGAAGGTGGTTCGCGCAAGTCGGGGGTCATTCGAAATGGAGAAATGGCGGTTGAAAGCCGCAATGAAATCTGCGGCCTTTGCGGCTCCGCTGAAGCCACGCCCTCTCCAAGCCGCAGATCTTCAGAGTGGTTGATCGCTCGCTGCTCGGGTTCAAGCTTCGGCTGGGCAGACGAGGGCGTCTGCCCCTACGCGATTCAGTCGATTTTGCGGAGGCGGAATTTTCGGGTGGCTGTGCGACCGCCGAAACTGGCCTGCACCAGCACGGAGGCGTCCGGCAGGTTCGCTTCCTGCATTTCGACTTTCATTTCCGCATAACCACTGGAATTGGTCGCGACCTGGGTATAGAACGGTGCGGCGTCAGGACGGGCGAAGCGGAACGTGAGACGAGCGCCCTCGACCGCCGCGCCCCCTTCGGTCACGCGCAGGCTCATCACCAGGCTGCTATCGGCGTGAACGGAATCGGCATTGACCCATTGCAGGTCGAGTTCCTTCACGGCAGCCAGCATTTCCGGAGTGTCTTTGCGATCCAGAACGTTCTCGACGCGGCCCTCGCGGATGGAGTCGAGCACCAGGCGATGCTGGTCGCGCAGGATCTGCTCCTTCTGCTGATCGGTGAAATTGCCTTGCGCGATCTGTTCGGCGTAGGAAGTAGCTCGTTTTCCGATACAGCGTCCGCGCACGAACACCTGGGTCTGCAGAACCAACTCGTTTTCGCGAGCCTCGCTCTGTACGTGATAGACCGTATCGCCCTGCTTTACATCCGTGTTAAAGCCAAAAATCATGCTGGTTCGACTCGGAACGCGAGAACAGATTGAATGCTGCTCAAAAGACGCGCGCAGGCGGTCTCCGTCGCTTGACACTACTCCCTGCGAACTCTAATCTAGAACGTTTAAGCCAGTCTTCGCGCGAATTATATATAGCTCTCCTATGCCCGACAATTACTTCGCCCGCTACCTGCCGTTGCTACTGCATATTCTTGCGGTTGCCATTGTGGCGAGCGCGATAGTGACCTTGTCGTGGATCCTCGGGAAACGCCGGCCAACACGCGCAAAATTGTCCCCTTACGAATGTGGCATGGTTCCGGTGGGCGACGCCCGTGAACGCTTCTCGGTGAAGTTCTACCTGGTCGCGATGCTCTTCATTTTATTCGATGTGGAGGCCGTCTTTCTGTATCCCTGGGCGGTCATTCTGCGCGACCTGAAGATGTTCGGGTTCTGGGAGATGATGGTGTATATCGCAATCGTTCTGGTCGGCTTCTTCTATGTGTGGAAGAAGGGAGTGCTTGACTGGAATCGTTCATCGCTGTTGAGGCGAGGATAGATCTGATGGCGATCGCTCCTAAGATCACTGATCTCGAACAGCTGAAGACTCACCCCGCGGTGGCTGCTCTTCTGGATTGGAACCCGGGCGCGATTCAGGGCGTAAGATTCGATCGCGATGAGATGACCATCATCGTCGATCGGACGTACATCCGCGAAATTTGCGCCTTGTTGCGCGATCACGCGGAGTTTCCTTTCGAGTTCCTGTCGGACGTGACGTGTGTGGATTGGTATCCGTCTGAACCGCGGTTTGAGGTCATCTATCACTTGCTCTCGATCTCAAAGAAAGAGCGCGTCCGGTTGAAAGTGCGGCTCGATGGCTCAAGCCCGGTGGTCGAGTCGATCACCGCGGTTTGGCCAGCCGCTAATTACTTCGAGCGCGAGGTCTTCGACCTTTTTGGTGTGCGCTTCACCGGCCATCCCTACCTGAGGCGCATCCTGATGCCGGAGGATTGGGAGGGCAACCCTCTTCGCAAAGATTATCCGGTTGAGGGCTACCGCTGATGGCCCACCTCACCCCCACGCCAGTCATCGAGCCCAATCAGGACAGAACAATGATCCTGAATATGGGGCCGCAGCACCCCTCTACCCACGGTGTGTTGCGCGTGATACTTGAGATCGATGGCGAGACCGTCGTGCGGATCATGCCGGATATCGGCTACCTGCATACTGGCATCGAGAAGACCTGCGAGGCAAAGTTTTACCAACAAGTTGTGCCGCTCACCGACCGCATCGATTACCTTTGTCCCCTGACCAACAATCTTTGCTACGCACTGGCGGTCGAAAAGCTGTTGGGCCTCGAGATTCCTCCGAAAGCACAATGGCTGCGCGTTCTCCTGAACGAACTGACGCGCATCAATTCGCATTTGGTCTGGCTGGGTACGCACGCCCTGGACATCGGAGCAATGACAGTCTTCCTGTATTGCTTCCGCGAGCGCGAAGACATCCTGCGCATATTCGAAATGGTCAGCGGGCAGCGCATGATGACCTCTTATTTCCGAATCGGAGGCATTGCGCTCGAGCCGCCGATCGGATTTTTCGAACGGGTGCGCGATTTTGCGGGCCGCTTCCCTGCCCGGGTCGACGAATACGAGAACTTGCTGACCGGGAATCCGATCTGGATGATGCGCACCAAGGGCGTTGCGAAGCTCAGCGCAGAAGATGCGGTTGCGCTGGGCGCGAGCGGGCCGACGTTGCGCGGAAGCGGTGTGGATCTCGACCTGCGTCGGGACATGCCCTACTCGGGTTACGAGAATTTCAAGTTCAAGGTGCCGCTGGGCACACAAGGCGACGTGTTTGATCGTTACATGTGCCGGGTGGCCGAACTGCGCGAGTCTATCGATATCGTAAGGCAGGCGCTCGATGGAATGCCCGAAGGATCGATCAAAGCGAACGCGCCCAAGGTCGTGCTTCCGGATCGCGAGAAGATGAAGACGGAGATGGAAGCGCTCATCTACCATTTCAAGATCATCACCGAGGGCTTCACGGTTCCGGCGGGCGAGGTATATCAGGCGGTGGAATCGCCGCGCGGCGAGATGGGCTACTACGTGCTGAGCGATGGCACGGCAAAACCTTATCGAGTGCACATGCGCGCGGCTTGCCTGGCGAATCTGCAGACGCTACCCACCATGTGCGAGGGCCGGCTGATCGCGGACGTCGTGGCCGCCATCGGATCCATCGACATTGTGCTGGGGGAGATCGACCGGTGAGAAATGTAACTTCGTGATCGGGTAACTTGGTTCCTGAAAGCTTGAGATTTGCAGGCATGAAATTTTCGGACGAATTCGAGACACGCTTCACCATGATGGTTGGGCACTATCCGACGAAACGCTCGGTGCTCGTCCCGACGCTTCTGTACGCGCAGGATGAGATGGGATACTTGAGCGACGAAGTTATTCAGGAAATCGCCCGGCGGCTCGAGCTGACGGAACTCGATGTGCGCAACGTGATCAGCTATTACTCCATGCTGACCACCAAGCCGCGCGGGAAATACAACGTGCAGGTGTGCACGAACATTGCCTGCATGTTGCGGGGTGGAGAGGAACTCTTCGCACATTGCCGCAAGAAACTCGGCATTGGCCACAAGCAGACGACCCAAGACGGCCGGTTCACGCTGGAAGAAGTCGAGTGTATCGGGGCTTGCAGTTGGGCTCCCGCTGTCCAGGTGAACTACGATTTTCATGAGAACCTTACCGTGGAGAAACTGGACAAGGTGCTCGACGGATATCATAAGTGAGGAGAATGTGTAATTTTGTAATCGAGTAATTTTGTAATTTGAAAACTGCTGTCCGGATCTGATTTCAATCACGAAATTACCCGTTACAAAATTACAAGTTCGCAAATGGCTTTTCTTGTTTCCCATCCCGACGAGGTAAGAGTGGTCTCCCGACGCTTTGGCCAGGGCGCGACCAACCTTGATCGCTACCTCGAACTCGACGGCTACAAGGCCGTGCAGAAGGCGCTTGCCATGGAGCCGGACGCGATCACCAACGAGGTCAAGAACTCGGGCCTTCGCGGGCGCGGCGGCGCGGGTTTCTCGACGGGGATGAAGTGGTCGTTCGTACCCAAGCAGTCCAGCAAGCCGAAGTACGTATTGTGCAACGGCGACGAAAGCGAGCCCGGTACCTGCAAAGATCGCCTGATCTTCGAGCATGACCCGCATGCGGTGATTGAAGGCGTGATGATTGCCGCTCTCGCGGTGGGATCGCACACCGGCTACATTTATATCCGGGGCGAATATCGATACCTGTCGATCATCATGCAAAAGGCTCTAGCCGACGCCTATGCACGCGGGTTCCTGGGCAAGAACATCTTCGGCAGCGGACGCGATCTGGATATCTACTGGCACGGTGGCGCCGGAGCCTACGAGGTCGGCGAAGAGTCAGCGCTGATGGAATCGCTCGAAGGCAAGCGCGGCATTCCGCGCATCCGGCCTCCCTTCCCGGCTGTCGTTGGACTATGGGGCGGGCCTACCGTCATCAACAACGCCGAGACGCTGGCGAGCGTTCCGCACATCATTCTGGGCGGCGCCGAGTGGTACGCGAAGATTGGCACCCCGAAAAATGGTGGGACGCGCTTATTTTGCCTGAGCGGAAATCTGGAGAAGCCTGGCGTCTACGAACTGCCCATGGGATACAACCTGAGGAAGATGATCTACGAGGTGGGCGGCGGCATCCCGAACGGCCGTGAACTCAAGGCGGTGGTTCCCGGAGGATCATCGACTCCGGTGCTGTTGCCGGAAGAGATCGACATTCCCATGGATTTCGATTCGGTTGCGAAAGCCGGATCGATGCTGGGTTCTGGCGGGGTGGTAGTGCTCGACGACACTAATTGCATCGTGAAATTTGCTCTGCGCACCATGAAGTTTTACCGGCATGAAAGTTGCGGCTGGTGCATCCCATGCCGTGAAGGTACCGATTGGCTCGAAAAGACGCTGACCCGCTTCCATGCAGGCGGAGGCCTGAAAAAGGACATCGACAACATTCAATATCTGTCGGAAAACATGCTGGGACGGACGTTCTGTCCTTTAGGGGACGCGGCGGCGATGCCGACCATCGCCTTCGTGAAGAAGTTTCGCAAGGAATTCGAAGATCACCTGGAAGGCAGACCTTGTCCATTTGAAAGAGCGGGCGCGGTTGAACAATTACCGGTTCTGGCCTAGCAGGGAATTTGTAATTTGGTAATCGGGTAATTTGTAATTTATGACAACCTGATGCCGTCACCACAAGAACTTCGGGATCGGACAAAGGCTTTCGCGGTGAGAATTGTCCGACTCTACCGTTCGTTGCCTTATCGGACGGATGCGCAGGTCTTGGGTAAACAACTTATTCGGTCGGGCACGGCAGTGGCGGCGAACTACCGAGCAGCCTGCCGAGCGCGGTCGAAGGCCGAATGGGTTGCAAAGATCGGCGTTGTAGTGGAGGAAGCTGACGAAACGCTGTTTTGGCTCGAAATGCTAATGGACTGCGAGATCGTTGCCCCTGGCAAATTGCAGGCACTTATCAAGGAAGGACACGAACTCAGCGCGATCTTTACAGCGTCTCGCCACACGGCGCGAAGTACTTGATCGCAATAAATTACAAATTGCCCGATTACAAAATTACAAATTCCTAAATGCCTGACGTAACTCTCACTGTCGACGGAAAAAAGCTTACGGCTCCCGCGGGGACGCTGCTGATTGAGGCCTGCAAGAGTGCGGGCATTGAGATACCTTCCTTCTGTTATTACCCCAATCTGTCTCTGCAGGGCGCTTGCCGCATGTGCCTGGTGAAGATTGAAAAGATGCCCAAGCTGCAGACTGCCTGCACCACCGTGGTCACCGAGGGCATGATCGTCACGAGCGATAACGAGGAAGTGCGCCAGGCGCGCAAGTCGATGGTCGAGTTGCTGCTCGGTAATCACCCACTGGATTGCCCGGTGTGTGACGCGGGCGGAGAGTGCGAACTGCAGGACATGACGTTCTCCTACGGGGCCGCCGAGTCGAAGTACATGGAGGCCAAGAATCACAAGGACGAGCAGCAGTGGTCGCCGGTAGTGTTCTTTGACCGGCCACGTTGCATCCTGTGTTACCGCTGCGTGCGTGTTTGTGGCGAGGGTATGGATGTGTGGGCGCTGGGCGTGCAGAACCGCGGCGTCTCGTCCATCATTGCGCCAAATAAGGAAGATCACCTCGAGTGCGAAGAGTGCGGCATGTGCATTGACATCTGCCCGGTGGGCGCGCTCACCTCGGGAGCCTATCGTTACAAGACCCGGCCCTGGGAGATGAAGCATGTCGGCACGATCTGCACGCACTGCGGCGATGGCTGCAAGACGACGTTAGGTGTGCGCCGCTCCGATAGCGGCATGGAGATCGTTCGCGGCGACAATCGTGATAAGAGTGGCATTAATAATGACTTTCTGTGCATCAAAGGCCGGTACGCGTTCGATTTTGCTCATCATCCGGACCGTCTGATGCAGCCGCTCATCCGAAAGAATGGGAAACTCACTCCGGCGAGCTGGGAAGAAGCTTTTGAGCTGATCGGAAAGCGTTTCGCGCAGATCCGCGATCACGATGGCATGATTGGCGTGGTGGGTTCGAGCCGCATCACCAATGAAGAAGCGTACCTGCTTTCGAAGTTCGCGCGCGTCGTTCTGAAGACAAATAACGTTGACCATCACCGTACGGCCGACTTCCCTGCTTTGGCTGCGGCGTTAAGCGGCAAGCCCGACTCGACCGCCACCATGCGTGAGGTCTATGACGCGCCCGCGATCCTGTTGATCGGCAACAATCCTACCGAACGGCATCCGCTACTGGCATGGCAAATCCGCAACAACGTTCGCCTGCATCGGTCGCGGCTCTACCTGATCAACTCGCAAACCATCAAACTCGGACGGCAGGCCGCAGGGTTCACGCAGATTCCGGCAGGTACAGAAGGCAAGGTCGCCGCTTATCTTGCAGGAGACGATGCGGCCGTCGAAGCGATCATCACCGAGAAAAACAGTCGCGAGACATGGAACGCTCTGCGCGAGAAACTGCGTGGCGAGCAGAAGCTGGTCATCATCTTTGGATCGGAGATCCGCGGCGACGATGTGGCTGTACTGGTGAAGTTCGGTTCTGGAGTTCCCGGTGCGAAGTTTGTGTGCCTGGCTGATTACGCGAATTCGCGCGGCGCCGCCGACATGGGGCTCTATCCCGATCTGCTGCCCGGGTACCATCGAGTGGCCGATACGGGCAAGTTCCACGACGAGTGGACCAGCATCCCGGCTGCCACAGGCCTCACACTGCCGGAGATGGTGGACGCCGCCAAAGCCGGCAAGCTCAAAGCTCTATACGTCGTGGGCGCAAATCCGATTGGCCGGCTTGGGCTGGATCCTTTCCTGTTCTCGAAGACGTTCGTCGTCGTGCAGGAGATGTTCCTCACAGAGACCGCCTTCATGGCCGATGTCGTTCTGCCGGCTGCCAACGCTTACGAAAAATCGGGCACGTTCACGAACACCTGCGGTGATCTGCAAATTCTCAAGAAGGCCGGCGAGGTGACAGGCACGAAGAGTGACTTCGAAATGATCGTGCGTATCGCGGACGCAATGGGTTTCGATGTTCACAAACTAGTGCCGTTCGGCGCAGGCGAGCGTACCGACATGGGACAGTCGCGCGGCGCGCAGTCGGGCGAAGCCGACCGGCACGCGGTGTGGCTGGAGGCGCGCGGACTGGAGCCCAAGATGAGTCCACTCGAGCCGACTGCGATTCTCGACGAGATCCAGCGGCTGGTGCCCGGCTATGATGTTTCGCGGATCAACCTGCTGGCTGGCAATGATCAGCATACGACGCTCGCGAATAGCGGTCCGGGAGCGATTCAAAAACCGGAATTGATTGTTCCGGCAAACGACAATCTGTTCAGCAGCGGAACTCTTGGCCGCTATTCCAAGGCCCTGAATAGCGTCATGGAAAGCCGTACGCAACAAACTTCGGAAGTCGCGGCCGACTGAGCCGCCTCGAAGCAGTCCCGGTATCGGTTTCACCTAAGGTTCACGAACAAGTCAGGAAACGAACTTGCTGAGTCTTCCCATCTTCTTGGTCGCGTCGGTCGTGAAGATCGTGCTGGTGATCTTCATCCTGCTCACGGCGGTCGCTTACACGGTCTGGTTGGAGCGCAAAGTTGTAGGTCACATGCAGAATCGCTGGGGTCCTTCGCGGGTGGGACCTTTCGGATTGCTGCAACCTCTGGCCGATGGCATCAAGTTTCTTCTCAAGGAAGATTTGACGCCTCCCCACGTGTACCGGCCGCTGTTTATCGCGGCTCCGATGATCGCTGTCATTTGCGCGCTCACGTCGATTTCGGTGATCCCCTTCGGTACTGCGATTCCGGTTGCGGGTCACATTATTCCGCTGCAGATTACCGACCTGAACATTGGATTGCTTTTGATTCTGGGAGTCACGTCGATCGGGGTATACGGGGTGGCGCTGGCCGGATGGTCGTCGAACAACAAGTATTCCCTGCTCGGCGGATTGCGGGCCAGCGCGCAGATGGTGAGCTACGAGATCTGTCTCGGGCTATCGCTGGTGGGCGTCCTCATCGTGTCGGGAAGCTTCAGCCTGCAGCAGATTGTCGAATCGCAAAGAGGTTACTTCTGGGGATTCATTCCCAAGTGGAATATCTTTTACGGATGTCAGTTCGTTGCATTCTTCATTTATCTAATGGCAGCGTATGCCGAGACCAACCGGATTCCCTTTGACCTTCCAGAAGCAGAGACCGAACTGGTTGCGGGTTACCATACCGAGTACAGCGCGATGAAATTCGCGATGTTCTTCATGGCGGAGTACGCCAACATGATCACGGTCGCCTGCCTGGCAACCATTTTGTTCCTCGGTGGCGGGAATGGCCCGCTGTTTGGACCGCCAGTTTTGCGGCTTATCCTGCCGACCTTCTACTTCGTCGCGAAAGTATTTGTCTTCCTTTTCACGTATATCTGGGTGCGTGGCACTCTGCCGCGCTTCCGTTATGACCAACTGATGGCTTTCGGCTGGAAGTTCCTGTTCCCGCTGGCAATCGCGAATCTTGTGGTGACGGCCCTGGTAGTTGCGTACCGTTCTTGATCATGTCGCCGCGGTACTGAAGCGGCGGGCGGACATATAAGAAGATGCTACATCTCGTGCTGTTTCTGGTTTTCGGAGCGATCTGCGTGGCGGGGGCAATCAACCTGCTGGTGCAGAGCCATCCTATCAGCAGCGCACTGTCGCTGGTGGTGGTGATGGCGTCACTGGCCGTGGAGTACCTGCTGCTGGGTGCGGAATTCGTTGCGGCCGTGCAGGTGATCGTCTATGCGGGCGCGGTGATGGTGCTGTTCGTCTTCGTCATCATGTTGTTGAATGCGGGTGTGGAAGAACGCACCAAGGGCAGCCAGGTGGCGCTCATCCTCGGCATACCGGGAGTTCTGGCCGGCGGCCTGCTCGTGGCATGGGTTCTCATCGAGCGCACGGGCACGGCAACGGTCGGCCTGGGAGCCCTGCCTGGTTTCCCTAAGACAATAGGCAATCTGTTGTTTCACGATTTTCTGCTGCCCTTCGAAATCACGTCGGTGCTTGTGCTGATCGCGATTATGGGTGCGGTCGTTCTGGCGAGCCGCCCCGAACCCAAGAACCCGGAAAAGGAGAGTTGATGGTCCCCGTCTCCTATTACCTGATTTTGAGCGGCATTTTGTTTTCGTGCGGCGTGATTGGCTTCCTGATCAAGCGCAACATCATCACCATTTTCATCTGCATTGAGCTGATGCTGAATGGCGTGAACCTTTCGTTCGTGGCATTCGCGGCGCAATGGCAGCACTTGAGCGGACAGGTATTCGTCTTCTTCGTGATGGTGGTGGCCGCGGCCGAGGCGACGGTCGGCTTGGCGATCATCATCGCGGTTTTCCGCACCCGCGAGACCTTGAACGTAGACCACGTGAACCTGCTGAAACTATGACGCCTTCTCTTCATCTGTGGCTGATTCCGATTCTGCCGCTGATCGGCGCGGCCATCAACGGCTTCTTCGGACGCCGGCTTTCGCGGCAGACGGTTTCTGCAGTTGCGCTGACCTTCTGCGGCGCGGCGTTCCTGATGGGCTTGTATGTCGCCGCCCGCTTCTCGTCCCTCGAACTGCCGCACGCCGAGTACCTCGGTCATTGGATCCGGTCGGGCAACTTCATGGTGAACTTCGAGTTCTATCTCGACCAGTTGACACTCGTGATGTTGCTGGTCGTGACCGGAGTCGGATTCCTGATCCACATTTATTCCGTCGGGTACATGTGGGAAGAAGGCGGCTTCTATCGCTTCTTCTCCTATCTCAACCTGTTCATGTTTTTCATGCTCACGCTGGTACTGGCGGGCAACTACCTGCAGATGTTTATCGGGTGGGAGGGCGTGGGCCTCGCGTCTTATCTGCTGATTGGATTTTGGTTCACGAAAGATTCGGCGGCCTCTGCCGGGAAGAAAGCTTTCATCGTGAACCGGATTGGCGACTTCGGCTTCCTAATTGCGCTCTTCCTGCTGATCAAGCACTTCGGCTCGCTGAATTTCAGCCAGGTGTTCTCGTCGATTGCACAGCAGCCGGCGGAGACCGCCGGGATTGGCCTGCTGACTTCGATCGGGCTGCTGCTGATGGTGGGCGCTGCCGGCAAGTCCGCGCAGATTCCCCTCTATGTCTGGCTGCCGGATGCGATGGAGGGCCCTACCCCGGTTTCTGCCTTGATCCACGCAGCGACGATGGTTACGGCGGGCGTCTACATGGTGGCGCGCTCGCATGTGATCTTCGAGCACGCGCCGAATGCCCTCACCGTGGTCGCAATCATTGGCACGCTGACGGCGCTGTTCGCCGCGACCATCGGCATCGCGCAAACCGATATCAAGAAGGTCCTGGCTTACTCGACCGTCTCGCAGCTGGGTTACATGTTCATGGCATGCGGCGTTGCGGCGTACTCGGCCGGAATCTTTCACCTGATGACGCACGCATTCTTCAAGGGGCTCTTGTTTCTCGCGGCGGGCTCGGTGATTCATGCCGTCGGCGGCGAGCAGGACATGCGCAAGATGGGTGGGCTGAGGCAGTACATCCCATGGACTTTCATGACCATGACGGCCGCGACTTTCGCGATCGCAGGCTTTCCACCCTTCGCAGGATTCTTCAGCAAGGATGAAATTCTGGCACGTGCTTACGAGGCAAATCCGGCGTACTGGTTTATCGGAGTGACGACCGCCTTCATCACTTCGTTCTATATGTTCCGGCTCTGGTTCATGACTTTCTTTGGCGATTATCGCGGCCGCGAAGCGGCGCAACACGGCCATCCGGCTCATGGTCATGGACACGGCGGGCACGGCGATCCTCACGAGAGTCCCACGATCATGTTGGTTCCGCTGATGATTCTCGCCGTCCTCTCCGTGATCGGCGGGTGGGTGGGAATCGGCGGCCGGTTTGAGCATTTTCTCTCGCCCGTGTTCGGCGAAGGTGCCACGGCGGTCGCGACCGAAGCTTTGAGTCGCAGCACCGAGATCACGTTAATGGTCATCTCGGTCGCGGCGGCAGTTTTAGGTTTTTACCTTGCCTACGTTCTCTATTTAAAGCGTCCGGAACTGCCTCAGAAGATTGCGGACTCGCTCGGCGGCCTGTACCAAGCGGTTGTGAACAAGTACTACGTCGATGAGATCTATGCGGACCTGTTTGTGAAACCGCTAGTAGATGGTTCTACACGCATCCTGTGGCACGGCGTGGACCAGGGTGTGATTGACGCTGCGATCAACGACACCGCGGATGGAGCCCGCCACGTTTCCGACTCGGCCCGCCAAATGCAATCCGGCAACGTGCGCTCTTATGCGGGCTGGGTTGCGGTCGGGGGAGCAGTGATCATTGCATACATGATCTGGATGGGGGTCCGATGAATTTCCTGAACGCCCACATCCTGACGCTGGTGACGTTTATCCCCGCGGCGGGCGGGCTTTTGCTGCTGCTCATTCCGCGGCGCGACCGCGACATCCGCATCTTTTCTTTGATCGTTTCCCTGCTCACGTTCGGTCTCTCGTTGCACTTAGTGGCCCGCGTACATCGCATGCTGCCTGGCTTTCAGTACGAGATCGACCGCGCATGGATCTCGACGCCGAACATTCACTATCACATGGGAGTTGACGGAATCTCGATGTGGTTGGTGTTGCTGACCACATTCCTTACGCCCCTGTGCGTACTGATCTCGTGGAACTCGATTCACGAGCGCGTGAAGGAATTCTTCATCCTGCTGCTGGTGCTGGAAACCGCACTCATCGGCGTATTCACATCGCTCGACCTGTTCCTCTTCTACTTCTTCTGGGAATCGACGCTTATCCCGATGGCCTTGCTGATCGGGATCTACGGCCATGGCCGGAAGGTGTACGCCGCCGTCAAATTCTTCCTGTACACGATGGTCGCGTCGGTGTTCATGCTGGCCGCGGTGATCTGGCTATACGCGCACGTGGGCAGCTTCGATTTCGTAACCATTCAGAATGCGATCCGCACCGGACATGTCGAAGGATTCTCTACCGCGGCGCCCTGGCTATTTATTGGATTTTTTCTTGCGTTCGCGGTGAAAGTGCCGCTCTTCCCGTTCCACACCTGGTTGCCGGATGCACACGTCGAAGCGCCCACCGCAGGTTCAGTTTTGCTCGCAGGGGTTCTCCTCAAGATGGGGACGTATGGCCTGCTGCGCTTCAATCTCGGATTGTTCCCCGAACAATCGCGACAGAACGCGCCCTGGATTTGCACTCTCGCGCTGATCGGCATCGTCTACGGTGCGCTGGTGGCGATGGTGCAACCCAACTTGAAGCGCGTGATTGCATACTCGTCAGTGAGCCACCTCGGTTTCGTGGTGCTGGGAATCTTCAGCTTCACCCAAGCCGGATTGAACGGGGCCATGTTCGTCATGCTGGCGCACGGCGTTTCCACGGGCGCGCTGTTCATGCTGGCCGGAATCATCTTTGAGCGGAAGCATAGCTACGAGATCGCCGACATGGGCGGCCTGGCTACACCCATGCCGAAGTATGCAACTTTCTTCCTGTTCATTACGCTCGCGTCGGTGGGACTGCCGCTGCTCAATGGATTCGTGGGCGAGTTCCTGGTACTGAGCGGAGCCTTCCAGGCGAATCCCTGGTACGGGACGATCGGCGCGACCGGCGTGATTTGGAGCGCCTGCTACTTGCTATGGATGTACCAACGGGTCTTCTTCGGAAAGGTCACGCATCCAGAAAACAGCACCTTGGCCGATCTTTCGGCGCGTGAGCAACTGGCATTGTGGCCGACAGCGGTCGCGGCGCTTGTTATGGGCGTGGCTCCGCTACTCTGGCTGAACATCATCGACCCAGCCGTGCAGGCGGCCCTCACTCCATTTGCGCAGGTGGCCAGCAAGGTGGTGGGCCAGTGAATCCAACTCTTCCGGTCGGCGCCGACTACATTCGCATCCTGCCCGAGATTGTGCTGACGATTTTCGGCATGGCCATTATGGTGCTCGATCCCCTGGTAGATGAGAAGAAGAGCCAGCAACTGGTGGGAGGACTTGGCCTCATCGGAACGCTTGCCGGCCTGGCCTCCACCTGGATCATGGCGCAATCGCCGGGCTTCGCGTTCTGGAACATGGTGCGGGTCGATGGCTTCAGCGTGTTCTTCCATGTTCTGGTGATTGCGATCGCGCTGGTGCTGATCCTCACCTCGTACGAGTACATGGCCGTCCAGCAAATACGCGCCGGCGAATACTATGGCCTGATTCTGTTCGGCCTGGTCGGCATGTGCTTGATGTCGTCGGCGGTCGAGTTGGTGCTGATCTTCATCTCGCTGGAGATCTCTTCGATCTCGACTTATATTCTCGCCGGCTTCCGGCGCCGCTCGGCCACCAGCAGCGAATCGTCGCTCAAGTACTTTTTGCTTGGATCTTTCGCAACCGCATTTTTTCTGTACGGCGTCGCCATGATGTTCGGTGCAACGGGATCCACGAACATTGATGCGATCAGCGCGGCGCTCAATTCGGGCCGGATTCCCTTGCTGGCTTACGTCGCGATGGCACTGATGTTCGTCGGGCTTGGATTCAAGGTGGCAGCCGCGCCCTTTCATATCTGGACCCCGGACGTCTACGAAGGGGCGCCCGCTCCGGTGGTGGGCTTCATGTCGACCGCGCCCAAGGCGGCCGCATTCGCTGTTTTACTGCGCATTATTTTTGAGGCGAACGCTCCCGGCCGCTTCTGGCTGATCTGGCTGTCGGCTGTGCTGTCGATGACGCTAGGGAACGTTGCCGCGCTCGTCCAGGACAACGTCAAGCGCTTGCTGGCCTACTCCTCGATTGCGCACGCTGGTTACATTCTGGTCGCCTTTGCCGCCAAGCCGGAGCTCGGCGCTCCCGCCGTGATGTTCTACACGGCTGCTTATGCAGCTATGAATGTGGGCGCGTTTGCGGTCATCAGCCATCTTGCCAATGAGAATGAACGTTACGTGACGCTCGAAGACTATGCGGGGCTGGGGCGCAGCTCCCCGATTCTTGCGGGCACGCTGACAATTTTTATGATCTCGCTGATCGGAATTCCGATCACGGGTGGATTTTTTGCCAAGTTTTACGTGTTCAGCGCCGCGTTGCAATCGAATCTGGTATGGCTGACGATTATTGGTGTGATCAATAGCGCGATTGGAGCTTATTACTATCTCAAGATCATTGTTGTGATGTACATGAGAGAAGCGCGGGAAGAGGTGCCGGTGCTGCCCATACCTCTTGCCCTGCGGGCAGCTCTGGCCCTGACGCTGGGTGCCACGGTTTATCTCGGGATTGTGCCAGGGCGGATGTTGACGTTCGTGCAGCAATCGGCGCAACAACTCCTACAGGCAGAACACACCAGCGCGCGGGAACAGATAGATAACACGGCAGTTCCGCGAGCGACTCAATAGGCTAGCGCCACCGTCCCGGCGGCTTGTCGGCTGCGAGCGCGAGACGCGCTTGCGACTGCCGGAAGGATGCCGGCGCTACTTTCGCAGGATGTGGAAATTATTTGCATATCCTGTGGTTCGCCTCGGAAATCGCGATCATTTGAGTGTTTGACATCTTGGGGTCCAGTCGGCATGATAGGAAACCAATTCGTCACCAGCAAGATCAATAAGCCCCCCGGGCAGGAGGCAGGAATGTCCAAGTTCATCTACAGGTTATGGTCGGAAGAATCAGGCCAAGATATTGCGGAATATGCCGTTATGCTGGCTGTGATCCTGGTGCTGGTGGTCGGCACCGTGCGGCTGATCGGCTCCAACGCGAATAGCGCGTTCTCGCAAGCTGCCAGTTCCATTCAATAGCACGAAGCCGAGAGATGACTTCACTGCACCTCTCGGAGGGTGCTCCCCACCCTCCGGTTGACGGAATGGCTCCAAGCAGTTAATATCGCAACTCGATGACTCGATTTACCTACTTCTTCGCGTATTTCCGCTACTGGTTTACGAGCATAGCGGCTTCGGCGGAGCTTGTAGGTGGAGTAAATCGGCAATAGTCACCTAGAAATTCAAGTTCCAGTTCAGAGCCGCGATTCTCGAGAATCGCGGCTTTTGTTTTTCCCGGCCAAAGGAGGGCCACTTCCATGATCGTCAACATGTCCGAAGGAGCTACCGAGGAGCAGATCACGCACATCATTGACCGCATTCGCGAAGCTGGCTACCAGCCGCACGTAACGCGCGGGACGGAGCGAACTATTGTGGCGGCAGTGGGTAGCGGCCGGCGCCATGAAATCGAGGCGCTGCAGGTGGCTCCGGGTGTCGATAACGTCGTTGCCATCGCACAGCCGTTCAAGCTGGTCAGCCGCCAGGTGAAGCCGCACCGTTCGATCGTCCGGGTCGGCGAGGTGGCCATCGGAGGCGACACGGTCGCCGTGATTGCGGGACCATGTTCTGTGGAGTCGCGGGAGCAGCTCATTTCCACAGCGCACGCCGTGAAGAAAGCGGGAGCCAGCCTGCTCCGCGGAGGCGCTTACAAGCCGCGCACCTCTCCCTACGATTTCCAGGGCCTGGGCGAAGAAGCCCTTAAAATCCTCCGCGAGGCGAGCGAAGAGACCGGCCTGCCAGTGGTCACGGAGGTGATGGGCACCGAAGACGTCGAGCTGATCTGTGAGTACGCCGACATGCTCCAGGTGGGCGCGAGAAACATGCAGAACTTCAATCTGCTGCGCAAACTGGCAACCGTGCGCAAACCCGTGCTCCTGAAGCGGGGGCCGTCGGCTACGGTGAAAGAGTGGTTGCTTGCCGCCGAGTATCTCTTGGCCGGTGGAAACCCGGATGTGGTGCTGTGCGAACGCGGCATCAAGACGTTCGAGACCGAGACCCGCAATACTATGGACCTGGCCGCTGTGGCGCTGGCGCGGGATCTGTCGCACTTGCCGGTGATCGCAGACCCGTCCCACGGCACCGGAAAACAGAGTCTGATCGCGGCAATGTCGCGCGCGGCAGTGGCTGTCGGCGCGGATGGACTCATTATCGAGGTGCATCCCTGCCCGGAACGAGCGCTCTCCGACGGTCCGCAATCGCTGGACTTCGCCGCGTTCGAGAAGGTCATGCGCGGTTTGTCGGATCCGTTACGGAGTATCTCGGGACTGACGCGAGAAACGGTGGTGGCGCCGGCGTAACCGGTTGTGTACCGGGTTGGTGGCTGCGATATTGCACAACTGAGCTATACTGGGCGCGAATGGATAGAGAGTCGAAGGCATCGTTTGCCATCATTCGATTCAACTCGCGCTCCTATGAGTCGGGCGGGGTGATGGAAATAGTCCGAGGCCGGCAGAGCGCCAATTTGGCAATTCAACGGCTGCATGAATCCCAGAGCAAAGAGGATTGGGCTCTGGGCTGGCGCTACTTTGCCGAAATGACCGACTTAAAACCAGGGACCGACCCGGCCAAAGCCACTCGACTCCGGCAAGGCAGCATGGACGCTCGCGAATCGGAGCCCTGACCGCGTCCAGTTTGCCCCGAAGCACCCACTTCCCAGGAAACAGGCGCAAAACAAAACGCCCCAAACTCTGGTTAGAGTCTTGGGACGCTCGTTGAACAGCCCTCCCCCGAGTACTGCTCAAAGACAAAGTAAAACGCAGAGCAGATTCTGGGAATGGCACCGTCGTGCTAGCGATTGGCACGAACGGGCGGGTTTCCTAGGGTAGCCGTTTTTCCATGCGCACGATTGGAAGGGATTCCCCGTTTGCCAGAGGGACGCCCAGGTTCTCAAGCGAAACGTAGCCTCGTGCGCTATAGAGTGGGACTCCACTCAGGGTTGCTCCCATCTCGAAGCGGCGGAACCCCTCCGCCACTGCGGCCCTTTCACAGGCATCGAGCAGCATGGTCCCGATCCCGCGACGCACCCAATCTGGGTGCACAAAGAATGCGCGGATCTTGGCAGCATCCGTTTGCGGATCAAGCAAACTATCCTCACGAGCCTTCCAGACGTCGCCGCCATAAAGAGTTTTGCGTTTGCTCCAGCCGCCACAGGCGACAATCGCGCTGGCGGCGGACTTTGCCTCCACTACGAAGTAGGTGCCGTCCGAGATGAGTTGGCTATCCACACCATATACCGAGGCCAGCGCACTTTCGATTTGCGAAGGAGTGTAATCCCCCGCTTGCAGCCCGCGGACGGAGGCATCGATGAGCGCTCGTAAAATAGGAGCGTCGGCCGGCACGGCTTTTCGCAGAGAGAAGTCCACGCGTAGTTCCCAAATCGCAGCCAGCTGCTGGGGTCAGGTCGGCCATCATGAGGACTGGCAAGCCAGCTCGAAAGTACGAACCACGCCTGCCCTTGATTAATGGAACTAAGACCCGATGCAACCACCGTCGGAGTAGTATTACACCTTGCCGGCCGCTCGAAACAAAGTATCCGGTGTGTTCGATGACTCCAAAAACCGGGCCGACCGGAGAGGAAGAGGATGACCATGGCCACGCGTCCGCCGCTGCCTCCATTCACCCGCGACACTGCCGTACAGAAAGTCCGCCTTGCCGAGGACGCATGGAATTCTCGCGATCCCGAAAAAGTGTCTTTGGCCTATACCCCGGATTCGCGCTGGCGCAATCGATCGGAATTCATCCATGGCCGGGAAGAGATTGTCGCCTTTCTCCGTCGCAAATGGGCCAGGGAGCTTGATTACCGCCTGATCAAGGAACTCTGGGCGTGTGCGGAAAATCGTATTGCAGTGCGCTTCGCCTATGAGTGTCATGACGACTCGGGAAATTGGTTTCGCTCCTATGGCAACGAAAATTGGGAATTTGATGAGAACGGTCTGATGCGTCTACGCCTGGCGAGCATCAATGACTTGCCGATCAAAGAATCAGAGCGCAGATATCGCTGGCCGCTGGGACGCCGACCGGATGAGCACGCGGGATTAATTGAGCTGGGCCTCTAAATAAGGATTGCCTCGGCAATTTCCAGCAAGACATGTTTCGTACAAGGAACCTTTTCTGCTGTTCACAACGATGGAAGTAAATTAGAAAACGTAAGCTCACTGGCTCACGACCGAGTGAGCATGTGGAGACCTTTAACGGGTCTGCCCGTTGATCGCCATATCACGATCATGGAAGGCGCAGGGATCAAGTAGTTTGCAGGATGGTTACTTTTGGCGTGGATTTGGAACAGCAGCATGCGCCACAATCTTCCAGACGCCATCGATTCGTTTTACAACCATAAGGTAGTTGCCCTCGGCAAGATGATGCGGAAAATTTTCGTTGTATATGCCCGTATCGTAGCCAAGATCCCCAGAGGATTCGGCGCGCAGGCTCTGGATGGTGTAATTGCGCGCCTCCGCGGTAATTGAGCGTTGCAACTCCGCCAGGATGGAGTCGCGGCTGTGCACGGACCCGTTCCTGCGCATCAGCACAGCGTCGTCAGCGTATAGTGCCGCGACTTTATCAGCATGTCCGGCGTTGAATTCCTGCACCCAGGTGTCGCGAATTGTTTTCATTATGGTTGCGAAGTTCTCGGTTTTGTGACCGGTTGCGGGCCGGGTGGGAGTTTGGCCCAACACAACGGCCGCGCACAATAACATGACTGGAATCACGAGAAGTGAATTCGAGACACGACGCATTTCTACCTCCAGGTGTGGAATAACAAGGTTGACTTGCCGCTGCGAACCATTTGGTTCTGCAGTGAGAGGACCACGAGTTGCCGCGTCCCCAGGCCGCAACTAGAATAACCCCTATCCACGCTCAAAGTCCGTTGCTCAATCAGGAGGCGACGTGAAAGCTAGAACCATCGTGTTCACTCTGACGCTGTGCTTCGTCGGAGCGTTCTGCTGCGCCCAAAACGCAAACATGGGCACTTGGAAGTTAAACGAGGCCAAATCGAAGATCTCGCATGGGGCACCGAAAAACACCATGGTTGTCTACGAGGCTGCAGGAGAGAACGTGAGAATCGTGATTGATGGCATGGGCAGCGACGGCAAGCCCATGCATAGTGAGTGGACGGGCAAGTTTGATAGCAAAGACTATCCCGTCATCGGAGATCCCAATTCAGACGCACGCTCGCTTACGAAGATCGACGAGCGTACGCTGGGTTTCAATGCCAAGAAAAACGGCAAAACGATCCTTAGCGGTCGCATTGCCGTCTCTGCAGACGGCAAGAGCCGGACAGTCACTTCGAGCGGAGCGGATTCGAACGGCAAAACGATCAGTAGTCTCGCGGTGTACGACAAGCAATAGGTGAAACTGGCTGGCCTGTACTCCGGAATGAAAGCCTGTCTCCCAATTGGAAGACACTATCTCCGAGACGCGACCTCATCGAAAGGTACATCCGCCGGAATGTTGTTGCGCGACATGAGGTCCCGCATGCGCTTCTCCATGTTGACGGTTTCCTCCCGGTTGTTGGTGCGACGATATTCCAGCCACCGCGAGTAGTAGCTGTCGAACCGTTGCTGGTCCTCGGGCGACAGGCGACTCCGTTCCCGCCTGTTATGGCCGCCATCCTCCCGGTCACCCGTCGACGCGACCTCATCAAAGGGCACATTCGATGGAATGTTGTTGCGTGACATAACGTCCCGCATGCGTTTTTCCATGTTCCGGGTTTCTTCCCGGTTGTTGGTGCGACGATATTCCAGCCAGCGCGAGTAGTAGCTGTCGAACCGTTGCTGATCCTCCGACGATAAGCGACCCCGCCACTGCCGGTTCTCGTAGCCGCGATTGTCTTCGCGGCGCGCATCGTCCCGATCGTGTTGTCGGCGATTGTCGTCGGCGTCCTGTGCCAGCAGCGGCAGGGTCACGGCCATTAGAACAGCACAAATTCCCAGAATTCTTTTCATGAAGCCTCCTCAGGGTTCTCCGGCTCGGGTCCCTTGAGCGTCGCCTCTTGCGTGCCCAGGTTCTTCGGATGCGATCTTCAGATTGGTCGGGCCGCAACTAGACGAAGTCGACAATCATATTCCGATCAATCCCGGAACACGTCCCTACGGTGGACTGTTGAAAGGTGTGTGAAAGAGGCTGTAGTTCCCTTTCGTAACAAACTGTATCTCTTACTTCATGAGAGAGCACGCGACCGCCAAATCTCGAGGAATGCGCGCCTGGGCATTCGCACCCAAGCCTTGATTACATCTACAGAAAACTACATCCGTGACAACTTCTGGGGTTCGCCGCCTGAATCACGCAATCACCGTATTGAACGTCGGCCTGGAAAGGTGCAATCTCCCAACGGCGGTGATCAAATTGGCTCTTGGGTTGCTCAGGCTCATTCGCAAGTACATCTTCAAGGAGAAGGTATCGACAGATGCCGGAGAACAGTTGGCTGCGCGATTACGGGAACTGGCAAAGCCGGATCCGAAATCCAAGTCCGACGAGAAAGCCTCCCCCAAGGCTAGCTAGTGATATAGTTTCCCACCACGAACTCTATGAGCCGGTACTGCGGCGTTTTCGAAGCCCGAAGCCTGGATGATGCCCTGGGTGCTACGTGTGGCCGCTCAGCCAGTGCGAAGTGTTCGGATTGCGGAATCGCTCTTTGCGCGGCGCATACTGAACGCTGCAAATTGTGTGCCGCTATTTTTTGCCAACCCTGCTTGTCATTCCATCAGCAGGATCAAGCGAAGGCCGCCCACTCAGACAGCCAAGCTACGCCAAACAAGAAAAGCGCCTAGTCCCCACGGCCAAAAAAAACCCAGCATTGAGACCGAGAGCACTCCTTCGCTCTGCGCCGTCCCGGAAATAGTCGATGATTGATTAGAGATTCCCTAAATGCGAGAGACTAGTTCCGGCAGCGATGGTAAAACCGAGGGGCAAGTTATGTTCGATATTAAACAAAGCCGAAGCAACCATTCTGGCGGCTACTATCCCTCTGTTCAACACTGAGAGGAAAAGAGCGATCACCCCCTCGCTCCTAAACCACCACGGTACATCGCTCTCCAAGCGTACTTCACTTATGGTCCAGGGCTTCCTCCAGCATAAACCGGTTTGACCCTCGAAGCCGGGGCGTTGATAATGCAGGCTGCTTTCTGGCCGGGACAGGACAAAACGTATGGAGGATGGAATGTGGAAGAAGGAAAATGAGGTGGGTACACAGCGGCTGCCGGCGAGCATGGCTACCTACAGTGAGGCAGTCGATGAATTTTCAAAGCACGCTACAGATTTTTTGGCGTACATGCCGCTTCTTACGAAGGCTCGAGATGCGTACCAACGGGCTATGGCCGTGAGTGCCGAAGTGCGCAGCATGTTGGATGCCGGTGACAAAACTCTGCAGGGTCTCATGACTCAATTGGAAGAGGCGGTTTCCGTTCACTTGGGCAAGGCTCCTATCGACAAGAAAAAACCCGAGAGCGTTAAGGCCGAACCCACCCGGGTGACTAGTGAGTCTTCCGACTCTTCCTGGGCTTTGCCGAAATGACTTCACAAGCCGACCGGCGACGCGCCGAAAGCAGTATTGAGAATCGTTCTTCGAGATGCGTCTTCGAGTCGAATATCTCACAGACGTGCTCAGGAGAGAACCGCCGCACGCCTCACGCCCCACATCCAAAACTTTGAGAGTCAATTTCGCGTGCGTGGTTTCCAAGCGGAAGGTCGATAAGGGGAAAATCGGCGAATTACTGTCGGCAAAATCTTCGGTGGTTGTGCTAACGCCACACGGCACCCTTCCAGCCTGACAACGCTCTATCGAGATAAGTGGCTGCGCTGATCAGCGTGAGGTGAGTAAATGCCTGAGGAAAATTCCCCAAATGCCGGCCATTGGAACCAATCTCCTCCGAATACAGACCTAGATGGTTGGCATATCCCAGCAACTTTTCAAACAGCAACTGCGCTTTTTCCAACTCTCCGGCGCGGGCCAAGCATTCGACGTACCAGAATGAGCAGGCCGTGAAGCTACCCTCTCCGCCGGGGAGCCCGTCAATGTGCGTGCGTTCGGCCTCATAACGATAGACCAGGGTGTCTTCCACGAGCCGCTTTTCGATCGCTCTCATAGTCGAGAGCCACATCGGATCGACCGGACTGATGAACCTCATCATCGGCATCAGCATTGCTGAGGCATCTAGATCTTTGGTTCCCTTCACTTGCACGAACGACTGCAAATCCTCGTCCCAGAAGTCCCGGAAGATGTTGTTCCGAATCTCGTCTCGCGTGCGCCGCCACAGTTCGAAAGGCGCATCGAAGGACCGCTTCTCTGCAAGCCGCAATGCCCGATCGAACGCCACCCAGCACATCAAACGCGAATGCAGGAACTCCTTCGGCCCGCCACGCACTTCCCATATTCCACTGTCGGGCCGTTTCCAATTTTCTCCCAACCATGCCAGCATCCGCTGAACGTCCAGCCATCCGTCGCGTGTCATGGAATGTCCATATTTGTTGGCGAGGTAAATGGAATCCATCATTTCGCCATAAATGTCGAGCTGCAACTGTTGATACGCCAGGTTTCCTATACGTACCGGGCGAGAATTCTCGTACCCACTGAGATGATCGAGCGTAATCTCATCGAGCAGTTGCCTGCCGTCGATTCCATACATGACTTGCAAGTATCCGCGTTGCGCGTCGTTCCCCAACCGCCCCTTGAGCCACTTAATGAATGCCTCGGCTTCTTCGACAAAGCCCAAGCGAATCAAGGCGTAGAGCGTAAATGCTGCATCTCGCAGCCATGTAAACCGATAATCCCAATTGCGCACACCGCCAATCTCCTCGGGCAGAGAGAATGTGGGCGCCGCAATCAGGGAGCCATGCTTGCGGCTGATCAGCAACTTCAACATCAGAGCCGAACGCTGGACCATTTCCCGCCAGCGGCCCTTGTAGTTCGACTGCGCAATCCATGTCTTCCAGAAGCGGACAGTTTTCTGGAATCGCTGCCCGATGAGTTCCATCTCGGGTTGCTGCCCTTCAGCACGAATTCCGCCCAGTAGAAAGGTGGCCGATTGATTGGGTTGCAAACTGAATTGCGAGGTGATGTCCTGGGACTCTTGTGTGATGTCCACAGTAGAGTACAGCGACATGGGTGAGCAGACATCGTCAGCGGGAAAAAACGTCGCGCAGCGCTCCGAGTGTTCCAGCCGGTGGGCAGATGTTCCGTAATTAAATCGGGGCTGGCAGCGCATCTTGAAATTTACGTTGCCCCTAATCACCGAGACCGTCCTGACGATCTCGTTCGGCGGTTCCCCGTCGTCTTCGATGGGCATGTAATCCGTTAACTCGACGACCCCTTCTTCAGCAAGAAATCGCGTGAGCAGAATGTTTGTGTCAGGCAAATAAAGCTGGCGCACTCGTACGTTCGTGAGCTGTGGTCGGATCTGAAAGGAGCCGCCTTTCTTGTCATCGAGCAGGGACGCAAATACTGTCGGGGAATCAAACTCCGGGTAACAGAGAAAATCGATCGAGCCATCCATGCCGACCAGCGCAACCGATTGCATGTTGCCAATTACGCCGTAATTTTCGATTGGTTGAAAAGCCATACGAAGGAAAAGAGCCAGACTGGGTAAGTGCTCCAGAATCCGTGGCTTCTTGGCTGAAAAGCCCGCACCTGACCGATTGGCCAGGCTGTGCGGCATCCACATCATACTCTGACGGAGGAAGATCCGACCAATCGCTGATAATCAATGGATACGGCCTTGAAGCGCACTTCGGACAGGTGCACCGCACCCCCAGCCTCGAAGAGCCCGTCCCGCTGAATCGCCGTCTCTTGCGATAGGCATTCAACGCGTTGGAGACGTCACGAAACGTCCTGTCTAGCTAGCCAGCGAGTAGATCTCCTGCAGTTCATCTCCGTGCACGGCGATGGTCTCAGCGCCGTTCGCCAGTTGCTCCAGTGCTCGAGCGCGCGCGTCCACAATCACCTTCCGCGAGCATCCCAGGAGAATCGAGCAGTCCTGAGACGAATAACCTTCGAGCACCGACATAACAAAGACGAACCGCTCCAGTGCGTCAAGTTTGAGGATTGACCCTAGCCGCGGCTCGATCTCCAGGCCCACTAGCTCTGTGTTAGCGGGTGCGAGCCTCTTTTGCGCCGGCTCCATCATCCGAATAGCCTGCTGGATGACCGTGCGCCGCGCCCAGGAGTACGCCCACTCTTTAAATATCCTGTTGCCGACTACGCTGTCGCCGATGCCTGCAACTAAGCACTGCTCCGCCTTGGCTGCGTCGGCCGTCAAGAGGAGAGCAAGCAAATACAGCCTGTCCATTTTTTCGGAGAAGATGCGGCAGAAATCGCGGTGCGTGGCATACGCGCTGAATCCATTCCGGGGAAACTGGGTGGCTTGCGACACATAGACCTCCGACGTTACTTTTTAGTCGTTCAACCTGGCCGGGTGCGCCAAACTCTTGTGAGGACCACGACATTTACGCGCCAAGCGTTTCAGCACGTGTTTGACAAGGACTCCACCGCACGAGAAATTCGCACCCTGTAGCATCAGCTCCGACAGGGTGCTTTCGGCTTCACAACCAATGACCGTGACGCCACTGAGATCGATCACCAACTTGCGGCCTTCGAGTGTCTCGATACTGTTGCGGCAGACCTCTCGAAGTTCACCCAGCCACGGTTCTACCAACTTTCCTTCGAGGATCAGTCTGCGTCGGAACCGCGTATCAATGGTCGATATCCTTAACATGTGCGGCCCTTGCCTATCGGATGGGCAATGCGAGGTCCAAAGCAGAAAGCAGGCCAGTGTTTCTTAAGTCGTTGAATCGGCACAGATCGCTTGGCCGCTACAAGCGATTTTGTCGAAAACTGTCGAAACCGATTCGACACTTGTCGAGGCTGATAGCGCGATCAGACGAGCTTGTTACGCGGAACGCTTAACCGCGGAGGGTCGTCCGCGAGAAGGGGTGAGAACAATGAGTGTTGGGCTAGTTTTTGTGTGTCGCCGCGCAGGCCGTCGCAAATCCTGCAGAAGACCTCTGAGAAACGTCAGCAGAAATATTATCCCGGCTGCGCATAAAGTCGCGAATGCAATCTGAATCACATTGGAGTGTTCAGCACGGAGCGGGCCAGACTGCAATCGACTATTGCGCGTTGTTTTCAGTGATCGACACGGTTAGATTGCGATAGCCAGATGACGAGACCACGAGCAGGCTTCGTCACGTGTCGACAATTACGACACTTTCCGTGGATCGATCCCAAGCTTCTTCATCCGGGAAATAAGCGTCGTGCGTTTGATCCCCATCCGGGTAGCCGCGCCATTGGGTCCAGCCACACGACCGTGAGTCTCCCTGAGCACACGGAGAATTTCGTCGTGCTCACGCGACTCGCGCGGGATCGGTGGGGAAACGGCCGCACCCGTCCGTCTCAGTTCCGAGACAGGCACTTCAAGTGCGGTGCCGTGCGTAAGGATGACAGCTCGTTCGATAAAGTTCTCCAGCTCGCGAATATTCCCTGGCCAATTCCAATTCGCCAGCTGTTTCAGGGCAGCGGCGGGAATGGATTCGACCTTCTTCTCCATACGCCGCCCATACTTTTGGGCGAAATATCGAACCAGGAGGGGAATGTCTTCGGGACGCTCGCGTAAAGGAGGGATGCGAATCGGAAAGACATTCAAACGATAGTAAAGGTCGCTACGAAACTCGCGGTCCTCAATCATCTTGTCGAGATTGCGGTTGGTGGCTGCCACCAGGCGCACATCGACTTTCTTTGTGCGTGTGCTGCCCAATCGTTCGAACTCGCGTTCCTGCAAGGCGCGCAATAGCTTGGGCTGAATCTCGAGTGGAATGTCGCCCACCTCATCCAGAAACAACGTACCCTGATCGGCCAATTCCAGCCGGCCAAGCTTCTGGGTAATCGCACCGGTAAATGCGCCGCGCTCGTGCCCAAAGAGCTCACTCTCGAGCAATCCGGTTGGGATGGCCGCACAGTTCAGTTTTACAAACGTGCGGTCCTTTCTCCGGCTGCGATCGTGGATCGCACGAGCAATCAATTCCTTTCCGGTGCCGGTTTCTCCCAACAGCAGGACCGTCGAATCGCTGGGTGCAACGGTCTCCACCAGTCTCAACACGTTGCGTAAGGCGGAACTCTGTCCAACGATGCCTTCGAAATCCATTTCGCCGCGGATTTCATCTTCCAGGTAGAGCTTCTCCTGCGCGAGCCTGTCCTTAAGTTCGGCAATCTCACCGTATGCAAGCGCGTTCTCCATGGCGATTGCCACCTGGTGTGCAACCTGTGTCAGAAAAACAACTTCATCGTCATCGAAAGTGTTTTCCTGACGTCTCGCGAGCGCCATCACACCCAGCACACGATTCCGGCTCACCAGGCTGATATCGCAGAGTGACTTGATCCCTTCTCCTGACGCCTTGGCATACATCTCGGGAGCTGTGGTCTCGGGGTCCAGGCGATTCAGCACAAAAGGTTCGCCTGTCTGAAGAGTTCGCCCAGGCATACTCCCTTCAATTGGAATCTCGCCACCTTCTTTAAACAGTCCCCAACTGTCGGGAAAATCGAGTGTGTGCACGCGCAGATTCTTGCCTTCCGCATCCGGCAGCATGATGGCGGCGGCGTCACAATGCATAACCCTTCGCACAATGCTAGAGATCGCATGCAACAGGTCGTCAAACTCCAGATTCGAGACAACCTGGTTGGTTAGTTCAAGGATCAATTTCAAGCGCTCCTGCGCTTGCGTTGAGGTGTAGAGGTTGACGGCGGCATCGATGGCCAGCGCAACCTGATCTGCGACCAGGCGGAGAAAGTCCACTTCCTCATTAGGGTATGAATGTGGACGCCTGCGGCCTACGCTGATCACGCCCAGGCGTCGCGACCCTCTGTTCAATGGCAAAGCGCAGGTGGAAGCAATTCCGTGTTGTCCGAGAAATTGTTTATAGGACGAGAACTGCGTCTCTCGACTCCAGTCGTCGACGAGATAAAGTTCTTGGCGCTTGTGCGCGCAAACGAGCGGCGTATCTTGGTCCCGAGGTAGGACGTTTAACCTCTCGCCGTTCACTTCAAGCATCTGCCACTCTACGGCGTCGGTCTGCGCATTAAAGACGACCACCTGTAAGTAGTCGAAGAAAATAATCTCGCGCAAGTGCCTCGAAAGCTCGCTGCCAGCATTTTCGCAATCGTTGCAGGTTGCGATGGATCTGCCAGCACGCAGAAGAGCCTCGTAGCGCCCCGACAGGTCCGCCGGGATAACTCGTGCCACCGTTGCCATGAAGCGTTAGCCCTCAGTTCCGAAGGTTACTCAACACGCTGCAGTAGTCCTGTTGACGTAAAAATGAAGCATCGACACTAGAGATATCTGATGTGGCCGAGCGGCAGAAGGTTCTTAAAATGTCGTAAATGCTCGACACTTGTCGAACCCGGTGTCGATCCTCGACAAACCCTCCCATGCGTGCACTCGAGCCGGCAGCCCAACTAATTTCTGTTCAAGGAGTTTTCATGAGACCGACAGCACCCTCGCATTTGGCAACTGCAGTGCAGTAATCGAAGTGAAACCACGGATGCCATGTCTATCGAGTTCAGGAGGCTGGACCGGGTTTTTATTCGGGACCACGGAGGGATAAAGAGATGAGAAGGTTACTGGTCATCATTGCGCCTGTCATGATGTTGGCGGTTGGGGCCGTTGCTCAGGAAGGTCGTTCAGAGATCAGCCTGCAAGGCACTGGGTTTTTCACAAAGGACTCCAACGGCAATGGAAATTTGCAACGCAGCACGGACACCGGCGGGTTCATGGTGGGATACCGGTATCACATCAATCGTTGGCTCTCTGCGGAAGGAAATTATGGTTACGATCGCAATACGCAACAATATTTTGGCAGCTTCGGAGAATCCCGAGTTCAAGCCAATGCGCATGCGGTTACCGGGGATTTGACAGTAAAACTGCCGTTACCCATCAAAAGAGTGAGCCCATATGCTCTCGCTGGAGGCGGGGGGCTAATCTTTGATCCCACGGGAAATCCTGGCGGATCGGTGCCCGGCGCCAGCACACAGGGAAGAGGCGCATTTCTCTACGGCGCTGGTGCTGACTATGTCTTGACACGACACTTCTCATTACGCGCCGAATACAGAGGGTTCGTGTACAAGAGTCCCGACTTCGGGCTTGCCTCCTTGCACACCGACAACTGGACGCACACTGCGCAACCATCCGCTGGAATCGTCTTCCGATTCTAAGTGCGGACGGGCAGCCGGGCAATCATACCCTCCCTCATCATCCCGGCTGCCCAGTGATCAATGAAGAATCGTAATGTTTGGCGGAAGGTCAGGGACGGAGGTCTTCGAGGAATATGGCTTCCGACCGTATCATGGGCCGTTTCCGTTCTCGTCGTTCCAAGCCTCAGTGCTCATACCTGAGGGACTCTTTGGTCGGCATCGGCGCTCGCTCGGCGAATGCTGTCTGTTTCACCCATTACGATGAGCACCGTGCCCTGTTTAAGCGAAAAGTCGTCGGGCGGGTTCGCGAAGAAAGTAGAGCCTTGATCTTTCACTGCCAGCAACAAGATATTGTATTTTTGCTTAAGTTGCAGTTGGTGAATCTGCTTCCCGACCCAAGAGGAAGTCGCGATTCTGACTTCTTCGATACGGAGCGTGTGAGCGTGTTCTTTCAACATCAAATCGAGAAAGCTCACCGCATTGGGTCGCAGAACTTCACTGGCCAGTCGCAGACCGCCAATTCGGTTGGGTGAAACCGTAGAATCGGCTCCTGCACGCTTCAGCTTGTCGGCGAATTTCAAATCGCTGCAGCGGGCAACGATGCGAATCTGAGAGTTCTTTTGCTTCACAAGAACGGTAACAATGAGGTTGTCTTTGTCGGACCCGAGGGCTGCGATTACTCCGCGCGCGCGGTCAACTCCGGCGCGCAGGAGTGCCTCCTCGTCGGTGGCGTCCGCCAAAACGTAGGGCGTCTCTTTATAGGCCTCGGGATGGTGTTCACGGAAACGCTTGATAGCGTCCTCCGAGTGCTCAATCACAACGAAGGGAGAGTGGGTCTTTAGTAACTCATCGACAACATAACGGCCGGTATCCCCGAGCCCGCAAACGATATAGTGATTGGTCAGGTCTCCGATCCGCTTTTCCATTTTTCGTCTCCCGAAGAAATTGGTAATTTCGCCCTCTACCAGAAAAGCGGTCACCACGGAAAACACGTAGACCGAAATGGTCACTCCGCAGAAAACGACCAACATGTTGAATATGCGCAGGCCTACGTTTTGGCTGGTGTCCACAACCTCGCTGTATCCGACTCCCGCCAGCGTGATGACTGCCATATAGAGGGCCTGCAGAAAGCCAACCGATCGGCCACCCAGCAGCCGGTAGCCAAGCACGCTTAACGCAGTAATGCTTATAAGGAGAAGCAACGCGGTAAGGAGTCTGCGGCGAATGTTCATGGTCGAAGTGACGCGCACCAGTACGAGCGGTGCTTAGCAAAAATATTCTTACGCTGGAGATGCGGAAAGACCGCGCAGGATTGCTGTCCGTCGGGCCGGTCTAATCAGAGTAAAGTACGCCCGCAGCCGAATTGCGTCAACATCGTAGACAACGAGCAGAGAAGCCCCAGGGTGCGACCTTGCAGCAACTATCAAATAGTTCAGAAAAGGCGTATTACGGATCGAGCAGCGTTCCTGTCAATTGCCAGCAAATGAGCGGGCGTGCTTGGCGGAAATTGGATTTGCGCGACCGCTCGTTGTATCGGGAATTATTTTGCGCACCGTGTAAGCAATGACTTCGGGGTTGTTCAGAGCCCGAATAGTGAACCACTGGCCAGTTGCTTCTCTGCCTACCGTGAGCATATTCATGTGCTCGAATTGCTGGTCTTCGGGATAATAGAGGCCGAGTTCCCGGCGGAGCCAGTCTATATCCTGCCTGCGCCCTGTGAGGAATTGCCAACCGGGCTGGACGTGGAACTTCTTGCCATACGCCTTCAGTACAGCCGGCGTATCGTGATCCGGGTCCACACTGATTGAGACTATGTTTACCTTTCGAGGTGATTGCTTCTCCAGTTCCTTCTGCACTTTCACCAGATTGGGAGTAACCATCGGGCAAAGTCTCTCACAATTGGAGAACATGAACTGGATCACTACGATCTTGCCTTTGATTACATCGTCATACAAGCGAACCTTCTTGTTGTCCTGATTGGTCAGAACGATATTGGGAAAGTGTTGCCGCAGCGCACGCGCAGTGTAGGCCTGAAAGTCGGTCTGCGGATTCGGCAGCTTTTCCTTGCCGTCTCCACAGACCGCCAAGCGCACCGTGGCCGCGGCCAAAAGCAAAGTAAGGGTGACTTTCGCGATGTTGGACATAGCTTCCTCGTGCCGTGCCGCACTGTTATGGCACGCATTCCCAAACGATCATCATGGCCATGTCTTCGTGTTCCACGTTGTGGCAGTGCATAACGTACTTGCCCAGTTGTTTGTCGCTGGTCGTGCCACTCGTGTACTTACTGATCAGGCGAATTGTGACATTCTGATCGAGCACGAAGACATCTTTCAGGCCGAGCTGGGTCGGCAGCCGACCAAGGTCTTTACCACTGCCGCTGTCGACGCGGTCGATGATCCGGAACTGGTTGCGGTGAATGTGGACAGGGTGGGCCCAGCCTCCGCTTCCGTTGATGAGACGCCAGATTTCTGTTGTGCCGGCCTTACATGTCGCGTCAATACGGGGTTTCTCGGGTGCAGGTGGTGGCGGTCCGGGATCGAACGGCTGGGCCCCTGCCCCGTTGAAGCAGTTGACGAGCCATTCGCCGCCCTGGCCGCGCTCAAACCGCCAATCGTGAGTGGCGCCCGGCTTGGCGCCAGGGACCGGCGGTTCTGCATCGGCTATGTTATAAACCGGAAGATCCGTACGCAATGTCTGGCCGGGAGTAAAACTGCTCCGGTCGGTTACTGAAAATTCGATGTCAAAGGAACACATAGCACCCACGCCGTCTGGCCCGGGCGTTTGTGGAACAGTCGCGCAATTGGCCACCAACCCTGCGGGCTTACGCCCGTCGGTCTGCATCAGGCAATTGTTTAGAAAAACTTTGGTCCCAATGGCAAGTCCCGTGAAGTCCACGATCACTTCCACGCGCTCTGCTGGGGCGATTTGAAAACCGTCTGCCTGTATGGCAGTTTCGTAGAGTCCACCGTCGCTGCCGACGATGTTAAAGGGTATGGGCGCTCCCGTGTTCGTCTGCAGCATCAAATGATAGAAGCGCGCGTTGGAGCCATTGAGGATGCGAAAGCGATATTTACGATTCGCCACGCGGATCTTCGGCTGGATCGCGCCATTCACCAGAAACATGTCGCCCAAAAAGCCTCTCGAGGCGAACGGGTTATAGACCAACTGGAAATTCGCGTCGAAGGCGCGATCCTGGATGACCAGTGGCAGATCGAAAGGCAGCTCCCCCGCAGGCGGCAGATCGTTAAGTGGATCCTGGGGATTATCAAAATTGTTCCGGCCGGGCAAGTTCAAGGCAAGTTCCATGTCGTCGTACAGAAGGAAGAAACCTTCCAATCCCATAAAAACGTTGTGCCCGGTGAAATTAATATTATGGTCGTGATACCAGTGAGTGGCGGAGACGTCGTCATCGTTAGGATAGACAAAGTCTTTGAAAGTGCCATTGTGAATCTGTTGCGACCACAGCGCGCTGCCATCCCAGGCGGAGCCAACATGAGCCCCATGGTGGTGCACGATCGAGTCGTTGTTCGGTCCCAGGTTGTTGTTCATGCGGATCACAACCCTCTCACCGATTTTCGCCACGAACGTGGGGCCCAAGTAGGTCTGTCCTCCGGGTGTGATGGTAGGTACGTTGAAGCCCCACACCATCGTTACCGGCTTGCCAGGATAGATCTGCACTGGCGCCTGACGCTCGAAGACCTGGTAATAACTGGTGGGGACTCCGTCGTTGTAGATGGGAATTCCGGGCAATGCACTCGGAGACACCCTTGTCGGTGCCGGCGGAAGGGGCAAGCCGATCGTGAAAGGCTGCATCGGTGGGCTGCCACCGCCACCGCCGCCACCTTTGTGATGATGATGATGGTGATGGTGGTGCTCCTCTTTGTCGTCATCATCACGGTCGTCTTCATCCAGGGCCCAGGCCCAGGCCCCTGACTTCAGCTGCGTCAGGTGAAGAAGAGCTCCTGATCCACCATATAGGCCCAGTTTGATCAAAGCGCGCCGGTCCAGCATATATCCTCCTGAAGACTTCGCAACCCTAGTTAACTGTGCGGTCAAGAGACCCCGGAGAGTTCGCCAGCACAGTCATTCCCTGGGATAAATCGGAGGGGAGGTTTTAAGCGCCACGCACGGCCGACGCCCAAAGCCCCCCCTTTGTTTAATCGTTCTCCATTGCAGCTTCCTCGCACCCTTCAATAGTGCGCGAGAAGGCTAAACCGTTGCGCGAAAGCTAACAAGTCGGTACCCCTCCCGAAAGTGGGCACACCGGCGGTTGAGGATTCAGTGGTCCTGCGCTCGGATTCCCTCCCTCACCATTCACCAGGAACGGGATGTCGTTAAAGTTGTTCGGAATGCTCGGGAACCCCGGAGGAGCATCTGGAAATTGGAACGTAAACATTGGAGCGTGATACTGGCCAGAAAGAAGTCCGTTTCCACCCGTGAGCTTGGGTGATGGGGCATTTGGGTCGCTGCATATCTGGGGGCTTGCAGGTGGGACAATGGCGCCAGTCTGGTCCGGCAACTGCGCCTGGCCGTGGCGGCTGTAGGCCGCGTAGACCCGGGTCACAGGCTGAAAGTTTCCCTTGCCTATCTCGAACCGGAAGCGCCCTTTGTTGCCCCTCCCTATTCCTCCTGCAAAGACACCAGGCTCCGGAAGAACGGTGCCCAGTAAACGGCATGACTCAGCACCACTGCCGGGATTGATATCGATGGCCATGATATCCACGAGCTCGGTCGAGTCGGTGACGAAACCAACGACCACAATGTTGTTCCTCGGTTCGGGCAGCGGGATATTTCCGCCCACCAGTCCAAGGGTCGCATTGGGCGAAATATTAACACCTTTTATATTGCCACCGGTTCCAATCACCATTCTGGCCAGCTGGATATAAGCGGGCCCCGCGGTTGCCACAGTACCCGCAGCGGTGTAGATGCCCAGTTTGTCGACACCCACGGTGTTAGCGGAGATGTAGGTCTGAGTCTTGAAGTTGGTCACGATGGCGGTCGGGACATTCTTATACAAGGTACCGAAGTAGGTGATGTAGTCGCCGATCATCAGGGGCGCCGTCTTCCAAGGATCGGGGGTCGTGTCACCCGCGGCATTGGGCTTGGGCTTGGGCGACATAATATAAGCCAGCAGGGGGACGCCAGGTGGCAGGAGAGGATCGTGCCCCGTAGCTCCGACCGGCGGATTCAGCGGACGGTTGTAAAGTGGGCACTCCGTGTCAATGGCAGGAGGCGCCACTCGCGGTATGCACATGGGATAGCCGTTGCCGCTGGCAATGGTGGGATTTTCGTTGTCCACCGACCAGCGCGGGTCCGGACTGTGCGCTTTGCCGTATCGCCCCGTGGGATCATTGATTTCAATGACCGTGCCGGTGTTAGCCACGCCCACGGTCCCACCCACCTCAAACCGACCCTTCGCATAGTCAATAAAGGTAATGAAGCCCTGCCCTCCATTGCCTAAGTCCTGCCCGATGGGGAGAATCAACCCTACAACGTACGATCCCTTCGGCGCGACCTTTCCGGCAATATCGATATTGCCCAATACGATCGCGTTGAAGGGCAGGTAGGGACTTATTCCCCGAGTCATTGCTGGATTGTCAAGCAATGCGAGCCCTGACTTGCCGGCAGGAATGGTGAAGGTAGGGGACCCGCCGACCGGAGCTGTCATGGCAGGATTGAACAAATCTGCCCAGGCAAAGGTGTTGGCGGGAAACTGCACTACGCTGTTGTTGGGAACGATCATCGGTACGCCGTTCATGGTCAGCGTGCCGCCGCCGCCAGCATTCACTGTGGCCGCCTGGATGTAACCGGCTTGGCCGAAGCCCGGTGGCACATTGCTGTTAAGCACAGTCTGAGCATTGACGCCTGTCGTCCACAACAGGCCCGCAGCAAGAACCAAAACGATAGACAGCTTCAATCTCGGGTCCATTTTTCTTCTCTCCTTTGTGTACGCGAAACCAGTTATGGACTCTAAATCTCTCGCAGATTTTCCAACCGCTCCCGGCAATCAGTCGGAGTGCGGATCGAGGTTCAAGAACGTCGGCAGTTCCGTGGATCGACCTTCGGTGCCCACGGCGGGGACCACGACGAAAATATCCCGCTCAGGGTGGCCCGGCGGCGAGCCGTTGGGAACATACAACTGCGGATGATCGAACGGCCCCTGCTCAAAAGCGACCCGGTTATCTTTGAGACCTTCTGCCAGGAAATCCACCAAGCCATTGGCATACTGCAGGGCCACAGGGTCAAATTCCGGGAACATCAACGGCGGAATACCATCAACGTCCACCGTTTTGTCGTGCAAGTTGGTGTTGGGGAAATTGCCGCCGCGGACATAGAACTCCACTACCTCCCGCAGTGTGGCCGAATCTCCCACGTGGAAGTACGGACCGCTGTATTTGATGTTTCTCAGATTGGGGGCCTTGAAGGCTCCGTTGGTGACCCGGCGAGGCAAAATCGGAACGTCCGGGATAAACCTTGCGACATCGGGCGGCAAGCATCCCACATGGGGGATCGTCGCGGCCGCGCAGGTAACCGTATCCTCTCGCAGGGCCGTCAACTCAACCAGGGAAACTGGGAACGGCTTTCCGGCACGTGCAGTCCCACCCGTCGAAGAAACATCGGGAAGCAACGGGCCAGACTGCTTGTACGTGAACTGAGTCGCCGACAACTTGACGCCGATTGGTTGCGGTCCGATGGCAACACCCGCGTTCAGAAACGCGCTGTTGAAACTTGGGTCGGTGACCCCGGCAATAGTGACAAACAAGCCCGGGCCAAAGAACGCAGGAATACTGGTTGCCGTCGTGACCGTAACCAGATTTTTCGTTCTGGAAATCGAAGTGATAGGAACACTGGTTGCGAACAAGGGATTTTGGAAATTTGGATTTCCGGGAGCATTCGCTCCCCGGCCCTTGTCTTCTGCCCCGCAGACCGCTTCGCCACAACTGCTGCGACGAAGGCCAATGTTGTACATGCCATGGTCGTAGTTGGCCGTCTCCAGGTTGTCACCCATGATCATGAATTCGATGGCCTCTCCCATAGCCAGCGAAGGCACACCTTGAGCATCCGGTTGATAATCCAGGACGGTATGTCCGGTCGTCACCGGCGGGACGTGACAATCAGCGCAGTGTGTGCCGAGATTGGCGTTGTCGTCCAGGAAGACGGTAAGACCTAAACTTTGGGTGGCGGTGAGTGCATTGGGGTTTGGAGGTATTGGAGGACAACCAGCAGCCGGGCAAGGTGATCCGTCGGGCTGTCTTACCGGATTGGGCGCCCCGTTGAACTGGTCAAAGGGAGTGTTATCGGAAACCAGCGTCGCCATGTAGGCCTGCACCGCCAGGCCGAAAAAGAGCGAGAAGTTCGCCTGCATCTGAGTGTATTGGGTGGCTCCAGTCGCCGAGGGCGGCAAGACTTCACTCCCGATGCACGGTCCCTTTGTTGTTGCTGCAGCTACCGCGGCGTTTACTTGCGGCTGTACCCTGGACACTCTAAACTCTGGCATAACCTCAGAGCTGGAGTGCGAACCCTCGGCATCTGCGATAGGGGTCGACTGAGCCCTCGCACTTTGTGAAGCGAGGGGTGTCAGGGCCAGGGGGGCATTGGGATTCCACCACTGATCTTGAAATGCAGCCTGGATCATCTCGCAGTAGGAACGAACGGTGAGGCCGCGTCCGTTCGTGGCTGCGCCAGTGCTGGTCAAGGTAGCCCGGGACAAGGGTCCCAAGTAGCTATCGTGCGGATGCACGAGTTGTCTGGCCAAAGGCCGTATGTTTGTCATCTTCAAGCCGACGTCCTTCATGGTCCGTCCGTTATAGGACATCGCGATGTTGCTGGTTGGGGGGCCAACCGCTACCGAAGCCAAGCTTGAGTTGGTAATGCGCAGGAACACAGGAGTCAGCTTGCCGCCAACATTTTCCATAACCTTGCTGGTTAAGTCGCGGAAACCGGAGTTGTTCACTCCATTGAAGATGAAGCTGGCGCGACCCTCCCACAAGTTGTCGAAATTGAACACCGCGTTGATCATGGTCGGGGAATTTCTTGGCATCGCGCGACGTACGGTACCCCCGTTTACGTTGAAAAGATCGGGCAGAGTCGGTCCCCCTTTGTCGAACGCGCTTCCAGGTGTAATGCCGAGGAACTTGGTAAGGCGCACTCCTTGAGAAGCCACAATGTCGTTGGTGTCCCTGGAAACGTTGCTCATCTCCTCGAAAAGAGTGACTCCGGGTCCCCGGGGAGTGAGTTCCGTCGGACTAAACCAGTCGTTCAGTGGGAAATCGCCGGCGTTCATCTTGTAATTGGGAGCAAACGTCGGGTGCCCTGGTCTGTTCAAGTTGGGGTCGGGCGGTTCCATCGGGACCGGAGCATTCGGATCGTTGGCGGTGTATGGGACAGTCGAGTTGCCGAAGAGGGCGTCACCGCCCAATCCGGAACCAGAGGCTGGAGGTCCAGCGGCATTGAGCTTAAAATTGGCGTCACTTAGATTCGGCGAAATCTGGTTTCTGTTCCGAATATCCGCGCCCGCGCTGAAGTGGCAGGTCCCACAGGACTGGATGCCATCGCTGCCCACTTGCATATCCCAGAACAGCGCCTTCCCCAATCGGATTAGGGCAGTCTGGTCTTTCACAATCTCGGCACTCAAGGGTTGAAAATTTAAATCGACTCCAGGTCCCGGAATCGGTCCTTGGGTTGCCGGGTTCCAAACGACCGCCATGGGTTCCGGCACTGGAACTTCCCTCAGCGACACGACCTGGTCAACCGTCACTGTTGAGGCAGGAGGCGCGGCCGCCAAGCTCGCATTAAAGAACGCGTTCTTTGCATGCAACTTGGGGCGGATCTGCACCTGCTTCTGGGCGGGCTGAGACGCCTTGCCGATCAGAGCGATGGCAACAATCATGAGCAGGGTCAGACATGTGGTGCACACCGCGGCCTTCGATGGGTACAATCTCCGGCCAATCTTCGACGGTGCGGTTGCTCGGTTCGATGCAGTCTCCATAGCGCTTCCTCCGTTAGTTCACCTGGTTCGAGTGCTACAGCCCCACGACTGCTGGGTCTACGGTGCATGCAGCCTGCGGGCCAAACATCCTGTTCATGGATAGTGTTGAAATACTTGTGATCGTTACTGTAATCGGATTGATTCTTGATCTCGACACTATCCGTTGCGTTAGTAGCGTGTAACCGTTCGGATAGAGACCTGCCTTCGCAGTTGTAGCTTGGCAGAGTACACGGACCCAGCAGGTGCGCATTCGCTGCAACAGCGCCGATGCTGATTCAGCCCCATGCCGGCGAAGTGTGTCGAGGTTCACCCTAAACTCCTGAAAACGACTCAACTCGCACCAGCAAAAATTACTGCAGGCGTGAGGACGCGTCAGACCCAGCTTCTTCCAGCTACGCAGGGAGAGCGGCTAGCACGAGTTAACTAAATAAATTTTGAGTCGTATGTTTCTGCGAGGGGCCCGGTCGCCTCGGTGCATCTAGGGGGGGCGAGAACGACTGCCCGGTATTATGCGCATGGCGCGGTACTTGTCAAGTGGAAAACAATCGCTTCTGGCGTCTGTCTTGGGTTTTGGCGGAAAGATAGCCACTAACTGGACGCTGCTTTATCGCCCGGCTTCGCGGGTCGGACACGCAATCTGACGCGATCGCCGACCTTGAAATGACGGTTATCCTACAGAACTCACACTTGTACCCGCTGGGACGAAAGGAATTCCCAGAGAGCGTCGAATATCCGACGGTAGAACCTAAATTTAGCGTTGCCCCTTAAAGCTGCTTAAGAAACTCGATCAAAGCTTGCTGATCTTCCGGACTCAGCTGCCGGAACCGCCGGATAACCTCGCGCGAATCGCTGCGATGCGATATCGAGGTCGCACTCCTGTACGGCGGACAAATTACATCCGCAGGCGATGACCCATATGACACATCGCTGTTCGCCCCTTGTGGCGGCACCGGACATCCCGCGCCTGCGACATCATCCGGTGTTGTACACATCATTGAACAGCTCAACCTGGGACCGAACCAGCTCCGACTTCGTGCTTTATGTTTCTGCGTCGTCAACGGTTGGCATTTTGTACTCTTACAGCTGCTTAAGAAACTCGATCAGCGCCTGCTGATCCCGTGGACTCAAAGCGCGGAACCTCCGGATGACCTCGCGAGAATCACTACGGTTGACCTTCGATACTGCGCTGTCATAAGCGGGACAAATCACGTCCGCCGGTGAAGGACCGTAATCTATATTCGAGCCGGATTGGACGGGAGGTACGGGACATCCTCCACCAGGAGCTTCAGAAGTTTTTTCATCATCTGGAGCCGGCAGATCGTGTAGCTCGATGGCAGCTCGGATCGAGTCATCAAGATTACGAACGACAAGCGGCGCATTGGTGACCTGGCGGTTGGTTGTCACCGTGCCAGCGGGCGTGGTGTCTACAGTCAGCGTACTCAGGTAGACCCGCGCGTCATGCAGGAACGGAGGGCCCATCCTGCCCATCCCCATCAGAGGCGGGGTGCGGAACTCCCGGCCCTCTGCGGAAGCCTTCTGATCCGAGAAGGTGTCGTCGGCATCATTGCGCGGAATATCGAACGTGGTAAAGATACGAGTGTCGTCGTCGCCGGTTTTGGCAAAACGCTGGATGACCAGTGGATCGCGCGGCCGTGGCGTATCGCTCGCATTTGTCTGCCGGAGAACTCGTTCCGCATCGATGACCGGCATTTTGTGAAGCAGCAGATCGGAGAAGATCGGCGCCCAGACGAAGCTCAGATTGTGAGCCCCAACAGTCGCCGGCGATTGTCCTGTTCGATGCACCGGAGTGTGGCAGCCCACGCAATTCAGCTTGCGATCGGCCTGGTTAATCGCATGGGCATCGCGGCGATCTCCGCGCGCCGGCATCTTTCCCGCGATCATGCGGTTAGAAAATGCCACCAGGTCGATGCCAAAGAGTTCAGCTCCTCGTTGAACCTCACGAAGATCGTCTTCCACGTTGCCCGAAGGATCGTTCGCGCTGAGTACGGCTAAGAGCTTGTCTCCAAACTCCGGCGGAGCTACATTGCGAATCCAGTGGCGCTCACTAAAGGGCGCGGAGAGAAACGCATTCGGGTTGGGGAGCGCAGTTTGGGCAGCCACACACGCTGCGGGTTCGGTAGTCGGCCCGGTAGTGGGGAACAACGTGGGGTAATTGATTTTCCTGAGATCGAAGTTGCTGGTGATCCCCAGTTCCCCGCGCAAACCTCCAATGGCAAACTGAATGATTTCCACACCGTTGGCTCGGAGTCCAAAACGGCCCTCGCCGCCCACAAAGCCCCTCACCGAAGTCGGGTTCCCGTTGGCGTCTGTGCTGATGACTGTGAAGTTGCGGGGGATCATGTTGATCTTGCCGGCAACGCAGTCGCCAGTGCATCCCATCGCTGCCGCATAATGGCGCAGCGAGGAATGGCTGCCCTGCGTATCATTCGGATCGGCCCCTGCCGCCAAATCCGCAGTAGGAATGGCTTCCATCAAGCCGCGGCCGATGTAAGGCGGTCCTGCGCGCTCACCGGTGGAGCGGCGGAAACCAGTCACCGAGTCGACTCCGGTAACCGGATCGGGACTGCCCTGCAGCAGAGCGTCGTACTTGGAGGGTGGAATCGGTTTCGGCACGCACGCCGGCACGGAAGGCCGTACATGCTGGACGAATCCGCCGAACGGTTGGGAAATGGTGCTGGTCACAATGTTGGTCGTGGACCCGTCGAGGGGATCCTGAAAACCAATCCCGGTAGGATTATTGCCGGCGTCTGCGTGAGTGGGATTAAAATCGCTGAAAATCGTAAACGCCGCGTCCTTGCCCGGGCCGTTCACCGCGTCCAGGCTAGCATTGGGATCGGGATGTCCATCCGGCGCGGGAAGATTGTTGCCAGGTGCCACACCCCCACCGGTAGCCGGATCGAGCGATGTGAACTTGAAGTTGGTCGGCGTGGCGCGCGCCGCGCGAGAAACGATCGAAGTGCAGGTTGACCCGGCAACGCCACACTCGCTCCCCGACACCAATCCCATATGGGGAGGTGTTTCGGCCGTGCTTTGGTGGCAACCTAGGCAGAAGGGTTGATTGGCCATCGGACCAGCCCCTTCCGCCGCTGTATGCGCCAAGGTGAACAGCGACATCCCCTCCAGCATCTGCTGTCGCTCGGGTACGGTTGTGTCAGGATAAACCAGCGCGTTGAGGTCGGAAAACTGCAACGGAAAAGGACCGACCTCCCCGAATTTATCCCGCGGAACACGCTGCACCGGGCGGAATTGAGTGTCCGACGGCGGAACCGGGATATCGAAAATGCCCGATCCTGCCGTTCCCACTTCCCCTAATCGAATCGCAATAACCTGAGCGTCTGTTGGATTGCCCGTGCCCAACACCGCTGCCATCAAAAACCCAACGGTTGTCAAAACTGCAAACATGACCAGAGCCTTGCGCATGACGACCTCCTCATGTGAACCGCGTTTGTAAGAAACTCTGAGAACGATTGGGATTAGCCCGGGCCCTGTCGTCTCATGGCACGGTCTCGGGAAGTGAGTATCCGAGGCGACGCAGACATTATGGACAGATCGATTTGGAAGTCAAGGAGAAAGTCCTGAGGTACCTGGCCACTTCGCCCGTCTGTCTTGGGTTTTGGCGGAGTCAAACACTCTTTACCGCTGAGAGATTGCAAACGAGAAGTTCGTCAAAGCTTAGTTACAAAATTAACTTGAACGTAATTTGAGCGGCGTTGCGTTTAGGAGCTGCAAGCGATGTTATCGCCGCCACTCATCAATCAGGCTGGCTATTAGTCCAGTCCATCCTGTCTGATGGCTGGCGCCCAGACCTTTTCCAGTGTCCCCGTGATAGTACTCGTTGAAGAGGAGACAGTCTCGCCAGTGGGGGTCTGTTTGGAATTTTGTACTATCTCCGAAACAAGCTCGATGCCCATCCTCGTCGCGCGTAAAAATTCTGATCATGCGTTCTGCAATTTCTCTTGCCATGGTTCGGGCGGTAACCGATTGCCCTCCATCGGAAGGTTTGACGGCGAAGTCTGGACCCAGCGCATCACCGAAACGCAGTAAAGAATGAATCAGAAGGTACGAGGTCGGGAACCAGACAGGCCCTCGCCAGTTCGAGTTCCCTCCTTTGAGCTGGGCTTCGGACTCGCCAGGCTCGTAACCCAGGCGGCTTTCGCCAAAGTAGAACGGATGCGACTCGTGATATTTCGACAGACTTCGGATACCGTGATCGGAGAGGAACTCCGCCGGGTCCCAAAGTCGCGTCGCAATCCTGTGAAACTGGCCGGGATCTGCGATGGAGAGCACGTAGCGGGTACACTTCTCATCACAGCCGATGGAGTAACAGGCATTGCCGACAAGATCCGGGCGGTTTCGGATGAACCATTCCACGTTGGCCAGAAAATCAGGGTGCGATTTTAGGTCGGACTTTTCCAGCACCTCAATGGCAAAGAGCGGAATTAATCCAACCAAAGAACGCAAACGAAGCTTGTGAAAGTCTCCGTTAGGAAAACGGAGGACATCGTAGAAGAAGCCGTCGTTTTCGTCCCAAAGCTGGTAATTGCGGCCACCCATTTTCTTCATGGCCGCCCCGATGTAGACAAAATGTTCGAAGAACTTGGTAGCCAACACGTCATAGGTCGGGTTCTGGTTACCCAGTTCCAGAGCGATGCGCATTAAGTAAAGGCAAAAGAATCCCATCCACCCTGTACCATCCGACTGTTCAAGAACTGCGCCCCCGGGAAGCTTTTGGCCGCGGTCAATCACGGTGATGTTATCTAATCCCAGGAATCCACCTTCGAAGACGTTGTTTCCCTGGCTATCTACCCGGTTCACCCACCAAGCGAAGTTAATAAGCAGTTTGTGCAGGCACTTTTCCAGGAAAGCGGTATCTGCTTTTCCGGTATCTCGCTTTTCGATCTGATAAACCCGCCAGCAGGCCCAGGCCTGCACGGGTGGATTCATATCGGAAAATTCCCACTCGTAAGCAGGAATCTGCCCATTGGGATGCTGGAACTGTTCGAACAGGAGCAGCCAGAGATTGTGCTTGGCAAAGTGTGGGTCAACCAGCGCCAGCGTAACGCATTGGAAGGCCAGGTCCCACGAGGCAAACCACGGAAACTCCCATTTGTCGGGCATGGAGAGAATGCGCATGGAGTTCAGATGGCGCCAGCGAGTGTTGCGGCCGTGCTTGCGCGAATCGGGAGGCGGCCAATGTGGATCGTCGCCGTCGAGCCAGCTCTGCACGTCAAACATATAAATCTGCTTGCTCCAGAGCATGCCGGCTAAAGCCTGACGTTGAATGAGCCGTTCCTCTTCGGTTGCTTTTGGGGGATGAACAGTCTCGTAGAACTCGTCGGCTTCCCGTTGACGAAGCTGAACGATGTCGTCTACGTCGGTCAGGGGATCCGCATTGGGACGGGACGTCAAACGCAAACGCAGAACCACAGAGTCACCTGAAGCCACATCATAGCTGTAGTGAATGCAAGACTTGGTTCCGCTTTCTTGCTTAACGCATTGCTCTCCCTCGATCACATACCGGTGAAACGCGTCTTTGACGTGGGGCTTGCGACTCCTGGCCCAGGAACCGAATATCCGGGGCGCGTTGGTCTCATTATCGGTGAAAAGAACCTCTCCACCGGCCGGTGCGTAGAGGTAGTACTTGGGCAACGAATATGGAAATTGCAGGTTTGGAATCGGTGGAGCACTTGCGTTGTCCGCGAGCAGGGTTACATAGTCCCTGCCAGGCGTCGCCCGAACAATTGTCGGTTCTGCCCCGGCCGGATTGGTCCAAGCCCAGGTATTGCGAAACCAAAGGTGTGGCAAAAGGTGGAGACGTGCTGCTTTCGGACCGCGGTTGAAGGCCTCAATCCGGATGCAGATGTCTTCCGGATCGGCCTTCGCGTATTCAACAAAAATGTCGAAATAGCGATCTTCATCGAAAACGCCGGTATCGAGAAGTTCGAACTCCGGACCGCGACGCTGTGCGTTTTCCGCAACCAGCTGTGCGTATGGGAACTCCTCCTGCGGATACTTGTAGAGCATCCGCATGTAGCTGTGCGTGGGCGTATTGTCGAGATAGAACCAGTATTCCTTTGTGTCCTCGCCGTGATTGCCTTCCGGCGACGACAGACCGAACATTCGCTCTTTCAGGATGGCATCGTGACCGTTCCAGAACGCAAGAGCAAATACCAGCAACTGGTAGCGATCACAAATTCCTGCAATGCCGTCTTCCCCCCAGCGGTATGCCTTACTGCGAGCCATGTCGTGAGTGAGGAAATCCCATGCTGTGCCATAGGGGCTGTAGTCTTCCCGGACTCCTCCCCAAGAACGCTCACTGACATACGGACCCCATTTGCGCCAGGGTGCAACCGGGCCCTCGAAATTCTCAGTCAGGCGCGAGTTTTCCCGAGATGGGGTCTTGCCGGAAAATTGCGATGTCGATGGGGTTGCGGAAGCAGTTTTCGATCCCCGAACATCCTGCCCGGTGCTAGGAGCCATGCTCTTTTTTCACGCAATCGCCGCGCGATCATCTGCGGCATTCGCGGCTCCGAGGAAGTCCTGCAGATTGAAGTCGACGAGTTCCCCAATGCGAGAGATGCTGATATCCGCAGCCGGGTAAGTGGCTAGTACCTTGGGATCGGTCGCGTAGTGCCCTTGCCGCGGGAACACGGTGGTGACCCGATCGCCCCAAGCTTTCTTGATAGCTGCCAGGATACGCAATTTGTCATCGATCAGGACGTAATGGTCTGCGGGGTAGCGCTCGAGGATGTCATCCAATTCAATTTCTTTGTGCACATAAATCAACACGTTGCCATCGACGGCGGCAAACAGCGCCGAACGTCTGATCTTTCGAGGCTGAAATACTACGTCGCCATCCGACAGGATTACGGGTACGCCATATTGCTTCACGTGGTCAATAACGTCGAGAGAATTGGGGAAGAGCCGGTTGGCGAAGGGATACTCAACGAGAAATTCAGAAACCGTCAGCAGGTTGGGGTCACGAGGATACTCACTGCGATAGCGTTGTAGAGCGCCCAGATAGTCCGCATACCCAAGCTCGGCGCGCAGTCCTTCGAAAAATTCCCAATAGCGCTGCTGGCGTTCATGCCCGACTTCTTTATCGAGATGCTGTTTGAGATCAGCGGATACTCGATCATTGTCGAGCAAAGTATTGTCCACGTCGAACAGGAAAACCAGCTTGTGACCCATTTCTATCGCCTCGTTCGCAGCAAGGTCTCAGCAATAACTATGCAGCACGAGCCCGCCATTCGTGCGCGCCACCGGGCAGCATTTGCTCCGCTTCTTTTGGACCCCACGTGCCGGGCGCGTAGTTGGGGAAGTCGCGCGGCGGCAGAGCCTGCCACACGTCGAGCACAGGAGTGATCACACTCCAACCAGCTTCCACCATGTCTGCCCTTTGAAAAAGAGTCGCGTCTCCGATCATGCAATCGTAAAGCAGACGTTCGTAGCCAGTGCTGGGAGCCGAGCCGAAATAATCGGCATAATTGAAACACATGTCCACCTTACCCTGCTGCATGATGGGGCCCGGGATCTTCGCGCCAAAACTCAGCGCAATGCTCTCTTCCGGCTGAATGGCAATTACCAGGCGGTTCGTCTGCAACTCCTCGACCGGGGTGTTTCGAAAAAGTTGAAAGGGAGCGCTGCGGAACTGGATGGAAATCTCAGTAACTCTGCGGGCCATGTGCTTCCCGGTGCACAAATAAAAGGGAACGCCAGACCATCGCCAGTTATCGATTTGAATTTTCATCGCAGCGTAGGTTTCAGTGCTTGAATCCGGTCTTACGTTATCCTCAGCTCGATAAGCCGGCACTTGCTTTCCGTTGATCGCGCCGGCGCCGTACTGGCCGCGCACGGTCTTGCTCAACACTTCTTCGGGAGAAAGCGGCTGGATCGCATGCAGAACTTTTGCCTGTTCGTCGCGGACGGCATTTGCGTCAAACGAGATCGGCGGCTCCATCGCGGTGAGCGAAACCAACTGGAACAGGTGGTTGGGAACCATGTCGCGCAGAGCGCCGGAGGTATCGTAATAACCGCCACGTTGCTCCACGCCCACCGTCTCCGCAGCGGTAATCCGGATGTGCTCGATATACCTGCGATTCCAGACGGGTTCGAAGATTCCGTTGCCGAAACGAAACATCAGCACGTTTTGTACGGTTTCCTTCCCGAGATAGTGATCGATGCGATAAATCTGACGCTCGTCGAGCACCTGTTTGATTTCCGCGTTCAAAGCACGCGCCGATTGCAAATCTCGACCGAATGGCTTTTCGATCACCACGCGGCGCCAGCAACCATTCTCTTCTTGCGCCAGGCCAGATGCGCCCAAGCGGCGGACAATCTCTCCAAAAAAACGTGGCGCGACGGCCAGGTAAAAGAAATAGTTTGCCGGCAAATTCTCCTTGCTTGCGACCTCGCCCAAGGTTGCTTTCAGGCGTTCGTAGGTACCCGGGTCGGCAAAATCTCCGCGCACGTAGTAGGTGTGCTCGACCAGCCTTTTGCAGATAGCGGGATCGACAGGGCGCAAGGCGAAGGTCTTGATATCGTCGCTGACCTGTTGGCGGAAGGTGTCAGTCGTAAGGTCGGTGTAAGTAACAGCAATAATCGCAAATTGCTGCGGTAAAAAACCTTGCTCCGCCAGGTTGCACAGGGCAGGAATGAGCTTCCGTTTCGTGAGATCTCCCGCGCCGCCGAAGATCACCATGGTACAGGGATCTCCTTTACGCTTCGCGATTGGATGTTTCACTGTCGTGGTTCTGACATCTGCTTCTGAAAGCAGCTCTGCCTCGCTCATGCGGCTATGCCCTCCATATGCGGAAACCTCCGACAAATGCGTTAGCGTTGGTGCCTAGGCGGGTCCCTGGAGGCAGCTGTTCGAGTTTCTTCACGTTGCCACCACCTAGCACAACTTCCTCTGCGACCAAGGCATCACGAAGTTGGCACACAACCTTGCATACGTGTTGTTGCCACTTCTTTCTTCCCAGACGCTCCAGGCCGCGAAGACCGACATAGTCTTCATAGGTCTTACCGTTCTTGTAGGGCAAGTGGGCCAACTCCATTGGTTCGAGCGAGCCGTCCACAATCATGGCCGAACCCAGTCCAGTACCAAGGCCCAGAAAAAGCATGCGCCCACCCTGGTAACAGCCCAGCGCCTGCATAGCTGCATCGTTCACGATTCTTACCGGTCGGCCAAAAGCTTGTTGAAAATCGAAGTTCACCCAGCCCGGCGCGAGATTGTGCGGTTCGCGCAAAGGGCGTCCATGAACAACCGGCCCGGGGTACCCGATCGAAACCACATCGTAATCCCAATCTTTCGCAGTTTTCTTGGCCACGCGCACCATGGTTTCAGCCGTCATCTTAGGACCTGAAGGAAACTTCCGCGCCTCCTTCTGTCCGGTTGCCAACAGCTTTATGTTGGTTCCCCCAACATCGACTACCAAGACCTTGGTGCCATTTCTCATCCGTGGTTTCCGACCATCGTTGCTTCTGGTGTTTCTTTCTTCTCCATGTGTCCGCCGAAAGCAAAGCGCATAGCCGAAAGCAACTTGTCAGCGAAATCGGCTTCGCCTCGCGAACTGAACCGCTGATAAAGAGCCGCGCTGAGCACGGGTGCAGGCGCTCCCTCATCAATAGCCGCGGTAATAGTCCACCGTCCTTCTCCGGAATCAGACACTCGGCCCGAAAAATCCGCAAGATCAGTTTCTTTGGCCAGGGCGCTCGCTGTGAGATCCAGCAGCCAGGAAGCCACTACGCTGCCGCGGCGCCACACCTCCGCCACGTCGCCCAGATCGAAGTCATACTGGTAATACTCGGGGTTTCGCAGGGGTGTGGTCTCGGCATCGTGAGACTGGCCTTGCTTTCCTACGTTGGCATGCTTGAGGATGTTCAGTCCTTCGGCGTATGCGGCCATCAGGCCGTACTCGATGCCATTGTGGACCATCTTCACGAAATGTCCTGCTCCGGCCGGGCCACAATGCAAATAGCCGTCCTCGGCAGTGCCACCGCGTCCCTGCCGACCGGGTGTGCGTGGCGCATCGCCGCGCCCAGGGGCCAGCGTGCGAAAGATCGGGTCGAGTCGCTGGACCACAGCTTTGGGACCACCAATCATCATGCAGTAACCACGTTCCAAACCCCACACGCCACCGCTGGTGCCCACATCCACGTAATCGATTCCCTTTTCCGACATCCTTTGGAAGCGATGAATGTCGTCGATGTAGTAGGAATTCCCGCCATCGATGACGACGTCATTCTTGGCGAGATGGCGCGCGAGGTCATCCAAGGTGCTGTCCACGAACGCCGCGGGAATCATCAACCATGCCGTCCGTGGCGGAGTTAGCTTGGAAGCAAAGTCGCTCAATGAGGACGAGGGAATCGCACCCTCTTTTGCCAGCGCTTGCATGGGTTCTGGAGTCTGGTTATAGACCACGCATTGGTGCCCGCCGCGCAAGAGACGGCGCACCATATTTCCTCCCATTCGCCCGAGACCGATCATTCCGATTTGCATCCGACCTCTTTTCGAATTGCGTAGCCCGAAACTACGCGAGCACGCGGCTGATTATGGAGTTAAGTTTGGCTAAGTCGGTTTTGACATCAGCGCCGAGGTGAACCCGCAGCGCACGGCGATTCCGGTCGGCCAAGACCTGGAAATCCCCGCGTGCCTGTGCGGCCTTCACAGTCCCGAAGGTGTACTTCTGCCCTGGCACCGGCAAGTCTTTAGCATCGTCACAAGTAACCTGGAGGAAAACTCCAGAATTTGGACCGCCCTTGTAGGCTTGTCCAGTGGAATGCAAAAAGCGCGGGCCGAAGCCCAAACAGGTCGCGACCCGCCTGCGGTCGCGTACCGCGTGCCGCATTTGCTGGAGAAGTTCCTCGTGCTCGGCAAACATGGGGACATAGGCAAGCAGAGCAAAGTAGTCGGCCGCTTTTATGCGATCCAGATGAGCGCGAAGATAGCCGACCAGTGATTTGTCGGAGCCCGTCGCTTGGGCCAGGGCCGCTGCATTCTTCTCGTCAGTGAATAGCTGAATGCCGCCCTCTTCGAAGATGGGCTTCTCGACGGGCAATGAGCCAGTACGCTCATATTCTGACGTCAGATTGCGAGTGGCAATTTTACTGGCTTCCACATCGGGCTGATTGAAGGCATTGATGCCGATGATGGAGCCCGCCACAGCGGTGGCAATCTCCCAGCGCAAGAACTCCTGGCCCAAGTCGTAAATGTCTCCCACCGCGATCCGTATGACGGGATGACCAGCCTGTTCGAGCGCAGACACCTTTTCGTCTTGAGTGCGATCAGGAGCGGACTCTAAACGCAAATAAGCAAAAACTCGATCGTCGCCATAGACCTCGGGCGCCCCTAGTTGCTCGCGGTCTACCGGAACTATTCCGTGTCCTTCCTTGCCGGTGGACTCGGCAAGTAACTGCTCGAGCCATGCGCCCAGATCGGAAATGCCGGGCGAGGCAATGATCGTCAACTTGTCACGCCCGTTCGTGGCCAGTGTACCAAGGATGATGCCGAGGATTGCGCCGGGATTGTCGTCGACCGGAACACAAGACTTGCAAGCCTGCGCCATCTCTTCGGTGCGATCGAGGAATTTCTGAGTGTCGAGTCCCATGACCGCGGCCGGCACCATGCCGAAATCAGACAGTGCCGAGTAACGTCCGCCGATGCTGGGCAGGCCGTGGAAAATGTGTCGGAAGTTGTCACCCTTTGCCACGTGCTCCATCTTGGAACCCGGATCGGTAATTGCGATAAAACGTGAGCCAGCTTTCTCCGCGCCGACCACCTGCTTCGCGCGCTCGAAGAAATACTGTTTAAAGATGTTGGGCTCCAGCGTGCTCCCCGATTTGCTGGACACGATGAAAAGCGTTTTGGCCAGATCGATCTTCTCCTCAACGGATTTGATCTGCGCCGGATCGGTCGAATCGAGCACGTGCAGTTCTGGAGATCCGGCAATCTTTCCGAAAGTCATCTTTAGCACTTCGGGACATAGGCTCGAGCCCCCCATCCCGAGCAGCAACGCATGCGAAAAACCGCCCTTGCGCGCCTCTTCTGCCACGGCAGTGAGCTCATGCAGATGCGCCAATTGATCGTCGGTTATGGTCAGCCAACCCAGCCAGTTGCTTTCGTCGGAATCAGTCCAGAGCGACGCGTCGCGCTCCCATAGGCGACTTACTTTGCCTTCGGCGCGCCAATCATTCACATGTGACTTAACAGAGGCGGCGACACTGGCGGGCAGTGCGTATGTCTGATGGCTCACCTGCGGAGCAGCGTTCCCTTTTGTCGATTTCTCAACCGCCATAAGCAGCTTGTCAAAAGCCTCCGAAAAAAGAGTGAGGCCCTCCTCAAGCAATTTGTGGGTGACCTCATCCATGGAAATGCCCACCTTCTGCAGCGTGTCCATGTGGTCATGCGCAGCTTCGAGATCTTCCGTCAGACTGCGACGTGCTTTGCCGTGGTCGCGGAAAGCGCTGAGTGTGGCTGGCGGCATAGTGTTGACGGTATCGGACCCGATCAACTCTTCGACATAAATTACGTCGCTGTAATTCGGATTCTTGGTGCCGGTACTCGCCCATAGGACCCGCTGCGACTGGGCGCCATGTTTGGCGAGCTCCACCCAACGGTCTGCATGGAAGATACGTTCGTAGGCCTGGTACGTGAGCTTGGCATTGGCAATTGCGATCTTTCCGAGAATGCTGCGCAGGAGCGCCTGCTCTGCCAAGTCCTTTGAGGCAGCCAGGCGGGCTGTGACCAGGGAATCAATAGCTGAGTCGATGCGGCTAATAAAGAAACTGGCTACGCTTGCAACCTTGCCTAAGTCCAGGGCGCGGCGGCCGAATTCTTCGACGCCTTCAATGTAAGCCTGGGCGACCTGCTCATACACGCCTTGCGAGAACAAGAGCGTGACGTTCACGTTGATGCCCTCGCTGATCAGTTGCCGGAAGGCGGGAATTCCCTCTGGGGTGCCCGGCACCTTGATCATCACGTTGTCGCGTCCAACGGCCTTCCACAACCGCCTGCCTTCTTCGAGAGTGCCCTCAGTGTCGCGCGCAAGATAGGGGGAAACCTCCAGGCTCACGTATCCGTCCCGACGCTTCGTTGCTTGATAGACAGGACGTAACAGATCAGCGGTATCCTGAATGTCGCGGATGGCGAGCTGCTCATAGCGGGCTTTCGCATCGAGTTCACTCCTGCCAGCCAGGGACTGCAACAATTCGGTGTAGTCGGAGCTGCCAGCAATAGCCTTCTCGAAAATGGCGGGATTGGACGTAACTCCGCGAAGTCCATCGTCGTCAATCAAGTGTTCCAATTCGCCGCTCGTGAGCAGACTTCTCCGGATGAAGTCCAGCCAAACCGACTGGCCATAGTTCTGCAGTTCGCGCAGGGGATTCGAATGGCGGGTGGGCTTTGCTTGTTCAGTAAGGATTGCGGGCTGCATTGGTAACTCCAGGTTGGACGATTTCCAATTTGCTTCTGGCTACTTTTCTAAATCAAGGGCATCACAAATACCAATATTGGTCCGGATTGCTGCCGTTCCGACCACACTACGATTGTGCTTTCCTCAGCTCTTCGCAGATATCAGTTCTCGCGCAGCCCCTAACAAACTATCGGGCGTAAAGCCGAACTTTTTTTGCAATTCCTTCAGAGGGGCGGAGGCCCCAAAGGTCCTCATTCCGATGGCGCGTCCACCCGACCCGTGGTAGAGCGCCCATCCCATGGTTGAACCTTGCTCAATCGAAATGCGAGCGGTGACGTCCGGCGGAATCACCGTATCGCGATACTGGCTCGGTTGCGCTTCGAAAAGTTCCCAAGACGGCATGCTGACAACCCTGGCGCGCACGCCTTCCGCAGTCAACTTCTCGTAAACATCGATCGCCAGAGCAACCTCGCTGCCGGTTGCCAGAAACAGGATCTCCGGTTTGCCGCCAGCGGAGTCAGCAAGAATGTATCCGCCCTTGGCAAGACCGGAAGCGGGAGCATAGCGCGTTCGATCCAAAGTCGGCAGTGCCTGACGCGAGAGAACGAGAACAGCTGGATTGTGGCGCAACTGCATGATGAGGCGCCACGCCTCAATCACTTCGTTCGCATCTCCCGGCCGTAGGGTGATCAAGTTGGGTATGGAACGCAGGGAGATCAGTTGTTCGATAGGTTGGTGGGTCGGTCCGTCTTCGCCGACTCCAATCGAATCATGGGTGAAAATGTAAATGACCGGGATTTCCATCAGCGCCGCCAGGCGGATCGCAGGTCGCAAGTAGTCGCTGAATATCAGGAACCCAGAACCAAACACCCTCATTTTCGAGAGCGCCATGCCGTTGAGAATCGATCCCATGGCATGCTCGCGAATGCCAAAGTGCAGGTTGCGGCCGTGGTAATTCTTCCCGCTAAAGTCGCCTGCACCATCAAAGGTCAAGCGCGTCTTGGTAGAGGGGGCAAGATCGGCAGAGCCACCGACTACCCAGGGCAGGTTGCGAGCGATCGCATTCAAGACTTTGGCCGAGGCATCCCGCCCAGCAACGCCTTTTGCATCTGCTGGGAATTCGCGCAGGTCGCGGTCCCAACCGTCGGGCAGGTCCCGCCGCTGCATCTTCCCAACATGGGTTGCCAGTTCCGGGTATTGCTGGGCGTATTGTTGAAAAGTCTGATGCCAGCGTTCACGCAAATCTTTTCCACGCTTTCCGATTCCCTCTTGGAAATGTTCTCTCACTCCTTCAGGAACAAGAAACCGGGCATCTTCGGGCCAGCCATAGTTTTTCTTGGTCAGCCGGATTTCTTCATCTCCCAGCGGTTCGCCATGGGCGGCGCTGGTGTCCTGTTTGTTAGGAGCGCCGTATGCGATGTGACTGTCTACAATGATCAGCGTGGGGCGATCCTCGGTCCGTTGGAACGTACGGAAAGCGCGTGCCAGCATCTCCTGGTCATTGGCATCCCCCACCCGGACTACGTTCCAGCCATACGCGATAAAACGGGTGGCGACGTCCTCGCTAAAAGCCCACTCCGTGTGGCCTTCAATCGTGATCTTGTTGTTGTCATAGATCCAGCAGAGATTCGACAGCTTGAGATGGCCCGCAAGCGACGCCGCCTCGCCGCTCACACCCTCCATCATGCAGCCGTCGCCGCACATGGCGTACACGTTGTAGTCGAAGATTTCAAAGCCTGGGCGGTTGAAGTGCTCCGCCATCCAACGCTCTGCGAGCGCCATGCCAACACTCGTCGCCACACCTTGCCCCAGCGGTCCGGTGGTGGTCTCAATGCCGGAAGTCCAACGATATTCGGGGTGCCCTGGACACTTGCTGTCTAACTGGCGAAATTTCTTGATGTCGTCGAGCGTGACACACGGGGCTCCGAGCCGTTCATAATCGGCATCGACCGCTTTCACTCCACACAAGTGCAACATGGAATACAGCAACATCGAGGCATGGCCGAAGGAGAGTACGAAACGGTCGCGATTCGGCCAGATGGGATCCTCGGGATCGAAGCGCAGGAACTCCTGCCACAAACAATACATGACCGGAGCCATGCCCATGGGTGTTCCGGGATGACCGGAGTTCGCCTGCTGCACGGCATCCATGGCAAGGGTGCGAATTGTGTTAATGCATAATTGGTCCGTCTGCTTGGCTGGAGTTGTAATTGGTATCGGGCTCGCCACCATAGACCTTCTCCTGCGGTGCGTGAGGCAAATGTTCCTGGCGGATTGCCGGCCGAGGCATTCCGCGTGGTTTTAAAATAAAAGCTGGCTTACTCACTTCGGCCTTTACACAGTGCTAGGGGGGGTGAGCTGTGTACCAGCAGCTAAGCGGCACTTGTCTTGGCTGTTTTCCGAAGCACTTCGTTCTCTGCTTGCAGCCAATCTTCGATCTCATGGCCTTCGGCTCTTCCCCGTTGCTCGAACAATTCGTACGCTCGAATGCGAATCTGTTCCAGAAGCTCGGGAGTAGATCCAGGCTGAGTAATCGACCGACGCGACGTGCGTTGAGCCCTCATATCATAGCCCCATTTCAAGTGGGAGGAGTATGCATACTTGGCGACGGGCTGTCAAGACCAGTTATGAACGCAAAGCCTGCCAATGCCGCATCCCGTGGGCAATCGGAGCGCAAGGGACAGGCTGCGTTCAGCAAATCAATCCCCTGGACCTTGTCCCCCGGTACCGCTCGGAGCAACCGGCGCCTGGAGAGGAGGGTGTTCCATGTGCTCGGCGGTCTCGATACGGAGGGACTGGGGTTCGAATCCGAGAAAGTTGAGCCCGGACAGGAACTCGGCTACATCATCCGTCTTCCCAGCTTCCAGGAAGCGTGCGTACGCGACCACAGTCTTCTTCTCATGCTGCACACTGATGCTCTCTATCCACTTCAACCGGCCGCCCTGCGATTTGGCTTTCAAGAAACCCATGCGCTCACTAATTGACCGGTCGCACATACCGCAACACAGGTGATCCAGCGCGGCCTCAAGCCGGAAGTGCGGAATGCCGCTCAACTCCATCCGTCCAGCAACGAAACCTTTGTCACGGAGAGCCCGGTCCACCTTAACGAGATCCAACTTGTCCAACTCCGAGATAGGGAGTGTGACGGCGTTTCCGTAGTCCGGTAACGTCGCGTTCTCCATATTCGCCGCCGCTTGCGTGAGCAGTTCCTTGGGACCGGTCGCCTTCTCCAAATCCACTCCGGCCGTACCTGCCAAGGCCTTACGCACGTCCTCCAGACATCCCGTGCAGCAAAGATGGTTCATCCACAGGATGAGGCGGGGTCCACCTTCGGGGCTGGCCATGGCGGCCGCTTCATGATGCCAGAGTTGTGGATTCTTCCAGTAGTCCAGGGCGTACAAACCCAGGATCGTCACGGCGGTCATGATCAAAATCACTTTCACACTGGCGAACTTCATGACGAGCGCTCCCGGCTACAAATGCGATCGGTCGATAAACGTTAAGACATAAAGCAGGGCGTACACGGTGACTGTGGCAATTACCAAGGAAGCAACTCCGACCGTAGCGAGCCGCAGCCAGGTCTTCCCCTCACGAGCTGCTTTCTGCTGTAGTTTTTCGACGAAAGAAAACTCGCTGCCCAGCTTGTTGGAAAAGACAATCACCATAGTTGCAGCGATTGGATAGATGTGCGGGATTTCTTCGAAACCGAAGGTTACAAGCATTAGCTTGGTGAAGATCCAGATCATCATGGAACCCCATACCCGGGTGAAGATCCCGACCATCAGCATGAAGCCGCTCAGGACTTCCGCAAAGGCGAAGGCAACAATCCAGTTCTCGCGTCGAAAGAGCGGATTCGTTCCCATGGCAAAGAATCCGATCATGGGGTCGTTCATAACGTCGGGATAGTTGTCGGCGACTCCGGCGGTGAGATGGTAGTTGTAAATTTTCAGCCAGCCCAAGGCGAAGAACCCGAATCCGAGAAGCAATCTCACCCAGCGAATCTGCTTTTCATTCAATTCCGTGATCGCGACTCTGTGCGACTGCCACGGTGAGGTAAGGTACACCACGGCTACGGTCAGGACGGGCAGGGCGTCGGCAGCAACCATCCAACCCCAGCGCCACAAATAGACCCAGGTGCCGACAACGAGAGCGCCTGCCAGAGGCAGAGCGGTCTGCGTGAGCATGAGGATGGCCAAGAAGACCTGAATGTATTTGTAGTAAATCGCGGAGGTCGGCTCCAGTGGATAGCTGGGCATGACCAGCGAGTCATTGGTCGCCGAATACATCAGTACTAGCGCCGGACTGCGTATAAACAATACGACCGCCCACTCGCTCACGGTCTTGAACCACGGCAGCATCACTGGCTTGTCCGTGAGAAAGTTCGCCAGGTGGTGGAGCGCTCGTTGTGCTGGTCCGCGCAGGCCCGAGAGCAAGCGGTGTTCGATGAAATCGTCGAGATTGTGCCGGAAGAAGAAAACCACCAGAAACGCGAGCAACAGAACGCAGCTGACTGTCGCGATACGCAACATGTCGCTCTGCATGCCCAGCAACATGCCGGGCTGCCGGGCAAAGTACTGTTCATGAACCGGGACCTTGAGATCGTGGCGGATGAATCGCTCGTGGGCGTAGACCGCCATCACCGGAAACAACGTGAGCAATGCCGCCGAAAGGAAGACTAGCCTGCGGCCCATCCACCCTCCTGGAGTTGGCTACCTGATTTTCAATCCGGGTCGACCAATGGAGTCGAAAAGCGCTTGCAACGATACCCGCCCTTTCAATCACTTGCAACGATTTTCTTCTCGAACCGAAACTGTTCACTCTTGGGGTCCACCAGGCTTCTGATTCGCCACTTTCATGCGACAATGGCAGCCTCTGCGTGAGAATTGAAAAACACTCTATGGCAATAGCAGGCATCCCTTTCTCTCGGACAGGTGATCAATCCCGGTGCGATACGAAACACTAGTTACCAAGATTCTTGAACTCTCGCGCGAGGATCCCAGTGTGCTGCAGCAACTGGAGAAATTCCGCCGCGCGATTACAGTACTGTTCACGGACATCAAGGGATCCACCGCCTACTTCGATCGGTACGGCGATATCGCCGGGCTGGCGATGGTGCACGAATGTAACGACTTACTGCGGTTGTCGATCGAACACCACGGCGGCCGCGTTATTAAGACAATCGGTGACGCGGTGATGGCGGCATTCGATGACTGCAACGAATCGGTCCGAGCCGCCGTTGCGATGCAACGCCGGTTACGGGAGAAAAATGCGAGCAGGAAGAAGGAAGATGAGCTGCAAGTCCGCATTGGCCTGCACTACGGGACAGGAATCGTCAAGTCCGATGACGTTTTCGGTGACGTAGTCAACGTAGCTTCACGAGTCGAGAGTGTGGCAGAGGCGGGACAAATTATCATTTCCGATACCCTGCGCGAGCGCCTCTCGCCATCGCAATTTAACGTGGTTCCGCTCGGACGTTTCCGCCTCAAAGGGAAAAGCGAGGATCGCGATCTTTTCCAAGTCCAATGGAGCGAGACTGCACCGGTGCCCATCAAGGTCGCCCACACGATAGTAACCCGGTCCGAAACGATTGGCGCCCAACTCCAGCGCCTTACCCGCGATGGGGTGATTTCCGCGGAATACGTGGTCACGCCCGAGGGCGTAACGGTGGACAGCACAGAGACGAGCCCAGAGTCTCCAGGCGATGCAAAGTTGCCATCCGTCAAGGCGAGGTTTTCGCTGGTAAAAGGTCAGCCCACAGTGGAAAACGTTGGACCGAAAGGCCGCATCTACATTCGGCTCGTGGCTACGTACACTTTGGAAGAAGGGGACATTGTGGCGATGGGTACACGCCAGTTCAAATTTGTTTGCAAACCGGAGGTGGTTGCCGCGGCGACGACGTTGGGAAAGACTCTTCTGAATGTCACCAACCTGCTCGAGGAAAGCGCCGCGGAGTTTTCCGCCATCAACCCCGATGGCTCGTCACGGCCAGAGAAGTATCCGCTGCTGGAGGAAGAAGTCACATTTGGCCGCGCCAATGCCACCTACACCTTCGAAGGCGATCGGCTGATGAGCCGCTCTCATGCACGCGTCTATCACCGCGGCGAGGACTTTTTCCTGGAGGACCTTTCCAGTCGAAATGGAACATTCGTCATGGTGCGCGGTAAAGCTCCGGTGCCGTTCGGCGCCCCGGTTCTTGTGGGAAAAGAAATGTTTCGGATTGTTCCCGCAGCCCGCCCAGTATCCTAGCGCCTTCTTCGCGATTCGGAAACCGCTCATCGTCGACGAGCGTGTGGTTAGGCGACCGAATTCTATGCTAATGTATGGGCACCTTTACCATCGGCATTGAGCCTGAAGCCAATGCCGCGGCTCGATCGAGCCGTTTCCCCTCTCAAAGTGATAGCGATGCCCAACAGCGCACCGAAACAACTGGGCAAGTACGAAGTTCTCGAGGTCGTGGGTCGAGGCGGCATGGGTGTCGTCTATAAGGCAGTTGACCCGGAGATCGGACGACTGGTTGGCATCAAAATCATGACCAGTGCGGTCATGAATGACCCAGTGCTTTTAAAGCGTTTCTATCGGGAAGCACAATCGGCGGGCAAGCTTCGGCATCCCAATATTGTCACCATCTATGACCTTGGAATCCAAGAGGCGATGCCTTATCTCGTCATGGAATTTCTCGAAGGCGAGAGCTTGGATCTGGCCCTGCGCTCCGGCCGGCCGCTGCTATTGGAAGAGAAACTGAGCATAGTGATCCAGGTGTGCAATGCTCTGGCGTATGCGCATGAGCAGAGCATTGTGCATCGCGACATTAAACCCGGCAATGTCATGTTGCTGAAGGATGGCACCATCAAGTTGGTGGATTTTGGAATTGCTCGCATCGGAGCGGAATACGTCACGCGCACCGGCCAACTCATGGGAAGTATTCAGTATATGTCCCCTGAGCAAGTGCACGGAACTCACGTTGATCTGAGAACCGACATCTTTTCGACTGGCGTATTGCTTTACCAAATGCTGACCAACGTGCTTCCGTTTGAAGGCAAGGACGCGGGTGCCACGCTACTCAAGATCGTCCATGACCCTCCACCTCCTCTCAGTGACTTCTTGCGGGAATATCCGCCGGAGTTGGACACTATTCTGCAACGGGTATTGGCGAAACAACCTGACGATCGTTACCAGACTGCGACCGAACTGGCTTTCGATCTTTCCCACCTCGAGGAGCGTCTCAAGCGCAAGCGGATCTCGGTGTACTTGGAAGTCGTGGAACAGTCTGTTGCCGATGGGCAATGGGAGAAGAGCAGAGAGCAGTTGCTGCAGTTGCTGAAAATCGACAGGCAGAATGTGCGCGCCAGCGAACTGCTGCGCGAGGTGCAACAGCAGATCCAGAAGCAGGAGCGAGCCGAGCGTATACGAGACTTGGAAACGCAGGCTGAAGAAGCCATCGCCAGGAACGCCCTGGACGAGGCGTTGCGTTACCTGAGCGTCTCGCTGAATCTTGATGAGGGCAATCCCCGGTTGCGCGAACTGCACGATGCAATTCAGGAACGAAAGCAACGCGCCGACAGAGTGGCGGAATTGCTAGCGCGTGCCAAGTCATCGTTCGACACCGAAGATCTGGAAAATGCGCTCGCCAGCGCGAAACAAGCTCTGACGGTGGATGCTGAAAACCTTGAAGCGAAAAAGTTGCACGCTGCTATTAACAACGAATTGAGCGAACGGGCAAAGTTGAAACAGGTACACACCCAGTTGCAAGAGGCCAGAAAGCAGATTTCCTCTAGGCATTTTACGGCCGCTCTTGACCTGCTGCGACAAGCGGAGCAAATCGATCCCGACGCGCCGGGTGTCAACGAATTGGTTGCACTGGCCTCCGCTGGACAACAGCAGGAGCGACGACGGAAAGAATTGGAACAATTCAGCAGCGAAATTGGAGAGGCACTCAACCGCAATGACTACAACCAAGCATGCGCGAAAGCTGCGGAGGCACTGGAAAGATTTCCCAATGATCGCGGGCTCCTTAAGTTGAAGGCCCTGGCCGACAAAGAACGGGAGAACTGCGAGAGGCGGACATATGTTGAAGGGCAGGTCTCCCTGGCACGGCGGCTGTTAGAGGAAAAGAAATCTGTTGAGGCTCTCGCCCCCTTGCAGGAAGCGCTTGCCAAGTATCCAGACGAGTTCGTTCTGCAATCGATGTACTCGCTATTTACAGAATATTTGGAGCGTGACCGCGCCGAGCAATTCAAGGCGAAAGTCACTCAGCAGGCCAAGGATGCGATTCGGCGTCGGGCCTACAAAGAGGCCATCGAGATCCTGGAAAGGGCGAAATCTCAAACGTCTTCGGGCGACTTTGACGACCTCCTCCATTTTTGCCAGGAGGAGGCTACATCCTACGTTATACGGCAAAAAATCGATGCCACCGCGGACGAGGCCCACCGCCTTATGTCGCTAGGCGAGTACGGGCAAACGATCGAATTACTCGAGGCCACCCTCAAGGAATTCGACGACCAGGAACTGCGCATTATTCTGGATAATGCCCGCCGTCATGTGCAACAGTTCAGTGCCGATCTTCAGGAAACAATCGCCACGGCGCGCCGACTGCTGGCTGTGCAGCGCTTTAACGAGGCTGTCAGGTTTGTGGACAGCCACGCCGCCCGCTACGGCAAGACAGCCGAATTCTCCCAGCTCTCTCAGCATGTACATCGTGAACAACGTCGCGTGATGGCGCTTTCGTCTGCGAAAGAACAGGCGCGCGAAGCGTTATCCAATTCTGATTTCAAGGCCGCTCGGGCTGCGCTGGCCAAGTACCGCCAGGAATTCGAAGACGACGTAGACACGCAACTGCTGCAGCGTGAGATCGAGTCGAGGGAATTAGACTCTGCCACAGCCATGCTGGGCCGGGCACTCAAGGATTGCCGAGTACTGCTTCAGGTGGGCTGCTACAAAGCTGTTCTCGATATTCTCGGACGAGTATCCTCCGCAGCGGCGGTCGTGCCTGCGGAGATGAAGCAAGACTACGACTTCGCCCGTACCAGTGCCATTGCAGGCATCAGCCGCCAACGTTCCGGCGTCGAGCGAATGGAACGAATGAAGCAACAGATGGCTCACGCTGCGAACGAAGCCACCATGAGCGAGTCGGAATGGGAGACTGCGGGCTCGCCCTCGCTGTATGACGGTCCCCTCCAGGAAACTCAGCTCGCCAACATCTCGGAGCTCGAGAATGTTCTGGGGGAAGTAACTCTCGTTGCCCAACATTACCCCGGGGATCAGAAGATCTTGTCGGCGGTCGGCAGTGTTAAACAGCAGCTCACGGTTCAAATTGCGGCATTACGACGTGGAGACACAGCGCAAAGGTTCGCAGTGCCGAACAAGCCGGCGCCGGCACAAGGTCAGCCAGCCAGCGTTAGGGTGGATTCGGCTGAAAAAACCTTGGTTCGAGTCACGGAGGTCGGCAAAGAGGAAACGATCGGCCGGCCGCGACCTACCGAGAAGATAGTGGGGGCAGCCGAGACTCTCCGGTCGGCGCCGAGTGTCTCACGTTCCGGCAACACTCCGGCAACTGCCAAGACAGAGGCGGTTTCGCTCGGAGACGACACGATCGTTCCTTTCCCCGAAAAAACAACAAGCGTCCGGCCTCGCGAACAGATGCGTCCAGAACCTACTCGGGTTTTTAAAGGGGCGATCAAGTACGGCCGCTCTCTACCAGGATGGCTCAAAAACATCCCCGCAGCGGTCGTGGCCGCGATCCTACTGGTCTTGATCATATACATGGTCTGGCGCGCAACACACAGAGTCGCCCCGGGTATCGCAATGGGTAGATCAATACCGGTTGCCCAAGGACGTGGCTACCCCTTAAGAGCGCTGGTCAGAGATTCCTTTCCTCGTGTCGCACCAGCAAACTCTCATGCACGGTCTGACGTGGAATCTCAATTCCTTGGCGGCGATCGTGGGTGAATGCATCCCGAATCCGCATCGACGTTCATCGATCCGATAAAAGTGTGAGGGGATGCGTCTATCTTGCTTGCTGCCTGGTCACGATCGTAAGATCGGGCTGGCCTTTGGGCTCGGGCGGCGCAGTTGGGCGCCGACGTTCATCGATGAGTGCCTCGAACATGCGGCGCAGTGGCGGGTGATAGGCGAAAAGGGCACCAAAAGCATGTTGGTCCACGCTCAACAGGTTTGTCCTCGCAATGCTTCGGGCGGTGGCCATGCGTGGCTTGTCGTTCACTAAGGCCATCTCTCCAAAGCACTCTCCTGGTCCGAGACGACCCAATAAATGTGGGACCTGATCCGGCCCCTCCTGGAACAACTCGACCTCACCTTCTACAATGACATAAAGACGATCCCCGCGATCTCCCTGACGGAAAATAATCTCGTGCGGTTCAAAGTGTTCTCGAATCACGCTCGTGGTCTTGTCAAGCTTGAGTTGGACGATGTCAGGTGGCAACAGCAGATCAAGGAACCAGTCGGTGGAAACTCGGAGCTTGCGATCGAGGCCAGGTAACTTCATGAGATAAATGGTTCGCCACAGCAACCAAGCGACGAATCCGGAGAGCTTGACACCGAACACCTCGGCCACAGCTGAACGGCGTCCCAGCGCCGCCAGTTTTCCCAGCGCCTCAAATGAAAACGCCTGCTTCGGTTCTTGCCGCAGCGATGCGATCAGGTTCTTCGCCAAACAGGCCGCCTGCCGAGTAGCATGCTGCGCCGTAGGAGGACATGGCTGCCAGGTTTTATGGTCCACCACCCACGCACAATCCCCCACAGCCCAAACGCCGGGATAGTCGACGACCTCCAGGTGTTTGTTGACAACAATCCGACCTTTCTCTTTCTTGCACGGCAGCGAAGCCACCAGGGGGTTGGGCGCTGAGGGAACCGTGCTAACCAAAGTCTTGGTGAGAACCCTTTCACCGTTATCGAGCAGGGCGGATTCTCCGGTTGCTCCAGCGAGGCGCGTGTTGAGTCGGATTTCCACCCCGCGGCGCTGCAACAGCGTTTGCGCAAACTGGCCGAGGTTTTCTGACAGCTCTGGCAGGATCAGCGGACCGGCATGAAGCAGGATGACCCTAATCTCGGCGCGGTTAATGCGTCGAAAGCTTCGCGCGGCATGCCGTACGAAATCGTTGAGTTCGGCGACCGCCTCCACCCCTGAGAATCCCCCGCCCGCCACCACGAAGGTCAGCAAAGCGCGTCGAAACTCGGGGTCCGACTCGATGTCAGCCTCTTCGAGGGCGCGGATAACGTGGTTGCGCAACACCAGGCCGTCTCCGAGATACTTAAAGGGCAGAGCATGCTCTGCAAGTCCTGGCTGAGCGGAAAAGCTGGTGATGTTTCCAACGGCGATAACAAGATGGTCGTATTCCAGTTGCGATGTCTGCGGCCGGAAGCCTGCACTGGTCATTACCCTCTTGTTCTTCAGATCGATGGACTCGACTTCTCTTGTGTAGAGATTGGTTTTCGGACAGAGGCGGCGAATTGGCGCGATGGTATCGAGAATTCCAATACTCCCCGAAATAACCTCTGGCAGCATCGGCTGGAAAACGAGATAGTTCTCTTTGCTGATCAGGCCCACTTCAACGTTATCATTTGCTTTAAGGTGCTTCTCCAGCGTGATGGCGGTGTAGACACCTCCAAAACCCCCGCCGATGATGAGGACCTTCGTTGGCTTCACCTGCAATTGCCTCCTCCTGAAAGTGAGTCAACTCAACTTCTCACTCAGGCACGTGCGCGACCACACGAAAATTGAAAACTAATGGAACGTCGAGTGCTCAAGTCTTGAGTGCCAGCCGCGCGGAAAAATCTTTGCATCGTCAGAGCCACTCTCCGTTATGTGGCGCACGTCTGCAGCCCAGCGGTCCGCTCACGACCATTCCGAGGAGTATTCGAGCGCGCGGGCGAGAGCTGTCGGATCCGGGATGATAATTTGCTTGTTGTTTCCAAGTTCGACGAGCCCCTTCTCCTGGTAACGGTGTAACAGACGGCCCACCACCTCGCGACTGGATCCGACCATGGCGACCAGGTCCTGCACGCCAACCTTCCCGCTGATCAAGCACGACCCGTCCGGTGCAGCCTGCCCGTATTTCTCAGCCAAGTGATGCAGGGCCGCAAGAAGGCGGTAGGGGACTTCGCGCGAGGAGAGCTCCAGCATCTCGGTGCTGGTTTTCCGTACACGCTCGCAGAGTGCCTGCAGCACTTTCCATAAGACCTCGGGGCGGCTGGCAACAAAATTGCGAAAATCTTTGTGCGAGATCGAGGCTAACTCGGTGGGTTCGCAAGTGGTGACGGTCGCTGAACGGGGATGTCCATCGAGCATGGCGAACTCGCCGAAGATCTCTCCTGGCCCAAGGATGTCCAGAATCTTCTCGCGTCCGCCTTCAGAGGCTTGGGTAACCTTCACGGATCCCGCGAGTAGCATATACAGAGAGTCCGACGGATCCCCTTGAAAGAACACCGCAGCATCGGGCGCATACTTTTTAGCGGAGATGATTTTTGTCAGTTCTTCAACATCGGCTTGATTCAGTTTGGAAAAAATGGAGATCCTGGCAGTCGCACTGAGTTCCCGGAGCAAGTCGACCCGCTCCGCGCTGGTGGGATTGAAAACGAAGTAGGGCCCACCTTTGGCGCCGAACTCGACGCGATCGTTAAATTTCAGTTTCTGGCGCTGGACTTTTTCGCCGTTGACGAACGTGCCCGAACTGCTGCCCACATCCACGAGCACGAAGTCGGCACCTTCTGCTTTGATTTCGGCGTGATCACGTGAGACTCGGGCGTCCGTGATCACGAGGTCGCGATCAGGCTTGCGGCCGATGGTGAAGGGGAGGTGATCCAGAGAAACTCTACGCTGCTCGGCGCCGTTCACGAAGACTATCTCGGTGAGTGAACCTGGGGACGCACCGATGGTCGTAGAGGCAGTTGGAACCGACATGGTGGCCTCCTCGAATCGTGGTCGCAAAGGATAGCACCATTTTCCGCTCAGCACCACACGTCTGCAGTATTCGCGAACCCAAGTTGACCCCCATCCTCCTAGGCACGGCACGGATCCCGGGCAAAACAGGCAACCGCTGGAGACCGCCACGATGGACTGTAAGGTGCGGATAAGTAAAACAGCTTAGAGACGTATTCAGTTGCGGGCGTGTCGGGTTCGTAGCACAATACCTCGGCGATCCCAGGTCGATGTGCCCCGAGGTACGTTCGGCAGTCTGGGGAGACACCAGCGTTTCTTCTAGGAACAGGTCCAGAGGGTCAGATAGTTCTCTTGGAGCTTGTCGAGGAGGACACTGCTTAATTTTGTCCTGGTTGCTTCACATGATCGCGGCCTGCCATGGCCCCGAAAGAACCGGCAAAGATCGGTAAGTACGACGTGGTCGATGTCATCGGGCGCGGCGGGATGGGTGTCGTTTACGAAGCCACCGATCCTTTCCTCAACCGCCGGGTTGCCATCAAAATGATGACCGTCGGGTTTGCTAACAAGCCCGACCTGCTAAAGCGCTTCTTCCGCGAGGCCCAGTCCACCGGCAGCCTGCAGCATCCCAATATCGTCACCGTCTTCGAACTGGGGGACCACGCAGGAAATCCTTATCTTGTGATGGAGTTCCTGGAGGGCGAGAGCCTCGATGCCATCATTTCTTCCCGCCGGGAACTCAGTATCCTCGAAAAAATCCAAGCCATTATTGGCGTCTGCCACGGTTTGAGTCACGCTCACCACCGCGGCATTGTCCATCGCGATATCAAGCCGGCCAACATCATGGTTACGAAAGAGGGCACGGTCAAGATCGTGGATTTCGGCATCGCCCACATTGGCGCTGCCAAAGAAACCAGAACCGGACAAATCATGGGCAGCGTGAGCTACATGGCGCCCGAGCAGGTCAACGGCAGTCCGGTAGATGCGCGGACCGATATCTTTTCGACTGGGGTTGTGCTGTACGAGTTGTTTACCTACAACCACCCCTTTGACGGCGAAAACATGGCGGCCACGCTGATGAAGATCATTCATGCCGCGCCGCCGCCCCTCAGCAACTCTGTTCCGGACCTGCCGCCGGAGCTCGAGGCGATCATATTTAAAGCCTTGGCGAAGAATCGCGAGGAACGTTATCACTCAGCCGACGATCTTGCGATCGATCTCAGCCAGCTACAGGCCCATCTGAAACAGCAAATCATCGGCAAACACTTGCAGGAAGTCACAGCGCTGCTCGAAAACTCAGAACTTCTCAAGGCTAAAGACCAGCTGTTGCTGGCGTTGCAAGTGGACCGGCAGAACACCGAGGCAAACCTTCTTCTCCGAGAAGTGCAACAACGTATCCAAAAGACACAGATTAAGGACCAGGTGCAAGAACTCCGCCGCCAGGCGGAGGAAGCCTTGGCCCGCAGGCAATTCGAACCCGCCCTCCGATGTTTGGAACGCGCCGCGGGCTTGGATACAACTGATGTCGAACTGCAGCAACTACGCGAATCGATTCAGGCGGCATGGACCCAAGAGCTGGAGTTACAGGAGAGACTAAAGCGCGCTGAATCGGCACATCAGGCAGGAGACCTGGATTCCGCCAAGCAAGCTATGGAGGAAGCTTTGCAGATAGCGCCTGAAAAGGTTCAGGCGGCAACTTTATACCGCAACATCCAACACGACTTGGAGGCGCGCGCGCGTCAGCGGCAACTGGACAGTTATCTGGAGCAGGCGGGGCGAGAGATTGCAGCTCGAAAATTTACCTCAGCCCTGGAGAAATTGAAACTAGCCGCTTTGGTGGACCCAGCCGCTCCCCAAGTCAAAGCACTAATCGAATCCGCAACTCTTGGGCGAGAACAGGAGCAGCGCCGCCGCGATCTGGAAATAATTACCCACCAGATCGAGGAGGCACTGAACCGCGATGACTATGTCGCCGCCTGCGAAAAAGCAGACGAGGGCTTACAGCGTTTCCCCGAAGAACGCACCCTGTCGAAGCTCAAGTCTTTAGCTGAAAAACAGCGCCATCTCGCTGAACGTAAGCAATTTGTTGACGAGCAACTGAACTACGCCCGTACCCTGGTGGAACAGGGCCGGAACGAGGAACTCCTCAGCGTTCTGCAATCTGCCTTAGAAAAAACAGGCCCCGAGCCCCGTCTTCAGTCTCTCCTCCTCATCGTGCGCGAGAACGTCGAGCATGAACGCGGCGAACGCCGTAAGGCAGAGCTATTGAAGAAGGCCAAGGATGCCCTAAGCCGAAAGTCCTACGACGAGGCGATTCAAATCCTGGAATCGGGTTACGCCGAACTGAAGGATTCGACCGAGATTGCCGACCTTCTGCAATTCGCAAAAGACGACGCGCTTGCCGAGAAGCGTCGTCTGATTGTGGAGGCTGCTGCCCAAGAGGCAAATAAGTTTATTGCCGAGCAGGAATATGAGGAAGCCACCAAGCTACTGGACGCGACTCTGCAAGAGGCTCCGGATGAAGAATTGCGTCTCATCCTGGTAGAGGTCCGACGGGCTTCCCTCGACTACCAGAAAAAGCTGGAGACCACGTTGACTGCGGCGGAAAAGCTCCTCCAGAGTTACAAGGCCGGTGAAGCGCTGAGGCTGCTGGAGTCGCATTCATCTCTCTTGGCCCGTAGTGCAGCTTTCCAAAACCTGCTGGAGACGGCCCGTTCTGAAGCAGAACGCCTGCGTAAGATCGACGAGGTGATGAACCGCGCTACCCAGGCGCTGGAAAAAGAGGACTACCCGACTGCGCTCGAACTGCTTGAGGAAGGTCGCCGCCTGCACGGGCTGATGCCAAAGCTGGAACAACTGCTCGCCGAGGTCAGCCAAAAGCAATCCGAGGCCGCCAACAAGATCGTTCGGAAAGCTTTGGGCGACGCGCAAATCCTGGTTAGCGCCAGTCAGTTTGAGGCCGCACTCGAAAAGATAGCACTGAGCTCTGACTTCATCAGGCTGGTGTCACCGGAGCTTAAGTCCGAGTACGAAAGTCTGCGGCAGCAAGCATCCGAAGAGCTCGTCGGTCAGCGGGTCGCTCAGTTCGAACAGGACCTGGCCGATGGAAGATTCACGCTGGCGGAGAGCAGCCTGCGCCAGACCTTGGTGCTGTTTCCGGACAACCCCGATTTGAGACGCCTCGAAACGGTGCTGAGGGAAGAGGTAAATCGCAGATTAGAAGCACAACGAGCGCTAACCGACGGGCAGACGCTTCTCAGAAAGGCGGACTGGAAACAAGGCGGAAAGTTCCTGAAGAACGCTTACGCTTTGGCCGAACGCGCCCCTGCAGTGCGCGAGCAAGTCCTTGCCAGCTTGCTCGAGGCCGCGGAGGTCGCTGTTGAAAAAGACTGGCTTGCTGCCGAAGTTCTCCTTCAGCAGTTGGCCGAATTGCAACCGAGCTTTATACAGCCGGTTGATTTGCAGGAACACATTGCCAAGCGCAAACGCCAGGAGCTTGTTGATCAATGTTTGGAACAGGCCACGCGGCTGCAAGCCGGCGGCGATCTGCACGCGGCGCTTCGCGAAATCGAACGCGGACTTTCTTCATATGCCGACGAATCACGCCTTCTAGACCTGCGTACACAAATCCAGGAACAGGTTCGACAGGACGAAGAAAGGACGGCGCTCGAGCATGCGCGCCTTGAACAGGAAGCATTTGTTCGAGATGTCATCCAGCGCTCGCAATCCGAACCGGGACTGGACCGCCGTATCCAAATCCTGGAAGAGAGTCTCGTGCGCTATCCGGGAGAACCACGGCTTCAGCATCAGCTGACCCAGGCCCGCGACTTGTCGGCAAACTTGACGGCTATCGTCAGTGAAGCCCGCGCTCTCGAGGATGCGAAAAAATACGAGGAAGCCACCGCACGATGGAACACGGTCCGCGGCATCTATCCTCAGTACCCGGAATTGGACCGCCAATTGGGGCGCGTTGCCAAGCTGGCTGAACAAGCGCGCACTGCCGAAAAATGGGAATGGATCCGCAGCACCCAAGCTGCCCTCGCTACTGCCGATTATGGTCGCGCGGCTGACCTGCTCAGCTTGGGCAAGACGAAATTCCCCAGCGCCCGTGAAGTCTCTGAATTTGAAAAGAAGCTTCAGGATGGCCTCAAACTTAGAGAAAAAGCCAAAAAAATTATTGCGGACGGCCGCGCGGCGCTGGGAAAGAAAAAGTGGGAAAAAGGAGCCGGTTATCTTGCGCGCGCCCGCGAGTCTGCAACCCACGATCCTGTGGTGCAAGAACTCGTAATCGGCGAACTTTTGGAAGGATGCGAAGCCGCAATTGAGGTGGACTGCCCGTCCGCCGAAATGCTTCTGGCGCGAGTCGCTGAAATTCAGCCAAACTCTCCCCTTCTTTCGCCGCTGAAAGCTCGGATCGAAAAGCACAAGCAAGAGCAGACGATCGAGCAGCACATGACAGCCGCGGTGCGTGCCCAATCCAGCGGCGATTTACAGGGCGCCCTCAGTCATTTGAATCAGGGACTCGCCGTCTATCCCAATGAACCGCGCCTCTTGCAGCTAAAGGGCGGTATCGAAACCAGGGTGCGCCAACTGGAGGTCGAGCGGCAAGCACAGCAGAAAGCGGAAAAGGAACGTGCCCGCCAGGCAGAAGTGGAGCAACAGCGATTAGCCAAGCAGAAGCGTAAGGAGGAGCTTGAACAGGAGCGAGCGAAGGCCGCTGAGCAGAAGGAAAAACTGGCGCGGGCTCGCGAATTAGAGGAGAAGGCTGAGCAGGAACGTATACGGCAACGAGAGGCAGAGCAACAGCGTCAGCAAGAACGTCAGCAGGCGGAAGAGCAACGAGCCCGTGAGAAAGCAGAGAAGAAACGTCAGCAGGAAGAACAAAAGCTCGCAGAGCAGACTCGCCGCCGCATAGAAGCGTTAAAGGACGCCGAGGGCGGCAAAACGGTCGTCGTAGTGCCTTCCAACGTTCTCACAAATCCTCGTGTGCTCGTCGCAGGAGGCGCCGCCCTGTTGGCCGTAATTGCGACCCTGGTCTGGATGCTTATCCCCGGGGCTGTCCCAGTGGAGTTTAAGACCACCCCCCCGCTCGGGACCACCGTCCGGATTAAATCCACAGGACAGGAATGTGTGACGCCCTACTGCAGCATCAAACTGAGGCCGGGCAAGCACGAGATGGAGTTCTCCTATCGGGGCTATACAACCGAGACACAAACCATTTCTGTGCAGGCCAAAGGTCCGAATACATTTCCGATCGTACTGCGCGAGGTGCCGCCCTCGGTTGCCAGCACCGGGAAGCCGCCGTCGGTCACGAACATCGCTCCGCCCCCGCCCTCGACCACTGCCCCGCCCCCGGCTACCAAGCCTCCGCTTATCGCAATGGCGAGCATGCGGATCCGCGGTTGGAATAAAGGGTCAGAGGTATTCCTCGACAATAACCCGATTGGCACCATAGGCTCAGCTGGAACCTTCTCATCCATTACCCCCGGTGTTCACGAAATCAAAGTAGTGGACAAAAAAGGCGAATCGGGTAAAATGCAGAAAAGTTTCGCGTCCGGCGAACGCGTAAACTTGGCGAAAAAAGAATTCGCCCTTTCCTCTTCCCCTCCTAATCAAGTGCCCCCGCCCAAAGCGGAGGAACCCGATGCTTGGCCGCAGGTCGCCAACTCGGGAAGTACTGACGAGCTAGAGCAGTACCGGGCCCAGCATCCAAATAGTCCACATCTTGGGGAATTAGAAGCAACGCTCGACAAGTTGTACTGGGATAAGGCCATGGCCGCAGGCACCGCTGCCACATTTGAGGAATACCTGGCAAAATCTCCGAACGGAAAGCATCGGGACGAGGCGCAGGAAAACCTTACTTGGCGAAAGACCGAGTCCACGAACACGATTCAGGCATTTCGCGATTATCAACGGCAGCATCCTCAGGGGGCCCATTTCGAATCGGCAGGTAAAAAGATTGACGATCTGCGCTTCCAGGAAGCGCGGAGCTCCGGAGACGAGGCAACGCTGCAAGCTTTCCTCAAGGATTATCCATCGGGCACGCGGCACGATCAAATTTTCGGACGTCTGGACGACATGGCTTGGGAGAGAACCAACAAGAACGACAAAGGGAGCCTGCAAGCCTATGTTTCGGGGATGCCTGCAGGTAAACATCTGAGTCAGGCTCAAGACGCAATAGAGAGACTGACCGAGGCGGCCAACCCCGCGAAGCCGCCCAAGCCACTTGTGGACGACAAGGCTGCGGTTCTCGCAGTAGTTGCGCAATACAGCCAGGCATACAACGATAGGAACATCGGTGCCCTGAGAAGGATTTGGCCGACAATGGACAATAAAGAAGCTGCGACTATACGGGATTTTTTTAAGATGGCCAGCAGTGTGGCATCAACTTACAAAATTGACCAAGAGCCGCAGATTAGTGGCGATGAGGCGACGGTGAAAGTGACGCTTAACCTCAACTACGTCATGAGAGATGGTAGACAGGAGAATCCGAAACCCTCCAGCTTCACTATGACTTTGAAGAAGAAGGAATCGCCCGGTTCAGCAGGTAACTGGCAGATACAATCAGCCGGCAGGTAGATGAGAAATCTAGCGAACGCAAGGTAAGGAGTGAAGGTCCCCATGTCAACAATCAAAGCCGCCACTTTGGTCCTGGGGTTGTTCGTCGTTGCAGCGAACCCTACTTGGCTCCTAGCTCAGGCCCAAACTTGCCCCGCCCCAAACAAGTTGATTTGCGTCATTCCGCTACTGTATGACCCGTCAGTTGGTCAAGTTGGGGTGAACCTCCCCAACCAAGCGCACAAGGCACATTTCGACAGCGACTTTCAGTCAAATGCTGCAGCTTTGAACTCCTCCGTTGGTTCGGAGTTGACGTCCCTCAGATTAGCGTCGCCAACCTCCGGCATTATTTTCCTATTTGAAAATGGAGTGTTGAAGCGCTCAACAGAAAGCTACGGGCCTATCCTGGGCGAACGCGCTGAAACTATCGGTCGCCACCGAGTCTTCGTCGCTGGCACCTACCAGTATTTTCCCTTTAGCTCTCTGGACGGAATCGATCTTAAGCGCCTCCCGGCCGTGTACAATCACGCTGATACGGTTAATCCAGATGGAACGCACAACAACGATCCAATCCACAATCCTTCTCCAGGAATCCCTGGAGTTGAACTCGAATACATCAGAACCACAAACCGGATCGATCTGAAGGTACATCAGTTCACATTCTACGCGACATACGGTCTAACGAACCGGATCGATGTGTCAGTCGCAGTGCCGATCCTTAATGTCCGGCTGGGTATTGTGTCGCATGCGACTATTGTCCGGACACCTGACCCCATCTCGCAGCCGATACCACCGCAGGCCGACCCTAACAGTCTATTAGGCCGTCTCTACGCAGGCACGGGGCCAGTGGAGGGCTGCGCTGCGACCCAAAGTTGTTCGGGCTATTTCCACTATTTTGATCCAATGCATCCCGCTACTAGCCTGACAGCAGACTTTCCTAACGCCAGGACCGCCAGCGGAATTGGTGACGTCGTCTTACGTGCAAAGGGCACTGTGTTCAAGCGTGAGCGGGCGGCAGTCGCCTTGGGAGCGGACGTACGGTTGCCCAGCGGGGATGAGAACAACTTTCTCGGCACGGGTGCGGCTGGTGTCAAACCTTTCCTTTCGGGTTCCTATCGAGCCCGTATATCTCCTCACGCCAACCTAGGGTATGAGTTCAATGGCAGCTCAATTCTGGCGGGGAATGCGGTCAAGGGAACGAAAGGCCGTCTTCCCGATCAGCTGTTCTATTCGGCCGGCGTTGACGCTGGCGTCACCCACAAGCTGACACTCGCAGTAGACCTTCTGGGCCAACGATTCTACGAAGCTCCCGGATTGAGGATCGGCGCGTGGCAGGATGTGCTACTGAAATTACATCCCGATGTGGCGCAAACCATTCCCATTCACCGTTCCTTTAACACGAACGACCTCGCACTTGGCGGCAAGTATAGCCCGTTTGGCAATTGGCTGGTCACCGGTAACGTTCAGATTAAGCTCGATGACGGCGGCTTGCGGGCGAAGGTAGTTCCATTGATCGGCGTTTCATACACATTCTGATCTGCGGCTTACTCGGCTGGAGCCCGGTTTTAGAGAGCGTGCACCATGATCCGTTTTGGACAAGACCTGTGCGGCAACCTGGAGGCGGCTTGCCGCCGCGAATGGCTTGAGACCAACGCACTCGGGGGCTTCGCTTCTTCCACCCTGCCCGGAATCAATACCCGCCGCTATCACGGTCTTCTCGTCGCCGCCACTAAGCCTCCGGTTGGACGCCTGGTGCTTCTTTCCAAGTTGGAAGAAACTGTCCTCATCGATGGCCGGGCGTTTGACTTGTGCTCGAATCAGTATCAGGGAGTTGTGCATCCCAAAGGGTTCCAATATCTCAAACAGTTCCGCCTCGAGCCATTCCCAATCTTCACGTTTGAAGTCCAGGGTGTTCAGATCGAGAAGACCGTTTTCATGGTTCAGGGGGAGAACACGACAGTCGTGCAGTATGAAATGCAGAGCGCTGGCGAAGCCCGTGCAGTCCTCCTTGAGCTTCGCCCCCTGCTCGCTTTCCGCGATTATCACAGCCTGACTCATGAAAATCGCGCGATCGACGGCGCCGTCAGTGCGCAACCCGGCCTGGCTAGTATTTCTCCCTATCAGGGGCTGCCCACTCTGCACCTGTCACACGACGCCGCGACAGTGGAGACCACCGCGAATTGGTATCGAAACTTCAACTATGAGGCGGAGCGCGAGCGCGGACTCGATTATACGGAAGACCTTTTCAATCCCTGCGTTTTGCGTTTCGATCTTGGAACGCTCAAGAGGGCCACAGTTATCGCCTCGACCGAGCGACGAGACATCGCAAGAGCGGCCCTATGCAAGCAAAACGAACTATCCAGGCGGCGGCAGATCGGCATGAGTTCTCCAGTAGAGGACAGTTTCGTCAAGGAACTAAGTAATGCCGCCAACCATTACATCGTTTCCCGAGGTGACAAGAAGACCGTGATCGCGGGTTATCCATGGTTCAGCGACTGGGGCCGCGATACGATGATTGCTCTGCCCGGTTTGACTCTCCCCAACCGCCGCTTCGAGGTCGCGCGCAGTATTCTGGAGACCTTCGCCCATCACGTGGATCGCGGCATGCTCCCGAACGTGTTCCCGGATGTTGGAGAGACACCTGAATACAACACGGTCGACGCGACCTTATGGTTCTTTGAAGCACTTCGGTCTTACCTTTCCTACACTGGTGACCTCCAGTTTGTCGGTAGTCTCTATGGCGTACTCACTGACATTATCAATTGGCACCTGCGGGGCACTCGATTTGGCATTAAGGTCGACGCCAGTTGCCTGCTGTACTCCGGCGAGCCGGGAGTGCAGCTGACGTGGATGGATGCCAAAGTCGGCGATTGGGTGGTTACTCCCAGGCGTGGAAACGCAGTGGAGATTCAGGCGCTCTGGTATAACGCGCTTTGCATCATGGAGGACTTCGCACAACGGTTGGGCGATGAAAACGGGCGCAAACGGTACAACGGATTGGCGACGCTGGTCAGGTGGAGTTTCAATCGCATGCTTTGGAACGACAAGGGCGGCTATCTTTATGATGTTGTGAATACCGGCGTGCCTGACGCCAGCATCCGTCCCAACCAGATCTTCGCCGTCAGCCTGCCTTACACGATGTTACGTCCGGAACGTGCCAAGCTTGTGGTCGACGTCGTGCAACAACATCTCCTCACGCCGTATGGCCTGCGGACTTTGGCCCCCAACGATCCTCAATATCGTGGCCGCTATACCGGAGATCCCCACAGTCGCGACGGCGCCTACCACCAAGGGACCGTGTGGCCCTGGTTGATGGGACCGTTCATTACCGCGTTCATCAAAGTGAACGGGGGCAGTCAAGCAGCGCGGCAGCAGGCGGAGACCTGGTTGTCTCCCCTGAAGGATCATTTGGCCGATGCTGGGCTCGGCCACATCTCTGAAATATTCGATGGAGACTACCCGCACAGGCCTGTTGGGTGCATTGCTCAAGCGTGGAGCGTCGCCGAAATCTTGCGCGCCACCGTCGAAGAAGTTTACGGTATACGCCCCGTGCCCAAGGGTCCTGTTGAAGGTGCCATTGAGATAAGATCGCTTGCGCCTAGCCTGCCTCCAGTGGCACGAAGGCGGGCAACGAACTGAGAACAAGGCTCCGTCGCAGAAGCCTCCAGCATTTGCGCCCGCTCTTTCTCGAAAGCTCCGCCTGCGTGCTCCAACTCCACAGTCACCGGCATACTTGTTCCATACGCAGCTCTCCGCAACTCATGATAGCGGGCGCGCAAAAGATAGCTCGTGGCCGTCCGGATCGGGCATGTGGAAGAAGCGTTCTCCCCACGAGGCGTCACGTGGAGTTTCCGGATTAAAGCCACTCTCTTTCAGATGAGTCCACAGTGCGTCCACATCCGTAACGTGAAAGATCAGCCGGCCCCATCGAGTCATCGGCTTACCCTGTTCCAGATTGAGGATCGCAGATTGTGGATTCTCAGACCGAAGCGAAGAGAAACTTGTGCCCTCTCCACCGTAGAGAAGTTTCATGCCCAAAACATCCCGGTAAAAACACACCGATTCTGTCATGTTCGCAACGCGAAAAGTGACCGCGGAAAGTTTTTCAATTGTCGGCGCCATGCGCACGAGTTTACCGCGAGCAGTGCTTGAATGTTCTCTCGAACGTACCGTTAGATGGTGATGGGGGAGATGGCTATGGCCTATGTGATTGCCGAACCCTGCATGGGGCCAAAGAACGCCGCCTGCCCGTAGATTGCGTCCACCCGAAGAAGAACCCGACCTACGACAAGGGCCCCGCCGAGAACCACAGAGCATCCGGTCCGGTATGTTCGCGATTCAGGCCTGAGGTTTTTCAGTCCGCCAGAAGCAGATGTTCTTGGATCAATAGTTGACGAAAGAAAAGGTTGTGCTTCTGATCACCCAGCTTTCCGGACGGTGCCACGACTGATCCCGACCGGAGCAGTATCGGCATCTTCCAGGGTCGTGTGGTGTTCCTCTGACTCGAACTGAGGAAGTTTTTCGAGCAGGCGTATGCATCGATTCCAGCGGAGTACGGCGTCGTCGTTCCCAGTCGGATGGAGAGTTTCCGCCTCGTCGAAATACTGCATCGCTTCTTTGAAAAGACTCACCAGCATCTGTGGGGGACGGCCTGCCCGCATCTGGGCCTTGGCACGTCGCTCACAAAGGAGGCCGGCGTAGTAGAGCCGCTCGTATGGATCGTTCAGGCGTTGAAATGCGGTCCCTGCATCGGCGTAGCGGTCCGACGACTGGCCACTAAACTGGTCGGTAATCGTCAGGCCAAGCATGCGCAGGGCCATCTGGTTTTCAGGATCCGCTGCCAGGATGTCGTGACAGATCGACTCCGCCTCTTCCGGTTCGTTTAGGTAACGATAGAGTGTCACCTTGGAAAGCGCCTCCTCAACACCATCCTTCGAAATCATCTTCAGTTTGAGTTCCATGGGTTGCCTCCAAATCTGCAAGTCGCTAGTCCTAAACAAACGAAGAAATGCGTTTCTTTGTTCTTCCGTTCATCACGCAATTGTCCATGTCAGATATGCTGCCAGCACTGTTCCGGCCACGGCGCCGCCGTAGCAGAGCGCAAAGATTACTTCATTCAAGTGTTTCACCTTGAGTCCGTCATAGAGTGTGTAGCGAAAACGATGTGCCCAATGGAAAAGTGGTAACGAGCAAAACACGAACAAATAGACCCGGACCAGCGGCATATGGACCAACGACATCAGGCGTCCGTAGTCGGGCGCCGGTAGCCAGCCCAGTGGAAATGCTAGTCCGAACAGAAAGAGATGCACGGGGATGAGAATCGCCGCGATCACTCCGCCAGCGCTGAATAACATCCAGAAGAAAGCCTCATCGGACTGTCTTGCCATGCTTACCTCAACACGAACCACGCGATCACAACCGACGCCACCAGCCAGATAGCGTAATTGGGCGCGGCGACAAGGAACTCGGGAAGCCGCTTCCCACGCACCCATATGGGCATGGCTCGCGGCGCCAGATTGAACCAGGTGATGGTATGGAAGACGACAAACAAGAAACTGACGAAGTTGAGTGCAATCACCCACGGCGACTGCAGCCAATGCTGGAAGCGGGAATACGCCTCGGGTCCGTTCCGCAATGCTCGCACTTGTAACAGTGTGATCACTACAAAGCTTGCTACAAATAAGCTGCTCAGCTCGCGAAGAATAAACTTCAGATAGCGCCATTGTCCCAGCCACCAATAGACCGACACAGGCGCCCGATACCATCGGGGATGAAATTCCGTATAGGCCGGCGCTGCCTTAACTATTTCCTGCCTCATGACTTTACATCCTGACTGTTGTGACCTCTCGGCATGACAAAAGAAGTTAGCCAGTCGAGTACCGCGTTTAGCTTGTACTGCTGAATTGCTCCTGCAGGGTCGACATGCTTGGGACAGACTTTCGTGCATTCTCCTACAAAAGTGCAGCCCCAGATCCCTTCGGGGTGCGCCAGCACCGCAATTCGCTCGACGGCACCCTGATCGCGCGAGTCCAGGTTGTAGCGTTGGGCCAGAGCAATCGCAGCCGGGCCGACAAATTTGGGGTCCAGCCCGACTACAGGGCAAGCCGAGTAGCATAGTGTGCAATTGATGCACATGCTGAATTGCTTGTAGTAATCGAGTTGCTCAGGAGTCTGCAGGAATTCACCTTGCGAGAGCGGTACGGCGTCTTTGCGAATGAGCCACGGCTTCACTTTTTTCAATTTGACGAGGAAATCGCTCAACTCCGTGACCAGGTCACGTACCACCGGGAAATAGCGCAATGGTTCGACTCGAATCTTGTTTCCGTTGTGGGCATACGACGACAAGAACGTAGCGCAGGTCAACTTTGGTTCGCCATTGACCATCATGCCGCAACTGCCGCAGATACCCATGCGGCAGGACCACCGGTAGGTGAGCGAACCGTCTACCTTATCCTTAATGTAATTGAGAGCATCGAGCACGACCCATTCCTTGTGAACGGGGACCTCGTACGTCGCGAAGCATGGCTTGGTGTCCTGCTCCGGGGAGTAACGTGCCACCTCGAGAATGATCTTGTCAGCCATGATCACCCGGCTTTCCTTGTCGATACTGCCTCCGGCCGCTCTTTCGTTTGCGATAACTCGCCGTAGACCCGCTCTCCTGGCGCCCAGCGCGTAATCTTCACCGGCAGAAGTTCGACTCGCGACGAACCATCCGGATTGCGACACACAATCGAGTGGGCTAGAAATCTCTTGTCGTCTCGTGCGGGGAAGTCGGTGCGTTGATGTGCGCCGCGTGATTCAGTCCGATGCAGGGCACACTGCACGATGGATTCCGCAACGTCCAGCATGAAGCCCAGTTCCAACGCTGCCTCCAACTCGGTATTGAATGTGCGATTGTGGTCATCCAGATTGATGTCTGCGAATCGCTCCTGTAGCTGCCGAAGTGTGTCAGCTCCCTCCGCCAGTGATGCTCCGTCGCGATAGATTCCCGCACACTTCTCGACTGTTGTCTGCATTCCCTCGCGGATGGTTGAGATACGTTCCCGCCCACGGGTTTTGAAAAGGAATTGTGACTCCAATCTCTTCCGTTCGTCTGTGGCTTGCGCCAGAACGCTACTATTGGGCGCCTTCTGCTGGGCCGCAAAAAGGGCTGCAGCTTTTCCGGCGCGTGCTCCGAACACGAGACATTCAGGCAACGAATTGGAGCCGAGGCGATTCGCCCCGTTGATGCTCACGCATGCGACTTCGCCCGCGGCATACAAACCGGCTAGAGGCGTGGCTCCGTCGATGTCTGTGCTTACACCGCCCATCATGTAGTGCACTACCGGCCGCACCGGAATCAGCTCTTTGACCGGATCAATGTTCTGGTACTTCATGCAGAGTTCGCGGACGAAGGGAAGCTTGGTGTTGATGACCTTCTCGCCGAGGTGGCGCAGATCGAGGTGGACGATCGAACCGTAGGGTGTCTGGATGGTTCGTCCCTTTTGGTCTTCGCTCACAAAAGCCTGGGACAGACGATCCCGAGGTCCCAGTTCCATGGAACGCAATACCGGCTTGGGCTGTGGCTTTCCGAGGTTGTAGTCCTGCAGATAGCGATAGCCGTCCTTATTCAGCATGTAGCCGCCCTCGGCCCGTGCTGCCTCTGTGATCAGGATCCCGGTGAACGGAAGTCCGGTGGGATGGTACTGCACGAACTCCATGTCCTTCAGTGGCGCCCCAGCTCGGTATGCCAAAGCCATTCCGTCGCCATTCTTAATGTTCGCGTTGGTGGTAAAGGGAAAGATCCGGCCACAACCGCCCGTGCAAAGGATGACTGCCTTCGCGGTTATCGCCTGGATTCTTCCAGACATCAACTCGATGGCTACGACGCCCTGAACCCGGCCCTCGTCCACCAGCAACTTGGTGACAAACCATTCGTCATAGCGGGTGATGGGATCGAATCGCAAGCTGGTCTGAAACAGGGTGTGCAGCATGTGGAAGCCGGTTTTGTCAGCGGCAAACCAGGTTCGCCGCTTCTTCATTCCGCCAAAGGCGCGGACCGCAATATGGCCGTTTGGCTCGCGGCTCCACGGGCAACCCCACCGTTCCAGCTGCAACAACTCCTGCGGGGCTTCCTTAACGAATGTTTCAACCGCATCCTGATCGCATAGCCAGTCGCCTCCCGAGATGGAGTCGTAGGCGTGCTCGTCAAGGCTGTCGTCCTCCTTGATTACGCCGGCGGCGCCGCCTTCGGCAGAAACCGTATGGCTGCGCATGGGATAAACCTTGGAAACCACGGCAATACTGAGCTGGGGATTGACCTCGGCAGCGGCGATGGCAGCACGCAGTCCTGCGCCACCACCACCTACGAGAAGGACATCGTGAGACGAGACGTCCATGTTGTCCACTCAAGCGGCTGTGTCAAAGAGGTAGCCGCTTCCGACGAAGGGCCGAAGCGGTCGATATTCTCCTACTAATGGCCTTGCGGAAGCAAATGGAATCTCGCTGGATCAGGTGGCGAGACCGGACGGTAGCAGTTGTCGCTAAAAGATCGCAATTCATTTATGCGTGGCTGCGCTTCACGAACGGATGGTCGGCAATTGGAAGCAATCGATGCCGAATTCGAATTTCGCGAGGACTTCGAGCCTTCGGGTCCGCGATTTGCGACGCTCGGGATGCGGAGTGGGCACGAAATATTCTGGGGGCCGTTCAGCGTTTTGTCTCGGGTTCAGAAACGGCGTTCCGGGAAACCAAAGCGGTTTCCCACAGATTATCGGCGCACTATATCCTTCCGGTTGCGCAAAGGCTACCGACATCATGTGCCTGAGGGGAATAGTCTCCCACGAAGATCTTGGAACAACTGTACTTCGAAAAAGAGATCCAGTTTAAGAGGCCATGCGACCTGGTTTCGCAACTGAACGGTGTGCGGTTGGCTTCTGAACCGGGACATCGGCGTGGCCCTAAGCGCAACCCGATGCGGCGAACTCGAAGACAAGACTGAGGCGGACCTGGAGGGCCTGAGTTCACGGGAGAAGTTCCACAAGCAATATAGGAGAAATGGAATTCCAATAGCTAGAATCAGAGCAAACGCGTTGGCAATCATGGACCAGTTCTCCTCGTGGAACTCTATGCTTGATGATGAGGTAAAAGGCCTAAGAAGTACTGGATAAAGCATGAAGATTTTATAAAGATTCCACCAGGCCCTTCAGTTCGGTTGTGATGTATTGCGGTTATTCGGGATTCGGTTCCATCTTCTTTCGCAAGTTCTTCACGAAGACGTGCAGGTAGTCGACTTAGTCTCCGTAGTCAGGACCCCAAACCGCGGTGAGTTGGTCGAAGGGCAACTGCGCTCGCGGTGGACGGCCCAGTTCGTCATGACGCAGGGCCACATGGCATTACCTGCCCCGTGCGTAATAACCGGCGGACTGGTGCAGTTCGTGCCTCAATCGTCGGGTGAGCCACAGCGCAAGGGCGTGTCGAGCCAAGTAGGTCTTAGAACAATGATGTCTCCAAACAGATTTTGGACGCTTGGCCATTGTCCGGACTCGTCGGAACTGGCCGATCTAATCCTGTGCTGGACTGGGGAGCAGTCCAGTCCGCGGAGGATCAATGTTGCGAAAGAGCGCCCTTCAGTGTTTCGCAGATTGATGACGACCAATCAGAGCTTTGCCACCGCCATGCTTCGTCTGGTTTTGGGGGTTCTGTTTTTCGCACAGAGTGTGTAGAGCATGCTGAGTTGGCTCGGAAGCTATGCTTTTCCGCCTCGATGAGTCTTCGCGCTGGAACCTTTTCTGCTCCCACAGAAATCACCGTTATCGCGGTTACGGCAGAGTTCTTCGGAGGACTGAGTTTGATCGTGGGATTTCTCGCTCGGGTCGTGGCTGCCGGCATCGCGGTGAACGCAGTCATGGCTATTCTCATGGTGGACAGCAACGATGGATCCAGTAGATCCGCGCGCCGCCCCACTTGATGGCGCGGTGCGGACTGAACTGGCCAACTAGCAGCGAAAGCCGGAATGCTCAACGCGAGTCAGATCACTTCCTCACCAAGCGGCGTCGGTCTGACAGTGTATTTACATTCGCGCGGTTCGCGGCCGTAATCAAGCACAACATTGAAGAGATACTGATCGCCAAGCACGTCCTCAAGGCAGATCATGGCTGCTAGTTTCTCCTCCTTTTCGAACGGTGCCAGGTCGGGTAGAAATCCGATGGCCAACCCTCGCACGGTACTCCCCGCTTTCAGCTCTATGATTGGACGGAAGCGATAGTTAAGCACCTCTTCAAAGGGGAATAACAGCGAATATTCCTCACGATATCCATGGAAACAATATTGGCCGTGCTGGTCGCAACGAGTACGCCAGGATATTTCCTTCTTCACCCAATCGCCCCAGAGATGAAGATGACACAAAGTAAAGACACTCTGAGCGATGATGCGCAACGGCAATACCAGGGCGGCACCGCCGGCAATCGGAAACACATGAAATCCACAAGGCGAAGCTTCGCAGCCGACCCGAATGGGGTGCCGAACACGCGGCAGATGCTCCAGATCTACTGGACAAGAAGCCGAGCGCAGCCGCCGCAGGATTGCCCATTGCTCGGGGCGAGGTGCTTGCAAGCCTGTCATGGCTCGACTCCCGCCCGATTGTGTACTTCATGTACGTTATGTACTTCATGTACTTCGTGTACTTCATGTACGTCTTTGCGATTGTGGTTTAGAAGTTCAATGTTACCGAAATCATCTGTTGCCTTCGGCAGCCGAAGAAGTCTCTCCAGTTCGGATCCCAGCGGAGTGGCCACATACGTACGACCCTCGTGCTCTGCTAAAGCGCCGAGGTGCTCGTGATCGTCGCACCAGAGTGTCAGGTGGCCATTGCTCAGTACATCGATCGCACTGCCGGTTGGAAAGAGCTCGCCGAGAGTGAACACAGCGTCATTCGATTTTTTTGAGATTCGTTCCGCTGCAGGCATAGTCCTTCAGCTCTTTGATGCCGCCTGGTTCGGGCTTGATTGCCTCAGGCAACACATCGATCGTGCATGAAAGGAAATTGGAACACGCGCTAAGCCTTTCACGTAATGGAGCCAAGTGCGCTACGTTAACTCGACCATCCGCCGGATGTATATGAATTTTGTGCAGCGCAAGTAACCTTAGTCACTTCAGGACAAGTGATTGCGAAGTGAGGCGCTTCGAGATCGCCTCTTCCCTTGCCGGCATCGCTGTTCGGCGAAAGAGATTATTGAAGTCGAGCGTTAGGTCTGGTGTGCTGATGGCCGGGCTAATCGACGTATCTTAGATCGCACCCACTGGTGGCACGTTCTGCCATGCTTTACAGAGAGCACAAGAGCCGGACGTGAGGGTCCAGCTCTTGGGAGAGGCGTGGAATGTAGCGATTTATCTAATCACCGTGACCACCACTCGAGCTGGTTACAAAGCACTCGTGTGATGTGGGCTGGCAAACGAAACCGACATCCTTATTTTCTCACCGAAATGTGGTGCGTCGCCACCCCCGGCCTGTCTTTCCGGCGAAATCTCTTCCGCTCAACTGACCGCCTTTGGAGGGGGGATAGTCAATTTTCTGATCCGGTTATCCGTACGAACCCACTCCGCTGACCTTTACTGTCTGCTTCAGTTGCGAGTATTCGCATCGCTGCGTGATGCAATTGCGTGACAGGAACAGGTCGTTTTACCGCATTGGTATTTTTATAAAATTGGAAGAAAAGGCCCCGAGGCTCAGTGCGATCCAGACGAGCCGAATCGTACCGGTTATCTCTTCTCGGTTTTCCAAGCTGCCGCCAACTCTTCGTGCAGAGTCTTGCACACGGAGGGAAATCTCGCATAGTTAGGAGGGTGCTTGCGGTTAAAATGGGTGCGCGTTGGGCGTTCAGAGGTCTTTGACCGGTAGGTTTGCCCAACTCGAATTCGCCGCGTTGTTAGCGATGGGTGTTACCCAGGGCGTCATTGGTTTCGCCATTTCTTCCCTATACAGTTCTGGCGATGAAAGGACAGGACCAGCCCGGGCGGGAAAGATGGCGAGTCTTCGGTGACTACCTTCCTTTTTCCTTGGGGCGAGTCAACAAGCGATTGAGATAGCCAGATCCTTCCTTTTCGTACTCATTAATTCCACCCCTTAGAAGAAGCTCGCAAACTTGGGCCAAGCTGCGGCCTTCCTTCCGAGCAATATGCAGTAAGTCAGTCTTAATTTCAGCAGATACCCTGAAACCGATGCGTTCGTCCTTTGGGGTCATGACTTTACCGCGGATTTTAGACCCTGAGGCCATGACTGGTAAATGATTTTCCTGTTGACGGAGGTGTCCAATGTGGTTCACAATGTTCAACATTGTTGGTCATTGTTGCTCATCTTGTTAAGCCCGATGAAAGGGTCTTGCGATGAAACTTCAGCACTCCAGGAAGCGCAATTTGGTGTCTGACAACTTGCGTTTCGCAAAGAGGTTCGTGTCTCAGGCTTTGTCGAGTGTGTTACTCGAACAACTACGCGAAATTACTCGTAGGTTCTCACTTTCATTGAGGTGTGGTGACCTACTACTTCTGAACGGGGGTTGGTATGTGACTCACACTGGCTTACTTCGTTTAGCTGCCCGTCGACGCTGTATGGGAATTCACGTTCAGCCGATGCCGGAATTCTCCGATTCAGCAAGCGACCGATACGTATTCAAGGCGACCGTATACAAGTCGCGCGCCTGCCGAGGATTCGTCGGGCACGGTGATGCTAGCCCGTCCAATGTTGCGGCGTTGGTTCACGGTGCCGAGATGCGAGTCGCCGAAACCCGTGCCGTAAACCGGGCACTCCGGAAGGCGTACGGCATCGGTATCTGCTCGGTCGAGGAGATCGGTTCGTTCGCCGAGCCGCAAACAGCTGGAGAATCACAAAAGCTGCCGCCACAGCCTGCAAACGGAAGCTACGGCGGTCCCAAGGTCCGTGATCGTCTCTGCCAAATCATTCGCCAGCACCAACTGGATGCGACTCTGGTGAAGTCCTATGCCACCGACTTCTGTGGGGTGAAGAGTCTGCGTGAGGCGACACGCGAGCAGGTCGAGAACTTCGTCGTGTACCTGGCCGATTGGGCCGAAAAAGATCGCAATGCCCTGCTCTGCCAACTCAACAGCTACCTCCCACGCAAGGAACAGGACGGTGCCGCATGAAACGCCGCATACAAGGGTTGAGTGAGACCGCCAAGCCCTGTGCCGATGCTCTGCCCGACGGCGTCTTCCTCGTCCGCGTCGACGGCGCCCAGTACCGCTGGCATCCGGCAAAGCCGTTCTACATCCTGCGCCTCTCCGTTCTGGAACCACATGAACTCGCGGGACGGGTGATCTCTGGGCGGATTTATTGCACCGCTAAGGCGCTGTGGAAACTCGGCTGGTTCCTCCGCGATTTCCTCTACGATCCCGAATTGCTCGGACGCGAGGAGATTGATGAAAGAGCCCTATCCGGACTCCGTGGGGTAGTTAAGATCAGCTACAGCACAGTCCACGGCACTTCCCTGCTCAACTTTGATGGCTTTGCTCCCGCGAGCCAGTGGAAAGAGCTGTGCTTCGCCTCCTCGCCCAAGAAGGCAAGTCCCGAGGTGGCCTGATGACGTACAGCTTTACCCAGATCAGCCAGTACCTCAGTTGCCCGCGGCGCTACCGTCATCGCTACCTCGACGGGTGGCGGGAGAAAGATACACGGGCAGCTATGCTCTTCGGCCGGGCGTTCGAACAGGCGTTATCTGCTTACTTTCGACGGGAGGACTCTGCAGCCGTGTTCTTCGGAGAATGGGCTCTTCACAAGAACAGCCCCCTCGAATACTCCAACGGCACAACTTGGGATCGCATGCTGCAGCAAGGGATTCAGCTTCTCGACCGTTTTGCACAAGACGACCGCGTTCGTGTTCGCCAACCCCGAAAGAACCTGCAGATTAAGTTCATGCAGTCGCTCCCCCGAGGAAACGACTTCGTTGCCTACGTGGACGCGATCGGAAGTTTCGACGGCGTTCCCTGCCTGCTGGAGTGGAAAACTACATCTAACCGTTATCCAGAAGAACCAGCCGGGCTACTGATGCTCGATCCACAACTCGTTTGCTACTCCTGGATCACGGGCGTGTCCGAGGTCGCTCAGGTGGTGTTCGTCCGGAAGAGACTGGTTGAGGTCCAGTATTTCCGGACCACGATCACAGACGAACAACGTCAAGAGTTTGGCCAATTAGTGGAGGATACGGTTCGTCGGATTGAGGCAGCCCAGTTCCTGCCACACAGCGGCGTTCGCTTCCCCCAGAACCCCTGCATCACCTGCCCGTATGTCGGCCTGTGCTTGGGCCGACAGGAACTCGTCGACGCTAGCCTTATCCGGCGTCTGGGAGAGGACCTTGGTTGGCTTGACGAGCTTGATTTCTAAATATCCGCCCATGCTCCCGAAGCTGAACAAGAAGCGGGCCCAGTTCGTCCTGACCAAGATCGACGAGATCCTGGCTTGGGAGCAGCGGAATGAGACGGAGCGCGACACCCGGTTCGTGGAGCTGGGCAGATACCTATGTGAAGTGCGAGCGGGGCAGTACTGGCGGGTGGAGAACTTGAAATCGTTCGACGAGTTCCTGGAACGGCGCTTCCCAGAATCGCGGAGGAAGGCGTACTACCTGATGTCAATACACGAACACCTACCCCCAGAAGTGAGGAAAGAACTGAAGGAGATCGGCTGGACGAAAGGAAGGGAGTTGGCGAAGTTGGCGCGGGCGGAGGGTCAGCGCTTCGTTTGTGCACCCTGGGTGCACAAAGCTCGATCAATGCCGCGAGAAGAATTCAAGCGGGAGGTAGAGAAGGAACTAACCGGGCGAGAAACGGAACCTCACGAAATCATCTACTTCAAGATTTATAAGAGCCAGATCCCAGTCATCGAACGGGCACTGGAGACTGCTGCCCTGATGCTGGGAAGTGACAAGTCCCGCGGGTACTGCCTAGAGATGATCTGTGCAGACTTCCTGGCAGGCGCAAATTTGGAGAACGGGAGCCCCCAGATTCTGCTGCAGTCCATGCTGAGGTTCTTCAAATTTTTGCCTTGCCAAGAGAAGCAAGCTTTCGCAACGTACCTGGCGCAGTCGCCTTCATGAAGGAGATCATTCCCAGAAAACCCCGAGTAAAGCTCACTCTGGACGACTATGAACGACTCAGGCAAGAGGTGCTCACAAGGGACAACTGGCGATGCCAGAACTGTGGCTGCCGCGAGAATCTAGAGGTTCACCACAAGAAGATGCGCGGTCAGGGCGGCGACGATTCCGATGTGAACTTGATTACTCTCTGCCATTCTTGCCATGCCAACGAACATGATTAAACTGGGAACAGCTTGTCTGCCACAAGCCCATCCTCGAGCGTGCCACAACACCTGTCCTCCGCAGAAACCTATGACGGCTCACGCGATGCGCTGTTCCAGCCAGTATTCGTGATGCAGACCGCCCAGGATGTCCTTCGCTCTGATTTCACAGTCACCTGGCAATCTGTGCCCTTGCATTTTTGATCGTGGCAGGGGTTTGTCCATGCCTGTCTCGGGAATACCCGGGCCTAGGCTGGAGTGTGGCCGTCCTCCGTTGTAGTGCGTGACCCAGGAACGCATCGTCATCCGGAGATGACCGTTCAGCAGAATCATGAAATCCAGGCACTCTCTCCGTACTGTTCCTACCAGCCGTTCGCAAAATGCGGTCGCTTTGGTTGCACGCGCTGGCGTGCGCAATACTCTCAGTCCAAATGCTCTTTTGAGTTCTTCATCCAGCTCGCACGAGAAGATTGCATCGCGGTCATGGATCAGGAACTGATAAGAATGGTCGCTCGGGATCGCTTCCCGAAACTGCTGCAGTGTCCAGTCTGCAGTCAGATGCGCAGTCACGTTGTAATGGACAATGCGCCGACTCCCCACCTCCATTGCAAGAAAAACACAGAGCACATGGAATCGCACTGTCACCGCAACCAGAAAATCGCAGGCGACAATTCCGTGAGCATGATTCCTGAGGAACGTACTCCAGTGTTGCGACGAGGCTCGGGTGCACGCAGCCCCGTCTAGTTGCTTCGGCCAGTATTTGCGGACGGTTCGTGGCGAAACGCAGATGCCGAGTTTTAAGGACCAGTTCATCCGCGATGCGCTCTTCTCCCTAGGTCACGTTCTCCCTCACCATGCGAGCGATCAGCTGGCGGATTTCCTTGGGCGGCGGTGGCCGACCGCCGCGTGATTTCCAACGCCACGAGTTCGCGCAATTGCAACAACGCTACGCGAAATTGACCGCGCGCGAGCGCGAGGTCATGCATCTGATTGTTTCCGGCATGCTTACGAAGCAGATTGCCTCGACACTTGGCACCACCGAAATCACCGTGACCGTGCAGCGTGGGCAAGTAATGCGCAAGATGGAAGCAAACTCGCCCGCTGAACTAGGAAGAATGGCAGAAAAGCTCAAGCTTCCGACCGCCCCCTAGCTCGTACCGCCGACCCTACCTCGCCCCTCAGGCACGCCTACGAACTCCGTTATACATACATATCACCGCCTTTATGACAACCAATAATTGCGTTCTCCGCACAGCGGGTCAATCCTGTACCTGTATGGCTAGTGAGAGGACCGGGAAAATGGTTGCTGTTATCGAGGACGACGAATCATATCGCGTCGCCGTACAACGTTTGCTGAAATCGGAAGGCTTCTCAGTGCAATCGTTCGCCTCTGCCGAGGATTTCTTGAGCTCTGGCCAGCAACACGAAACTGGGTGTCTGATCACCGATATCCGCATGCCGGGGATGTCTGGGCTGGACCTCCAGGCTAAGTTGAATGCTGATCACTGCCCGATTCCGACCATTTTTATTACTGCACACGGGGACGAAGACATGCGGCAAACGCTCCAGGGTTGGTGTCGAATGCATTTAACCTGCGCGCCGACTACGGCCTCGCCACTTATGACGTGCGTCACGTCGGGGTCATCAATGCTGTCTACACATTGCCGTTCGGGAAGGGACAACCACTGGCCAGCAATGTAAAGGGCGTGAGCAATGCGCTGGTGAGTGGCTGGTCGGTCAACAGCATCGTGACTCTGCAATCGGGATTCCCGCTCACGCCACAGCTCAGTTACAACCCGTCGAACAACGGCGACACCCGCAACCCGGTGCGGCCGTTCGTGAATCCGGATTTCCATGGGCCGGTCATTCTGGGCAAGCCTGGGCAGTGGTTCAATCCGAAGGCCTTCCTGCCGCCACCGGCGAGCAATGGCTTCTACGGTGATTTGGGCCGGAATACACTGATTGGCCCAGGCCTAGCGACGTGGGACTTCTCTGCGTTCAAAACGACGACATTGCGGGAGAGGCTATCGCTACAGTTCCGGACGGAAATTTTCAATCTGCTCAACCGGGCAAATTTCAATAGGCCGAATCTGATTACGTTTACATCATCGGCATCCGGAACAAAAACTTCTGGCACTGCGGGAGCTATCACCAGCACTTCAACAACATCACGTCAAATTCAGTTCGGACTGAAGTTGATTTGGTAAAAGCGCCTGCGTTCCCCGCCCGCCCGCACGCCGTCCGCCCGCTCGCGCACGCCGCTCGTCGCACGTCTGCGCGATTACTGATCAGTTAATACTGTTAACTCGAACGTTTGATTCATGGAGTCGGATTTGCTCCATAACGAACCGATGGAGCTCACTGGCTGAGCCGACGAATCCATCGTAAATGTCCCGCAGCTGGGTAAAGGATACAAAACTGTCAGGATCCTCGAACGTGGTCACGTTCCTCGTAAGCAATATAGGGTCAAATTTCGTTGTACCGCTTTCGACTTCTATTGCCACCCATGGAGCGGTCTGGTGGAAAAACAATTTTCTGTTTTCCTGGAGCTCAGCAATCCATCTTGTATCAATGCCATTGCTGGACAGAATCGACTGAAGATCGCCTTGCGTGACCTTCCGCCCAAACAGCGTACGGAAAAGTTCGACAAGAAATTTGCCGAGGTCGTCGTACTGCCGACTTCCCAGGCTATCGACGTGCTCAACAAGAACCCTGAAGCAACAAACGCGATCCTTCACGTCACCTGTTAAGGCGCGCTACCGCGCGTCCCGATTTTGTCCTTCAGTGATAAGGCAGTGACATTCTGGGGATCGAGCTGCAATATTTCCTGGATCTTCCGCAGCGCGAGAGGGTCCTCTTGCTCCTCATAGCGAGTGTGTGCGCTCTCCATCAACTGGGCAATGGTCTTTTGGCGGACCGCTTTATTGAGTTGCGCCCTGAGCACTCCAATTTCTGTATCAATGTGACCTTCGGCGTCCAACTCGCTGAGACGCTCGCCCGCAAATTGGTAATCGCCATCCTCCACCGCCTGGGTGCAACGCTGCAACCTCGGCCCGATCGACAATCTTGACTGAGTCATCCTGCATTACGAAAATGTTGCTCGGCTTCAGATCGCGATGCACCAACCCTCGTTCGTGTGCCGCGGCAAACTTGCGAAATAATGTCGACCGAGCGCGCCAACGTCAGGCGGTGACTCTCCGTCTTGATCAGGTTGTCCAGAGTTTTGCCCGGCAGTAGAGGCATTACGAAATAGGGCCTCTTCCCGCCTTCTTCCTCGAATTCCCCGATATCAAAACTTTCTACGATGTTGGGGTGGCTCATGGAGGCGAGCACATCGCACTCTTTGTAGAACAGCTGAAGGGAGGTGGGTTGAGGAATATCGCGCAGCGTCTTCAAGGCCACGTCGCGTCGGTCGCCTAGCGGCAGGAGTTTGAAAATTCGCGAGCGTACGAATAAGCCGTCTGTGCCTCTTTTCCGTGGGACTGTGATGTTTGGGCAAGCGGAAAAAATCCTGCTGGCGCTGGATGGGACGCTCACACGCGTACCCGTTAGTTCTTGCTGTTTAGTGCGGCAGCGCAAGCGCTGACAATTTCGTGTTTTGTCATTTTGGCCAATTCACCATCGATCCAGTCATAGCCTGCTTTGTATTCTTCAGTCTTGCGTGCCTCAGCCACTTCATTTTCCGGAACATCCTTAACCAAGTCCCTCTCTTCAACTGGTACTTGTCAGCCGATTTCGAATCGACGCGAGCGCAATAGTCAAGCGTTCCCTCCTCCTTTCCAAAGATGTCATTCGTGAATGGCAGCTTAGCGACGGCGAGTTGGGTGATCAGCACCATGGCGGCGAAACAGAAGGTACGCTGGATTTTCATGATGGTGATCTTTCGTTTTCTCTATAAATTCCGCTGTCCGCACGTAAAGCTTCACACGAGGCGAACTGCCCACAAGTGACCTTGCGAGCAGTGCCGCTTTTTTATCAGTGTCCCTAAGCTTAGGCGTCCGTCCACGTACCGATTTCCAATCACGCTGGCGACTGCCTGTTTGAGCAGGCACCAGCGTCGAATGAGAGTGACAGCGGTTAGAACAACCTGGTACCAATTAGTCCAACTGTGACCGTTGCAGGTTCGGTGTCAGAGATGTTCAGAGTGCCAGTTCCTTGTGTGAGAGCCGTTGGTGACCGGAAGCGTACTCTGATCAGGCACGTGGCACCTTGCGCCAGACTACCGGTTGCGGTCTTCGGGCACGTGGACGTGGCGTTCTGCACCTCGAAGATCACACCGTTCGTCACGTTGGTAATGCTGGTAGTAATCGGAGCCGTGATTGCGCCCGGCCCGAAGTTGGTGACGGTGACGGTTTGGGTCGCACCAAAGTTTCCTCCGCTCAACGTGAGGAACGTCAGCGACGAAGGTGAGGCGCCCAGCTTTACCCCCCTGCCGCTCAACTGCACGACTCTGTCCGATGCAGCGTCCGGGCTGCCATCATTTGTATTGATGGTCATCGTTCCTGTGACGGCGCCAACCGCTGTCGGGTGGAACCTGACATAGATTCGGCAGCTGGCACCGGCTGCCACCGGCTGCGACGTGCTGCAGCTCTGCGACACACCCGCTCCCGACGTGACCCGGGTGAAGCGCGGCGAGTCGAATGTCACAGTAATCGGACCGCTGCCGCTTAGTCCGGTCAGCGGCGCGCTTCCAGTGTTGCTCACGGTCACAAACTGAAGCTGGCTGTCGGTATTGTTTCCCACGTCGCCGAACGCCAGCGACAAGGGTGTAACGTCCATATCGGACGCGGGCGCTTTCACGAACTCGACCGCTCCCATATCGGGCTCAGAACCCTGCGGTCTGCTGCGACCGAAGAAATCCGTCACAGGCACAACTGAATCGTCGGCGGCGTCGATGGCCGGGGAACTCGACGTCAATCTGTAGTCGCCCAGAACGGCATTGGTCGTCGGGTCCGTCATGGCCAGAGGGCCCCAAGTGATGTTGATCCAGTTGTTGCCCTCGTCCACGGTCGCTCCCGCCGTCAAGCTGAACACTGGGACCGGCACGTTGCTTTCATTGGTTCCCGGAGGCACGTGGTAACCATAGAAACCGGTCGCACCCAACTCCGGTGGGATTCGCGAACCATTGCAGTATTGTTTGGTGACCCTCGGATCGTCCGCCTTGTTACCCTGCCCCGGATAACCCGCAATCACTGAGTACCTCGGGGAGAGCCGCACGTCCGTGTTGCCTGCCCCAAGCTGGTTGCCTCCCGCGACACCGGTGTCACCACGCACGCCGATATCCCAGTATTGTGTGTTTGCCACGCAGTCGCCGGTTTTGGCCTGGGGAAGCACTGCCGCGTTGGTAAACGCATTGACCAGATCGACGACGCTTTGCTGCGCTCCCGATCCCGCCGCAATTGGCGTCACGCCGATGTGGAACGAGCGGTTCTGCCAGAACACATCATTAGACAGCAGCGGGTCCGACACCACCTTGCAGGATGCGTGGCCAGCGGGACAGACAGTATTGCCGTTGATAACCGCGCGCATCTCCGCACTGTGAGGAGCCACGGAGAGTCCCGAGGGTTGCGGAGCCGCCCGGTTGCAGCTGCCATTGCAAGTTTGGCCCGGCGCACCGGCCAGAGGAGCAAAGAAGGCATCGAAGAGCACGCCGGATGACGCGGTGGAATCGTTGGATATCACGGTATTGTTGATGAAATTCACTGCCAGGGAATCCTGCAAGGAGACTCCCGCTCCATCCCAGCCAGCCACGTTGTTCGCAATGATGTTGTTGGTGACTTTGACGGAGTACCAGCGTGATGGAGCGGTCGGGAAGAACCCAACCTCTGCTCCGTTGATACCCTGGAGACGCAGACCGCCACCCGCACCGCTGTCGGCCGCGTTTCCCAGAATCAGGTTGGCATCGATTACCATACCGGGGCCCGTTCCGTCGCTGACACCTCCGGTGCTGAGTGGGCAATCCTGGTCCGGCTCTCCAGGACACGTCGGATCCGTGTCTGGGGTGCTCATGATTACGAGTCCGCCACCGTCGGTCGGAACGGTCGGGTTGGTGCTTTCGTTGAAGAGGAAGGCGTTGTGCTGGATCTTGGCATTCCAGACGTAGCCGAGTTGAGCAAACCCGCCGCCATCTCCCGTGCTCAGGTTGCCGCATACCCAGTTGTTATTGAAACTGTAGTCGTCGGCACCGGTGCAGAAAGAGACGCCACCCGCACCCGCTGGTGTCGCGGAGAACAGCTCATCGCCTTCTGACGAGTTCACTGTAACCGCATTGTTATGAACATTCACAAAGCGGTTGAAGCAGTACGGCAGTTGCGTGTTCGTGGGCAGACCGTTCTGGCTTTGGCACGAGCCCGGAGCCGGGATGTCCGAACCCACGAGGTATGCGTCCGGGTGCTCGCCTTGGCCAATCTGGATACCGCCCGACAACGTCCCCTGATTGTTGTGAATCCGGTTGTTGGCGATTTCCAGGTTATGCGCCCAGCCGTGCACAAAGATACCGCCGCCACCCTGAGAACTGTTGCTGATCGATATGCCATCGATGCGCGACGGGTTGCAATTAAAGTTGCTGGCGAAGCCGTTGCTATTACCAGTGAAGTTACAATCGCCGCCGTTGTTCCCAAGGAGCGTGGTGTTTGTCGGGAAAGTATCGGCTGCGAACGGATCCGATCGGAATCGCACACCTTTCGACAGAACCGTGATGGCCGCTCCTTCATATGCGCCCATCAGGGTTGGCTCCTGCAACTGTTCCGCAAGGTTGCCATTCAATGTAGCATCCCAACCGACGGTCGCTTCCAGCGGTAACCGGTCCACCTGCGGATTGGTGCGCGTTGGCTTGAAACCGTTTGCCGCAGTCATACCGAAGGCGCCTCCGCAGCTCGAATTCCAGCTGCCTGGCACGCCATCGGTCCCCAAACCGAACAGACAGACGATACGCTCGCGCCAGGGAACCAGCTTACCTGCCGGATGAGGATCGGCGTTGATGGTGACGGAAGCCGCCCCAACACCTTGCAGCCGCACCGGCTTCCACATGACCAATAGTTCGCTGTAAGTCCCGGGCGGAACGATGATCAGATCGCCCGGAGTGGCGGAGTCAATCGCGGACTGAATACTGCCACCAGGGAGTACACGCTTGGGTTGGCGTGGGTTGGCAGTGGTGCCGATCGTTACAGTCACGGCATCAACCGATTGTTTGCCGTTGCCGGCCGTGATGACCAGCTGACCGCAGCGCTCATTGGGCACACCCCGTTGTTGCAGAGAGCACATCGGCACGTTATTAGGAACGGTCACGGTGATCAAGGAGTCGCTCCACGACTGGATCGCAGCCGGGATCGGATTGCCTTGCGAGTCTACGCCGATGCTGACACTCGAAACCGCCAGGCAAGCACCGCCAACTGACATGCACCGGCTTCCGAAGCCGTAGTGGCGCGTGACGGTTTTGTTGTTGAAAGGAGCGGCCGGAGCATCGGGCCCGGAGTAGCCGTAGTTATTCACCGATTGGTCGCCCAACGAGTGAATTGTTAGTGTGCGGCCTGTGCCGCTTACCCAGGGTCCAATCCCGTCACCATCCACTTTGCTGATCGCCGGTGTGGCATCCGGATAGGCGCAGTCAGGATGGTTGTAGCCCTCAGCGAAGGCGGTTGTAGGTATGACAGGCGTGTCGAAGTATCCAGTCTGTCCTGGCATGAACGGCAGTTCGTAGCAGAACTGGCTGTAACTATCCTGGTACAACGGATCTGGAGCTACTGCGCTGCCGCGGTCGTTCATGCACATGACCATCATCGCGGGCACATATCCGCTGGGGTCAGGTGGGTTCACGCCGAAGCTCGAGAAATTCAATCCGTCGTAGATTCCCCATTGATCGGAATACACGCGTGACACCTCGTTGCCAGCCCAGTCCTTGACGGACACTGGCAAGTTGGCGGGCGAAAATTTCTCGCCGAAGTGTGGCGAGAAGGGATCGAACTCCGAGGTGAAATCATCGGTGATGATGCCGGTGTAGTGGCCGGCAACGTGTGTGGAGGTGAAGACATAGAACTTCGCCAGCGCCGACATCTGGTCATTAAGGGTGACTTCCTTGCGATCACACAGCCTGCGCTTTGCTCCGGCGAAGGGTGCGTTCTGCCCCGCCTGTGGGAACAAGCTATTGAAGTCGGGAACGATGCGCTCTGCCCCGACGCAGGGCCAGAAGGCTTCCACGCTGCCCGTGTCACCTTCGTGGCGTGGTTGCACGCCCAGATCATTCGTCGGATTCAGCGCGTTGTTGGGGTTGTAGCTGCTGCTCACCGTAGCCTGGTCGGGCATGATGAAGATGTTGCTCAGTCCGCCGAACTGCTGCGTGACCGGCGCGACGTAGGTGTCGCCGAGCAGGATGTTCTTGTCTTCTTCCTTCACAAGTTCATAGCCCGGGGGCACAACCACTTCGACCACGTACTTGCCAGCAGGAAGCATCGGCAAACCACTGGACCAATCCGTACCGGGCGCTGGATTCGGTGTGCATTTGGTGCAATTCGTGCCGTTCGGCTTTCCGTTTGCGTCCACACTAGTAACGCTCGGGAATTGGTACATGCCGTCGTAAGGCGCGGGCTGGAGTTGCGCCCAGTTGTGCATGCCGTCATAGCACTTGAACTGGGAGTCGTGGAGAATCGTCTGAGCCGACGGTCCGCCGTGCTTGGCGTTGTACACGTCCAGGTAGCTGGGCTGGTTTTTCAGAGAGAAGTAGAAAGGATCACTGGTTCCCTGGCCCGGGCAGTTCATGTTAGGAACACCGGGGGAGCGGAAACCCTGAGCCCACTCATCCCAACTGGTAGTCTTCGTGGTATCTACCAAGGTCAGACTCTGGCTGCCATCGGGAGCGGTGCCTTCTTTATAGAGATTGATGGTTACATTAGGAACACCCGGCTCCCAGCTCAGTTGCAGCAGCATGGCGGGATCATCAAACGGACGAGTCGAAGTATAGATGACGTGGCCACGAATGCCGCCGTTCTCTCCTGGGTCGAATGGCTTCTTTCCGAATTCCAGGAACTGGTTCTGTCCGGCGAAGCCTTGCCAGCCGTACGAAGTCACAGTTGGTGGATCGATGCGGCCGGTGGAACCTCCAGCGTTGTCACCAGCCGGGCAGTCGGCAGCGGCGCAATACCTCGAGCCCGGAAACCGCAAGTCCAGGGGCAGGGGATTGTCTTCCAGCGTTCTGGCGTAATTCGCCCCAATCGTCGAGTCTCCGCAGGTGGGGAACCCTAGTCCGGCACCGCAAGAGGGCGAACCATCCACGGGACCACCCGCGTCGTTGACCACGTGTGTGCCAGTGTTTTTGTAACGGGTCGAATCCGTCTCCAGAACGTACCAGTTGAATAGCGGGAATATCTCGTTAAAACCTGCGAATCCGCCCAGATCAGTGCTGTTGAAATTTGAGAAACTGCCGTCACGGAAGCGGATGTTGGTTGGTACCAGCGCGAGTCCAGGTTCATTATCCTGCGAGACACCGTCGCCGTTCTGATCGAAGAACGTCCGCGTGTAGAGGTTCTGCTTCCACGCGTGGACCGCCAAGTCTCCCAGGTCGTTAGTCGCACCCGCGGCTTGTCTTACCGGGGTCGAGATGCCGTCAACAATCTGGTCATTCCACTGGTCAAAGACAGTGATCTTCCAGTCGCCATTGGGAATGCCAGAGAATTGGAACGAGCCATCGTCGGCGCACTTGGTGAAATCGAATTCGGCTCCGTCCGGACTTCCGAGGCTCACATAGCACTGGGTATAGCCGAAGGTATCGCGCGTGCCGCTGCTATAGAGTCTCTCGTCCGGCGTCCGGCTCATGTGTACGCCGGTGACCTTTCCTTTAAGAATGCTGGTACAGGTGCGGTTGGGGTCGGTGGACTTATCTGCGCAGATAGCGGCCTTGCGCCGAGTGATAAACGTGGGTTCTGCAAAACCGATGGCAACGTGATATCCGGCCGGGCCAAACTCCTGGAAGTAGCTCGGTTCGCTGACCTTTACGAACGAGTCGTGAGCCTTGCCGCCGTCCAAAGTGTTGGTTTGGAGCCACTGTTCCCCTCGCGCGATGCGATCGGCTCCCGGCGTAGCTACAATGCCGTACCTCCCCGGAGGAAGGTTGGCCACGACTGCCTGTCCCGCCAGCGGAGACAGACTCGTGCCGTCGGCCTCATACGTGGGGCAGACCGGGATCACGCCCGTGATGCCCGCTTGCGAGGGATCATTTGAAGCCTGCTGAGAGATTGGACAGGCGTCGACTCCAGTAACAGGATCGAGCATCCCCGCCAAGCTGTTCGACAAAGGCATATTGGACATGTCGTATGTCATCTGCCCGGCAGCGTCGCCCGTGCCGCCTACGTCGTCGAACAGCAAGATGTTGAAACTTCCCAGCCCAGGCTCGTTGGGTGACAAAGTGTCGATTCCGCCGCCGGCATCATGCTCGCCGTTGAGCGGATGATCGTCTTCGAACACAAACACCGAGACTTTGGCGGGTGGGAGCGGCATCGGTTCGACAATGACATTCACAGCTGCAAACGTACCGGTGCAGGTTGTCGCTGGCGGCGTGGGAGTGCAGGCAGCCGGGATCTGAGCACCGCCCATGGCGTGACCAGGATCGACTGCATCCCCTGGCAGAACCGAGATGTAGTATCGCTTGCTCGGATCCAGCACGACCTCACTTGGCAGCACAGCTGTCTTCTGGGCGCCGTTGGTCCTGCAAGCGCCATTGCCGATGTCGCATACTGCCGGTACCCCTCCCAACATCTGGCCATTTTCGCAGGAAAGCGTTCCCGTGCAGCCCTGCGCCACGACCGGCATGTAGCTGGTGTGGAAGTTGGTTCCAAACGTCAAGGGAACAGCGTTGCCCACGGTGCTCGTCTTGGTGGGATCAATATAGAAAGTTCGGTCTTCCTCAATGATCCAGCGATAATCTTGCGGACTACCCGGCAGCTTAGCCTTTGATTTGCCATCCACAAGAGTTACGGAAAGACCGCTGGGCTGCGGGAAAATCAGAGTCACAGTGGCAGCGTCTGCTGCGGCGCTCACAGTTCCCCGTCCACTCTTCACCGTGTACTTAAAGGTGTAGGTGCTTGCTGACGAGACATATGCATTGAAAGAACCATCGGGGTTGACCGCAATGCAGTTCGCGGTGACTCCACTCGGACATATCGTCAGACCTGGCCCAGGTATGACGGTGTTGACTGTCAGCGGATAGCCCTCTGCATCAGTGTCATTCGCCAGGACGCCCGGAGATTTGACGCTCAGAGTTGTGGCCACCCTCGACGTATACGTGTCGTTCCCAAGAGTGATCGCCCCAAGCTCGACGGGTGCAGCGCCCAGAGTCACCAGTGCGCAAGCTGCAGCTGTAGTGGGGCTGTTACCACAATAAGTAAAGGAAGTCGGTGACCCGGTGTAGGCAAACGTGCCGTTTGCGTTGAGACTCAGGCCGGCCGGAGCGGCTCCGGAAATCTTGACGCCGTAAATGTTACTGTCGTTCGCGATCAAACCCTTTGCTGGATCGGACACGGTCAGGGTCTCGCCCGGAATAAGGGAGTTGTAAGTGTCCGCCACGGCAACCGCGGCGGCGAATGCAGGCGCCGCCGGGAGTCCAGCGGCATTGACGCTTATGTAAGCGAGCATGCCAGCATCGCGCGATGTGGCATTGGCGGAAAGACTTAACTGGCGGTCGAAGATCGGAAGCGCTGTGCCGCCTGCAGCGGGAACATTGATCATCACGTCGTAGGTCTTGCCCGCAGCCATGAATACATCACTCTGTATACGAGGCGTGCCGGGCAAACGATTGCCGTCCTCTGCGATAAGGGAGAATCCGGCGGGAGCAGCCGCGCCACCAGCACCAATTTGCGCTCCGACAATGGAAGGCACGTGCATCCGCAGGCCGGCATTCACCAGCCGCACCAGCACGTTTCCGGATACGGGGCTCTGGGCCGTACCTGGCGCAGCGCTAAACAGAGAAGCCGGAGAGTTGGTTTTGTCGAACGCCACGCCATTGATGAGGTAATAGAGCGGTGTGTAGTTGACCGCCGGTGGATAGCATGTGTTGTAGTCCGAAGAGGCCGGATTGCCGCATTTATTTGGCTGGCCGGACCAGACTTTGGTTTCGTCAAAATTTGCCGTGTTGACAGCCGCATCGACCGACTTGTTCTGTACCGGGTCGATTTCACTAAACAACAACGGAATGTCCGCATTGTAGGTCACGGCGGGAACCGTTGGTCCCTGCGCCGGGTAGGCTTCCCCAGCTGTTCCTCCTGCAGGCGCCTTGGTCACTACTAGAATTCCGTACAAACCCATCGGCCCCTGAATCGATGGATGAGTGCCCGATTCGAGCAGATATGTGCCTGGGCGAAGTTTTGAGGCCTCCCACGTTAATGCGACGGCGTTCGGTCCCACCGGTACTTCCGTGCCGAACGAGCGCACTCGCGGACCCTGTGCCGGTGCGGTTGCGCCCAAGGAAGAGTCCGCCGCTGGCCAAGTCACAGTCTGAGCGTTCGTGTGATCTGGACTCGCGGTCGAACCACCAGGCGTTCCAAGGCCCCCTCCGAACTGACCCACGATGACGAGCGAGGTCGGGATCTTTGTCGTCGGTGTTAAGCTTCCCACCGGAAACGAAAGATTATTCTGGAGGTTGATCTTCAGACCTTGTCCGCTTGGGACCGTGATCAGGATAGGCGACCAGACGCCGGCGCCCGCGCCCGGTTTCAAGGTTGAGCAACTGGCCGAACTGCCGGCTTCGACCGCACCACAGCTATAGCCCCACATCGGTACCGTAGAACCGTCGGGCAGGATCGCAGTGGAGGGGTCTGCCGTCAGATTAACCGTCTGCTGAGCCAGGGAAACGCTCGTTCCCAGGAGAAGAACTGTTACCGCCAGGACCGCTGTCTTCAAAGTTTTGAGATAGTTGGATCGCATTGCTCTTCTCCTCACCTTAATTCGACTCGTCGATTCTGAATTCCCGGGAATCGACCAGCAGCATCATCATCATTCCCCCCGGGAAGATATTGTTGGTGGTGATCTCACGCTCGTTGTGCGAGTGCCACATGAACGCGAAACCAGCTTCGTCCGTGGGGGAGTTCGCGATGGTGCCTGACGGGGGCGTGGTGCCAGTAAAGCCGACTGCGCGAACAGTAGCGTTCGGTCCGAGATAGGCGCTGCCGCCATACCAGGCGCCGTTCGTCAGGATGTTCGCATCGGGCAATGTGATGGGGCCGCCTTTTGCGACATCGCCGAAGGGCTTGCTCTCCAGGGGCTTGTTGTGGTCCTGGCACCACTCGTAATAGTTGATCGCAGTTGGGTCCACGGTGTTATACCCGTTGGAATCCGCGATGCAAGGAAGCTTGCCGTTTATTTCCGGTGAGGTTGGATTGTGGCCATACACGTCCCAGTCCAGACCCTTGCCAGTCCAATAAAAAATTCCATCCATCGCCTGGCCTGGGGTTGTGGTCGTCGTGAAGAGCAGAGGTCCTGCCAGATTATTGTCAGGAGTTGTCGCGCTCAGAATCAGGTTCCCGTCGCGGGCCAGAACGCGCACGTGATTGCCATGCTCGTGGAAGGGGTGTTGCCAACGTCCCTGGCCAATAACCCGCAACAATATTTGTTCGCCGGGATGCATGTGCGGATTGCCGTTGTACGGCTGGTGCTGATACTGCTGCGCATAGTTACCGTCCATGTCGTCCGGCATGGAACGCCCGTTGATCATGAAGTAGGCGGGTACGTAAGGCTCGGTAGCCACATTCAGAGTGCAGGTAGGAGGCAAAGCCGGCGGTGTTGTTGCAGTCGGAGTACAATCCGCCGCGGCGACTTGCGCTTGTGCCTGGCTATGAATTCTGGGATCTATTTCCGAGAACTGGAACAGGTACTCCCGGTCGTAGCACGCTTTCGGATGGTTGTAGGCGGCGGCAGCGAGACGGAAGTCTGACTCACCCCAGTGACTCTCAGCAGTTCGATTCTTTTCGGCGAAGCCAGTCGTGCACGCGCTCGGGATACTCGAGGGCAGCACAATGATGGCGCCGTAAAGGCCCATCTCAACCTGCAGGTCGCTTTGCGTTCCGCTGTAATAAGCGCGCGTCCCAGGCGTCGTTGCCGTAAACGTATAAGTGACTACGCCGCCCGGTGCTGCTTCGTGGGTCAGCAGGCCAATTACTCCGTCCGTAGTGGTCACGTTAACACCGGGGAACAGGATTGAGGTATTGCCGGCTGCCGTTGGCAGACCATTTGTCAGCTTCACCGTGACTGTATCTCCTTGTGTCACGATTAGCGTCGGACCAGGGATCTGCATGCTGCTGCAAAACGCATTACCGATCGCGGAAGGAGCAAACCCAGATGGCGCGGTGTTACAACCGTAGCCCCAGGAATACACCATCGCACCATCCGGTTGCGTGATGTAGGCAGCCTCCGCCCTCAAGTCAAAACTCGGGCCAGTGATTCCGGGAGCCGCACCGTGTGCGTAAACTGTGAGCAGCAGCATGGCCACTGCCACCATCGGCGCCAGCAGCATTCGTGACTTTAAGATTGCCTTTTTCATGTTCGTCGCCCTCATGGCTGCGCTCCTAGTTAGTAACGCGGACTTCGGTCATGAGCCCACCGAAGTTCTCGGCATCGTTCGACAAATGGTCAAGATTGGGGGTATAGAGGAAGTAAGTCCCAGCCGGTACTCCGGCGCTGTCGAGGATCACATCGAGCGACTCGCCGCCGGCTAGTGTGATCGAGTTAGTGTTGTAGTACAGATTGTTGCCTGCTTGATCTCGCAGCAGCCTGGCATTGAGCGCGATGACTTTCATCGGAATGCCCAACGAAGCCAAGGTCTGATATTCCGTAACGTCCAGGTCGGATATGCGCAGCAGCGCTTTCTGGCCGGCTTTAAGCTTGATGATCGAAGGGAGGGGCTGCGAGAAGTGCATGGCACCATCCGCGCTCATCGTCTGTAGCGGTCCCTCCGTCACCGTATCGGGGTAACTCCGCCCGTTTAACAGGAAGTACTTGTCCTTCATCTCCGTGAAACCTTCTGGATTGAAGGTCATGCCGACAAAGTGGAAATTGGGATCGAAGCCGTGGATCTGGAGGGGATACTCCACGTCGTAATAAGTGGAGCCATCGCCGTCGTTGTAAGCGTAGTTTCCGGTCGTCGCTCGAGTTCCTAAAAGCACATTGGGGGCACGGGGTAGCGGATTGCTGCAGAGGATATCTGCAGAGGAGTCGCATTTAGTGCGAGGATCCTGTTGCTGTTGCTGAAGAGCGAGAAGGAGGCTCTGACCGACTGGGACACGATTCTGGCGCGGACGCACATATATCTGCCCCACCATGCCCATCTGTAAGTGCTCGGGAGGTGTGATATGGCAATGCCAGAAATATGTACCGGCATCGGGCGCCAGATAATAGTAAGTGAAGCTGCCGCCAATATTGATCGCAACCGAAGCGTCCGGCACGCCGTCGTAGAATGCCGAAGCGTTCGGGTAACCGTGGAAGTGGACGGTGTGCTGCTCGAATAAGTCGGGGCGCATGATCTGCCCGACATTGGTGAGAGTGAGAAAGAACTCATCGTCCTCATCCAGCGCCATCAGCGGTGCCGGAATATTGCCGTTTAAGACGCCGATATCCATAATCGGTCGTGGATCGACATGTCCATCGAGACCGCCGGCCGGCAAATTGGGGCAGGGCAAGGCTGCGGGCGGTGTCTGGGCAGCCGCGGCTGCGTTCCCAGCCACGCAATCCAAGTTGGGAACCAGCCCGACAGCGCCGTTAAATTTAAACGTAGCCAGCCCCGTCGTCGCCGGATCACCGGGCAGCAGTGTTCCGTTGTATACGCTGTTGAACTTATCGGGAAACTGCGTTCCGGGCAGGCCGTTGGCAATATCTGACAGACCTGAGAGTGGCCCGAACGAGAACATGTATGTCTGTGTGCCGTCACCCATCGTCGCGAAACCGTCACCCCCCGAGATTTGCTGACACTTGATCGCGCCGTTCACGCTGCTGGGGTTAGGCACCAGATATCCGGCCGGCCCGGGCGCGAAGTTCGTCGGACCGGTATAGGCGGGCTCTAAATTTGCCGCGGTCGGATGCGTAATGGTTGTGGTTGGGCACTGCACGCGGAACGATTGGGCGCTTGCGGTGATTGTTGCAAGACAAACCAGAAGAATTGGCAACCAAACGTGGTATGACTTTCCTGAGAACATGCGACCTCCACAAAGTTCCGTGGCAAGAGATAACCTCTTGCTGTGTGCAGTTGGGACCGCAAGAAATGGCTCAACCATTTCCCCATCGAAGTTCATGATTTTCAGAACACCTCGTGTCACTGTTGGGCACGGTGGTTGATGACACCGACCCTGCTAGCGCGCACGAAAGCTGCGCGTAGTGATTTCCCAGGGGACAGGTTTCAGGCAAGCTGGGTCGAGTCACTCAACCCGTTGTCTGGTTTCTGTCGTGATTCAACAATCGTGCTTTCAGCTCGCTTGGGGTGCTAAGGGGAGGACTATCTTTGAATATGCCGACCCGGGAGATGTCCGGCGAGTAACTGGCCGGACAGGGCCGTTCTTTGCTGCTGTGTTTGTATCTTGTTCGAATCTGGATGGAAATACCCCACGTGGGGTAGGGATTGTCCAAAACCTTGGTATATGTCAAAAACTTGATGCGGAGCAAAGCAACCCGGTGCTGGGAGTAGCTTGGTTCATGCCCAACAGTTGCGAAGGTGCAGGCAAAAGGGGCGAGCGATCAGCGATGGACTCTTCCTGCGTCAGGTGGCGATCAGCTTTTTGCGAACGGCGTACAGGATAATTTCCGCGGTGGTGTGCAGATTGAGTTTCTCCATGATGTTGGAACGGTGAGTTTCCACCGTGTACACGCTGAGATTCATGATCTGAGAGACTTCCTTATTTGATTTGCCCTCAGCCAGCAGATGCAGCGTCTCTTTTTCACGCTCCGTCAGGAGATCATAGCTGTCCTGAAGCCCGTGCATTTGCAGTTGCCGCATATAGTCCTCTACAAGGATCCTCGCAATCGTTGGGCTGAAGAAAGGCTTCCCCTCGGCAGCGGCCTCGACTGCGCGTGCCACGTCGAGATCCTCGCCATCCTTCAGGAGATAGCCTCGTGCCCCGGCGGAGAGCGCGCGAGAGAGATAGATGTCGTCCGCATGCATGCTGAAGATGACGACGCCGGTCTTCGGATTCCGTTTTACGATTTGAGCAGTCGCTTCGATTCCACCCAACCCCGGCATGGCAATGTCCATGATGACGACATCAGGGTTTTCGGACTCGGCAAGCTGCACTGCTTCGCGGCCATCGGTGGCCTCTGCAACCACCTCGAACTGTTCGTCCTGCTGTAACTGCGCGCGCAGTCCTTTTCGGACGATGCTGTGGTCATCCGCGAGCAAGATTCGGATTCGCCTCATGCCGTCACACTCCCCGGCACCGGAATTTCGAGGCTTAGTGCCGTGCCGCCATATTGGCGGGATACAACCGACAGCTTGCCGTTCACTTCCGCCACTCGCTCGCGCATGCCCAGTAGCCCGAGACCTTTCCCAGAGATTTTCTCGAGCTTGAATCCGATCCCGTCGTCCTCGATTGTGACATTCACAGATCCGGCGGAAGCGTAAACTGTGATGCGAATGCTTGTGGCTTGAGAGTGTTTGGCGCAGTTCGTAAGAGCTTCCTGCACGCAACGATAGATGCAAGTGCGATGAGTCTCGGGGAGTTCCTCAAGATTTCCGCTGGCCTCAAGAGAAAAAGGAACTCCCGCCTGGCGGGAAAGCTGGCGTGCCTGCCATTCAAGCGCCGCGATCAGGCTGACATCATCGAGTAAGGCGGGCCGTAAGCTCATTGCCAAATCTCGGACCAGCCGCAAAGCCTCTGCGTTGAGACGGCACGTCTCCTCAAGGCGAGCTCTCAGTTGATCGGGCGGCAGGGAGGTTGACCGCAGAGCTCTCAATTGCAATCCTACTCCTGTCAATATCTGTCCGACCGAATCGTGGAGTTCGCGAGACACGCGTTTGCGTTCGTCTTCCTCCGCTCGCCAGAAACTAACGAAGGGAGCGCGCACAAAGGGCAGGCCGGATCGCCTGGCCTGCGCAGGTCGTCCCTGCCGTGAATTAGCAATCAGAACGCCTATGGCGCCAAACGCCACCGCCGCTAACAGGCAGACAAGAAGCACGGCGGCATTTCCCTTTGCGCCCTCTAAGTCGAGAGCGAAGAAAGACCCGCGTGAAGCTGAACGGGAGCTTCCGTCCGGAAAGGGCGCGGTGTGCGCGGTTCGGAATGCAGTCTCGTTTGCGCCGCAGGTGCTTGCGAGCAGGATCAGTGGCAAGAGCATTCGTGTGAAACGCAGCCAGGATGGCCACTTCCACCGATGGTTGATGTCGATTCGTACCGCCGCATGGTAGTCCGGACTGTGCAATGACACGCGCAGCCCAGCAGATTCTCTGAACATTGATAGGCCTCCAACGTAGAGGTTCACGGCATGGGGGAGCCAAAGGACAACGAACGTTGGAGTGAGCTAAACTCTGAGGACGCTAGGCGAGTTCTGATCGCCGGAAGACCCTGCTTCGTGCGCATTACGCAGGCACTCTAAACAGTAAGGTTGTTCCTGCTGAGGACGGCAAAAAGCGACGGGTACCTGCGAAACTACGCCCCCATCGACGCAACGAATTTGCGAGTGGGCGTTCGAAATCTTCACGTCGTGCACGTCGAGAAGATCCACATCCGGATGAACGAGAACCGCAGCAAAAAGCACTGCAAAAAAAACCAACAGTATCTTTGCAAATCCGTTGCTTGCGCGATTCACCAAACGTAACCCCTGAAACTGCAGAACCCCACTATCTTCTAAGCTCAATATCCCCTACTCTGCCTTCGGAGGTCAAGGAAAATACCGCCATCACAGGGGAAACGTTGTTTTTCAAAGGGATACGGCACACTGAAAAACTTTAGTTTTTCAGGTTGGAACGATTCTCGAAAAAACCGACTACTTTAGTTATTGCCCTCATCTCCCGCGTGTGGGGGATACACATTACCTCGATCAAGGCGTAATAATCTTAAACAGTCGACTCATCCCGCTTTGGTGAGCGGACCGTCGCGTTCCCATCCTCCCTCGAAACGGGTACAGCGTTTCAGAAGCAGCCGCGCACAATTGTTGAAGTGGAGGGCCTTGCATTCATGTCTACAATCCAGTCTAGCCTTGAACACTACACGTTATGGCACCAAGTCATCGCAGAATCCGATCTTCAACAGCGCGCCAAAGTGATCGCAGAGGTGCGCGGCTTGATCGAAGAAGAGCGACGCACTCCCCAATCATCTGCGAACTACCGCTATCTGCGGGCCGCGGAGATGGTTCTTGATTTCCTAGCCGAAACATTAGATTCGCGGCATTTCGAGGCTATCCAGAGGAGCTAAGGTGCGTGGTCGCCCTCGCACAAAAGATTCCCGCGCACCGGGAAGTACCTCAGTCATATCTTTCGCGACACCTTCAGAGCCGTCATCCGCAGAAGGTAACAACTCGACATAAGTCCGTGGCATCCGGCGGCTTTCATCACCTATCTTCCAGGCATATTTGTAGGTTAAGTGTCTTTGCTGATCTCGTAACAATGTTATAACATGTATGATATTAAGAAAGACTGTGTGTTGTATGCGAAAACGCCTCACGCGCGAGTTTAACTACAGCTTACGATAAGTTTACAAGCCTTCGCACAGTTCGATGTGGCCTTCGCCGATATCCATGTTACATTGAGCGCGGTTCTGTGAGACCAGATCTCCACGCTGGTCGAAGTTGGCTCCTCCAAAGTCTCCCCCAGGGATTAGTCACATCGCATGCGGAGCTCATCGCTCGCAGAACCACGGTTTCGCTAGTGCAGAAGAGTGGAAGCGGGGACCCCTCACCCCGGACTGAGAGTGGCCGCGTACACGCGAAAAACACCTCGCAAGCGGTGTTCCGTGTTCGGGTCACGCTTCGGCGAGAAGCGAAACAACAAAGGAAAGGCGTCGGTCAAACGAGGCCGGTGCCGCGCTGTAATCCCTTGACATATCGTGACTTCGTGTAGGTGTGAAATGTCGTCGACTCCAACTCCGTAGGAGACCGCTTCTCCACGCGAGTCAACCGGAACGGGAGCGACAGAAGGAACCAATGGCGATGAATCTTCGACAAACGTTCTCTATCTTCCTAATGCTGCTCGCGACCAGTGTTTCAATGCTGTCTCAAACCCCTGATCCTACCGGCACAGGCAACCAAGCCTCACCCAATGTCGAGAAAAGGGTGGCTCCTATTCCAGTGATCACCGGCGGAATCGCTCTGAACTCGAGCTTCGATGCGCGAGAGGCGGCTCTGCTTCCGGTCGTCGCTCCCATTCTCCTGGTGCCGCTCGGACGACATGCTTTGATTGAAAGCGAATTTGAGGCGGAGTCCGAGGTCGTGCATACCGAGGGCAGCTGGCAGCCGGTCACACTTGAAAAAGCTGTGGAGTATGCGCAACTCGATCTCTTCCTCGGTAAATATCTGACTCTGGTGGCTGGACGTTATGCCACTCCCTTCAATCTTTACAAAGAGAGACTCGACGCCCGCTGGATTCGGAATCTTCCCGAGGTGCCACTTATTTTCGGAGCGGGGGATAACTCCAGCAACGGTGGAATGCTGCGCGGTGCGATCCCATTGAGCTCGACGACGCAGCTCACGTATTCAGGATATTTTTCGGCGCTAACGAACAACCTGTACGTCGGCGCCGATCGGCAGACTGGCGTTCGCACCGGATTATTCTTCCCTGGCCCGCGCTTCGAGGCAGCCTTCTCCTTCAGTCGACGTCTGGGGGAGGCCAAGTTCAACAGCTATGGAGCCGACCTCACCTGGAACGTCCGTCGCATTCCCGTGGACATCCGTTCGGAAGCCCTTATGTCCGAGGCGGCTGGATACGGCTATTGGATGGAAGCCGCTTACCGACTCTCCAGTCCCCGCTATTCCAAGTGGCTCCGACGCTCGCAAGCCGTGTTACGTGGAGAACAATACTTCTCGCCACGGGTTGCGCTTGACACTGGACTGGAAATGCCAGAAGGCGACGCCAGCCGCATCTTCGCTGGCTGGAATTACTGGATTACTGACTCTGTACGCGCAGGCGTTGCATTTGGCCGGCAGTTTGGTTCCGACGATAACCACAATATCGTGACTCTCGGTATTTCATACCGCTTCGTGAGGTAATGAAATGAAAGCATCGTTGTTCTTCCTGTGTTCCGTTTTCATGATCAGTCTGCTGTGGGCAGGCAGCCTGGCAGGAGCTCCACAATCCGACAAAGGTCCCGACGGAGAAGAGGTCTACAAGACCAACTGCACCCGCTGCCATAACACTCCGCCTTCGCTCAACGAGCGTCAGACACGGGTGGTGGTTGCGCACATGCGGGTGCGGGCCAACCTCACCGAGCGAGATGCCAATGCAGTCCTGCACTACCTGGCTGAGAACGCGCGGAGCAACTAGATGAAAGCGATCCTATATTGCGCTTTGCTGCTGGCTGCATTCGCAACCTTGAGTGCAAGGGCAGGTGCGTTGGATCCTCGGTTGATCGAGATTGTCGCAGCCAAAGACAACACCTTCCGTGTCCTGCATGAAAAATCTCCGGTGATCCGCGCCAAGCCCGGCGAACTGCTCCGCCTGCGTATTACTTCCGAACGTGGGTCCGAGCAGGCGCGGGACGGGGCTACGCACAGTCTGGTGATTCGTGTTGTCCGCGATCAGGGATGGGATCTGCGCCTCTATGACGGTACTAAGGATTACGACATAAGAGCTCCAGAGACCCCGGCGGAGTATCTGGTGGAATGCACCGTCAAGTGTGGCCGAGGACACGACGATATGCGCATGAAGCTGGTCGTGGCGCGATAGAGGATGCTTGTGAAGCGAAAAACACGGATTATTGTTTTCACAGCGTTGGCGCTGGGAGTTTCGATGGTCGTCTCAAGCACGAACGCTCACAGGCGAAAACCTACCGGCGGAGATCTGGTCGTTCCCACTCATTTGCGTCCCATCATCACTCGAGCCTGCCGCGACTGCCATACTGACCAGACACAATGGCCCTGGTACAGTCGCTTGCCATTGCTATCGTTGATGATCGAACGCGATGTGCAGAAGGGTCGGGAACATTTGAATTTTTCGACGTGGGCCTCGAACCCGCCGAGAAAGCCAACGCGCAACCAACTGCAGGAAGTCTGCGACGCGGTTTCCGACAATGCCATGCCACCACGCGCCTACCGGCTCATGCACCCGGAAGCCCGACTCTCGCTCCAAGATGTCAATGCACTTTGCGATTGGGCGGATATGGCAAACAGCCTGAGTCAAAGTCGCACTGACGAACCGTAGGCACGACCATCCCATCGATGGAAAGCCGCTCCCGTCGAAAAGAGAGGCAATCTCGGCTTCCGCCGAGGAAGAGCTTTTTTTCTTGCCATCCCTCTTGATAAAACTCATTGCTGGTTTTGAGTGTAATTGCCTGAACGACGACTAGGCGTCCAGCCTTGGTTTCTTCCGTTCCAAACTTCTGTGTAACTTTCTTCGATCTGCGGCGTATTGCTTCATGGACGCCAAAGGAAGAAGGCTAACGGTTAAAGCCAAGCAGATGGAGGAGCGGGATCTGGAGAGCGTAATAGAGCGCGCCCAGGACCGCGATGCCGGGCGCTGGGGCCAAGCCGGATGGCTGGCGACAGGCCGCAGTCCTTTGCGGGCACCTTGTTGAACCAGACGACTCTACGTCGCGAAACTTTCTTGATTTGTCTTGACTTGTGTTCCTGCCAGGAGCACACTCCACCGGAATCGCCTCTCTGCAGGGCCGTTTCCAACCACCGGAAAAGCACTCCTGGGGTGAACGAATCTTTCGCGGCTAAGCAGGAGAGTCTAAGGTTTCTTACAGCTGTCGAAAGCTAGGCCAAGACACAAGAATTGTCATGAACGAGGCAGCCAACTGCGCTCAGGGCGCAATCGAAGCGGGGATGTCATCCCCCCGCTACCCGCGTCGCTCTGATCATCGCCATGTGGTCCTCAGCTTGCTCATGGCTTTCGGCGTTCTCGCTTTTATCTTCTCGTCAACTTCCCCAGGTGACGACGATATTCAGCAAGAGTTTTGTAAGACGAGTAAGTCAAAGCAATGTGCATTTGCCAACTATAAAGCAGTATCCAATCTCCGGATCTTCCGAATTCGCGCAGTCTTTTCTACACTTGCTCCACCAACGCCGCAGTTTCCCAGTCATTTCGGGATAGCACGGGTCTCCGTCCCCGGCAACGAGATCAAGGACACACTCTGCAGTAGCAGGACCGGCGATCGTTCGCCACCCACCGCATCGTTCTAAAGCCTCCTCGTAGTTCTTTCGATCATCGCAGCAGGCACACGGGATAAATCGCGGTTCAACACCCCGTGAACGCTTAACTGCGGTTTGGGACAAACTCGTTCAAGTGTGTTTTGTGACGAGCGCTTAGTAGGCTCTGCGTTCACACGTATTAACTTCCACCGGAGTTTTCGCTGACCTAAAGGAGGTCTCAATGCGAAGGAAATCAGTTTCGACGATTTTGAAGGCCGCGATTCCAATGGTAATGATCGTTTGCTTCGTGCTAACTGGCGCTTCTGCCATGGCTCAGTCCGACACGGCCCGATCAGGAAACCGACGCTGCTCCAATCGATCGTTATTCGGTGATTACGGATTCGTCGTAGAAGGCCTGCTCCTTCCCGCACCCGGAGTCGCTCTCCCAGGCCGGGGCGTGACCATGACTCACTTTGATGGCGAAGGTAATCTGACCCAGGTGGACTCCCTCATTATCAATGGCAGCCCGGTAAGCGACTGGAGCCCAGGTACCGGCACCTATCACGTCAATGCTAATTGCACCGGAACCATGAATATTCTGCCGAGCACCGGTGGATTTGTAAACCTGCGCATCGTGGTGGTGAAACAAGGCAAGGAAATCCACACCGTGGTTTGGCCGCCATTTGATGGTCCGGACCGCACTATCACCAGCGTCGGTATAAAAGTCGATTAATTGTTGCGATAAGTCAGTTGTGACCGCATGACCATGGTTTGGCACAGCTGATATGTGCATTTCAGAATTTTATTCCCAGCTTTCTGCGGCGCTGCGAAAACGCTTGGCGTCAATAAGACAGGAAAAACGTTCTCTCGCGTCCAATAAGGAATGAACCAGCCAATTAAGATGAGGAGATACAAAAATGAAGAAACTGACAAAGACGAGACTACTGGGACTTACAAGCGCAATCGCTTGGATGTGTGTGAGTTGGACAGGACTTACGCGCGCCGATGCCGTGACCGATTGGAATGTAATCGCAATACAAACAATCGTAACCGGCGTTCCTGCCCATCCAGGTGCGACCAGTTTGCTCGACAGCGCGATGGTCCAGGCCGCCGTGTACGATGCCGTCGAGGCGATCGAGGGCCGGTTCAAACCGTACCACGTGCGGATCCCGGGAGCCTCCGGGTCACCGGCCGCAGCCACAGCCAAGGCCGCACACGACGTACTGGTCAACCGTTTCCCGCCTCTCACAGCTTCGCTCGACGCGACCTATCACAACTACCTAGCCAGCCATGGCCTGGCTGAGGACGATCCCGGGGTGGCCGTGGGCCAGGAGGCCGCTGCAGGCATCATCGCCCTGCGGGCCAACGACGGCAGTTTCCCGCCCAACCCGCCTCCCTTCACAGGCGGCACCGACATCGGTGTCTGGCGTCCGACGCCTTCCTATCTCCCCGGGCCGCCTCTGAGCTTCTCGCCAATGTTGGCTCCGTGGCTGAGGGACGTCACGCCGTTCACGCTAACCAGCCCATCACAGTTCCGTGCTCCACAGCCGCCAGCTTTGACTAGCAGCCAGTACACTAAGGCTTACAAGGAGGTGAAAGCTCTGGGAGCGCTCTTCAATAGCGCTCGCACTCCCGAGCAGACCGACCTGGCTTTGTTCTGGGCTGCCAACTACCTCGTGCTCTGGAACCAAGTCTTGAGGGACATCGCTGTGGCTCATGTGAACGACATCGGTGACAGCGCGCGGCTCTTCGCGCTGGCCAATCTTTCGATGGCTGACGCCGCCATCATCGCCTGGGACACCAAATTCCACTACGTCTTCTGGCGACCCGTCACGGCCATTCAAGCAGGCGACAACGATGGCAACTCGCGGACTGCCGGCGACCTCAACTGGCAGCCGCTAATAAATACTCCGAACTATCCCGACTACAGCTCGGGCGCCAACAACGTCACCGGTGCCGTAACCCGTGTGCTTGCCCTCTTCTTCGGGACGGACAAAATGACCTTCTTGGTGACCACTAATAACCCGGCGGCCATTCAACAGACGCGCACCTATGCCCGATTCTCGGATGCGGCTGCTGACGTGGTCAACGTCCGCATCTATGAGGGCATCCACTTCCGCTTCGCGGACGAGGAGGCACGGAAGCAGGGCCGACGCGTTGCCCAGTGGGCCTTCTCCCACTTCCTGGGGCCGGTCGGAGATGACGAACATGAGGACAATGAAGAGTGAGCCCGCCGACAGTTCACAGGAGGGGCAGGTTTCCGCCTGCCCCTCCATTTACAACCTTCTGGAGAAAGGCATGCAACCGACATGGCGCGTCTCACCTTCGCCCGCAAGGTTGACAGCATCACTTTAACCACGTACCGGGCATGTGGAACACTGGTTTCGAACCGAGGACATTCAGACACACAGACACAGGCAGGGCGTGGTTTGCTCGTTTACCACTGCTCATGACGCGCCTGTGAATCTTTACTCGCCAGGAGGAGAACTGGCCTCTCTCGCCGTGCGGTGGCACTCAGCGTCCAAGGCATCATTCAATTCCCCGACGAGCTCCGCCAATCTATTGGGGTCGCGCTCCTTTGTCACCTCCTCGGCAATGTCTTGCCACGGTCGCTTTGTGCCGCGGCCCTTGCTATCGTTCTCCTTCGCCTGTTGACTAACCTTCTTCGCCATCCTTCCTGGAATCTGGTCAAAATATGTTTTCTGGTCGCCCATTGAATTGCTCCTTAGATCGTCGCATCCGTCGCAGAGTGGAGTCATACAGTCATATCTTTCAGGCAATTGGTGGTACTGCAAATAGATCCCTCATAGGCAGATCTCTGGGCGTGTGATTCGCAGTGCTATGGACACACTTTCGATTTGGACATAAGAGCGCCGCACTCTCGAACCACTTACGCCTGCGAACAAATCCGCTCTACTGGAGCGAACTGGCAACCGCCGAAAATGCGTTGTTCGCGTTGGAGCCGATGAGCCGTATCGTGCCGATAACGATCACGAGGATGGCCGCGAGCATGACGGCGTACTCGGCTATGTCCTGACCTTGATCATCTGCCCAAAGCTCAGAAGCAGTGCTCATGGCAATCTCCTCCTGGGTATGCCTTGTGAAAGATTTGAGAGGGTCTATTTTCGAAGCAGAGCTCTAGCAGCGACGAGCGCAACCGAGATCAAGTATCTCTGCCATGGCTGCAGGCTGAATAAATCTCGGGAGCGTACCGAAGCGGAATAGGACAATTGCTGGAGTCTGGTATTGAGAGAGCGAACTGGCAACCGATGGTTGCGGCCTAATCAAGCGATTTGATTGCACGAAGCCATCAACGTCATCGCCGCAATCCGGGCTCACCAAAACATAGCTAACCGAGAAAATGGCAGCGATAAGCAATGCAACAGTCACGCTATTTCTGGATGTCAAGGGCCCCACCTCATTGATCTCCTTCACCGTCAGCGTACCGACCGGCCAACTCTGGGGTTCTCGCAGTCACGTCGATGCGCCGTATGTACGATGTGAAAGACGGTGTCCAGACGTGTAATCTTGAGAACGTGGTACACAAAACTGGTAGGGTCTCTCAGTTCCATCTTCCTGCTTGAAGATTGAAATCGTTTGTGTAGATCAACGAGCGCACCCATGCCGGCAGCATCGATCAAATTGACTCTCGATAGATCCAGCATTACTTCACGACCGGTCTGGGAGAACGCGGCAACTTTCAAGAGGTCAAGACGGTCTCCCAGGACGATTCGACCCCTGCACCAAACAGCTGTAACTTCGCCTGAGCGCTGAATTGCCAACTGCAGCATGTAAGTTCCCCCTAGCCGCGTCTTCAAGTTTCCACCACGAAAATTGAAAACGACCTGTATAGACAGCCTTTGGTTGGCGAAATTTGGTAGCTGGAAATCGCCCTCAACCAGGACCGCCAGCGAGCGGTCGGTTTTCCATCCCCATCTCAACATCTGCTCACGCAGTCACGCAGTAAGGACAACATCTTCATCGCATAATCCAATCTTTGCCGCTCATTGCTCGCCTCTGGTACTTCCCGAGACCGTTCCAGAATCGCCTTGCTTGCCTCCTCAATCCGGATTGGCAACAGACCGACATTTGTTTCCGAAAGGGCCACACTGTACTTCTTTGCCCAATCTTGTTTCATCATGGCTAAATACCTCGCGTGCAACGCTGCCTCCCGGCTCGCATCGCTCTCTGCGCCGCATTACTAGCAGCCAACTTTGAAATTGGTGTGTCGGTTTCTGTCTTCCAAGCACGACCTGCAAACTTGAAAGAAAGGGACTTCTAACTAGAAATTCAAACTGAGGGAATACCGCGGATCTAGCACAGACGAACGCAGACGAGAGCAAGGAAGCGCGGGCTGTTCGAATGAAGGACGGGGCTCAGAGGGTTGAACGAATGGAATGCAGCCAGTACAAATGCCCGTAACTCTCCGAGAGGCACAGCCAAAAGCTTGTGCACCTTGACCGAATGATGCGGGTGTAGGATCCCATTGATGTCATCGAGTGGATCGGGCGTGACCAAAACGGTGGCGCACGACACGATCATGACAACAGCCACCCCGACTGTCAGTACACGCATCATGGTTGCAAGTCTACACCCTCCGATCTTTGGTTTGTCAAGAGTGCAAAGCTACGGTGTAAAACTTGGATTGGCACGATCACTGGGACAGGCCTGAGGAATACGGCTTCGAACAGATCCCCGAAGACACTGCCTCGCTGGCGTGCACGCTAAGGCGCCACATCTTCACCGCCCGACGCGTTTACGAATTGGAGATGACCGAGCCCGGCCCCGTTACCACGGTCGATCTGCAGTGTCTTGATAATGGGCCGTTCGCCCGATGCAAATGAGAATTGGATTTCCGCCATCCTCGCCATACGGCTTCCGTTATACCCAAATCTCAGAATCCGCCTAGCGACTCGCTTCGAAATGGATCTGGTTCGAAGTGTCATATCGGGAGAATTGAATTTCGCCCTAGTTACAGCACCACCAAAAACTGCTCAGATCAGGGCGGTACCATTTGTCCGGGAACCGCTCCACGCCGTCCTTCCCGAGGACCATCCGGCTGCTGGCAAAGAACGCCTATCGCTTCGAGATCTAGCAGACGACGAATGGATTCTGTTTGGCGAACAAGTTCATCCAATTGTTCATAACGTGATCCTCGAAACCGCCCGGCGTGAAAAGATCGACCCTAAAGAAGCTCACGACACATTCACAGGACGAGAGGCCGCTCATCTGGTTTCCGAACACTTGGGCGTAGCCATTGTGACAGGACCCGCAGCTTTGGATCTCAATGACAAGGGCCTAGTGCTGAGACCTCTTTGTGATAAATCACTCTGTTTCGACACGTGCCTCGTAATGAGACGAGATGACAATTCACGAGCTGTGAACGACGTCGCCCGGATGTTTCTCAAGAAATTTGCACCACAGCACCGATTGACCATTCAAATGCACCTACCTTTGCCCGCGTAAATTGCTGAAACGACATTCGAAACGGAATCGTGCATAAAGACCCAGCTCCGTCGGTTCGCTTTCAGATCCTCGCCGTACAGGTCTACCTATAACCGCAAGGAATAGCCGCTGCCTGAGAAGTGATTGGACACGCGGAGAAACAGGACTCAGATTAGTTAACACCCCGGTTCGAGTGATGAATAACGTCGTCACGGAACCCCAAAAGGCAACGATCCGCATTACGCATCCGGTTTGTCGAGCAAGCGAGAGGTATACACCGATGTTAGAAAACGCCAGCCAAGTGCATGTTCCAGCCCCCGAAGACTCGTTAGAGCGGAAACGCATGCAGAGTCAAACAGATTTTGAGCCTTTGCTAGATACTGACGAAGCGGCAAGGCTTCTCAGGATGCACCCCAGGACCCTCAGGACAAAGGCACGCCGCGGTTCAATCCCCGCAGTGCAAGTTGGAAAACGATGGCGTTTTCGCGCCTCCACGCTCGATCGTTGGCTCGGAAAACTCGCCGGCTAAACGACGACGGGTTGAGGAACAAAAACATCTCGACCGAAACGCATAGCCGATCTATTCTGACGGTGTCCGCCGACACCGTTTAAACAAAGGAGAAGCTTTGTTTAGACGGACACGTTACCAACACGGAAGCGTCGAACGAGAAGAGCGGAAGAAGGGGCCAGCAGTCTGGGTCTACCGATGGTGGGAAGAAAACATCAACGGCAAACTGGTGCATCGCAACCTAGGCAAACTAGATGCGGTCCGGTCCGGCGACGACTAGATTTCACGACAGCCCTTCAGCGATGAATTCTGTCTTTTCTGACAATCGGTATTGAATCTAGCCCTGACGCTCTTGGCTGTTATCCGCAAAGACGCTCTGAGCCCACCCATAGTTGAGCCAGATCTCTGAGGTTGTCTTTGTATGTGCGCGTTACCAAATATTCTTTCCCACCTTTTACACGCAACCTGTACTCTCCCGTAGGTAAGCTTTGGATCTCCTCCACGGCCGAAATATTCACGACGACCGAGCGGTGGATGCGAATAAAACCATAGGGCTTGAGCTTCTCCGCCATGGACGAGAGAGACTCGCGCAGCAAATAGGGATGGGGCCGGTGTCGCAGCGAAACGTAATTACCTTCGGCTTGCACTGCCACGATCTCAGCTAAATCCACAAATAAGATTCTACCCTTTGCCTTGAAGGCGATTCGTGGACCCTGTCGTTTTGCTATAACCTCCAACTGCTGCAAGGCATGGATCAGGTTTGCAGCATCACCCCGGGTTACGGGAAGCAAAGATGCATCTGCAGGTTCGTAGAACCTATCTTCTGTCTTCGATTCAAGAGGGTAGTCCCGTCTACTCTTGATGGAGCAAATCGTATCCGCCGGCAGTGGGCTAGCCGAAACGTTCGCATTCGCATAAGCAGGTTGTTGAACAAACATCTCATGTGCAATTGCCTTCTGGTCCTGAATCTTGGGGCCGCTCATGATGGAACCTCGCAATGCCGTCTTGTTCCGACTTCGCGCTACTCGAAGCGACGCCGGCGCATAGGTTACTTCTGCCCGGTGCTTACCGCTGACGGAAAGCTGGATTGTGCTCCGAAATAACACTCAATAGATTCCAACTGTCCGTTCTTGATGCGGAGATACTCCACGTTCCGGAAAGATTTGCCGTTCTTGGTGTGGCAAAGATATTTCACAAAAGCATCCTCCGCGCCAGTGGTGACTCGCTCGAGGTCAAAGTGTCCAATGAAATCAACCTGCGTGTCCCAGCATTGCGCTTTGAAACTGCTTTTGCCGATGTGGTCGTCGCCGGCCGCGCTCGAAAAGGTGAAGTTGTCGGCGAGCAGCATATTGAACGTGCCCAAATCCTTCTTTTCCCACGCCGCGTACCACTTCCGGATAATCTCCTCATTCGTTAAGTCGGGCACTCCCCATGCGCTGGCCCTTGCCGGTCCTGGTAGGGTTACAGCGCCGACCAGCGCGCAGGCTCCCGTTGCAAGCAGATTCCTGCGCGACATTGTGATCCTTGTCATTGTTCGTTCTCCTTTCATGACGTAGTTTGAAACGCTCAGCCCGATCGCGATGCGGTCATCCCCGCTTGTAGTTGTCCGGCGGCCGAAGAGACCTCAGCCATCCCACGACATTTCTGATTCCCGCTTTCCACACCTTCGCATCTTGAGCATTCTTTGCTAACGTGGCGTAGCCCTCGACCGTTGCGATCAAAAAGCTGGCAGCCTCGGCTGGATTCAGGTCGCGGCGAACTGTTCCTTGGGATTTGCCCCTCCGCAAAAGCGTTGCAATACCTTCCTGCCAGTCAAGGAATATCCTCTCCAGTCGCTTGCGGAATTGCTCGTCCAGCGGAGACATCTCCTGTGACAAAAGCAGCAGCGGACAACCGGCGCGAACGTCTTGGGGCCCAGCTGGTATCCGCCGGACAACGCCGATCAAAATGTCGATGGGTTCCCCTTCGCTCTGCATAGGACGCAACCACCTGTCGCGCGTAAGTTTTGCGATCTTCTCTTCGACGACGGCATAGCCTAGGGCTTCCTTGCTCTCGAAGTGGTGATAGAGCGCTCCCTTGGTGACGTTAGTGGCGGCGAGGATTGTATCGATGCTGGCACTCTGAAAGCCTGATCTGTGGATCTCCCGAAAGGCCGCTTGTAGCAAGCGGTCCCGCGTACGCTCCGGATCACGAGTCCTTCGCTTCTTCTCGTGAGCAACTAGCATACCAACTAGTATGTATGTTAGACCCTTTGAAATCAATCGAAATAATCTGTCCGACTCTTGGCCGCTCGGTGTTCTCGAATTTCGTAACTTCTCGCCAGTTTGTGTATGAAAAGTTGGAGAAACAGCCCCTCTGGTCGATTGTGGGTCGTCCCAGGAGATTGTTAATCCGCCACTCATCTTCGAACTCTGAAGTGTTTGGCCTGTTGTGTCACGTAATCATCGTGAACGTGGAACGCCACATGCTTCCTCAGTTGTCACTCAGCAGGAATTTGTGGAGTTGTGAGCCAATTCTGCTCTCAACTGCTAGAGCGCCGAGTGGTACGTGACGTAAATCGCCAGTCATGTCGGCACGGCGACTTTCATCGGAGGAAAAGAGGATACATGATCACACTAAGACGGTTGCGGAATCTCTGGATCCCGTGCGTTACAACGATTGTTCTGGGTTGCTTCAGCGATGGGGTCGCGCAAGTCAGGTATCACGTTGAAGATTTGGGCACTCTGCACGACGGGTTTTTCGGCTGTACGATGGGCGTCAATAATCATGGGTCGACGGAGACCCAGTACGGGCTCTTGGAGTCGGGAAAGCTTGTAAAAGGGCGGGTGGCGATAAACGTCGATGGATTCACCTTCCCCCTCCCCACGCTCGGAGGACCGAATAATTGGGACAACCCCTTTGGCGGCGAGATCAACGACCGAGGGGAGGCAGTAGGCTATTCCGAAACCGCTGTTCCAGATCCGGACGGCGAAGACGTCTGCGGGTTCGGCACACACCTTACATGTCGTCCGTTTCTTTGGAAAGACGGCCACATGCGCGCTCTCCCGACGCTGGGCGGAAATAACGGGCAGGCCAGCGCCATGAATAATCGCGGGCAAATCACAGGGTTTGCAGAAACGACTGTTTCTGATTCCTCATGCCCAGCTTCCTCGCCTTCCAAGACGGATTCGCCGGTGATATGGGAAGACGGCAAAGCCCGAGCTCTTCCTACGGTGGGTAGCGATCCAGATGGGGAAGCGAACGCCATCAACGAGCGCGGTCAAGCCGTAGGCTACTCGGGAACCTGCACCACAGCGCTTCACGCCGTATTGTGGGAAAAAAACGGCACTGTCTTCCCCCTTCCTGACCTCGGAACTGGTGGTTTCGCCTTCGGCATTAACAACCAGGGACAAATCGTTGGGGATGTCGCTAGCCCTGACGGCACAACCTTTTATGCCGCGCTTTGGCGGAACGGCGCAATCACGAACCTCAAGACTCTGCCGGGAGATTTTGCCGCCATAGCCAGCGGCATCAACGATAAGGGCCAAGTGGTGGGAAGCACCTTGGACTCCAGCTTCAACTGGTCCCATGCCTTCATCTGGCAGGACAACGTGATGACCAGCCTGGACACGCTGTTTCCTGCCAGTTCCAACCTGAACCCAACCATGGCTAACCAGATCAACGAGCGCGGTCAAATCGTGGGAATGGCGACGGTGCTCAACGGTCCGCATACGGGCGAGACCCACGCCTTTCTGGCAACGCCCATAGACGAAAGAATAGACAAGTCGATTGCGGATGTCGCGACCACGCAACCGAAGCCGCCCGCAAATGTTGGCAGACAGGTTTTGAGGAAACTCGGACGCGGCCGATTCGAGCAATAAAGCACTCGTTCCCCCAAGGTGTGTGCCTGATCTGCAGCTGGGTTTGATTCCCAGACGCGACGGCACCCACGACTAGGAACACGAACCCGTGAGGCGTGTTAAACGGCACGCCACACGGGTTCCTTTTCGCTACTATGTGGCAATGCCAACGACCGCCCAGATTTTCACTTCGCCTCGGGTATGGGTCGCCGGTGCCGGCGCCAAACTTGTGATGTACTGAGGATCCAATCTGAGCCTCTTCACTTCAAAATCGCCTCGAGTGCACCGCGCCGTAGGGCTCGTCGTTTTATCAGCAAGAAGAACACTGGCACGAGTATCAGCACGTGAATCGTTGACGTGATCATCCCGCCGACGATGGGAGCGGCGATCGGCTTCATCACATCTGAGCCGATACCTGATTCCCACAGGATCGGAGCAAGACTCAGAATCACCGCTGTGACGGTCATCAGTTTCGGACGCAATCTCTGAACCGCCCCATCGATAGTGGCTTGTTCTACATCCGCATCGGTCAACAGGTGGCCCTCTGCTATCCGTTGCTGGAGAGCCTCATGCAGATAAACAACCATGACGACTCCGGTCTCCACTGCAATCCCAAAGAGCGCGATGTAGCCTACCCAAACAGCCACGCTGAAGTTATAGCCGAGCAGCCATTGCAGGAGGAGTCCGCCAGACATCGCGTAAAGCGTCGGGAAGATCAGAACCGCGGCCTCTGTCCCGGATTTGAACACTATGTAGAGCAGTAAGAAGATCACAAAGAAAACGATCGGCAGGATGATCTTGAGTCGTTCCTTGGCGCGCAACTCAAATTCATACTCTCCGGCCCATCGATACGTGTATCCTCCGGCAAGAACTAGCTTCTCCTTTAGCAGCTTGTCCGCGCGGCTCACGAATCCGCCGTAGTCTCTCGTTTTCAAATCCAGATACACGTAACCCGTGAGTGCTCCATCTTCGTCTCGAATCATCGCCGGCCCTCGGGAGAAATACGTGCGCGCCACCTGATTGATCGGGATTTGTGCACCCGACGGAGTACCGACCAGCGCACGACCCAACTCTTCTGGATTGTCTCGGAAGTCACGCTCATAGCGAACCGCGACCGGGAACCGCTGCCGGCCCTCCACATTCTGAGCGATACTTGCTCCACCAATCTCCGAGGTGATGACTCGCTGAACATCTGCCACGGTGAGCCCGTAGCGGGCCGCCTCGGGTCGATTCACTTCGACGTTCAGATAAAAGCCTTGCGAAACTCGTTCGGCGAAAATCGAACTCGTGTCTGGCATACCAGAGAGGATTTGCTGGATCTGGGCACCGATATCCTGAATTCGCGCGAGATCGGGGCCTTGGACTTTCAAACCGACTGCGGTCTTGATTCCGGTTAGTTCCATATCGAGTCGGTTCCGCACGGGCATCGTCCAGGTATTCGTGAGTCCGGGAAACTGGAGCTTGTCATCCATTTCACGCATCAGATTTTCGTATGTCATCCCTGGTCGCCACTGCTCTTGCGGTTTCAGCATGATGGTCGTGTCGTACATATCGAGCGGAGCGTTGTCCGTCGCGCTGTCGGAACGGCCCACCGTGCCGAAGACTGTTTTCACCTCAGGGAACGAACGGATGATGCGGTCCTGTTCCTGCAATAACGCGCTCGCTTGAGTGATGGAAATTCCCGGTAGCGCACTTGGCATGTACAGCGACGAGCCTTCGTACAGCGCCGGCATAAATTGGCTGCCGAGACGGAAATACAGAGGAATCGTCACAGCGAGGAAGATTAGGTTGATCGCGACGACCAGCTTCCAATGTCGCAGTGACCAACGCAACACCGGCAGATAAATCGCTTTGGTCATTCTTGCAGCCGGGTTTTGCGACTCAGGCCGCAGGCGTCCCCGAATAAACAGCGGCATCAGTGCTGGCACTAACGTGATCGACAATAGTGAGGAAAAAACAAGCGCCAGCGTCTTCGTCCAAGCCAGTGGCCGGAACATGCGACCTTCCTGGGCTTCCAACAGGAACACCGGGAGAAACGACACAACGATAATGATCAACGAATAGAAGAGTGCGGGACCGACCTGCTTTGCGGAGAGCGTCAGGATTCGTCTTCGCTCTGAATCGTCGAGTGCTTTTGTATGCTCCCCGGCCGCCAGGCCGCTGCGCTCCGCGACGTGCTTATATCCATTCTCAACCATCACAATCGCAGCATCGACGAGGACGCCAATTGCCAGCGCCAGTCCGCCCAGCGACATCACGTTGGAACTGACATTGAGGTAATACATCGGTATGAACGCTGCCAGCAGCGCAATCGGCAGCGTGATGATCACAACCAGCGCAGAGCGAAAGTGAAGCAGGAATGCGATGCTGACGAAGCTGACAATGATGGCTTCCACGATCAGGTCGCGTTTTAGCGTTTTGATGGATTGATCGATCAGCCACGAACGATCGTAGCCGGTCGCGATCTCAACCCCAGGAGGTAAGGATGGTGCGATTTCGCGAAATTTCGCTTTCACTCCGTTAATTACATTCAAAGCATTCATGCCGTGCCGCATGACCACGATGCCGCCCACTGTCTCTCCCTCTCCTTGCCAGTCGGCTGCGCCACGACGAATGTCTGGGCCGAACGAGACAGTTCCAAGGTCCCGCACCAAAACAGGTGTGCCGTTCTTCGAAGCGACGGGAACATTTTCCAGATCTGAGAGCGAACGGAGATAACCTAGACCTCGAACCATATACTCGGCCCCGCTCATCTCCAGCACATCGCCGCCGACTTCATTCGTGCTCTCGCGCACACGCTCGATAACCGTGGAAGCCGGAATGCCATAGGAGAACAGCTTGTTGGGATCGAGCTTCACCTGGTACTGGCGCACGAATCCGCCAATGCTGGCCACTTCCGCGACTCCGGGAACAGTTTCGATCTGATATCGCAAATACCAGTCCTGCAATGCACGAAGATCAGCCAGACTCTTCGTATGACTTCGATCGACGATTGCGTACTCGTACACCCAGCCCGCGCCGGTGGCATCGGGCCCAATTGCAGGGTGTACATCTGCGGGGAGGCGCCCGGCGATTTGTTGCAGGTACTCCGTCACCCTGGAACGCGCCCAATACAGGTCGGTTCCATCCTCGAACACGACAAAGACGTAGGAGTCTCCAAACATTGTCTGTGCACGAACCGCTTTGACTTTTGGCGCCGCCAGTAATGAGGAAACGATGGGATATGTGATTTGATCTTCGATCACGTTGGGAGGTTCCCCCGCCCATTCAGTGTGGATGATTACCTGCACATCGCTGATGTCTGGGAGTGCGTCGAGCGGAACATGCTGGAGACACCACGCGCCCGCGATCGTCAGCAGGATGGCTCCGGTAAACACCAGAAATCGGTTGCGTTCGCACCAATCAATGATTCGCGAGATCATCACATGCCTCCCGTGGCGCTGACGCTCAATTGTTTCGTGGCAATGATCTGTCCACCCCGCTGAACCGTGACTGTGACCTGCCACGTCCCGCCGTTTTGCAGTTGCACCGGCCCTTCATAGAGTCCGTTGGCTTTATCGGTAAGCGTGGCCACATCTCGCATGGCCGCCATACCCATCGCAGACATCGCAGGCATGAAAAACGTCACATTCACCTCCGCTGCCGTAACTGGCTTGCCGTCAGTCCCCGTCAGCTTTATTCGCACAATGTTTGAGCCTTTGTGCGGCGGATCGGGCGCTGTGCTTAGGTCAATGCCAATTTGCAGAGCGGGTGCATTCATCGCAGCAGCCGCACCGGCACCCGGCGGTAAAGGTGCGAACGATCCCATCGCGGCCTGAAGCTGGGCTTCCGAGTCCACGAGAAAGTTCGCAGACGAGACAATTGTTTCTCCCAGCCGAACACCTTTGAGAACCGCGACACGATCGCCAATGCTCGGCCCCACTTCGATCACCCGAGGTTCCAGATAACCCTGCCCATGGTCGACGAAAGCGATCTGCCGAGTACCAGCCTGCAACACGCCTGAGGCTGGAATCACCAACTGTCGTCCTAGTGGCACTCCGATAGTTACGTTCACGTACATGCCAGGCTTCAGTACCACTCCTGGATTGCTGAATATCAGCCTCACACGCACGGTGCGCGTCATGGGATCAACCTGGGGCAAGATTTGGTCGATTCGGCCACTGAAGTGTCTTCCGGGATACGCATCGACCGTGACTGTGGCAGAGTTGCCAGGTTTCAGTCGGCCAACGTCGGTCTGTGACACATTTGCATAAACCCAGGCTGTCGAAAGGTCGGCAATCGTGTAGAGCTTGCTGTCACCCTGGACGTACTGATTAGGCAAGGCATTGCGTTCGGTGATGTAGCCGGAAACTGGAGAATCGATCTCAATGTCGTGCTGAACTTTGCCGCTTTGTTCCAGCGCTAGGATTTCACGTTGGGGAACATCGAACTGTCGTAGGCGGTCAGCAGCCGCCTGCAGTAACCAGTCACCCTCTCTGGACGCGGTTCCATGCATGTCCTGAGAGAATGCACTCTGGTTCTGCTTGGCGAGCAGATACTCTTGCTCTGTGCTGACAAGTTCAGGACTGTAGATCGTGAACAGAGGTTGGCCTTTACGCACGTACTGATAGGTTGCGTTGGCGAATACTTTCTGAATCCACCCCGAAAACCGAGTTTGGATGTAAGACAGCTGCTGCTCATTTACATCCACGTTGCCCGGCACTCGCAATTCATCGTTGAGGGGCTGCATTTCGACCACGGCCGTTTTCACTCCGATTGCTTGCAGACGCTGCGGTGATAGCTGAACCGGAGTGAGATTGGGCGCCGTCTCTTCTGAGGCACGATCTTTTGCCAACATTGGCTGCGGTGTGCTTTCAGGTCCCTTGGCAATCACGGTGTCGTTTTCGTCTGGCGCAATAACCATGCGATCGCGGCGGGAAATGACATATCCAAGCGCCATGGCCAGCAGAATGCAGATGGCAAGGACCGCGCCAAACGCGCGTCGATATTTTTGCTCACTCATTGCGTCACCTCCGACTTGGATTTCTGTAATTGGTCAATCGGTACGCCTACCGCGAGGTCGAGATCGGCCAGTCGCGCCTCGAAATCGGCAACGGCCTGGAGATATGCAAGATCCAGATCAATGACGGTCATCTGGCTGTCGAGCAGATCCAGAAACTCAGTACGATTGTTCTCGTAGGCGATCACCGTTGAATGCAACGTGGCTTCGGCCTGCGGCCGCAGGGATTGTTGGTAGACGTTCGCAAGCTTCTGTGCCGCTCTCGCTTCGACGAGAGCCTCTTGAACTTGACCGAACGCCGCGTTGCGCATCGCAGCAAGCTCGGCATTTTGTTCTGTGACCTTGGCTGCGGATTCGGCGATCTCCGCATCGTGTTTACGCCGGTTTAGCCAGGGCAAGTTGATTGACCCCTCGACCATGTAGTTGTTCCGAAACTCGGAACCGCGCGGCATGAGCATGTAACCCGCCGACACAGTGAAGTCCGGGCTGTAGCTCTTCTTGGCCAAAGCTTCTTCTTTGTGGCTCTTGTCCAGCGCAGCTTGCATCTGGACGAGGTCAGGTCTGGATTGAAGCGCCATCTTTTCCAGAGTTTCGATGGACGGTAGTTGAGTGGAGATGATGTGCTCTCCACGAACCTCGATGGGGGCGCTGGGGTCTCGTCCAAGCAACGTATTCAGCCGGGCGCGAGCTATGTCGGTATCCTGGTCAAAGTGAATCAAGTGCTCGGCCAATCGCGTTAGTGAGACTTGCGCTTTGAGAACGTCCTGTTGCGGCACTTTCCCAACGGCGTACTTGATCTTGGCCGCCGCGACAGCCTGTTGGGCTATATCGACATGCTCGTCGTGAATCCGCAGGCCATCCTCGGCGCGCAACAGGTCGTAGAAGGCTTTGCGCACTCGAATTCGAACATCAAGCCTCGTCGCATCCAGCGCGGCCTTCGCCTCCCCAACATCGCCTTCCGCCACGCTCGTTCGCAGCCCACGTTTGCCTCGGCCTGGGAACGTCTGGCCGATCATGAACATGTTTTGGGCGGCGTTGTGGTTCCAAGGCTGACGCACAGGAACTTGCCAGCCCCGGTACATGAGCACCGGATCGTCCAATGCACCTGCCGAAGGCACGTACGCCTCAACAACAGCGAGCTTTCTGGCGGCAATCCGGATTTCTGGATTTGCAGCCAGGGCCATTTCTTCGATCTGATCTAAGCTGAAGGCGGGCCCGGATGTGTCCGGATGGTGATGCTGCGGAAGCAACGTCGCGACAGCGGACAACTTGTCACCGTCGTCGCCTGGTAATTGCGCACGCGAGAGAATGACCGATCCCGGGAAAAGGGATAGGCAAAGAATGACACGTAGTGCCTTCATTACTCCTCCATCTCGTTTTTTCAGAGAGAAGAAAGCAGCTGCACGTCAGCGTGAGCGCAGGAATGCGCACACACATACGACAGCCAAATTGGAGTAAGTAAGGAGGTCTAGATTCGCAGAACGGACGTACAGCCTGGAGACGTTGTCGGAGGCGGAGCCTCCAGCGCAGGTGATAGAGGCAAAGTTAAGGCAGAGTCAACAAGGTTAATGGTGCTCGCAGGAACAATTGCCAGCGCGAAAGGACGGTTCGGGGGATAGGTGGGTACAGGGCTAACGGCAGTGTCCCGCTGATGTCCCTGGCAGCACGAATGACTTGAAGGCCTCACCGATGAACCGCATTGTTGCGCCATCTTGAGGCAGCACTCGTGCTCGGCTGGCGTCATCTGACGCGTTGGCACTAGGCAGGCAATGGCTGGAGTCACGGCCCATAGGACCGCGATCATAGTCATCGTCAATGCGCCCGCTCTGCTCACTCTCATAAGTCTACAGCTTTTACTTAGAATTGAGCATCTCTTGGTACTTGATCAACCGCAGTGATCGGAATCACAAGGACATGTGCGCGGAGCCGAACGGGACGCCAAGCCTCGTCACCGCAACCCGTCAAACATCCAGACGCATTCGCCGCAGAAACCTAGAGCAACGGCCAAACCTGCGCAAGTTCTTAGTTTCGTGGTGCTGGACTTGCCACCCCCCACCAGCAATACGACGCTGACTTTGGAAAAGGAGAGAGGTACCCTGAATCCATCTGTTTGATATTGAAACCGCCGTTGCCGATGAGAGACGGAATGTCACGGGTCACGTGGCAACCTTCGAAGGCCCAGCGAAAGAGCGGTTCCGACCGCTTTTGCCAAAGCTGTACTGGAGGATCGGGCGACAGACGATGCTCAAAGAAGATGAGCTTGCCTGACGGCTTGAGGACCCGGCGTACACCTTGAATGGCCTCCACCACGCTAGGGATCGTGCATAACGTAAAGGTACTCACTACCGTATCGACGCTCGCGCGCTCTTCGACGCCTCGCATGCCAGCAAATCGATGACAGTCAATGAGATGAAGCTCAGGCATCTTTCGCCGAGTGCGCTATTTCCACCCACGATAGAGGGCTTGTTTGCTGTCGATGGAGGTTTAATAGTTCCGCCTAACTCATTGAAAACATGGTGGCCAGGGACGGAGTTGAATCGCCGACGCCAGCCTTTTCAGACCTAGTTCAACCTAAACCTACAACTACTTACAGGTCTGCGGGAGACTGCCAAGTACCTGCAAACACGTGCAAGTCGGCGAGATCATGGGCTGGAATCATGGGCTGAGTTTAACGGGCAGTAGCCCACACTCCAAGCTGGGATTTTTTCGTCAACATTTCACCAACTACAGGTCGATGAGCGTTATAGAGATTTCTCGCCAATCATCACTCGTCGGGACGAAACTCCTCTACGTATTCCGCTCTGCCGATAAGCTCCAGTGTTGCTGAATTGCCGTGTACGTGGACACCATCCCCCCAACACTCCAATGTGAGT
>Ga0210401_10000032_pt1 | contig 160494 bp, 143 predicted proteins | sample IncBWH32MmetaG_FD_150866 | JGI IMG/M metagenome (GOLD analysis project Ga0210401, IMG submission 150866) | Forest soil microbial communities from Barre Woods Harvard Forest LTER site, Petersham, Massachusetts, United States - Inc-BW-H-32-M | ecosystem: Environmental > Terrestrial > Soil >...
ATATGGCCTTCGATCGCCTGCAGGCCCCCGTAGACGACGATCAACGCGACGGCGAGCCCCGAGAGCATTTCGACGCTCGGGAAGTACGCGGCGTTCAGCTTGACCGTCACCATGTTCGCGTCCTGGTTGTCCCGGTTGAGCGCCGCGAACCGCGCCTCCTGCGCGTCCTCCTGGGCGAAGCTCCGGACCACGCGAACGCCCGAGAGGCTCTCCTGAAGGTCGGCGGTGATCGAGCCGATCGTCTCGCGGGTGCGACGGAAGGCGCCGGCCGAGACGATTCGGAACCAGAGCGAGCCCGCGAGCAGCAATGGCAGCGCGAGGAACGTCAGCAGCGCGAGCTTGACGTCGAGATAGATCAGGATCCCGACCGTGCCGATCAGGGTCAGCCCGGACTGGAACAGCGTCACCACGGAGTCGGTGACGAGGCTGTCGAGCGCCTCGACGTCGTTGGTCATGCGGGAGATCAGGACCCCTGCCGGGCGGCTCTCGTAGAAGCCGATCGGCAGCGCTTGCAGGTGCTCGAAGATCTGCACGCGCAGGTCGGCGAGCGCGCGCTGGCCGACCCACCCGACGAGGTAGGTCTGGATGTAGGTCATCAGCCACACGAGCAGCGCGGAGATGAGGAACGCGATCACGACCACGAACAGCGTTTTTGAGTCGCCCTTCTCGATGCCTTTGTCGATCGCGGCTTTCGCGAGCAGGGGCGGTGCGAGCGTTGCGGCAGTGCCGACGAGGAGCGCCACGAGCATCGCGAAGGCCTGTCTGCGATATGGCCGCACGAGCCGCAGCAGCCCCCGCAGGCTGCGCCCGCGCGTGCCACGACTGGCGCGCGCGCCGTCCCACTGCGGGCCTGGCCCCCGTCCCACCATCGGGCTCACAGGCCGCTCACCTCCGGCTCCAGCGGCTTGCGCGTCATGAACACCCGGTCGGGCAGCCCCTTCTCGACGATCTCGCGGTAGAGCTCCGAGGCCTCCAGCAGCTCGTCGTGGTCGCCGTGCGCGACGACGCGCCCGTGGTCGAGCACGACGATCTCGTCGGCGAGAGAGATCGTCGACAGGCGGTGGGCGATCACGAACGTCGTGCGTCCCGCCATCGCCTCGTCGAGCGCACGCTTGATCTGCTGCTCGGTGGAAGCGTCGACCGAGCTGGTCGCGTCGTCGAGGATCAGCACGCGCGGGTCGGCGACGAGCGCTCGCGCGATCGCGATCCGCTGCCGCTGGCCGCCGGACAGCGACAGGCCGCGCTCTCCGACGCGCGTGTCGTAGCCCTGCGGCAGCGCGGCGATGAAGCCGCCGGCCTGCGCGCGCCGCGCGGCCGCTTCGACCTCCGCGCGCGAGGCATCGGGTCGTCCGTAGGCGATGTTCTCTGCGACCGTCGCCGAGAACAGGAACGGGTCGTCGCTGACGATCGCGACCGCTTCGCGCAGCGGCCGCAGCTGCAGTTCGCGCACGTCGGCGCCGTCGAGCAGCACCTCGCCTTCGCTCGCGTCGTACAGGCGCGAGATCAGCGACACGAGGCTCGACTTGCCAGAGCCGGTGGCGCCGACCAGCGCCACCGTCGTCCCGGCGGCCACGTCGAGGTCCACGTCGCACAGCGCAGCCCGCGTGATTCGATCCCCACCCACCCCGGCGCCGTTCTCCGAGGGCCGTTCGAGCTGCATCGCCGCCTCGCGGCCGCCCGCGTGGACGTAGGCCGCCCCGAACTCGTCGCTTTCGTCGTAGCGCAGCGTGACGCCGCGCAGCTGCACGTGGCCGTTGCCGGCGGGCAACGGCTGCGGGTCAGGCTGCTCGACGATCCGCGGATCGCGGTCGAGCACCTGGAAGATGCGGGCGCCGGAGGCCGTTGCGCGCTGCGCGAGGCCGAGCGTCACGCCCAGCGAGCGCATCGGCCCGATCAGCAGGTTGAGGTACAGATAGAACTGCGTGAACTGCCCGAGGCTCAGGTGGGAGTGGATCACGGCTTCGCCGCCGATCAGCAGCACGGCGGCGAGCCCGAGTTGGGGGAGGAAGCCGATCACCGGGTTGTAGGTGGCCTCCAGTCGCGTCGCGACCATCGACTGGTCGAACACGCGCGAGACGCTGTGCCGGAAGCGCTCGAGCTGCTGAGGCTCGCGGGCGAACGACTTCACGACGCGCACGCCGGAGATGTTCTCCTCGGCGTCGGCGGTCAGCTCGGCGATGCGCTGCTGGACCTCCTGCACCGCCGGGCGCGCGGTGCGTCCGTAGCGCTGGGAGATCACGACCACGAACGGGACGGGGATCAGCGCGATCGCCGCGAGCTTCGGTTCGATCGCGAGCATCGCGATCCCCGCGAGCACGATCGTGAGCCCGGCCTGGAGGATGAACACCAGCCCGTAACCGAGGAAGAAGCGCACGGCCTGCAGGTCCACGGTCGCGCGAGACATCAGCTGCCCGGTCTGCTGGCGGTCGAAGAAGCCGAGCTCCAGGCGCTGCAGATGGACGTAGAGCAGCTCGCGCAGGTCGAACTCGATCCCGAGCGAGACACGCCCGGCGATCATCCGCCGCCAGTACATGAACCCCCACCGCACCAGCACCGCCACGACGATCACGATCGCGATCGTCACGAGCTGGTCGCGCTGGTGCGAGCGCTTGAGCAGCTCGTGCAGCCTCGAGTCGCTCGCGCCTTTCTGGATCGCTTCGACCGCGAGCCCCGTCAGGTAGGGGATCAGCACCGTCATGACCATCGCGAAGCACGCCAGCGCTGCGGAGACGGCGACGCCGCGCCGGTAGGGACGCAGGAAGCCGAGCAGTCGATAGAACGTGGTCATAGTTGTGCAGTCAACGAATTATCGCAGCGCCGGGCGCCGAACGTAAGCTGGGTGGGTGTCCGCCCGCTCGTCCGATCGACCCGAGGACACCGGCGCGGGCCTTTGCGACAGCTGCGCCCATCAGCAGATCGTGCGCAACACGCGGGGGTCGAGCTTCTCGCTCTGCCGTCGCTCCCGTGAAGATCCAGACTATCCGCGCTACCCGCGCATCCCGGTGCTCGAGTGCCGCGGCTATGCGCGGCGCGGCGGCGAGAGCTCGCCGTAGACGAAGAACTCGCCCGTGGAGCCGATCCGCGCGGTCCAGCCCAGTGCTTCCAGCTCGCGCTGCAGGGTGCCGGCCTCGTACCAGTGCTTGACGATCGTGTACTCGCGCCCGTCGCCCAGCCGCCGGCGCGAGAGCTCCTCGCCGGGCGGGTTCAGGTCGTGGTCGCGCGCGGATGCGCGGGCGCTGCGCGCGCTGTCGAACATCAGCGCCCGCCCGTCCGGCGCAAGCGTGCGTGCGACTTTCTCCATGAAGGAGGGCAGCAGCTCGCGCGGGACGTGGGAGAGCCAGAAGGAGAAGAAGCAGACGTCCCAGCTGCTCTCGGGCTCCCACTCGAACACGTCCGCCTGCACCCACTCCACGTTGTCCGCGTCCACTTTCTCGCGAGCGATCGCGAGCGCCGGCCCGGCGGCATCGAGCGCCGTCACGCGCGCGGCACGCTCGGCGAGCGCCGCCGTCCACAGCCCGGTCCCGCACGCCAGCTCCAGCACCTCGCCGCGCGGCGCCATCCGCTCGAGCTGCGCCTCCAGGGCCGCGGTCTCGGCGAACCAGAGCGCGTCGGCCTCCTCGCCGTGGGCGTAGCGCCCGCGCCGCAACCACCAGTCCTCGTACTCGCCCGCGCGCTGCTCGTAGTAGCGGCGCTGCTCCGCGAGCACGCCCTCCAGCTCGCGGTCCATGCTCAGGCGGCGGCGACCGTGGCCGGCTCCGCCTCGCCCGCTGCGCCGGGCTCCTGCGATTCGACGAAGTCGCGGCTGCGGACGAGCGAGAAGCCGGCGATCGCGCCGAGCAGCGCGATGCCGGCGGCAATCAGCAGGATCGAGGTCATCGCCCCGGTGAAGCCCACGCGGTAGGCGTGAAGGACGGTGACGCGCGCCGCGGGTGCGAGCCTCTCGGCGATCGGACGCACGGCGCCGGACACGAGCGCTTTGGAGAAGCCGGGCGACGCTGCGAGCGCCCGCGCGCCGGCGCCGTGGGTCGCGAGCGCCGCGCTGGTCTTCGTCACGATCTCATGCTGGAAGACGGCGCCGAGCCCCGCGACCCCGGTCGCGATCCCGACCTGGCGGAACGTGTTGTTGATGCCCGACGCCATGCCGCTGCGCGAGTGGTGCACGACGCCGACGGCGGTGGAGGCCAGCGGCGGGTTGATCATGCCGATGCCAGCGCCGGCGAGCAGGAAGCCGGGGATCAGCGTCGTCCACCCCGAGCTCGCGTCGATCGCGGTCATGCTCAGCAGCCCGCCGCTGACGAGCAGCATCCCGCAGCCGAGCAGGAGCCTGATCGGCACCGACACGGACAATTTGCCGGAGATCGGCGCCACGAAGAACGAGATCAGCGTGATCGGAAGGAAGCGCAGCCCCGCCTGCAAGGGACCGTAGCCGAGCACATCCTGGATGTAGAGCGTGAGGTACAAGAACATCGAGAACATCGAGGAGGAGATCGCCAGCGCGACGAGGCTCGCGCCGCTGAAGGCGGGCTTTTTGAACAGCGAGAGATCGAGCATCGGGCGCTCCTGGCGCAGCTCGGCGAGCAGGAAGATCGCGAGCAGGACGACCGAGCCGACGAGCAGCGAGACGATCTCGGTCGAGCCCCAGCCCTTTTCGTTGCCCTTGATCAGCGCCAGCACGAGCGTGAAGAGCGCGCCCGAGAACGTGACGAGGCCGATCCAATCGACCCCGCGCGCGTTCGGGTCGCGCGACTCCTGGACCTGGCTGAGGGTCAGGAACACCGCGGCGATGCCGATCGGCACGTTCACGAAGAAGATCCATTCCCAGCCGATCCCCGAGGTGATGACGCCGCCGATCACCGGGCCGACCGCGACCGCCGCGCCGATCACGCCGCCGTAGACGCCGAACGCGAGTCCCCGCTCGGGGCCGTGGAATGCCGAGGCGATCAGCGCGAGCGAGGTCGCGAACATCATCGCGCCGCCGGTGCCCTGGACAGCGCGGAAGAGGTTGAGAGCCAGCGGTGAACCTGAGAGCCCGCACGCGGCCGATGCGGCCGTGAAGACGACGAGCCCGATCACGAACACGCGGCGGCGCCCGACCAGGTCGGCGAGCGAGCCGGCCGTCAGCAGGAAGGCGGCGAGCGTCAGCGAGTAGGCGTTGACGACCCATTGCAGGTCGCTGAAGCTGGAGTGCAGCGAGCGCTGGATGTCCGGCAGCGCGACGTTCACCACGGTGATGTCGAGCAGGAGCATGAAGATCGCGACCGAGACCGCGATCAGCGTCCACCACTTGCGCTCCACTCGGACCTCCTTTGTGCCGCCCGCCCACGCGCCGTCGATGGCGGCGCCGGATGCGCCCCACTATATGAACGCCCGACCGCGTGCCGGTCTACGCGGGGCGCAGGTGGCCGTCGAGGAACGGCACGATCCGCTCCCACAGCAGCTTCGCCGGCTCGGGCCGGTACGACGGCTTGTAGTCCGCGAAGAACGCGTGGCCGGCGTCCTCGTAGACCTCCGCGATGACTTCTTCGCCGCTCGCCTGCGCCGCGGCGGTGAGCGGCTCGACGAGCTCGGGCGAGGGGTTGTGGTCTTCTGCGCCGAACGCGGCATACAGCGGGCAGGAGAGCTCGGGGGCGAGCTCCAGGGGCGGCGTCGGGCGCAGGGGCGTCGAGACCTCGTCGGGCGTGGCACGGTCGATGAACCCGCCCCAGCAGTCCACGGCCGCGTCGAGCTGCCTCCTGGTGGTCGCGAACAGCAAGGTGTAGCGCCCACCCATGCAGAACCCGATGCAGCCGAGGAGCCCCGTCGAGTCCTCGCGGGCGCGAAGCAGATCGGCGGCGCCGTCGAGGTCGCCGAGCACGCGCTCGTCGGGGATCGAGAACAAGCGCGCGAACAGCGCCTCGAGATCGCCGGCGGGCGGCGGGCCGCCTTCGCGCGTGTAGAGGTCGACGCCGAGCGCGACGTAGCCGATGTTCGCGAAGCGGTCGACCACGTCGCGGATGTGCTCGCCGAGGCCGCCGGCCTCGTGGATCACGATCATCCCGGCCCGCGCCGCTTCCTCGATCGGGTGGGCGAGGTAGCCGAACACTTCATCGCCGCCGGCGCCCGGGAACGCGAGGTGGTGGGCGAGGATCCGCGAGGGGTCGGTGACGGCGCCTGGGACGCCCTCTGGGCTGGGGGGCGGGTTCTGCTCGCTCATCTGCGCTCCTTCCGCTGGTGGCCGCGCGGCGGAGCCTACCGCGCTACAGGATCGCCTTCGGATAGCTGCGCGTCGCGGCCGCGAGCATCGCGGCGAAGAAGCCGGCAACGACGAGGAAGTCGAGCCAGACCTCGCCGGATCCGCCGACGCCCACGAGCATCTGGCGCAGCCCTTGGACCTCGTAGGTCAGCGGGTTGATGCGCGCGATCACATGCAGCCAGGCGGGCATCAGCGCCAGCGGGTACAGCGCGCTCGAGGCGAAGAACAGCGGCATCATGATCAGCTGTCCGATGCCCATGAAGCGCTCGCGCTCCTTTACCACGGAGGCGAGCAGCATCGACATGCAGGCGAACGAGGCGGTGCCGAGCACGAGAAGCACGAGGGTGCCGAGCACACCCGCGACGCTCCAGCGCACGCCGATCCCGGCCGCGGCCAGCACGACGAGCAGCAGCAGCGCCTGCACGAGCGCCCGCGTGCAGGCGCCCGCGGCCTTGCCGAGCACGATCGAGCTGCGCGACAGCGGCGTCGCGAGCAGCCGCTGGAGCTGGCCCACGTCGCGCTCCCAGATCACCGAGAGCCCGTAGAAGATCGCGATGAACATCGCGGCCTGCGCCATCACGCCGGGCGCGAGGTAGGCGCGGTAGTCGCCGGTGCCGAGCGAGAGCGCCTTGTTGTTGCGAAGCGCCGTGCCGAAGATGAACAGCCACAGCAGCGGCTGAACCGAGCGCGTCACGATGTCGAGGTGGTCATGACGGAGCTTGCGCAGCTCGGCCTGCGCCATCGCCAGTGTGCCCTCAGCCATGCGGACGAGCGGCCCCGCCGCGAGCGCCGGGGGGCGGGCCCTAGCCGAGCCGGCGGGCGGTGCGGCGCTGTGCGCGGACATCGCTCAACTTCCCTTCCTGCTGCTCTTCCTCGTTGCCGCCGGCGCCGAGGATGTGGCCGGTGACGGCGGTGAAGACCTCTTCGAGGCTGTCGGCCTCGTGGCGCTCGATCAGCTCGGCCGGCTCGCCCTGCTCGACGAGGCGCCCGGCGTCGATCACGCCGAGCCGGTCGCAGTAGCGCTCAGCCTCCTCCATCAGGTGCGTGGTGACGAGGATCGTCGTGCCGGCCTGCTCACGAAGGGCCTCGAGCCGGTCCCACACAAGCCGTCGCGCCGTCGGGTCCAGGCCCACGGTCGGCTCGTCGAGGAACAGGACCTCGGGGCGGTTCAAAAGCGCGGTGGCGATCTCGAGGCGCCGCAGCATGCCGCCGGAGAGCGTGCGCGCGAGGCGGTCGAGCATGGGCTCGAGCCCCATCGTCGCGACGACCTCATCGACGCGCTCGCGGCGCTCGCGGCGGGGCACGCCGGTGACGCGCCCGTAGAAGTCCAGGTTCTCGCTCGCGGTTAGCGCACCGTCGACGGAGATCGCTTGCGGGATGTAGCCGATCGAGGCGCGAACGGACAGCGGCTCGGCGCGCACGTCGTAACCCGCGACCAGCGCGCGGCCGTCGCTGGGCGGGAGCAGGGTGGTGAGCACGCGGATGGTGGTCGTCTTCCCCGCTCCGTTCGGCCCCAACAATCCGAACACCTCTCCGCGCGCGACCGCGAACGAGACGCCGCCCACGGCTTCAAGCTCGCCGAAGCGAACGACGAGGTCATCGACGAGCACGGTCGGCGGCGCGTCGCTCACGAGCGCTCCTTGGCCCTCGGCAGCGGCGGGAAGCTGCCCCCGCGCTGGGCGTCGAGCTCGCGGATCTTGCGGCGCACGCGCTTGCGCGTGTCGGCGAGCTCCTCCTGCAGCTTCGCGAGCTCGGCGGCCCGGTGGCGCACCAGCTCGAGCTGGCGGTCGATGTGGCCGCCGGCCTCGACGAGCAGCTCGCGGCGGCGGCCCGGCGCGACGTTCTCGCGGCGCAGCTCGGCCCGCACCTCGGCGCGCGCCTCCTCGACGGCGAGGAGCTCCTTCAGCTCCTCGAGCGTGAGCCCGAGCAGCTCTTTCAGGCGCATGACCTCCCGGAGCCTCGCGACCTCCTCGTCCGTGTAGAGGCGGTGCCCGCCGGATGGCCTTCCGCCGGCCTCCGGCAGAAGGCCCATTTCCTCGTAGTAGCGGATCGTCCGCGGCGTGGTGCCGACCAGGCGTGCGACGTCGCCGATGCGCAGCGTCTGCTGCTGTGTCTCGCGCGAGGCCATCAGACCGCCACCGACTCCGCTGCCAGCGCTTCGTCCTCTTCGAGGATCGCCTCGGCCGGCTCTTCCTCCTCCACGGCGCTCTCGGAGTGCGCGGGGCGCAGCAGGCAGACGCCGGCGCCGATCAGGGAGACCGCCGCGAGCGCCCACAAAGCGATGTGCATGTTGTGGATGAAGGGGTCCAGGCGGGCGGGGGAGAGGCCCGTGGCGAGCCCCGAGAAGATCGCGAACAGGGTCGCTTTCGGGATCCCGGAGGTGACGATCGCCATCACGAAGGCGATCGAGAGCACCGCGCCCGTGTTCTGGAGCAGCGTGCGCGCGCCCGCGGCGATGCCGCGCCTGTACGGCGGCACGGTGCCCATCATCGCGGCGGTGTTGGGGCTGTTGAACATCCCCGAGCCGATCCCGACGAGCGCCAACCATGCGGCGCTCTGCCAGTAGGGGCTGCCCGCCTCGAGGGTCGTCATCAGCGCGAGCCCCGTGGCGCTCACGCCCATGCCGATCGCGGCGAGCGCCCGCGAGCCGTGGCGGTCGGCGTAGATGCCTGCGAGAGGTGAGGCGATCAGCATCCCGAGCGCCAGCGGGATCAGCTTCACGCCGGCGAGGACCGGGGTATCGCCCTGCGCTCCCTGGTAGTAGAAGACGAACACGAACATCAGCGCGAACCGCGCGAGCCCGTTGATGAACGCCGCGGCGCTCGCGGCCGCGAAGAGGCGGTTCTTGAAGATCGTGAGGTCGAGCATCGGCGCGCGCGAGTGTCGCTCGATCGCGACCCACGCCGGCAGCAGCACCGCTGCGGCCGCGAGCCCGACCACGACGACCGTGTTGTTCCAGCCGGAAAGCCCGCCCTTGGAGACCGCGAGCACGAGGCCCGTCAGCCCCGCGATGAACGTCGCGGTGCCGAGCACGTCATAGCCGCGCACCGAGTCGGGTTTCGCGAGCTCGTGCAGTACGAGCGCGCCCCACGCTGCGCCGGCAAGCGCGAACGGCACGTTGAACCAGAACACCCAGTGCCAGGAGATCAGCACGAGCGCGCCGCCGAGCACCGGGCCGAGCACGAGGCCGATCGCCGCGACCATCGTGTTCGCGCCCATCGCGAGGCCGAGTTCGCGCTTCGGGAAGGCGTCGGTGACGAGCGCGGCGGCGTTCGCGAACAGGAACGCCGAGCCGATGCCCTGGAGCACGCGCCAGACGATCAGCTCGGTCGCGCCGGAGGAGAACCCGGCGCCCAGCGAGGCGAGCGCGAACACCAAGAAGCCGCCCACGTAGGCGCGCTTGCGGCCGAACAGGTCGCTCAGCCGCCCGGCCATCAGCACGAGCACTGTCGCAGCGATCAGGTAGGCGAGGATCACCCACACGAGCGCGAGCAGGCTCGCGTGCAGCGAGCGCTCGAGGTCGGGGAGGGCGATGATCAACGTGCCCGAGTTGGTCGCGGCCAGGAGCATCCCGAGGCTGGTACACGACAGCGCCCACCAGCGGTAGTGCTCGTGCTCGGCGGCCACGCCGATCCGCTTCGGCCTGCTTTTCGCGACGGTATGCAACTCGCTCGCCCTATCTCCTTATGAATCAAAAACTTGACGTGAACGTAAAGATCACGATAGCACGGCGGGCGGCCGACGCGGGGCTTGAAGCCGGTGCTAGAACGTGTGTATGGCTACCGACGAGAAGCGTGTCTTGAAAACCGACGAGGAGTGGCGCGAGGAGCTCACGCCCGAGCAGTACGACGTGCTGCGCCGGGCCGGGACGGAGGCGCCGTTCACCGGCCAGTACACGTACAACAAGGAGTCCGGGGACTACACGTGCGCCGGTTGCGGCGCCGTGCTGTTCAGCGGCGACACCAAGTTCGACTCCGGCACCGGCTGGCCCAGCTTCACGGAGCCCGCTGTCGCCGAGGCCGTCGAGCTGCGTCCCGACAATGGCCTCTTCATGCGCCGCACCGAGGTGCTGTGCCGCACCTGCGGCGGCCACCTCGGTCACGTGTTCGACGACGGCCCCGGGCCGACCGGACAGCGCTACTGCATCAACTCGGTCGCGCTGGAGTTCAAGCCGGAGGAGGCGGCCGCCCCGGAGGGGGTCGCCGAGCCGCAGGCGCCCGATCGCGACGCGCCCGCCGCAAGCTAGCCTTCGGGCATGGTCATGCAGGATCAGGCGCGGCGGCTGCGCGAGCCGCTGCGCTGGGGCCGGCGCGAGAAGACGATCGTCGGCGCGCTGCTCGCAGTCGTCGCCGCCGCCACGGTCGTGCTGGTCGTGTTCGCGGCCTCGAGCGGCGCGCCTGCGCGCGCCGACTGCATCGACCTCGAGTTCCCGAGCACGCTCGGGGCCGCCGAGGTGAAGGGCTGCGGGGCGCACGCGCGCCAGATCTGCTCATCGGGCGCCTACAAAGGCCTCAGGGTTGAGATGAGGGCCGCGTGCGAACACGCGGGCTTCCCGTTCCGCGAACCCTCCTAGGCGCATCCGCCCCGTAAAAACGGGGCTCCCCCGGCCGGTATCGACAATTGTCGAAAGGGCCGCGCGAACTCTTGGGCACGGTGGCCCTAGCGGGCTCGAACGCCTCCAGGTTCCATAAGGCCACTGTCGCCGGTGCCCGGCTGCCCGGGCCTCCGGTGCCTGTCCACCAACACGTAGGAACGGAGGCATATGGGTACCTGGCTTGCTTACCCGCACTGGCTCAACGCCGGTGACAACGCGTGGCAGATGACCGCTGCCACGTTCGTGGGGTTGATGTCGCTGCCCGGCCTGGCGGTTCTGTATGGCGGTGTCATGCAGAAGCGCTGGTCGGTCAACAGCATGATGCTCACGTTCGTCGCCTTCTCGCTTGTGCTGATCGCATGGATGGGATGGGGATTCAAGATGGGCTTCGGATCCCCGATCGGCCACGGAAAAGGGTTCTTCGACACCTTCTGGGGCAAGTCGGGGACCGTGCTGTCGGCAGGCGCGGAGGAGGGCCAGGCGATCATCCCGTCGATCACGGAAGGACCGCCGTTCCACTTCCCCGAGGCCTCGCTGGTCTACTTCCAGTTCGTGTTCGCGGCTATCACGCCGATCCTGATGCTGGGGTCGATCCTCGGCCGGGTCAGCTTCAAGGCGTGGATCCCGTTCGTCCTGCTGTGGATCACGTTCGTCTACACGGTCAACGCGTTCCTGCTCTGGGGCGGCGGCTTCTTCGCGGCCCACGGCGCGCTGGACTACTCCGGCGGGTACGTGATCCATCTCGCTGCCGGGATCTCCGGGTTCGTGGCGGCGGCTGTGATCGGACCACGGTTGCAACGAGATCGCGAGGTCGACGCGCCCAACAACCTGCTGATGGTGATGGCGGGTGCGGGTCTGCTGTGGCTCGGCTGGAACGGCTTCAACGGCGGTGACTCCTACTACGCGGGCGCGAACGCGTCCGCGGCCGTGATCAACACGAACCTCTGCACCGCCGTCGCGGTGATGGTGTGGATCGCGTGGGACTACATCTTCCGTGACAAGCCGTCGCTGCTCGGCTCGGTCAACGGCATGATCACCGGGCTCGTGGCGATCACGCCGTGTGCCGGGTTCGTCACCGGCTGGGGAGCGCTCTGGGTCGGGATCATCGCCTCGACGATCGTGTGGATGGCGATCCGCTTCCTGAGCCGAGCGCCGGTGTTCCGCAGCGTGGACGACACCCTGGGGGTGGTCTATACGCACGGCATCGCCGGTCTCACGGGAGGGTTACTCGTGGGCGTCTTCGCGAACCCGAAGCTGGTCGAGTACATCGGCGTCGGCGGCGCCGAAAACCTGCCGGGCAAGAGCAGCCTGTTCCACGGCGGCAGCTGGACGCTGCTGCGCTGGCAGGCCGAGGCCGGGCTGTGGGTGATCCTGTTCAGCGGGATCATGACCTTCGTGCTGCTGAAGATCGTCGGGATCTTCCTGCCCCTACGTCTGTCCGACGAGGAGCTGGAGATCGGCGATCACGCGATTCACGGCAACGAGGTCTACCCCTCCGACGTGCCGACGCTCGGGGGGCCCCACGCCCCCGGCTGGCAGCCGGGCGGGACTGCGATGCCCGCCGGGGCGGGCGCCTAACGCTCGGCGGACCAGACAGGTGGCCGGCCGCGCGCCTCTTCAGAGGCGCGCGGAGCCGGCTTCAGACGTTGGCCTGGGCGCTCCGTTCGAGCGTCCAGGGCAGCGAACGGTGGACAGTCGACGGCCCCGTCCTTGTGGCGGGGCCGTTGCTTTGAGCGGCCGCGGCGCACCGAGATGAATCGGGCGGTCGCGACTCAGAAAGCCCCAGGGCGGCACACTCCCGTCCGGCGGCCTTTAGCTTTGCTTAGGCGCCGCCGGTTATCACACCCCCCGAACAATGAGCCACGTGAGAAGACTCCCGACGCGAACGACCGCCCGAGCGGCGCTGCTGGCCTTGGCGCTGCTGGCCGTCGCCCTGCTCGCCGCCTGCGGAAGCTCCTCGAAGCCCTCGGCGGGGACGACCGCCGCCACGGCGTCCACCAAAGCCTCCTCGACATCCTCCTCCGCGCCCGCCCGCGCGGGCTCGGGCTTCGCCGCCGTGCGCGTATGCCTCGAAAAACAGGGAGTCAAGCTCCCCCAGCAGTCGGGTGCGGGAGTGCACCTGCCGGCTGGCGTGAGCCGGTCGCAGTTCGAAGCGGCGCTCAAGAAGTGCGGCGCGGGGCAGGTGCATCTGTTCGGGACGGGCGCAAAGGGCTACAGCGCTGCGTTCAAGAAGGCGCTCGAGAACTTCGCCGCCTGCATGCGCCAGAACGGGGCGAACATCCCCCCTCCCAACACCTCGGGCAAAGGCCCGATCTTCGACACCAGCGGGCTCGACGTGAACTCGCCGAGGTTCCGCGCCGCGCGGCAGAAGTGCGCGTCGCAGCTGCGCGTGGCCAAGCCGGGCGCTGCGGTCAGCCAGTAGGCGCGGCCGGCTGCTCCGCGGGCGCCGCGACGCCGACGCCGACAGGGCAGCTCACTCCCGTCCCGCCGAGCCCGCAGTAGCCACCGGGGTTCTTGGCGAGATACTGCTGGTGGTAGTCCTCGGCGTAGTAGAACGGGTGCGCCTCGTCGGCGGGCAGCAGTTCGGTTGTGATCGTGCCGTAGCCCTCGTCTGAGAGCTTCTGCTGGTAGGCCGCGAGCGAGGCTTCGGCCGCCGCCTTCTGGTCGGCGCCGTCCCACATGATCAGGGAGCGGTACTGCGAGCCGATGTCGGCGCCCTGGCGCATGCCCTGCGTCGGGTCGTGGCCCTCCCAGAAGAGCTTCAGCATCTGCTCGTAGCCGGTCTTCGAGGTGTCGTAGGCGACGAGCACGACCTCGTCCTGCCCGGTGCGTCCGGTGCACACTTCTTCGTACGTCGGGTTCGGCGTCGTGCCGCCCGCGTAGCCGACCGCCGTCGTGTAGACGCCGTCGGCTTCCCAGAAGATCCGCTCCGCGCCCCAGAAGCAGCCCATGCCGAAGATCGCGGTGCGCACGCCCTCGGGGAACGGGGGCTTCAGCGGCGTGCCCAGCACGAAGTGGCGGTCGGGGACGCTCAGCTCCTGCTCGCGTCCGGGCAGCGCCTGGGAGGGGTCGATCAAGCTTGTCTTGTCACTACCGAACAGTCTCATGTGTTCAGGCTAGCGCCTCGCCCGAGGGGGCGGGAGGGCCGCCGAGGGACCCCGGTGCCCGCGCCCGCGCGGCCGGCTCCCGGCACCTGCGGAGCGCCGATGTAAAGTCCGCGCGATGAGCGCTCGACCGCCGGTCAGCTACGAGGTCAGCGATCGGGTCGCGCGGATCACGCTCGACCGCCCGGAGCGCGGGAACGGGATCACCCGCGGCATGATCGAGCTTCTCGCCGCCTGCGTCGAGCGCGCGGATCTCGACCCCGCGGTGCACGTGATGCTGCTGTCCGGCAACGGCCCGGGGTTCTGCGGCGGCTACGACCTCGTCGAGAGCGCCGAGGGGATGGGGCAGGCGGCCCGTAGCTCGCTTGCGCCCGAGGGCTCGCCGCTCGACCCCACGGTGTTGGCCGCCAACCACGACCCGGCCGGCACCTGGGACCCGATGGTCGACTACGCGATGATGAGCCGCAACGTCCGCGGCTTCATGAGCCTGTTCTTGGCCGACAAGCCGGTGGTGTGCATGGTGCACGGCTTCTGCGTCGCCGGCGGCACCGACATGGCGCTGTGCTCCGACCTGCTGGTGATCGAGGACGAGGCGAAGATCGGCTACCCGCCCGCCCGCGTGTGGGGCTCGCCGACGACGGCCCTGTGGGCGCACCGGATCGGCGCGCAGCGCGCCAAGCGGCTGCTCTTCACCGGCGACTCGCTCTCCGGCACCGAGGCGCTCGAGTGGGGGCTTGCGATCGAGGCGCCGCCCGCGGCGCAGCTGCGCGAGAGAACCGAGACCCTCGTCGAGCGGATCGCCCGCGTGCCGGTCAACCAGCTGATGCTGATGAAGCTGCTGGTCAACCAGACGCTCTACGCGCAGGGCCTGCATGCGACCCAGGTGCTCGGCACGGTCTTCGATGGGATCACGCGGCACACGGCCGAGGGCTACGCCTTCCAGCAGCAGGCGGCCGCCGAGGGGTTTCGCGAGGCCGTGCGCGCGCGCGACGAGCCGTTCGGCGACTTCGGGCGCTCGACCTTCAAGGGCTGAGCCCGGCCGCGGCGCCTTTGCGGCCCGTGCGGCCGGGGGCTAGAATGCCTGCTCCGCGCGGATGTAGCTCAGCTGGCTAGAGCGTCGCCTTGCCATGGCGAAGGTCGAGGGTTCGAATCCCTTCATCCGCTTTCAGGGACGGAGTGCCGCCCCGCGCGGAGCTCTACGTCCCAGCCGCGGCCCTCTCGATGAGCTCGGCCACCGCCGCGGGCTGGGAGATGAAGACCGAGTGGCGCTTCGGGATGGACCCGGCTGCGGATGGTCGGTTGGGGGACCGCTTCGATCGGTGTTGCCACCTGCGCGCCACTGCTCCGAGGTGGCTAGGTTCTTGCGCGTGCAGGACGAAGAGACACTCCTCGCGCGCCTGCGCGCGGGCGACGAGGAGGCGTTCGGAGCGGTCTTCGCCCGGTTCGACGCGCCGCTGCGGCGAGTCGCGCTGTCGTTCGTCCGCACCCCGACCGCGGTCGACGAAGTCGTTCAGGAAACCTGGCTCGCGCTGGTCAAGGGAATCAACGGCTTCGAAGGGCGCTCCTCTCTTCAGACGTGGCTCTTCAGGATCCTCGTCAACCGCGCTCGCACGAGAGGCGCGCGCGACGCACGACAGCTGAGTTTCTCGGCCCTTGAAGGCGATGAGCGCCCGGCCGTCGACCCCGAAGCGTTCGGCGAGGACGGCCGCTGGCGAAGCGCCCCGGCTAGACTCGAGTTCGACCCCGAGACGAGGCTGCTGAGCGCCGAGCTGCGCTCGCGCCTGGTCGAAGCGATCGAGAGCCTGCCCGACCAGCAAAGGGTCGTTGTAACGCTACGCGACGTGATCGGTCTGACTCCCGAAGAGGTCTGTGAGATGCTTGAGATCACCGAGGCGAACCAGCGCGTGCTGCTGCATCGTGGCCGCGCGCGGGCGCGAGCGAAGCTCGGGCCGCCGACAACGGAGGCGGGCCTGTGAGACTCCTGCGTCGAAAGCCCCCGCCGCTCGTCTGCCGCGAGTTCGTTGAGCTCGTGACCGACTACCTCGAAGACCGGCTACCAGCCCGGGAACGAGCTCGGTTCGAGGCGCACCTGGCAGAGTGCGACGGCTGCGAGGGCTATCTCGAGGACATGCGGCGGATGATCGCCACGATGGGCACGGTCACGGCACCCTCGGATCCGCACACCCGCGAGGCACTGATGCGAGCGGTGCGCGACCTGCGGGGCGGCAGCTGAGGCTGTAACGCGAGCCCCGCTGGCGGGACGGGGGGGACGTCTTGTTCCCCGCCTCCCGGAAGGAGAGACCCATGAAGAGCCGGATCATCCGCGTGGGCGTCGCGCTCGCAGCACTGTGCGCCCTTGCCGCACCCGCGGCCGCCAGCCCTGCGCTCGGCGACCCGCCCCCTCAGGAGGGGCCGTTCGGGCACCAAGGGCCCGGCAGCGCCGTGTTCGTGCAGACCGACGGCCTCGCTGCGAACCAGATCGTCGTCTACGACCGCCGCGGCGACGGGACGCTCGCCCCGGCCGGCGTCTACGCCACCGGCGGGCGGGGAGGGCAGCTGACGGGCTCGGTCGTGGATCACACCGCTTCGCAGGGTGCGCTGACCTACGACCGTGCCGACAACCTGCTGCTCGCGGTGAACGCAGGAAGCAACACGGTCTCTGTGTTCTCCGTGTTCGGCGACCACCTGACGCTTCGACAGGTGGTCGGATCGGGCGGCACCTTCCCCGTGAGCGTGACGGCTCGGCGCGGCGAGGTGTTCGTGCTGAACGCCGAGAACGGCGGCTCGCTCCAGGGGTATGCCGTCTTGGGCGGGCACCTGGTGCCCGCGCCCTGGCTGCACCGCTCGCTCGGTCTGGCCACGGGCGGTCCGGAAGAACCCGAACAGTTCACCCACACCCCGGGTCAGGTGGCGTTCTCTCCGGACGGCGCGGACCTGATCGTCACGACGAAGGCCGCGGGCCAGTCGGTTGAGGTGTTCGAGGCCTTCCCGTTCGGAGGCATCTCCCAGTCACCCGTCGTGACTCCCGACCCGACGGTTCCCTTCGCGGTCGCGTTCGACTCGCAAGGTCACCTGCTGCTCGCCGAGGCCGCCGGAGCGCTGGCGAGCTTCCGGATCGGCTCGGACGGAACGCTCACCGAGCTCGACTCCGTCGCGACCGAACAGTCGGCGACGTGCTGGGTGACCCCGGCCGGGGGCTACTACTACACCTCGAACGCCGGCAGTGGGACGCTCACCGGGTTCCGTGACGTGTTCGACGGGCAGCTCTCGCTGCTCGGCAACACCTCCACGCACCCCGGCACCGTCGATGGCGCCTCGAGCGGCCGGAACCTCTACGTGCAGGGCGGCGCGCAAGGCACGGTCGACGAGTTCGCCGTGGCCCCGGGCGGCGCGCTGGAAGGGATCGGCTCGCTCGTCGTGCCGGGCGCCGTGGGCGGCGAGGGGATCGCCACCAACTGACGTGAACGCGGGACCGGGACTGCGGCGCGAGATCCGCCGCGGTCCCGGCCCGCGGCGTCCTGGTCAGCTCACCCGCTCGGTTCGAGCGGCCGCGGCGTGCCCTTCGTGGGCTCCGGCTGCGACGCGGCGCGCGCCCGGTCACCGTGCCGCGCCGGCGCTCCCCGGCGCGGAGCCGGCCGTTTCGCGGTGTCGAGGCGCTTCATGTCCGAGCGCAGCCCCGGCCACTCGCGCAGGAAGCGCTCGGCCTCGGCGGCGTCGAGCGGCTTCGCGAACAGGTAGCCCTGACCGCTGTCGCAGTCCTCCTCCTGCAGCAGCGTCAGCTCGGAGTGGCGCTCGATGCCCTCGGCAAGCGTCTCGATCGACAGCGCCTTGCCGAGCTGCACGAGCGTGCGCAGCAGCGTCTCGCCTTCCGGGTTCTCGGCGAGCTGCGAGAGGAACGAGCGGTCGATCTTCAGCGCGTCGACGGGGAAGCGCTGCAGGTGCGAGAGCGAGGAGTAGCCGGTGCCGAAGTCGTCGATCGCGATCCGCACGCCGAGCTCCTTGACGGCGCGCAGGCGCTTCGCCGTCTCCTCGGCGTTGCGCATCAGCGCGGTCTCGGTGATCTCGAGCGTCAGGGCACGCGGATCCAGCCCGCTGCTCTCGATCGCCCCCTCGACGAGCGCGACGAACTCGTCGCCGTCGAGCTGGCGCGCCGACACGTTGACCGCGACGCCGATCGGGTGGCCGAGGGCCCGCCATTCGGCGCCCTGGGCGCACGCGTTCTCGAGCACCCAGCGCCCGACCGGCACGATCAGGCCGCTCTGCTCGAGCTGCGGGATGAAGTCGTTCGGCTGCACGAGCCCGCGCGCGGGGCTGCGCCAGCGGATCAGCGCCTCGACGCCGGTGGGGACCATCTCACGCAGGTCGAACGTCGGCTGGTAGACGAGGAAGAACTCCTCGCGGTCGATCGCCGAGCGCAGGTCCTGCTCGAGGGCGGCCTGGCGCTGGACCACGTCCTGCATGCCCTCCTCGAAGAACACGCAGCGGTCCTTGCCCTCCATCTTCGCGCGATGCGAAGCGATCTCGGCGTCGCCGAGCAGCTGCTCGGCGTCGCTGCGGCCTCCGGTCGCGACGCCGATGCTCGCCGTCACCGCGAGTTCGGCGTGACCGATCTGGAACGGCGTGCGCAGCGCTTCGAGCAGGCGCTCGGCGATCAGCTGCGCGCCCGCGTCGAGCGAGGCCTCCGCGGCGATCACGACGAACTCGTCGCCGCCGAGCCGGCCGAGCGCGTCCGTGTCGCGGACCAGGCCGTCCAGGCGCGCGGCGACGCCGCGCAGCAGCTCGTCGCCGGCCGCGTGGCCGAGCGTGTCGTTGATGACGGTGAAGTTGTCGAGATCGACGTGGAGCGCCGCGACCGGGCCGCCGCTGCGGCGCGCGCGGTTGAGCATCGCGTCGATGCGGTCGACGAGCAGCGCGCGGTTCGGCAGGCCGGTCAGCTGGTCGTGCGTCGCCATGAAGGCGAGCTGCTCGCTGCGGCTGTCGAGCTCCAACTCGACCCGGATCCGCTCTTGCTCGAAGACCTCGCACATCCTCACGAGCGTCACGTCGAGGGTCCCCTGCGCCATCGACAGGGCGCGGCGCCGCGCACGATCGGTGATCTCCAGCTCGGCCGCCGCCTCGCGCAGCACGTCCGCGACGCTGTCGCGCCAGCGCAGGCAGCGCTTGGTCACCTCGTGCAGCGGCGCCTCGCGGTGCGCGGCGAGCTGCCCGAACAGCTCGAACGCTTCGCGGGCCGCGTCGGTTCCGTCCTCGGGGTTGCCGCCCGACATCCACGCCGCGACCGTCACCGTCGCGATCGTGCAGATCCGCTCCAGGCTGTCGTCGACCTGCGGGCCGAGCTCGCCGCGCGCCTCGGCCGTTCGCGCCACCACGAGCTCGAGCACGCGCGGCGCGCGCTCGCGCAGCGCGGAGCCGAGCAGTCGAACCTCCTGCTCGATGATCTCTCTCTCGTCGTTGCCGGAAGCGGGCACGGGTCTCACGCCCCCGGCACCGCGCTGAGCTGATCCTTCATCTCCCCCTCAGCGTCGGCCAAAGCCGAACTTCACTTGAGTTCCGGCCCCTCCGGCTCGTACGCGCGCGGCAACAGGGTGGGCGCGATTGGGGCGTCCGCAGCGAAATGTCTCGTCTGGTGCGCTCGCGTCCCCGCGGCTGGCTCGGCGGATCCGCGGGCCGCCGCGGCGCGATTGCATCCGACGGCCTTCCGGGCGCCTGCGGCGCGTTCATCACGCCGCTGGCTTCGCCAGTCCGCAGCGCAGCGCGAGCGCCTGCGCGACGTCGTCCGCGCGCACGCGCCCCCGGCCGTCGAGGTCGGCGATCGTGCGCGCCAGCTTGATCGTTCCGTGCTCTCCGCGCGGGCTCAGCAGCCCCTTCCCGGCGGCGGTGGCGAGCATCCGCCGGCACGGCGCGTCGAGTCGGACGTGCCGGGCGAGAGCGCTGGCATCCATCTCCCCGTTCAAGGCGAGTCCCGCAGCGGCGAGCCGCGCCCGCTGGCGCTCGCGCGCCGCCGCGATCAGCCCGCGCGCGCGAGCGCTCGTGATCGCCGCCGGCCCGCGCGCTCCGTCGGGCGCCCTGATCGCGACGCGCACGTCGATGCGGTCGAGGAACGACGCGCTCAGGCGCCGTGCGTGACGCTCGATCTGGCGCCGCGAGCAGCGGCATGCCCGGCTCCCGGGCACCGCGCCGCACGGACATGGGTTGGCCGCCCCAACCAGCATGAAGCGGGCGGGCTGCACGACCGATCGACCCGCGCGGGCGATTGTCACGCAGCCTTCCTCGAGCGGTTGGCGCAGCGCGTCCAGGGCGCCGCGCGAGAACTCGGTCAGCTCGTCGAGGAACAGGACGCCACGGTGCGCGAGCGCGACCTCGCCCGGCGCGCCGTTCGCCGCGCGCCCCAGCAGGCCGGCGGCGCTCGTGGTGTGGTGGGGGGCTCGGAACGGCCGGCGGAAGTCCAGCGAGCGCCCCGTCTCACCACGCGTGCGGGCGAGCTCTATCGCCTCCTCGGTGTCGAGGCGGGGCAAAATCCCCGGCAGCCGGCGGACGAGCATCGTCTTGCCGACCCCGGGCGCGCCGCTGAGCAGCAGGCTGTGGCCGCCGGCCGCGGCGATCACGAGCGCGCGCACCGCCTCGCTTGCGCCGCGCACATCCGAGAGCTCAGGCTCCCCGGCCGCGCCGGCGCCGGCTCGCGGACCCTCGAACCGTGGCGGCAGCGGGTCGGGCTGACCGCCGCGCAGCACACGCGCGGCGCTTCGCAGCGTCCGCAGCGGAGCGACCTCGAGCCCCTCGACGAGCGCAGCCGCGTGGCCGGCCGGCGCGGCGACGCCGAGGGCAGTGAGCCCGGATCGGCGGGCGGCGTCGGCGACCGCGAGCGTGCCGTGCGCGGGGCGCACGCTGCCGTCCAGGCCGAGCTCACCGAACATCGCGATGCGGGCAAGGCTCTCCGGCGGCACCTGGCCGGTCGCCGCCAGCAGCGCGCACGCCAGCGCGAGGTCGAGTCCCGGTCCGGCCTTGCGCAGGTCCCCCGGGGCGAGGTTCGCGGTGATCCGCCGCGTCGGCAAGTCGAAGCCGCTGTTGCGAATCGCGGTCTGGATCCGCTCGCGCGCCTCGCGGACGGCGGCATCCGCGAGCCCCACGATCGCGAACGCGGGCAGGCCGCTGCGCACGTCCAGCTCGACTACGACGTGCCGGGCGTGTGGACCGTCAAGCGTGAACGTGTGGGCCTGCGCGACCATCGCGGTCTCCCGGACGCGCCCGCCGGGCGAGCGGAGCTTCGTCGCGGGTGGCGGACCTTAGGCCTCTGCTGCGACGGGACGCGCGGGGGGGCCGCTCAGGGGCGGTCCGACCCGGGCCGGAGGGAGCGGCCCGGGCCGTACCGGCCTTCCATGGCAAGCTTGGTCAGAGACCTTCGGGGTGACGGGCGACGAAGCCGGCCGTCGAGGTCATGCTGTCCGACCAGCGCGAGCCGGATTCCGAGAGCGCCACGGTGTCGAAGCGTTTGCCGTCGACGACCATGAAGGCGTGTTCGGCGTTCGCATAGATCGTGATGTCCCGGCCCGGGCCCGGCGCCCCGTAGGACTCCAGTTCGCCCGAGTCCTCCGGCGAGCTCAGCAGACCCGCGCCGTGCAGCGCGTAGGAGACCGAGCCTGAGCAGTCGTAGCCGTCGGAGACGAACGAGCCATGACCGCCGCCCCACACGTAGGGGCGGGTGGCGATTTCATCACCGGCGGCGATCACTCGTTCAACTATCGACGATCCGTCGGACGACGAGCTGCTGCTGGTCGCGCTCGTACTCCCGCCTTCGCTCGACGTGCCCGAGTGGAGCACGGCGGCGGAGGGCTTCAGTTCACCCTCGCTGTGGATGCCCAGGAGAGCCCAGGTTTCCGGCCCGACGACGCCGTCGACGCTCAGGCCGTGACGCGCCTGCAGCCGCCGCACGGCAGCCTCGGTTTCCGGGCCGAATTCGCCGTCGGGACTGATCTTGAGCGCTTTCTGGAGGCGTTCGACCGCGTTGCCGCTCGCGCCGCCTCCTTCGGAGCTCGCGCCGGCTTCTTCGGAGCTCGTGCCGGCTTCTTCGGAGCTCGTGTCCGCGACGGTTGCCGTGTGGTGGCGATGGCTGTGGTGCGCGGGCAGCGCGGAGGGGGGAGGCGTGAGCGTTTCCTCGCTGTGGACGCCGATCACGCTCCATGTTTCCGGTCCGACGACGCCGTCCACGGCGAGACCGTGGCGCGCCTGCAGGCGTCGCACGGCGGCCTCGGTTTCGGGGCCGAAGTCTCCGTCGACGGGCAGCTTCAGCGCGCTCTGAAGGCGCTGGGTGGCGTCAGGCTTCGATTCGCCGGCGGTGCTCGTGGAGCCTTGGCCTTCGCCTTCGCCGCTCCCCGAGCTCGAGGTTTCGCTGACCGCGTCGTGTGTCGTGCCTTCTTCGGCGGGCGAGACGCTCGCCATCGACGCGGTCAGCCCGCTGCCCGAGCCGCGCAGTGCGCCGGCCGTCTGGGGGCCGACGACGCCGTCCACGGCGAGGCCGTTGCGTTCCTGGAAGTGCGCCACCGCGGCCTCGGTTTCCGGCCCAAAGATGCCGTCGACTTTGACGCTGCCGAGCGCCTGCTGGAGCAGCTGGACCTGACGGCCTTCGCTGCCTTCGGTGAGGACGATCACGTTTTCGGTCGTCGTCGCCGGTTCGGGGTTGCCCGTCGCCGTCGAGGTCGAGCCGCTCGCGACGCTCGCCGCCGGCCCGACCGTCAGCGCTGCGAGCGCGCCCAGCGAGATCCGCTTCGCACGCGAGCCAGCCGGCACGAACTGCAACTCGGCGGCGCGCCGGCGCGCGCGCGAGCGCCCGAGCGAGAGCTGCCACGGCTCCTCGTCGGCGAGGTCGCGCAGCCGCGCGCGGCGCGGATCGAGCAGCATCTCGATCGCAGGGGGGGCGGTGCGATTGCCCGCGGGCCTGCGACGCCCGGCACGGGCGCGGCGGGAGCGGGAGCGTTCAAGCGAAGCGGTCCAGGGCTCGAGATCTGCAAGATCACGCGGGCATCCCGACATGCGAGGCGTCCTTTCTCCATCCATTCCATTTGGCGCCTACGGGGTTAGCTGACGGGCTCGCGTAACCATCTACGCTACGCCACAAAAGTGGCGATTCGCCCCCGCAGCCTCACGGCCGCATTGGGTCCCCCGATCCCCCGCCCCTTGGGGCAGAGGACTCGGCACGAACGGCGGGCAAGCTAACACATTTCTGTGCAATTTGCGTTACGGGTGCAGGAGTGCAGGATTCCTTGCCGACGGTGCTGGTTTTCCGAGGGATTTCCGCAACGTGCGGGCAAACGAGCCCGATAGCCGGAACCGGTATGCGAACGCGCCACCACCGGCGCGCGCGCACCGCGCCCCCTGGTATGTTCGCCGCTGATGGCTTCACCCGGGCCTCGGCGCAGCTCTTTCCGCAGGGCGGGAGCGCTGCTCGGCGCGCTGGCGAGCGCGGGTCTCCTGGTGGCCGGGTGCGGCTCCTCGAGCAAGAGCAGCGCGGCGGGTTCGACCGCGACGGCGCCGGCCGCGGAGGCTAGCCAGTTCGAGTCGGCGGGCGTGCTCGAACCGGTCCGCCAGGCGCCGCCGCTGGAGCTCAAGAACTACCTCGGCCAGCCGGTCAACATCGACAACTACCGCGGCAAAGCGGTACTCGTGACGTTCGTCTACACGCACTGCCCGGACGTGTGCCCGCTGATGGTCGGGAACCTGCACAACGCGCAGGCCCTGCTCGGCACGGAAGCCTCGAAGGCGCAGATCATCGCCGTCTCGGTCGACCCGAAGGGCGACACGCCGAAGACGGTCGCCCACTTCCTCGCGCTGCATGAGCAGACGGGCAAAATGCAGTACCTGATCGGCGACACAAAGGAACTCGCGGCGGTCTGGAAGGCCTGGGGCGTTGGGGCCGAACGCGACGCGGGCAACCCGGATCTGGTCGAGCACTCCGGCCTCGTGTACGGCATCACGGGGTCCGGCAAGCGCCTGACGATCTACGCGGCCAACTTCAAGCCGTCGGAAATCGCCCACGACGTGCCGCTGCTGGCCGCCCAGTAAGGCGCGCGGTGATGGGCAGGGGGGCGCGGGTGGCGATCACGGTCCTGGTGGCGATCGCCGCGATCGCCGCGCTCGCGATCTTCGGCTTCGCCTCGAGCGGCACCTCCAAGGGCGGCCGGGCGGCGCCCGCGCTGCCGAGCGAACACCTCGCGGGCGCGCCGGTCACGCTGACGAGCTTCCTGCACGGCGCGCGCGGCCGGCCCGCGCTCGTCGTGTTCTGGGCGAGCTGGTGCGAACCGTGCATCCACGAGGCGCCCGCGCTCGAGCGCTTCGCGCAGAGCGCGCAGGGCCGCAACCGGATCGTGGGCGTCGACTGGAGCGACGAGCGCTCGGGCGCCAGCGCGTTCGTCCGTCACTGGGGTTGGACCTTCCCGACGGTCCGCGACGGCAACGGCACCGTCGGCAACCAATACGAACTCACGACCCTGCCGACGACGTTCGTTCTCGATTCCCACGGGCGCATCCGCCGCACGCTTCATGGGCCGCAGACGGAGGCGACGCTCGACCAGGCGCTGCGAGCGGTCGAAACGGCTTGAGCGAACGCGCCCCGGCCCGCTGAATCGGCAGCGGGCCGAGACGGAATCGATCGCCGGCGCGGGCCCGCGCCTGACGGCGAGGACCCGCGCCGCGATGACGCCTAACGGAGTTCGAGATCGAACACGGGCTGGAATTGGGCCCAGCCGGTCGCTTCGAACGTGCTGTTGTAGTAGATGCTTTCGGGCAGCGGGTCCGAGCCGACAGCCGGGACGCCGCTGTTGGCCGGCGGTTCTGAGAAGTACTGGCCGCCGGTGAATTCCTTGTAGGCGGTTTGCAGGCCGACGTTGACGACCTTGCCCCCGCACGCTTCACAGCCGTTCGTGAGCAGCACGATCGCCTTGGCCGGCATCGGCCGGCTCTGGGTGAAGTGCTTGAACACGATCGTCTGCAGGTAGCCGCCGACGTCGCAGTTCACGCCGAATCCCTTGCCTTCGGCAGGCCCCGAGGTGGCGGGGCAGCTGGTGTTCGTGCTCGGCCGGTAGTGGAGTTTCGCGGTCGTTTCGCCGGTCGCGACAAGTGCGCCGGGTTCGTTGCCCGCGCCCACTTCGTAGATGCTCGCTGTCCATTTCTGGGTGAACTTCCTGCTCGCGTGGCGCGTCACGCAGTTTTCGAGCTGGTATTCGCCTGTTTCGCACGCGAACACATCGAGCTGCGTCGTCAAGCGCCTGACGAGGCGACTGTTCGTGTTGACCGTTTCGATCTGGCCGCCGAACGCCTTGCCTCCCATGAACCCTTCGTAGTCCTGCGAGTAGGTGTCTTCATCCGGGTGGCCGTTGACCGTCGCCGGCACCGTGTTGAGGTTGTTGTAGGCGACCTCGTTGGCTCCGGCGCTCGCAGCCACGAGCGCGGTGAACGCGAACATCGCGACCACCGCCAGTGCGAACTGCCCGATCCTTAGCTTGCGCATTGGTTCCCTCCTCATCGATTGTCGGTCGCGACACGCGACCGTCCCATCCCGCGCAGCCGGATACCCCCTCGGTCCCCTCCGCGCCGGCTCAGGGGCGCAGGTCTGTGCGATCTGCGCCCGCCGCGTCAAATATACATTCGGCGAGCGGCATAAGTCGAGCAGATGGAAGCGCAGCGGCGTGGCTCAACCCGAGGCGAACACCTCCGCGTAGGGCCCGCCGGGCCAGCTGTGCATCTCGCCGCGGTAGCGGGCCAGCCCCACGAACGCGTCGTCCAGGGCCATCACCTCGCACTGGCTGCGGTACGCGCGGATCGCGCGGCGCTTGTAGGCGATGACCTCGGAGATGTCGACGATCTCGTCCATGTCCGGGAGGGGCGACCAGATCTCGAACCAGCGGATCTGCGGACGGCGCGAGGCCCCGTCGGCGGCACGGCGCACGAGCCTCGCCGCCGCGCGGTGGTCGGGGTGATCGTCGTTCGGCTGCGGGGCATAGAGCAGGTCCGCGCCCACAGCCTCGATCAGCGCGGTCAGGCGCTCGGCGAGTGCCCGGCGCACGCGCAGGCCGCCGTCCGGCTCGCCCCAGAACTCGACGCGCGAGATGCCGAGGATCGACGCCGCCCGCCGCGCCTCGCGCATGCGGGTCGCGCCGTGGTCCGGTTCGCCGTGCCCGCCACCCTCGCCGGAGGTCAGGAAGACCGCGACGATCTTCTCTCCGTCGAGCGCGTGCCGCCGCAGCGTGCCGCCGCAGCCGACCGACTCGTCGTCGGGGTGCGCGCAGACCACGAGCACCGTGCTCACGCGCGCCCCGCGTGCTCGGCGTAGGTCGCGTAGCTCTCGAGCGTGATGCCGAGCTCCTCGATCGCCGTCCGGATTCGGGGGTCGGTCAGCGTTCGCAGCTCCGCCTCGCGCTCGTGCCGGTACATCGGCGTGTAGTCGTCGCTCACGTAGCCCGGGTGGCAGGACAGCTCGGTCCATCCCTCGCCGACCTCCTCGCGCAGGATCTCCTCCAGCGCCCGCGTGCTCACGTGTTCGAGGTCGGTGACGCCCCACTCCCACTGCGCGTAGAAGTTGCCGACGAAGCGCACCTGCCCATCGCCCCGGAGCGGCACGCCGAGCGGCGCGGCGAGCTCGGCGAACAGCTCGCGAACGCTCTCGTCGAGGTGCATGTGCCGGTGCGAGTCGACGTGCGTCGGGCCTTTGCCCATCAGCCCGTGGAAGCGCTCGAGCTGGACGGCGAACTCGTCCTTGACGGCCGCGTGGTCGTCGAGGTCGAACTCCCGTTCGTCCTCGCCGATCACGTCCCAGTGCAGCCCTACCGCGAGACCCGGCTGCGCGCGGCTCAGCTCGACGGCTTCCTGCACCGCGGCGCCCGTGACCATCATCGAGGTGCTCGTGAGCACGCCGCGTGTGTGGCACTCCACGATCCCGCGGTTCGTGCCGGCCGACGCGCCGAAGTCATCGGCGTTGACGATCACATGGCGCGTCACGTCAGGCCGACCTGGGCGAGCAGGCGCGCGGCGACGGCGCGCGCGTCGAAGTACTCGGCGGCGATCTCCCTGGCCGCATCGCAGTGGCGCCGGTAGTCGGCGTTGATCTCCTCGATCGCCGCGGCAGCCTGCTCGGCGTCGGCGACCGCGAACAGGCCAGCTCCGGTCGGCAGCACGTTCGAGAAGCCGGTGTCCTGCGTGACGACCGGCTTGCCCGAGGCGAGATAGCAGACCGCCCGCTCGCTGAACCACCCGCTGCGCAGGCGCACGTTCTGGTCCTTGGCGACGGTGAACTCGCCCCGCGAGCCCTGGATGTAGCGGCGGTAGGCGCCGAACGGGTCGAGCGACATCTCGGCCGGCGAGGCCAGGCCCCATCCCGCGGCGAGCATCCGCTCGCGATCGGAGCCCTCGCAGTGCATCAGCGCCAGCTCGAACTCCTGCGCGGTCCGCTGCGGAAGGTCGATGAAGCGCTCCCACTCGTGGTGCTTGGACCAGCTGTAGACCGAGCCGTTCCACTCGATGTCGGTCCCCTCCTGGCGGTAGTTGCCGATCGTCGTGAACAGGGGCGCCTCGGGCGTGAAGCTCATCGGCCACAGCTCCAGGTCGACCGGCTGGCGGGTGAACACGTAGGGGCGCCCGTCCAGCGGCACGCCGCAGTCGGGGGCGCCGTAGTTCTCGCCGTAGGTCGCGAGCACCGTGTGACGGCTCAGCACCTCGTCCATGCCGGCGTCGCCGGCGGCGACTTTCAGCTCGGCGACGACCGGATCGGTCTCCACGTAGACGCGCACCGGCGTCGCGAGGTGAACGTCCTCGCGCAACGCGATCGCGCCCACGACGTTGAGCAGCGCGTCGCAGCTCCCGTACAGCTCTTCGAGCTGCGCGCACGACATCCCCCAGCAGGCCCCGTCGCGTCCGGCGAGCCTGAACGCCCAGCGGCCTGCGAGCCCGATTTCCTCGAGGCTGCGGGCGATGTGGGCGGCCGCGTAGGTGCAGTCGTCGGTGAGCGTCTCGGACACCGGGTCGTAGGGCCATACGTTGTCGTCCTCGACGTAGTAGACGTCGTGGCCGAGGCCGGCGAGGCCGCGCAGCCAGTTCAGGTACAGCCACGTCTGCCCGGCGAACGGGACGCGGCCCATCATCCCCAGCACGACAAGCTTGAGCGGGCGCGTCACTCGGCCGCCTCCCGCAAGGGGTGCTGCGCCGCCGCCAAAGATGTGCTCTGCGTCGTGCGTCCGCGGCGCCGTCGCTCGATCGCGCGCTCGTAGGCGCGGGTCACCTTCTCCGCGTAGCGGGCCTGCGTGAAGTTCGCGCGCACGCGCTCGGCGCCGGCGGCGCCCATCCGGGCGCGCAGAGCCGGGTCGTCCAGCAGCGTGCCGATCGCCGCCGTCGTCTCCTCGACGTCGCCGCCCTGCATCAGCAGCCCGGTCTCACCGTGCTCGATCGCCTCGGCTGCTCCGCCCGCCGCCAGCGCGACGACCGGTAGGCCGCACGCCATCGCCTCCAGGTAGACGAGGCCGAGGCCGCCCTCGTAGCGCGACGGCGCGGCGAACACGTCCGCGGAGCGGTACAGCGCCGGGAGCTCCGCGTGCTCGACGAAGCCGAGCACCGACACGCGGTCGGCGAGCCCGGCGTGCGCCGCGCGCGAGCGCAGCTCCTCCGCGACCTCGCCGTCGTCGCTCCCGGCGATCGTCAGCGTGAGACCCGGATGTGCGGCCGAGAGGCGAACGAACGCCTCGAGCACGGTCGCGACGCCCTTGTTGGCGACCAGGTTCCCCACGAACAGCAGCCGCGGCGCGGCGCCGTTCCGGTCTCGCGCGCTCGCGGGCGTGAAGAACTCGCTGTCGATCGCTCCCGCCACGACGTCGATGCGGGCGGGGTCGATCTCCAGCCGCGCGCCGGTCAGCTCGGCGAGGCTGCGGCTGGCCGCGAGCAGCCCGTCGGCCGTCTCGACCGAGCTGTCCTCCATGAACATGCCGATCCTCAGCAGCGGGTCGTGGGCCGGCGGCCAGCCGATCTGCGAGGCGAACATGCCGAGCGAGCCGTGCAGGTGCACGACGACCGTGGTCCCGTCCTGCTCGGGCCGGTCGAGCTGGTAGGCGAGGCCCTCGGCGGCGTAGTCGGGGAAGTCGACGACGTCGAACGGCCTAGCCTGTGCGAGCGAGCGCAGCGCCCCCAGGACAGCCCATGTGTAGCCGAGCCAGTAGGCCTCGGTGCTGTGCAGCGCGAACGAGCCGCCGGGCGGGCGAAGCGCGTGCACCGTCACGCCGTCCTGGATGCGAGTCGCGAGCGGCTGGTTGGTTGGCATGTCCTGATCACCGGCCGTCAGCACCTCGACGTCGTGGCCCTGGTCGAGCAGCCCGCGGGCCTTGACGTGCGTCTGCGTGCCGATCCCGCCGACGTAGCCGGGCGGGTACTCCTGGGAGACGAGGCAGATCCTCATCCGCCGCCTCTGGGGCCGACCAGCACGAGGTCGTCGTCGTCGACCAGCACGCGCCCGCCCGCACGCAGCTCCCGTGCGAGGCCGGGGTACTCCTCGAACCACCAGAACGACGGCCACGCGACGGCGAAGTAGGCCACGCGCGCGCGGCGCATCGCCTCGAGCGCGGCGATCGCCGCCTCGTCGTCGGCGGGGTTGCCGGCCCATTCCCCCTCGGCCTCGGGGAAGGGAAGCACCCGCCGGCCGCGCAGCTCGCGCTCGAACCCGAGCAGCGTCTCGTCGATCAGCGCGAGGCACTCGCCGGCGGGGACGGCCGCCTCGATCGCGCCGACGGCCCGGTCGGTGCGCGGCCACCAGGCGTTCTTCGCCCAGGCGGGTTCGTCCGGCACGAGCCCTTCTCGCCGCGCGAGATCGCGCCCGACCCGGGCGACCGTCTTCCAGTGCTCGCGCTGGAAGCTCAGCTTGCGCTCGAAGGGCCGCAGCAGCGAGGCGTTGGCGCCGTGGACCCGGTACAGCGACTGCGGCTCGATGCGAGCGATCGGGCCGAATGCCGGCGCGAGCGCGAACAGGTACTCGTCCGGCGCGCGGAAGTAGACCGACTCGGGCGTCGGCATCACCTCCTCGAGGAACCACCGCGGGTACGCGTTCCCGGAGCCCGGCGGGTTCGGCATCGTGCGGTCGCTGAGCGGACCGTGCTCGAAGAAGGCGCTGCGCAGGTCGCCCTCGGCGAGCTCGGGGTCTTGGATCTCGCCGGTGCGCCGGCCGTCGCCGTCGATGATCGGCATCGACCAGTGAGCCTTCGCGATCCGGCGGTCGGCGAGCGCCGCGAGGATCCTCGCGGCGGCGCGGGGCAGCAGCACGTCGTCGGCGTCGAGGAACACGATCGCGTTCCCGCCGCTTGCACGGAAGGCGGCGTTCTGGGCAGCGGCCTGGCCGGCGTTCGCCTGGAAGATCGCGCTCACGCGATCCCCGAAGGACTCGATCACGCCGCGCGAGCCGTCGGTCGAGCCGTCGTCCACGACGATCACCTCGGTCGGCGCCCCGTCCTGGGACAGCGCGCTCTCGATCGCATCGCCCACGTATCGCTCGTAGTCGTGCGAGGTGATGATCACGCTCAGTGAGGGGGACGTCGCGGTCATGCGATCAGGGGTATAGGAACCAGTTCGCAAGCGACCTGACGCCGCTCGTGTCGCGAAGCTTGTAGTCCTCCTCGCCGAGCCCGAAGTCGAGACGCCGGACGCCGGCGTCGCGCGCATCGCGGACCACGTGGGCGCTCAACACCCGTCCCGGCGAGTAGTCGCGGATCGAGGGGTCGCGCGAGACGAGCCAGGTGAGCTGGCTCGAGCCGCGGATCACGCTGATGTCGATCGCGGCAACCTCGCCACGCCATTCGAGCGCTGTGAGCCGCGCCCAGCCCCCTCGCCGGCCCGCCGGCACGACGGCGCGCAGGAACTCGCGCGAGCCGCGGCGACCAAAGCTTTCCTCGCCGGCGGCCCGCCAACGCTCGCCGTGCTGGGTCAGGAAGAGCTCGAGCAGCTCTTGGAGCTCGTCGGCGCCGGCGACGCGCGCGCGGAGCTCTCCGGCACGTCCCATCCGCGCTTCCTCCTTGCGGACGCTGCGGCGGGCCGTCAGCCGCTCGAAGAGCTCCGCGTCTTCGAGCAATGCGTAAGGCGCTCCCGGCGCCTCCTCGCGGTAGAGGTCGAGGCCCAGGCGAGCGGCGACGCCGGGGAGCATCGCGGTCGTGGGCGAGTCGAGGGGAAGGTGGTAGAGCTCGATCCCCGAGAACTCGTCCACCGCCTCGCGGGCGGCGGCGAGCATCGCGGCGAGCGCCGGCTCATCGGGACGCCCGATGAAGTCCAGGAAATCGGAGTTGCCGGACCCCACGAGCGAGATGCTGCCTTCGACCGCGAACAGCGGCGCGATCGCCGCGAGCCGGCCTTCGCGCTCGGCCAGCACGATCGCGAGGCGCTCGTCGCCGAAGTGGCGCCACCACAGGCGCTGCCACTCGTGCGTGAGAAACGGGGCGTCGGTCGCGCTGCTCGCGAGCAGCTCGTCCCATGCCCGCGGGTCGATCGCCGGCGCGTCGAAGTCCTCGAGCACGCGCAGGCTCAGCTCCGTGGCGCCGGCCGTCTCAGTCACCTTTCACCGCCGAGACCGCGGTGGGCAGGTCGTGCGCGGCGAACTCCATCTGGCGCCTGTAGAGGGAGCTGTAGAGCCCGCCGGTCGAGATCAGCTGCTCGTGCGGGCCGCGCTCGACGATGCGCCCGTGCTCGAGCACCAGGATCTCGTCAGCGCCGCGGATCGTCGAGAGCCGGTGCGCGATCACGAGCGTGACGCGGCCTTTCATCAGGCGCTCGAGCGCGTCCAGCAGCAGGCCCTCGGTCCGCGCGTCGAGAGCGGAGGTGGGCTCGTCGAGGATCAGCAGCGGGGCGTCCTTCACGAACGCGCGGGCGATCGACAGCCGCTGCTTCTCACCGCCCGAGAGCGTCGACCCGCGCTCGCCGACGAGCGTGTCGTAGCCCTCGGGGAGACGCTCGATGAACGTGTGCGCGTTGGCCGCCTCCGCAGCCGCTTCGATCTGCTCGCGCGAGGCGTCCTCCTTCCCGAGCGCGATGTTCTCCGCGATCGTGGTCGGGAAGATGAACGGGTCCTGCAGGACGAGCGCGATCTGGCTGCGCAGCGAGTGCAGGGTGAAGTCGCGGATGTCGACGCCGTCGATCGTGACCCGGCCCTGCCATGGGTCGAAGAAGCGCACCAGCAGACTCGCGAGCGTCGTCTTGCCGGCGCCGGTGGGGCCGACGATCGCGAGCACCTCGCCGGGGTCCGCGGCGAAGCAGATGTCGTGAAGCACGGGACGGTCCGCCTCGTAGCCGAAGGTCACGTCGTCGTAGCGGACCGAGCCCGCGACCGCATGGTCGCGCGCGCCGGGCCGGTCGGCGACGGCCGGCTCGATCTCCATGATCTCCATCACGCGGTCGGTCTCGGCGGCCGCGCTCTGGATCGTCTGTGCGGTGTGGGAAAGCGATTCGATCGGCTCGTACAGCGAGCCGACGTAGGAGACGAACACGACGATCGTCCCGGCGGTGATCGCGCCTTCCAGCGCGAGCAGCCCGCCCGCATAGAGCACCGCGGCGGTGCCGAGCGTCAGGACGAGCCCGGTCGCGAACTGGAAGCCCATGCCGGTCAGCGCGCTGCGCGCGTACGCGCGGACCGTCTGCTGCGCATGGTGGCGGAAGCGCAGCTCCTGGCGTGACTCGCGGGTGAACGCCTGAACGGCCGGGATCGCACCGAGCGTCTGCTCGACGACGGAGGCCATGCGTCCCTCGGAATCGCGCTGCTCGCGCGCGCGCTCTCGCATCGGGCGAGCGAAGGCGCGTGTCGCGATCAGGATCAGAGGCACGACGCTTACGGCCAGGAGCGTGAGTCGCCATTCGAGCGCGAGCATCACGACGATCACCGATCCGAGCATCGCGACGGCTTCGATCACCGGCAGCAGCGCGCCGGTGAGCAGCGTGTCGATCGAGTACGAGTCAGTCGTGACCCGCTCGATCAAATCGCCGGCTTCGCGGCGGGTGTGGAACAGCAGCGACAGGCGCTGCAGATGCCGGAACAAGTCGCCGGCGAGCGACCACGTCATGTACTGGCCGAGCGTGAGCGACGCGTACTGGGTCGTCATCGCGGCGACCGTGCCGGCGAGGTAGATCACGATCTCGGCGGCGACGACCCACGCGAGCAGGCCGTGCCGGGTGTCGGCCCCGGGAAGGAAGGTGAGCCAGTGCGGGATCGCTTTGCCGTCGATGACGTTGTCGATCAGGATCTTCAGCGGCCAGGGCCGGGCAAGGTTGACCCCGACGCCACACAGAGAGGCGCCGACCATCCCGACGAAGCCCCGCCAGTGGGGCTTCGCATAGCGCAACAGCTTCAGCTCACGCCGCCACGCCGCGCGCTGGACTGGCTCCTCGATCGCGGCTGCCGCGGGCGTTGGGCTCTCCGTGCTCATCGCCTCAGTCTCGCGCACCGCCTGCTAACGCTTGGCAACCCCGTCGATCCCAACGCGCTCGGCGCGCGCCATGCGCATCTGTTCGGCCAGGTGGACGAGGTTCACCCGCGGCGGCTCGGGCTCGCGCAGCGCGTCATGCAGGGGTTCCTCTGCGAACGCGTGGCCCAGCGCCGCGCGTGCCGTCGCGCAGGCGACGCTGCACTCGTAGATCACACGGCCGAGCAGCAGGATCGCGAACGCGGCGAGGACGATCGCCGCGGCGTGCGCGTGCTCGAGCCCCGCCAGAACGGCCGCCCCGCCGAGCACGAGCACGACCGCCAGCGCGAGCGAGCTCGCCCGCGGCCACGTGCGGACGCGCACGAACTGCCTGCCGGCGCCGTGCTCCTCGATGCCGAGGCGCGCCCGCGCGCCCCCGAGCAGGCCTCCGCGGACGTAGAGATCCCAGCTGTCCCAGTCCCCGCCCGAGGCGACGACGGCGCCCTCGCGCCGGATCGCGGCTGCAAGCGCGCGCACGCGTTCCTCGGTGCCCTGCCAGGTTTCAGACCACGTCGTGCCCGTGCGCGCGAGCGGCAGCGCGAGCCAGCGCAGCCCCCGCCGGCGCCATGGGGTGAGCCCGTGCGAGAGCCGCCCCTGCAGCCTGGCCAGCGGCTGCAGCAGGTACAGGGCGCCGGTCAGCGCCCGCAGCCTCACGACGCCGGTATGCGATTCGAAGCTGGCGCGAGAGGCGCCGAGCGCGGCGTCGGCCACCAGCGCCGCGACCGCGAGCGCGAGCAGCGGCAGCGCGACGAGCGCCGGGGACCACACGATGCCGACCGCCGAGAGCACGGCGAGCGAGGCGATCGCCAGATACCACTCGGGCATCAGCGGCAGCGACTCGAGCAGGGTGTTGCGCGGGCCGTAGAGCGGCTGGAAGAAGGCCGTGCCCCACCCGCCGTAGTAGACGTGCCAGCGCCAGCCGCCGCGGTGCTGGGCGGAGCCGTTGCCGTACAGCCTGCCGTCCCAGGAGATGTGGCCGGCGGCGCTGTACTTCTCGGGGTGCTTGCGCTCCAGGAGCGCCTCGGCCTTGCCGTACGCGCGCTGCTGGCGCAGGTACCCCCGTACCGAGCGGCGGCGATGGTGGCAGACGACGGCGCCCGGGCTGAAGGCGATCTTGCCGCCGGCTTCGAGCAGACGCCAGCACACGTCGACGTCGTCGCCGGCCGCGCGGAACTGCGGGTCGAAGCCGCCGATCTCCTGCACTGCGCGCTTGCGGATCGCCATGTTGCAGCCGGGGATGTGCTCGGCTTCGCGGTCGGAGATGAGGACGTGCGTCGGCCCGCCGGGCGCGTTCGCGACGCACTGCGCGACGCGGCCCGAGCCCGCCGGCGGCACGTTGGGGCCGCCGGCCGCCACGCACTCGTCCGACTCGAATGCAGCCGCGAGATGGGTCAGCCAGTCCGGGTCGGGTGATGCGTCGTCGTCGATGAACGCGATGATCTCCCCGCGCGCGTGCTCGATGGCGGTGTTGCGTGCCGCGGAGAGGCCGCGCTGCGCGGTCTCGATCACGCGCATGCCGCCGAACGAGCGGGCGATCTGCGGCGAATCGTCGGTCGAGCCGTCGGAGACCACGACCACCTCGTATGACGGGTAGCGCAGGCGCTGCACGCCCTCCAGGCACTCGCGCAGCGTCGCCGCACCGTTGTACGTGCACACGGCGACCGTGAACGCGGGCGGCTCTGCGGCGCGCTCGATCGGCGAGGTCGCGAACGCCTCGCGCACAGCCGCGAGCGCGGGCTTCGGCGCCCGCGCGCGCGTCGTGAGCCCGAAGTCCCAGTCGAGGATCTCGTATCCGCCGCGGTGCCAGGCGTCGGTCCAGGCGAACACGAACGCGCCGGCGCAGCCTGCGTCGTTGCAGGCCTCGAGCTGCCAGCGCAGCGAGCGCGCCTGCTCGTCCTCGCCGTTGCGGCGGCTGTCGAGTCCGATCTCGGCCATCAGCAACGGACGTTCGTCGGCGAGGTTCTGCAGCCGGCCGAGGTACCGGTCGAGCTCCTCGCGATGCTCGAGGTACACGTTGAAAGACAGGAAGTCGAAGCCCGACAGGCGCAGGTACTCGGTGGGCGGGAAGTTCACGTACGTGACGAGCCCGCCCGGGTCCTCCTCGCGAGCGGCGCGGCACAGCCGCGCGAGGAAGCGTTCGATCCGCTTGTGCCCGTGCCAGCGCACGATCGAGGCCGGGATCTCGTTGCCGATCGAGTAGCAGAGCACGGCGGGGTGACCGGCCAGCGGCCTGATCGCGTCGCGTACCGACTGCTCGATCCCGTCGGCAGCGCCTGTGTCCAGGAACGCGATGTGCTGCTCCCACGTGATCCCCACCATCACGTGCAGGCCGTGGAGCAGGGCCAGATCCAGCAGCCACCGTTCGGGCGCCGAGTACACACGTACGGCGTTGATGCCGCAGCCCGCCATCTGCGCGAAGTCGCGCTCGACGGTCCGCGGGTCGAACCCGCCGGACGGGTCGGAGCCGAACGGCCCGTAGGTCACGCCTCTGATCTGCAGCTTCTGCCCGCCGAGGTACAGCGCCTTGCCGCGCACCGTCGGCCGCCGGACGGGTTCTCCGGCGGTGGCCTGCTGGGGTTCGGTGTCGGTCGCGGGGGGTCCCATCGGTTCAGGGCGGCGGCGCCTCGTGGCGCTCGATCCGGCCTTTAAACGCGAAGGGCCCTCCGAGGTTGGGGCGGCGCGGGGGCGTGTCCCTGCGGGCATCCATCCCCGCTGCCCGACCCCCGCGCCGGGATAACGTCTTTTCCCCGCTTCTCAACCGATTGGCGATGCCAGCGTTATTTCCTCAAAGCCGAATGAGAGTCATCTAATGCCGCTGATCGCGAGGGACACCCCGGTGGCGGGGGCTATGATCGCGCCCGCCGTGCGGGCGCAAGACGCGCCGCGGCGCGTCGCGATGGGGAGGGGAGCCGCGCTTTGCCGGACCGATACCTGATCGTCAACGCCGACGACCTCGGCGCGAGCCGCGGGGTCAACCGCGGCATCCTGGAGGCTCACGAGCGCGGGATCGTCACCAGCGCGAGCCTGATGGTCGACATGCCGGCCGCCGCGCAGTTCGCGGCACGCGCCGCGGACGCGAAAGATCTCAGCGTCGGGCTGCACGCGACGCTCACGAACGAGGACGCCGAGCTGCTGTTCGACGCCCCGGCCTGCCGCGGCGAGCTGGAACGGCAGCTGGCGCGCTTCGAGGAGCTGCTGGGGCGGGCGCCGACGCATCTGGACTCGCACCACAACGTGCACCTCGAGCCGCCGCTGCGCGAGCTGTTCGAGGCGCTTGCGCGCGAGCGGGGGCTCCCGCTGCGCGGGTTCTCGCCGGCGCGCTACTACGCCGACTTCTACGGACAGTGGGACGACGAAACGCATCTCGAGCAGGTGAGCGCCGAGTCGCTGAGTGCGATGCTGGAGGCGGAGGTCGGCGAGGGCGTCACCGAGTTCGGCTGTCATCCCGGCTACACCGGCGACGGCTTCGAGTCGTCCTATCTGATCGAGCGCGAGGCGGAGCTGCGGACGCTGTGCGACCCGGTGATCCGCGCGCGCGTCGAGGAGCTCGGCATCCGCCTGATCAACTTCTCCGACCTGGCGGGTGTCGCCGGCGCCGTGGGCGGGTGAGCGGGTGGGCCCGACGGTCGTCCTGTCGGCGTTCGACGTGCTGCGATACCCGCAGGGTGGAGGGCACTTCTCGGCCTACCTGCAGTACGTCGACGGTCTTCGCGCGCAGGGCTGCGAGGTCTGGTGGCTCGAACGACTCGCAGCCGCCGGCGATCGGGCCGCGGACGAGCGCACGGCGGCCGCGCTGTCGGAGCGGCTCGGCGCGGCCGGGCTTCCGGGCAGGCTGATCCTGTACGCGGGCAACCGCGAGGCGGAGCGCCGCTGGCTGACGCCGGGCGCCGAGGCCGAGGCCGTGCTCGCGCGCGCGGAGCTGCTGCTGAACTTCTACTACGAGATCGATCCCGAGCTGCTCGCGCGCTTCCGCCGCACGGCGCTCGTCGACATCGACCCCGGCCTGCTGCAGCTCTGGATGGCGCGCGGCGAGCTGCGCGTCGCCGCCCATGACCTCTACTTCACGACCGGCGAGACCGTCGGCACGCCGGCGGCGCGCTTCCCCTCGGGCGGCTTGGACTGGATCCACATCCGCCCCCCGGTCAGCCTTGAGCGCTGGCCTGCGGCCGCCGCCGCGCCGGAGCTAGGCTTCACGACCGTCTCCAGTTGGTCGAGCGAGGAGTGGGCCACCGACGGCGCCGGCGAGGACTGGTACCTGAACAGCAAGCGCGCGAGCTTCCTCGAGTACCTCGAGCTGCCCGCGCGCGTGCCGGTCGCGCTCGAGCTATCGCTGAGCATCGACGAAAGCGAGGGCGACGACGTCGCGCTGCTCGAGCGAAAGGGCTGGAGCGTGCGCAGGGCCTCCGCCATGACCGCGACCCCCGCGGCTTACCGCTCCTACGTTCAGCGCTCGGCCGGCGAGTTCAGCTGCGCCAAGCCATCGTGCATGCGCCTGCAGAACGCCTGGGTGAGCGATCGCACCGTCTGCTACCTGGCCAGCGGCCGCCCTGCGGTCGTCCAGTACACCGGCCCCAGCTCCTACCTCGACGGCGGCCTGGGCGTGCTGCGGTTCTCGAGCCCCGCAGAGGCTGCGCGGGCGCTAGCCGAGGTCCACGCGCGCTACGCCGAGCACAGCGCGGCGGCGCGGGAGCTGGCCGCGGAGCACTTCGACGCGCGCAAGGTCGCCGCCGAGATCCTCGACGCCGCGCTGAGCGCCGGCGAGCCCGTCGGGCCGGGGGGAGCCTCGCGAAGTGAGGATGCGCGCCCGATGCGCCGGGACGCTGCCCCTTCTCTGGCGCCGAAGCCCGCGAGCCGGGCCGCCGACGCGGGGTCGTGAGATGGCAGGGACGTGGCCCGGGGTGTGCCCAGGCGTCGGGACCGCGACGATACGTCCGTGGTCACTGAGGGCGATAGCGCTCACGAACCCGTTACGCGGCCCCGCGCGAGACGTCGATAGCGAGAGCTGAGCCTGGCTCCCCTGGCACGATGCTGAGGGGAGCAGTCGATGCCGCCATCGTGGACGGTTGGCGGGCGCACCGGCGCACGCCCGCCAACGTCGTGCCAGCTGCCTGGTTCACGGCCTCAGATCGCGTCCTTCACGGCGTGCCCCCGGCGACCGTCAATTTCCCTTCCATCCCGGCCGCACGGTGGCCCGGCACGGAGCAGTAGAAGGTATAGGTCCCCGGGGGGAGGGCCGCTTTGAAGCTCTTCGTCCCTTTGACGAAGATCGGCGTTTGACCGACGACCTTGTTGCTGGAGTTGACGAGGACAACATCGTGTTCGATCGGCGAGTTGTTGGTGAACGCGATCGTGTCGCTGCCCGGCTTGGCCTTGATCTGGCTTTCGGTGTACTTGAGCTGCCCGGTCGGGTCCGCGGCGATCGGGATGGCGCTGGGCGTCGCCGCCGGCGGCGCGGTCGCCTTGGTCGTCGTTGTCGCCTTGGTCGTAGTCGTCTTCGTCGTGGCCGCTGGGGGGGACGTCGGCAACGTGCCCGTCGCGCCAAGCCGGTAGGCGGTGATCAAGGCCTTCTGACCCGTGGCCTGTGGGAAGCTGCCCGCCGTGATCACGGTGTTACCGACGACGGCTGCCGGCGCGTTCGTGCCGGCCGATAGTTTCGTTTTGAAGACTTCCTTGCCCGTGCCGGTTTCGAACGCGTAGAGATTGCCTTCGAAGTCGGTTGTGAACACGACGTCGTTCGCGACCGTCGCGGCGCCGTAGGCCGACGACGGTAGTTCCTTCTTCCATTCCAATTCGCCGGTGGCCGTATTGATGGCCACGAGTTCACCTTTCCCGCCTGCGAATCCACCCACGAATTCGGCTTCCAGGTCGCTCTGGCCCTTGTACTTCACGGGGAGGTTGTTGATCGCCGCGAAGACCGTCTTACCGTTCGTCGCCAACTCCGACTCGACCCCGCCGAGGTCGCCCGGCTCGAGCGTGATCGGCGTTTTGAACTTCGAGGGTTCCTTTTCGGCTTCGACGCCGATGTGGTCGTGGCCGTTGTGGATGCCGACGGATTTCGTCCACACGAGCTTCCCGGTTTCGGCGTTGACCGCCACCACGATCCCCGCCTTGCCCGCGTCGATCACGATCGGCGTCCCTTTCGAGTCCCCAAGAAGAGGGGAGTTCTGCATGTCGTAGTCAGACACGTCATGCGGCGTCAGCTGGTAGTGCCAGATCAGCTTGCCGGTCTGTTCGTCGAGCTTGACAATCGAGTCGGTGTACGGGTTCGGTCCAGGCCGGCTGGAGCCGAACGGGTACTTCTTTGTTCCCAGGAATGGGGCGGGATTTGAGACCCCGATGTAGAGATGGCCTTTACCGTCGAAGGTGGGCGGGTGCCAGAGGCCCCCACCGGAGTTGATGTTCGTGTGTTCGCTGGACCACAGGTCCTTCGGAACCGTTTCGAACTTCCACTTCGTCGCGCCGGTTTGGGCGTCGAGCGCCCACAGGATCCCTTGGCCGTTGCCCGCGTAGAAGGTCTTGGTGTTACCGGGCACCGTCGAGACGTAGACCACGCCGTCGTGGTAGCCGGGGGCCATGTCGATGCCCTCGCTGGCGTTGCGGATCAGCGTCTTGCTCCAGAGCTGTTCGCCGCTCGCCGCCCGCAACGCGAAGGCCGCGGACGCGGTGGCGCCGTAGACGATCCCGTTGACCACCGTCACGCCGTTGGGCCCCTCGTCAGGCGAGTTGTACTTCTTCGTCCACAGAAGCTTGCCGGTGGAAAGGTCGATGGCGTAGACGTTGGAGCCCAGATCCTGGGTGTAGAGGACGCCGTTGGACACGACGGGTGTCGTCGCGTAGGCGCCGAACGTGCCGCTCGCCTGGATCGGCACCGTCCAAGCGACACCGAGCGTCGAGACGTTCCCTGCGTTGATCGGGCCGCCGACGGCTCGCGTGTTCTGCGCGTCGGCTCCGGGCATTTCCCAGCTCGTCGGCAGTGTCGCCGTGCTTGTCGTGGTGCTGCTGCTGCTGCTGCTGCTGCCGCCGCCCCCGCACGCTGCGACGATCAGGCTGAGCGCTGCGAGCAGGCCGACCACCGTGACCCGCCAAACATTGGCGCGCTTCATCTCTTGCCTCCAAATCGAGTCTGAACAAGTCCGTTAGGCGTTATTCGATCGACACACCCTCGCGCGTGCACGGCTGCAACTCCATACCACTGCGCCCGAGGCAGCAGTACGCGCTACCCGAGTTGGGGGTCGGGCCAGCCCTACCTTTCAACCCAGAGCGGGCGCCTCGACGGTCGAGCCAAAAAATGCCCCTCGCGACGAGGAGGAGAAGTCCGGCCGGGGGGTCGGACGAGTCCTGCTTTCGGGCGCGAGCAGGCACCTTGCCGACGCTTCGATGACACGAGCAGCCGCGAAATGTGCCGGGACTTTCGGACACGCTCGGGACCCGCTTACTATTCGTAAGTAGGCCCCAGTCGCGATACCCACACGTGTGGTGGGCTCTGTGAAGGCGACGACCGGAATCGAACCGGTGTAGACGGCTTTGCAGGCCGCTGCGTAGCCACTCCGCCACGTCGCCTTGAAACCGCCCCAAGGGTATCGGTCTCGAACGGGGCAGCCCGCGAAGCAACGGCCGCCGAGCGGACCCGCGATCTCGTCAAGCTTCAGCTCTCCGGCGCCGAAGAGAACCTGGATGAGCGGCGCGCCAACGGTAGGGATCGTTCACTTCCCCTCGAGCGGGCACATTCGCCCGATCCAGCCGCTCGTCGCCGCTCTGGAGAGCGAGGGGCTGCGCGTCGTGCAGTGGGTGCCGGCAGACTGGCAGGACGCCGGCGAGCTCGCGGGCGCCGAGCTCCGGTCGTTCCCCGACCTGAGCGGCCTGCGCTGGCCCCACAAGCCCTCGCCCCTTCGCATCCTGGCGTTCCTGGCCGACACGGCCGAGCGGCTGGCGCCTTGGATGACCAAGGAGCTCGCGGACGCCGGCGTGGATGCCGTCGTGCGCGATTCTTTCGCCGGGTACGGGCACTACGCGGCGCGCGCGAACGGCCTGAATCAGTTCGTGATCCCGGCGGCGATGGCCTTCCACCGCGGGATCTGGCCGCGGGCGCACGGTCTCTCGGCACGCGGTCTCCGCGGCGATATCGGGGACGCCCTGGCGCTGCGTGCCAGCTCGCGCCGCCTGCGGCGGCGCTACGGCGAGCCGCTCGGCGATCCGCTGCGGGTCTTCTGCGGACGCTTTGGGTCGCCGACGTTCGTGATGACCGTGCCGTCGCTGCAGACGGAACCCGAGCGCCTGCACGGGGAGGAGATCCACTATGTCGGCGCGCTGCGCGCGCTCGGGCCGGACGGGGCGAGCGAGGAGCCGGCGCTTGCCGGGCTCGCGGAGGGGGAGCAGGTCGTCTACGTGTCGTGGGGCACCGTCTTCGAGCAGAAACCCGAGGCCTTCCTCGCGGCGGCGCGGGCACTCGCGGCGCCGGGGCGCCGCGTGATCCTCTCGATCGGCCGGGTCGACGCGGCGCTGCTCGGGGCGCTGCCGGAGGGTGTCATCGCGCAGTCCCACGTCGACCAGATCGCGGTGCTGCGGCGCGCCGACCTGTTCGTGACCCACGGCGGCTTCAACAGCATGCAGGAGGGGCTCGCCGCGGGGGTGCCGCTGCTGCTGTTCCCGCAGATGTTCGAGCAGGCTGTGAACGCGGACCAGGTCGCCGCACTGGGGGCGGGCGTGCGACTGCGCTCGTTCTCCGAGCGGGCGCTCGCCGGCGCGGCTCGCTCGATGCTCGCCGATCCGTCCTACCGGTTGGAGGCGGAGCGGCTCGCCCTGGAACTGAAGGCCGGCAACCGCGGCGACGCGGCGGTCCAGCTCGTCGCCAGGGCCGCACGGCAGAAGGCCGGCGCGGACCGCCAAGCGGTCTGACGACCGGCGGTTCTGGAGCGCCGGCGACGTCCGCCGGTGTCGCCGCGATTGACACCGCCGGGGTGCGTGTATAAGTTCCACCGGACGGGGGCTGGCCTGGAGGGGCTGCGGCTGCTGTCGCGGAGCGGCCGCCCGAAGGTCGTTGCCGCTGTTCACGACCCTGGAGGGGGTCGACGCCCGGGTGGATGCCCGGTCGCAACGACAAGGAATGGAGTCAGATATGGATGCAAGGCCCCGGAGGGCAATCGGCGCTGCTGCAGCGCTGCTGGCCGTCTCGGCTTTCATGGCGATCGGTGCAGCAACGGCCGGCGCTGAAGTCGTCTACAACAACGTCCCAAGCCCGCTGCCCGGCAACTTCGCCTCGATCGGGTTGGCAGCGACGTCGTCGACCGAATTCGGCGGCGAGATCGAACTGGCGGGCACAGCCCGCTCTCAGCCGACGATCACTGTCGTCATGAGCAGTTGGGCCTGTCAGAGCGGCGGCTGGAACACCAGCAACTGCATGACGCCGAAGCCCAACAGGACGTTCAAGGTGCCCGTGACGATCCGCGTCTACAACGTCGGCGAACTCGAAGAAGGCCCGATCGCCGAAAGGACCAAGACGTTCAAGATGAAATACCGCCCCTCGGAAGACGCCGTGCACTGCACGCCGGGGCACTGGTACGACGCGACCACCGCGGAATGCTTCCACGGGCTCGCGTTCCCGATCGCGATCACGCTGACGAAACTCAAGAAAATGCCGAAGCGCTCGGTCATCACCGTCGCGTACCCGCACTCGAGCGGGCCGGCGGAGTCGCTGAACGTCTCGACCAGCGAACCGCCTGAAAACACGCTTTCGGTCGGTGCTCAGCCGGTCGAAGAATGGTTCGCTAACTCGACCTCGCCCGAAATGTACTGCCCGGGTGCCACAGACGTGGGCAAACTCGGGCCCGAGCAAGGCGTCGGGTGCCAGGAAAGCATCAACTACCAGCCGGTGTTCGCCGTCAGCGCCAACTAGCGCGCAAAGCGATTACCGCAGCGGCAAAGAAGGCCTCGTCCCGAGTTTCGGGGGCGGGGCCTTCCGCCGTTGTGCGCGCCTGCCGTCGGCGCCGACCGCAACCCGGCCGCGTATACGGTGTCTATAGCGGAGACGGAAGCCCGGCGAGCCTCGGCCCGGCGCCCCGAGCCGGGTACGTCCCGGCGCTGTCTCGACCCCCGACGAGCAACGGAGGAAGATGTCGATGCACCGAAAGGTCCGCCTTGTGCTGCTCGGAGCGGCGCTCCTCGTGCTGCTGGCAGCGCCCACGGCCGGTGCCTCGCATGGCCAGAGCACCTTCTTCGAGTCGCCGGGCCTGCTGCTGACGAACGCCACCCGTCCGGCCGCGCTCGTCAAGCTCGAACGGCTCGGGGTCACGGCGCTCCGGGTCGAGCTGAGCTGGCACACCGTCGCACCGCGAGCGAACAGCGTCCACCGCCCGTCCTTCGATCAGACGAACCCGGCCTCGTACAACTGGTCGCACTTCGACCCGCTGATCGAAGCGGCGCACAGCCGCGGATGGCAGGTGCTGCTGACCATCACCGGCCCGGTCCCTCGGTGGGCACAGGCGAACCCGCACAACGGTTCGCTGGTCTACCAGCCGAACGCCGCGCAGTTCAAGAGCTTCGTCACCGCGGTTGGACGCCACTACGGGGGCGAGGTGCAGCTGTTCTCGATCTGGAACGAGCCGAACCACCACGAATTCCTCGAACCACAGTTCAACCGCAACGGCAGCCCCGCCTCGCCGCGCATCTACCGGGCGCTCTACCAGGCCGGGTACGGGGGGCTGAAGGCCTCGGGCATCGCAAACCCGAAGGTGCTGATCGGCGAAACCGCGCCGGAAGGGGAATCCCGCCCTCGGACCCCCGTCCGCTCGCGCCTGAACATGGCGCCGCTCACGTTCCTGCGCAGCATGCTGTGTCTGAACTCGGCCTACCGGCGCGCGGGCTCCTGCGGCGAGCTGCCGGCGGCGGGCTGGGGCATGCACCCGTACCGCAGCGGCGCGAGCCCCTACCTCGTTCCGAGCAACCAAGAAGACGTCACGATCGGCTCGCTCTCGCGGCTGACCAGGGCGCTGGACGCGGCGGCGCGCGCACATATGCTGCCCGGGGGCCTGCCCGTCTACATCACCGAGTACGGCGTCATGAGCAAGCCCAACCCCTACCAGGGTGTGCCCGTCGCGCAGCAGGCCGAGTACGACGCGATCGCCGAGCGGATCGCCTACTCGAATCCACGGGTCGCGTCGTTCTCGCAGTACCTGCTCAAAGACGATCCGCTCCGGCATCACAACGTCGGCTTCCAGACCGGCCTCGAGTACGTCAATGGGCGACCGAAGCCGCTGCTCGCCGGGTTCCCCGTGCCGCTGACGGTCAGCCGGCAGGGCTCCTCCTACCGACTCTGGGGCCTGATCCGGCCCGCCGGCGAAGCGACCACCGCGAGCGTCGAAGTGCGCCATCGCGGGTCCTCCCGGTTCGTGCCGCTCGCGACGGTGCATACGGACGCGCTCGGCTACTGGACGCTGAGCTCGACCGTCGCGGGCGCGGCGTGGCGAGTGCGCTGGACGAGCCCGAGCGGCGCGCGCTACACAGGGCCCCCGATCCGGGCCTATTGAGCCAAACCCGCTGATACCCTTGGCTCCTTCCCAGGGCGATTAGCTCAGCTGGGAGAGCGCCGCCTCGACAAGGCGGAGGTCACTGGTTCGAGCCCAGTATCGCCCATAAAGGCAGAAGCCCCGCTAATGCGAGCTTTTTTGTTGCGTAGATCAGCCGATCTGGAACGTCCCGGCGGCTGTTGGGTCACTTTTGGGACACTCTTGTTTGGGCTCCGGTCTAGCCTTGAGCCGCTTTTTTCTGCCGCTCGCGCCATGCCTTCACGTCCGGCGCGCTGGGCGTTGTGTAGCCGGGCGCGCGTAGCTCGGTAGCATTCGTGACGTTGCTCGGCGATGCGACCGGGATCGGCGGCGGCGAGCCGAAGTCGAAGACCGGCGTTCCTTCGTCTATCTCGATCCGCCATTCGGTGATCGAGTCCTCCACCGCCTGCCGGAAGTCGCGAGCGACCCGCTCCGCGGGAACCTCCATCGCGAAGTGTGCGACGGCAGAGGCGAGCGAATGCGCTTCGTCTTGAGGCTGCCAACCGGCGGGGTCGGCAGGCCCGAGCGTTAGGTGCGCGATGTCCTTGCCGACTTTCGCTCGGACCGGCTCAAGGTGCGGAGGTTGCTCATACGGATTCCACTGCCCCGGCTCGAACCAATCGACCGCGATCAGATCGGTAGTCCGTGGAGTGGGCTTCTCGTCACGGGTCCGCCAAATGAAGTCGATGAGCGCGCGAGCGTTGATCGCGAACGCTTCCAAGGCCGCCGCGTCAAGGGGCTCGACCATGCGGACCCTGCCCGCCCTGCGCAGTCGGCCAAGGTGGAGTGAGAGCGAGAGCAGTTGACGCAGCCGCCAGAAGACGTGAAGGCTGGCCTCTCTCAGCTCATCGTCAGAGCGGAACGCCGACACGCTCCGAGTCTATGTCGGCGCTCCGACGGGAGGCCTAGCTGGGTTTCCAGAGAAGGTGTCTCGCGCACCATCGCCACGTCGCGTGCGCGGCCGCCTCAGCGTCCTCCGGGTTTTCCTTCGCGACAAGGCGCATGTGATCGCGCAGCTTCGCCGTCATCCCTAGGTAGATGATCGATGCTGCCAACGCCAGCGCCACGATCACGGACGCGACCGAGAGCCCGTGCGAGCGGATCAGGAGGATGGCGGAGCCTCCGGCAACGAGAGCAGCGCCCGCCGTCTCCGCGCCCGAGGACAGCCGGTCTGAGGGTTGGGGCTGCGTCCCGCCCCATGTGAGCCCGGCGAGCCCCGTGCCGGACGCGAGAACATCGGCAAGCAAGAGCAGCGCGCCCACTCCTATGAGCAGCGCGCCGAAGCTACTCCACGTGGCTCCGAGCATCGCCGCAAGCTACAGCGTCCGGAGGCGGCCGCCTTCACCCGAACATACGTACGTGTTTCGCCCGGAGTCGCCAGTAGGATGTGCAGGGAGTCTGTAAGCGATTGCCGGTAGGAGGCGGCACACGGTCTAAGTCCTGTAATTCGAGGCAGAGAAGGAGGCTGCCGTGGCAACTAAACGCCATACGGAGTAAGCCATGCCGACCATCTCGACCCTTGGTTGGGTCGTGGTGGTTTTGGGATCGATGATCGCGACTCTCGGTTTCGTCGCGGTGCTGGCCTACCTGGCGCGACGCTTTAGCCAGAGTCTGCGGATCGATCTAGATGCACGGCTTTTCCGTCTCACTGTCGCTGTCAACAACGACCAAGGCAGGAGCGAGGCTCGCCTACCAGCACCCGGCGAACTCCCGAGCTCCACTCCCGCTAGTGAAAAAACAAGCTAGTCCGAGTTAGAAAGCCTTGTGAAAGGGACGTCCCGTGGAAAGGGCGTCCCTTCGCTTTTTGATGGCCTACTCGATCACAGTTGCGTCGTCGCTTGGAGCGACAGAGCCGTCGCGCTGCTCGATACGTTGGCGCTTCGACTCGTCCAACGTGCCGTAGATCGCGTCGAGTTCCTTGGGCTGAGTGATCCGCTGCTCAACGATGTAGTTCAAGAGGCCGAACATCGCGCCCGCCGTATCGCGGTTGTCCTCATCGTTGATTTGCCCCGGATGAACGGCGTCGTTGCCGGTGATCCGAAGGCTGTCGAACGCCTGTTGAACTCGGACTGGCAGTCCGTCTCGGACAAGCGCGGCGATGGCGTCATCCATCTTCTTTCCGCCTTGGCCGAGGTCAACTAGTAGGTGCTCGGCGGCCACGCGCAGAAGTGCGGTTGCGCCGCGCGGAGAACGCTCAAGAATGCCGCGTGCCTCCTCATAGAGGGCCCGTGCGTCCTCCGGCATGTCGGTATGCGGCAGCGGAGCTAGCGGAGACGAAACAGGCCAGAGAAGAGTTGCTTGGAAGACCGTTTCCGCGTCGCTCTTCAGCCAATAGGTGTGCTTATGGCAGTTGGAGCAAGTGCTCCGATAAACGTCGGTCGGCATCCCATGAATCGTGGTCGCTGAGACTTCTACTTGGAGGCGTTTCCAGCGTTGGGTGGTGTAGACTTGGCAGAACGGGCAATGAAACGCGTCGCGTTCAACCAGCGCTGCGACGTACTCAGTTGCGCCGATGGTCGGAAGAGCAGGCATGACTGAGCGAGTTTAGCCCTCCGTACCACTACGGATTTTCGATCCGTACTGTGGGCCCGCCACCACGGACACGGCAAAGCGCAAACTGCAAGGTCGATTCTCCCCAGAAGCCCTGGCGCAGCTCGCGGGCGAGCTGCTCAGGTTCCCTAAGGTTGCGGTCAGCCTTCGACCAACGGCACGACCGTTTCGCCCCCGTTGGGAGCGGCTTCGTCAAGGCGCGCACGGAGCGTTGCGAGTCCGGTGCCAATCTCAACGGCGGCTGACGAGAAGACGACCTCGGTTTTGAGGCTCGCCCGTTTCCCTCGGTTTCCGCCCAATTTTCCTCGACAAGGCGGAGGTCACTGCTTCGAGCCCAGTATCACCCATCACACAGACCGGCTACGGCGACACTTTCGTCGTCTAGGCCGCATGTCCGTACCGTCGAGCGTGGACATTCGTAGACCCCGGCGTGTCAAATCACGGCGTCGTCTGAAGAGTCCCCTGTCGCGGCCCTAAGGCGCCGCGAGGTCCTGGACGAACTGAGAACCCGGAGCGCCGATCCCGGTCATCGAGTCGTATCCCGGGCCGTCTTTTAGCGCGACCTTCTGCTCTACGCAGGCTCCCGGTTCGGGGCAGTAGGCCTCCTTGCCTTCGTAGTTGACCGTGCCCGTTGCCTTGAAGGTGCCCGCTTCGGTGTTCGCTCCGTTGACGTACTGGACGAGCGAGAACGCCTGCTTGCTCGGCGGCGGCGCGACGTCGTAGAAGGCGCTCGAGGCCTTCGGCGAGGCGTCGAGGCGATAGAGGAGCGGGTTGACGAAGCCGAGGGCGCCGCCGGCTGCCTGGTCGGCGACCGCGAGCTCTCCCGCAAGCAGCGGTGAGGAGAGGCTCGTCCCGCCGATCGGAACTTCTTCGTAGTAGTCGCCATCGGGCCAGGCGAGGGTCTCGCCGAGGTCGAGGCCCATCCACGGGTCCGCGTCCATCGAGATGTCAGGCACGACTCTGTTGGCCTCGTGCGTGACGGCCTTGTCGCGGTTCGCGAGCGCCTTGGGGACGACGCCTTCCTGGTAGTAGGGCTCGGGGTACTGGAAGGTGGTTGCGCCACCCCCGCCGGCCCAGTACTGACCCGGAGCGCGCGGCACCCACTTGCCGAACCGGGCTTCTTCGCAGTTCAGCGGCTGTTCGAGCAGCAGCGTGCGCTCGACCAGTTCTTCGTTCACCTCGACCGTATGCGTGCACAGCACGCTGAACGAGCTCGACCAGCCGTACTCGGCTGAGCGCGTTCCCCCTTTGGAGATCTCCAGACTCGTGCCACCTACGCCCGTGGCGTACGGGCTGGTGGCCGGAAAACCGACCGCGTCGAAGCCGAGCAGGTTGAATTCATCGCCCTGGTCGCCTGCCGAGAACTGCACGCCCACACCGGTCCCGGCTGCCATCAGCAGCACGTTGTTGAAGGCTTCTTCGCTGGAGCTGGGCGTAGTGTCGTCTTCGCCCAATTCCCCCCACGAGTTCGTGATGATGCTCGCGGAATGTTCGTCGACGAGTTGCTCGTCGACGTCGTAGAGAGCGTTTTCGCAGTTCTTCGCGCCCGCGTAGAGGATCGTCGCGCCTGGCGCCGTCGAGTGCACGGACTCCACGTCCAGCGTCTGCTCGACCGACCAGCCGTTCGCTTCGCAGGTGCTCTCTTTGTTGAAAGTCGGGCTGACGTCTTCCTTGAAGAGGCGTCTGGTCAACACGGCGGAGGGCTCGTTGCGCACGCTGTATTCGTGGGCGTCGGCGAACAGCGTCGGCGACTCGTACGCATCCACGACCGCGACGGTCACGCCGCTGCCGTCGTCGCCTGCGGCGATCGGGCCCGACAGGTCATAAGCCGACTGCAGCTGCGTCGGCTTGTACCCGCACGCGGCATAGGGCAACGCGGCGGGGTAACCGCCGCCGAACGGCGGCCTTTCGCTGTTCTGCTTTTCGCCCCAGTAGGAGGAGCAGGGAGGCGCGATACGGGGCCATTCGCCCGGCGGGATCGGCTTGCTCGCAGGGCTCGTGAGCGCGTCTGCTTCGCTCGTGGCGCCGCCTCCTCCGGCTGCACTCCCTTCGCCCGGCGCGCGGCCGCGCTGGTGCGGCAGCTCAGGGTGAGCCAGCCGCTGGTCGACGCCGGAGACCGCACCGATGATCGCGGCGAGAGATGCAGGGACCGACAGCGGTCCGGCGGCGAGCCGCACGCGCTGCCCGTCGACGTCGTATTCGGAAAGCGTCGTGGCGAACGCGCGCTCGACGATCGACGCGGGCGCCCGCGCGTGCACCGTCATCCGGTCCGCGCTCGCACCTTCGACGTCGATGCCCTGGGAGGCGAGCCAGGCCTTGACCGCGAGAACCGAGGCCGGCGCCGGCGAGAAACGCTGCTCCCATTCCGCGGGCGTGAGGAAGTGGCGGTAGCTCGGGCTCGAGGGATCGGACACCGCGCGCTCGAGCGTGGCGGCAGCCGCCGGCTCGGGGAGGCGGAGGCTGACATCGAATTCGATCGGCGCTGCGGAGGGAGTCATCGCGAGCGGTGCCGCGCCGGGGCGCTCCGGCGGCGCGCTGCCCGCCAACTGCACGGGCGCGGATACGCTCGCGGCGACGGCCGTCACGGCGACTCCGCCGAGGAGCGCTCCCATCCCTAGGAGTGCCGTTCCGAACCGCGCGAGAAGCTTTGTGACCGACATCTCAGGACCTCCGGCAGACGCCCGTTCCCTGGGCCGGATGAGAACCATAACCGACGTCGATGGGCCGCCGGCGTTCGGGCGGCTTCGCAGCGGGCGCATGCCCGCCGGCAGGTCGACCCGGTATTCTTATCCCGGTCCGGCGGGAGCGACGAGGGGGGGCACGGATGGCCGATCGGGTTGGAACGCCGGGTTCTCGAGCTGTGCGGCGCGCCGTGGTCCTGTTCGGCGCCTGGCTGACGCTTGCGGTGCTCGTCGTCGCGCCCCAAGCCGGGGCGGCAACGACGAAGATCACCTACAAGGGCCAGATGGTCTCGTTCCGGCCGACCGGGTCGGCGCAAGAACTGTTCGGCAACTACAACATCGAAGTGAACTGGACCGAGTCGGCTGAACTCGACCTGTCGGAGGCGGTCAGCGCGCTGTTGGGTCACCGCCAGGCGCCCCAGATCAACTGGAGGCTCGAATCGCTCACCGGCAAAGTGCACCACGACCAGGCCGGCGACCCCGTGCCACCGGACGCCGAAGAATGCACGGCCACGCTTTCGCCGCGACCCGGTTTCAGCCAGCCGGTCGCCTACCAGGTCGCCGAGAACGCGGGCTTCGTCACATTGACTCTGAAGACCGAAGCGCCGTTTCTCACGCCCTCGTTCATGTCGAGCACCGAAGCCCCTGAAACGAGCTTCTGCACTGCCAACGCCATCCATGTCGACGGCAAGCAGGCCTACCCGCCTCCGGAAGGCAGCCCCCAGTTCGCCGAATACCTCGCCGCTTACCGCCCGTCGCTGACCGAACGGGTTCAGGAACAGCCCGTCACGAAGCAGTTCCCCTACTCGTATACCTTCGAAAACCCCCCGCTCGTCCACGGCAGGAAGTCGACGGTCAGCGTCAACTCGGACATCACGATCGACACGAGCTCGCCCTCAGGGCTCAGCATCGAATTTCCCGACGGCAAGCCGGTCGTACTTGGCTCGCCGATCGAATTGCTCGCACCGCCCTACTCCGGGCGCCACCACGAGCCGCTCAGCCCGCCCTCCAAACCCAAACCCACTGCTGCGGAAGAAGAAGCCATGCCCCGCGAACTGGAACCGGCGCTGGGAGCAATCGGCGGGTGGAAGATGAGGTGCTCGAAGGCACTCCCTCACTGCAAAGCCGGAGCGGTCGTGACGGCGCTGCTGAAGAGAAGCGGCCGCAAGAAGACGGTCGCAGAGGTGATCGGCGGCGGATCGCTGATCGTCGCCGGCGGTCACACCGACGGATTCAAGATACGGCTCTCCCGCGCCGGGCTGGCCCTGCTGCGTTCGCACCGGCGCCTGGTCTGCACGCTGAAGATAACCGCGACGGCACCCTCGCTGAAGGCGCCCGTGCGGCGGCAGTGGCCGCTGATCCTGAACGACCCCCGCGGCTAGACGATCGTCCCCGACAGGGTGGCTACGAGGCGTTCTCGCGTTCGGCGACGAGCGCCCGCAGCTGGTCGCCGACCTCGCTGGAGATGCGCTTGAGATCCCATTTGCTGAGGGTGATGAGGTGCATCGGGGAGGTTGCAACGACGTCCGCGGTGCGCTTGCCGCCCGAAAGCATCCCGATCTCCCCGAAGACGTCGCCCGGGCCGAGCGTGCCGATGACCTCGCCTCCCTTGATCACGTCGGCCGTGCCGCTCTCGATCACGATCAGGTCGTAGGAGTAGTCGCCTTCGTGGACGAGCCGCTTGCCGGTGGAGACCGACGTCTCACTCGAGAACACGCTGACCGTGTCGAGTGCCTTCTCGGACAACGACGAGAACAGCGGGATGGTCTTCAGTCGATCGCGATCCATGATCTCCCCTTCGCGGTGGCATACGGACGGACCGGCGGCGCCTCGAAAGGCGGAGCGCCGATCTGGTGCACCCTACAGCCCGAGGACCGACGCACGGCGGCTTTGTGACCAGTCCCAAAGGCGACGGTGTCCTCCCCGCGATCCAGACCAGCATGAGCAACGGCAAGGGTGAAGCGTTCGGGATCGCCGAAGGTCCGTTCGCGCCGTAGGGGCCTTCCGCCGACGCCAGGGGCACGGCCCGTGGGTGCTTTTTGTGTGTCGCGGCGATCAGGGTCCTCAGGAACTCAGCTTCGAGATCTCCCGCAGAGCGCTCGCGACGTCTCGAAAGCCCGCGATCTGGCGGATGATCCTGCCGTCGTGGACCTCGAACGCGTCCGTGAGCCGCCAGTCGGTCGACGCCGTGCTTTCTCTGCCGGTGGCGCGCCAGCGCATGTCGCACACGACCCACGGATCGGCGTCGACGATCTCCACGACGTCCACCTGCCAGTTCTCGAGCGCGTCCAGCCATCGCGCCCACGCGGCGAGGAGCTCGGTCCGCCCGTGCACCAGTTCGGGGACGTCGGGCGGGTTCGCGAGGTCGCGCAGCTCGACCTCCGCGTCATACAGCTCGGCGAGCGCGTCGAGCTCGCCCGCGTTCCCGAGCTCGACAGCTCTACGGAGACAGTCGACGTTCTGTTGGGACATCCGGATACCGCCCGTGGCCCCGCCCCTGCGCGCGCCGTTCTCCACGCACGGGTAGCCAGTTCCATTATTTCGCATTTGCGCCGCCCGCCGAATGGCGATGGGAGGCCCGGCCGGCGCCAGTCTTGCTCGCCTCAGGCCACGAACGCCCAAGTGGAGAACGCCGCGGTGAACCCCATCATCGCGAGCGCGAACAGCACGAGCACGGGATAGATCAGCCGGGGCCGTTCCAGCAGCCAGGCGGCGAGCCAGATCCAGATCGGAAACACGACGAGCATGAACCGGGGCACCGAAAGGAGCGGTTCGCCGGGCACCGCTTGCGTGAAGGGCAACAGGAACCCGATCGTGGCGTACAGGCCATATGCGAGAGGCAGCCGGCGGAACACGCCGACCGTCGCGGCGAGCGTCAGCAGCACCGACAGTCCGATCCAGGCATGCCCGTCGTGGTGCGCGATCTGTGTGGCGGTGAGTTTCGCTCCGTGCCAGAGCGTCACCAGGGGATCGGTCAGATGCCGGTTCCAGAAGTGGCCCTCGACGGTGAGCGGCGCGTTCCAGTGCCCGCCTTCGAGCGCGACCCATGCGCAGAACGCCACCAGCGCGAGCGGGATCAGCCCGAACCAGGCGAGGTCCCAGCGCAGCGGATACCGAGGCCGCAGGGCGGCCAGCACGCGGCCCGAGAGCCGAGCCGGCGCGGCAGCCGCCTCGCGCAGCCGCGGAGCTGCGTCCGTGCGCGGCCCGTACAGGTACAGGAACAGAGCGGGCACGGCGAGGAGCAGCCCCGGGGCCCTCGTGAGCGTTGCCAGCGCGCCCAGAACACCCACCAGCGCCCAGCGGCCCTGCCGCGCGCACCAGAACAGCCAGATCGAGAGGGCCAGGAACAGCGACTCGCTGTAGATCGCCGAGAGGAAGAACGCCATCGGCGAGAACGCGAGCAGCAGGATCGTAAGCCGCGCCACGCGGTCGGGCGTGGCCGCGGTCTTCAGCGTCCCGGTCGACACCTCGAGAGCGGTCAGCCTGTAGAGGCCGTAGAGGCCGGCGGCGAGCGCGAGGATCGACACGAGGATGCCGGCGACGACCAGCGGCAGAAGGACGCCGCCGATCCGGATCAGCAGGGGATAGAGCGGGAAGAAGGCGACGCGGTCGCCGGTCGCCGCTCCGAGGTTGAACTGGTAGCCCTGCTTCGCCACCAGCAGGAAGAAGCCGGCGTCCCAGCGCGCCGCCGGCCCCGCGAGGACTTCGCCGACGCTTCCCAGCCCGCGGACGAGGCCGAGCGGCGCCGCCCTGACGCCGGGTGGGATCGTGAACGACGAGACGGCACCCGCGACGATGCCCGCCACCCAGACGAGCAGGCGGGAGCTCGAGACCGTCAACCATGTCGCGCGCCAGGCTCCGCCGGAGCCGGAGCCGCGCGCGAACGTCCGCAGCCCGCGGTCCGGCGCGACAGGCTGCGGCGGGGCGGCCGAGGTGCTCACCCCACACCCGTCGCAGACAGGCTCGGGGATGCGCCGGTCGCGGTCACGGGGCCATCCTCTCACGACATGCGCTGGTCCACATGCCTACACATCGGCACCCAACGGCGCCTTCTGGACCCCGCGAGCGGCATGGCGGCGCTCCGCCGCGCCGCGTGCTCGCGATCGAGCCGCGCTCTCCTCAGCGCGGTGAGCTCACGCGGCGGGAACGTCGGTCAGATCGCGCTCCTCGCCGAGCACCTCGGTGACACGCACGCCGAGCGCGCGGACCTTCCGCGGCAGGTCGAGATGCAGCCAGCGGGACAGCCGCGAGGGCAGCATCGAGATCATCACCTCCTCGAAGCCGAGCAGGTTGAGCGCGTCCTGGATCGCGGCGAGCGGCTCGTGCGAGCCGACGATGCCGATGATCTCCCCCTCGGCGGCGCGGGAGAGGACCGGCACCGCCGTCGCCACCCGCGCATTGGCCTCGGCGGCGCCATAGTCCTCGGGATCGACGACCCGGTGAAGACCGCGAGGACGGGTCGGCACCAGCAGGGTGAATGTGCAGGAACCCGCGGTCGCGCGTCGCGCCACGGCGTCGATCAGCTGCGGGCTGTCGGCCGTCTGATGGGCGACTATCAGGACGCGGACTGGGGGGTTGGCACGCATCGCGGCCGTCCTTTCGGGTCGTCTTGCTCCGTCCTCCACAAGGACGCCGCGCCGTGCCCGTTGCTTCCCGCCGAACGGGCGTCGTCCCCGCCGCTACCGCGCTGACCACGGACTGTCCACGCGGCCAGGAAACATCCGCAAATTGCGAGCTTTGCCGCCTCGGCCGGGGCGCACCCCCGCACTCGCGGCGCGCCCTCCGGGCTTAGAATTGGTCCGTATCCGGACAAGGGGCGTGCGCAGCACCGGGCAGCGCCGAGCGGAACGTCGCGTAGGCGCGGCGGCCGTTCGGACCGGCGGATGGGCGGGCTCGAGGTCTGAACCCCGAATGGAGGGAGGGGCATGATGTCGATCGGTCCGAACCGGTCCCCGCGCGGGTGGTCGAAGGCCCTGCGCCAGGTTGCAGTGCTCGCGCTCGCGCTGAGCGCCTGTGGCGTGTTCGCAACCACTGCCGAGGCCAAAGGCGGCGGCGGGGCCCAGGTGAACATCGTGCGGCAAGGCACGCCGCCGTCGAAGGTCCCAGCCAACACTCACTACTTCAAAACGATTCAGGCCGCCGTCAACGCATCTTCGGCGGGCGACTACGTGCTGATCGAACCGGGCGTCTACTACGAAGCGGTCACCGTGACCTCGGCCCAGTCCGGCATCTGGATCCGAGGGATGAACCGCAACAAGGTGATCATCGACGGCCAGAACAAAGTCGCGAACGGCATCGAAATCGACAGGGCCAACAACGTGTGGGTCGAAAACCTGACGGTGCGCAACTTCGACTTCGGGCCCGAATGCCCCGTCGAAGAGTGCGGCAACGAGATCTGGTGGAACGGGCGGGGCGGCTCCGGGCCGATCGGGGCCTCCGGCTGGTACGGGAGCTACCTCACCGCGTATGACACCGGCCTCAATGGCGGCTACGGGATCTTCACCGGGAGCGAGACGCACGGCTCGTGGGACCACATCTACGCGTCCGGGTTCGCGGACTCCGGCATCTACATCGGCGCGTGCCAGGAATGCGACGCCCAGGTCAGCGACGCGATCATGGAAAACAACGCGCTCGGCTACTCGGGCTCGAACGCCGGCGGGAAGCTCGTGCTCGAGAACTCGGTCTACCGCCGCAACCTCGTCGGGATCGCGCCCAACTCCGAAAACCCCGGCGACCCGCCGCCGCCGCAGGACGGCGAATGCGGTAGGCCGAACATCGAACACCCTGACCCGACGCCGATCATCACCACGACGAAGATCCCGCGGTGCACGGTGATACGCAACGACCTGATCACCGAAAACAACAACCTGACGGTGCCAGTCAACGAGTCCACGGGCGTCGCGCCGTGGGGGGCGGGCGTGGAGCTTCCGGGCGACTACGCAGACCTCATCGAAAGCAACCTGATCCTCAAGAACCCGACGGACGGGGTGATGGCCTTCGAGTACCCGAACCCGTTCACGCCGGAAAACGGATTCGAAGGCACGATCTTCTTCCAGCTCGCCGGGAACAGGGTCAGCAACAACGTGTTCGCGGCGAACGGCTCGCGTGGCGGCCCGTTCACGGGCGACATCATGATGGCCGGCGGATTCAGCGAAGTCTTCGGCTATCCCGAATCGCATTCCGAAAACAACTGCGTGAGCTCGAACGTGCTGACCGGCGCGACGTTCCCGGCGAACATCCAGGGGACGTGGGGATGCCAGCACGCGACGACCCCAAGTCCGGGCGGCGGACTGCCCGCTGTCGAATACCTCGTCGGCCTGCAGCTCGAAGCCGACGCGATCAGGGAAGCGAGCCCGCCCGTCGGCCAGCCGGCGCCGCCGCCGCAGCCCCCGATGCCCAACCCGTGCAAGGGGGTCCCGAAGAACCCGCTCTGCTCCTAGTCCCCGACCCCTCGGGTCGCGGTGCCGCTGCCCAGGGACGGGCAGCGGCACCGCATCGCCCGCGGATCGGCGTGACGAGCGTCAGAACCCTGTCAATCGAGCCGGTCGTAGCCCCACAGGGCGACGAGATCCCGGCCGAGGTAATCCGCGGCAGCCTCGACCTCCGGCTTGAAGCGACGCCGCAGCTCGAGCATCAGCGCGTCGTCCGCGGGCGCCGGCGCGCCGAAGACGAGGTGCTCTCGCACGCCGGCGAGCGCGCGGCGTCGCAGCCCCTTCGGCAGGGCTCGCATCGCGCTACGGGCCGCCCGTGAGCCGGCCCCGCTCCCGTCGGTCAGCGAGCGCACGACGTCGTCGGCCTGCTGAGAGCGCATCGTCTTGGAGGTCTTGTTCACCTCGAGCTCCTCGAAGGCGAACTGCTCGTCGATCCCGAGGAAGCGCGTGACCTGGCGCAGCGTCCCGGGGTTGTCGGCGCGGAACTGCTCGTAGATCAGCACCAGCACCTGCTCGCGGGGGAAGCGCGCGTGGTAGCGGCGCAGCTGCTCGGCGTAGCGCACGTGATCGGAGTAGATCAGCATCTGGGGGTACGGGCAGCGGGCGGGGATCTTGCGCCCCTCGCGGCGATCGTCGTCGAGCGCGATCGCCTCCCGCATGCTCCGCCGGTCCTCGAAATGGATGCGGCGGAACTGCAGGTACTGAGAGCGCAGGAAGCTCGCCGGCTCGCGCAGGATCGCGATGATGCGAGCCTCCGGGGCGAGGCTCGCGATCCGCTCCGCGGCCGTCTGCGACCACAGGTAGGACGCGGACGCCTCGCCGGCGAGCTGGTCGACGGCGGCTGGATCGAAGAGGCGCAGGTACTCCTCGAGCGTCTCGGGCAGCCGCCCTCCGCGGGGGTTGCTGAACCTCGCCTTGCGGTCGGAGGCGAGGAAGTGCGGCTCCTTCAACCGCGGCATGAAGACCTCCGGGTGCTGCGAGAGCATCGCGTGCAGCGCAGTGGTGCCGCTCTTTTTGTGCCCGACGATGAAGAAGTCGGGCACCCTCATGCCGCCGGGCACGCTCTCGCGGGAGAGGATCGGGGCAGGATCGCTCACCGGCGCGCCCCCCGGGAGCTCGAGCGCGCCGGAAGGAGGCGCGCAGCATCGCCGCGAGAAGGCACGGGCCTGCTCGGCGCTGCTCGGATCGCCAAGGCATCTGTCCCTGCGGTCGCCGTCATGCGCGCCGCAGCGCTCCCCATCCGCACTGCTATCGCCCTCGCTTCCTCTCGGGTGAGAGCGGCCGAGGATATCCCCAAGCCCTGTGCCGGTCCAGCAGCTGGCTCTGCTCCCGCAGGGGCGCAGGGGCGCCGGTGAACCTCACCGCCGCCCGGTGGCCCACGCCGGGGGCAGAGCGGCGAGCGCGCGCGCCCGGCCCGCGATTCCGTGCGACGGGGCGAGGGCGCGGCGCAGCTGCGAGCGTCCCGCTCGCGGGCCGCCCGGGCCCGGTCGCGGCCCGAAGCGACGCGTGCGGATCGCGCCGACGTAGGCCGCCGCCTGCGTATCGCCCTGGCGTGCGAGGCGGCGTTCGAGCTGCGCGAGCGTGAGCCCCGGCTCGCTTGATCCCAGCCGCACGAGCGCCTCCCGCAGCTCGGCGAGCGCGGGATCCCCCTCGCCGCGGCGCGCCCGGCGCGAGCGCCGCCGGCGGAACGCCCACGCCGAGGCGCCCAGCGCGAGCAGCCCGCCGAGCACGAGCACGAGCGCGGTCACGAGCCAACCCGACCCGCCCCCGCGCGAGCCGTGGCCGTGTCCGCCCGCACGGCTCGACGGAGCGTCGTGGCGGTGAGTCGCTGCGCCGATCCCGAACACGGTCGCGCGCGACACGGCGGTGTTTTCGGCCTGCGAGGCGGCCGCCGAAACCGGCGGCGTCGGGTCGAAGGAGACCCAGCCGATGCCGCTGAAGAAGACTTCCACCCAGGCGTGGGCGTCGGACGCACGGATCTGCCAGGTGCCGGCGCCCGGGCCGCGGGCAGAGGGCAGGAAGCCGACGCCGATGCGCGCGGGAACCCCGTCCATCCGCAGCATCAGCGCCATCGCGCCCGAGAACTCCTGGCAGTACCCACGGCGCTGGCTGAACAGGAAGGCCTCGAGCGGGTAGCGGGTCAGCGGCACGCTCAGGTCGTAGGCGTAGCTGCTCTGCAGGTAGCGCTCGATCCGCTCCGCGACGTCGTAGTCGGAGGAGGCGCCGGCGGCGAGGCTGCGCGCGAGCGCGAACATCGGCCCGTACGGCGACGCTTCGATCAGGGCCGCCGTCTTGGGGTCGGACGCCGGCGTTCGGCCGGGGGCGCTCGGTCCGACCAGCCGCTCTGCGGGCGGCGATTCGCTCGCCTCCGCTTCGAGGTCGGGGGGCACGAGCGCGCTCGCGCCGGCGGCCGGCAGCTCGAACTGCGCGTAGGGGAGGTAGGCGCGGGGAAACGTGCGCGGCGCCCGGCGCGCGGCGCTCGCCGAGGGGTGCGGATCGTAGGAGAGGACTTCGTAGCTGGCGCCGCTCTGTGTGACGCCCGGGGTCGCGGCCGTGCCGTCCGGCTCGCGGGTCGGGATCGGCTCGAGGTCGAGGAACGGGCGGATCAGGGTGGGCAGGCCGCCGCCGCTCGCGAGCAGCGACGAGCGCAGTCCCCTGACTTCGACGATCGCGCGGTCGGTCCAGCGGTGCAGGCCCGCGGTGGGTATGTCCAAGCGCGCGGAGCCCGGCGGTTCGTCCCCGCGCAGGAAGCGCAGCCCGTCGAAGCGGTCGAGCGACGTCAGCCGCAGGAGCTCGGGGTGCGACTCGGAGACGATCAGCATCGGCGCCTGTGAGCGGGGCACGTGGTTGGGCCCGTAGAGCTCCGCCCACTGGAAGCTCACGCCGGCTCTCGTGTTCGCCGTCGTGGCGGCAACGGCAGACGGTTCGCGGTAGTGGATCCAGGGGCCGGCCGGGCGCAGCGCGGCCTGTACGGCGACTGCGGCGGCCGCGCAGGCGGCGACCCAGCAGAGCGCACGCCCGGTCTCGGACGCCGCGGTGAGCGGCAGGAGCAGCGCCGCGGCGACGAGCCCCATGAGGACGATCCCGTCGAACGCGGGCACCGAGGCGGGCGCGTTCGCCGTACCCGTCACGAAGATCGCGAGCAGCGCCCCCAGGGCGAACGCGCGACGGCCCGCGATCATCGCCTGCGACGGCCAGAACCATGCGCAGCCCGCTGCAAGGAGAACGGCCGGGACCGGGAGCAGCACGGCCGTCTGGGCCCATCGGTCTTCGCCTCGGTAGGGCCACAGCCACCCGCTGATCTCACCGACGCCGCCGGAGAGCCTGTTCGCCAGGTGCCGCCATTCGTCCGGCGCGAGCAGGTGAGCCGGGACGTGCAGGGCGAGCAGGGACAACGCGAACGTCCCTGCCACGATCCCGGCGCGGAGCAGCGTCCCGGCCGGCCTTGCCCCGCCGATGCGCCCGCTCGCCGCGAGCAGGCCGCACCCCGCCGTCACGCACGCAGCGACGAGCACCGCACGCCCGGCGGGCGGCCTGGCAATCAGGGCGGAGTAGCGCACGGCGGCGAACGCCGCGAGGCCGAAGAAGGCGAGGAGCCGCAGCCCGAGCTTCTCGGCGCCGGCCGGCTCGCGCGCGGGCGCGGCGAGATCGGCCGCCACGCTGCTCACGCCGCGCGCTCCGTCCGCCCGTGCCGGGCGGCCTGGACGGTGCAGCCGGCGACGCGGAACAGCGCCCCGGCGCCGGCCGCGGCCAGCGGCGAGACGTAACAGCAGGCAGGGACGCCCGGCGGCGCCTGCGGTGGGCGCGCCTGGACCAGCACGAGCCGGCGCGCTTCACGGAGGAGCTCCCACCGCGGCGCCGTGTCCTGCTCAACCGTCGCGAGCAGCTCGTGGATCCAGGGCCAGGCCTCGCGGTCTGGAGCGAGGTCGTCGAGCCAAGGGCGGCCGGGCAGCAGAACCGAGCAGCCCCCGGCCGTCGCAAAGCCGTGGCACAGCGACGCCGCCGCCCTGACCGCCATGTCGAGCGCCTCGACGCTGGCCGCGGCGTGCGCGTCGAGCGCGACCGTAACGGGGCGGTGGCCGTCCTCGTCGCGGAAGCGCCGTTCCATCGCGACGCCCGTCCGGGCGACCGTCAGCCAGTGGATCCGCGACGCGGGCGCCCCTGCGACCAGCTCGCGCAGCCCGTCGAACTCGAGCCCGTCGTCGGGCACCGAACGCGGCGCGGGCAGCGACATGATCCGCTCGAGCTCGCGGGGCCCCACGTGCTGAAGGCGAGGAAGCACGAGCAGCTCGCGCGTCGCGCTCGCGCGCTCGCGCACGCAGAGCTGGAACGGGTCCGCCCAGCGCGCCGTGGCCGGGCCGACAGCGGCCCGCCCGCGTCGCGCGGCGCGCACCTGCCGCTCCGCGGAACGGTTGGTCCAGTCGATCGGGACCGGCTCTGCGCCGGGGACCACGCTCAGCGCGCCGCGGCAGAGAGAGGACAGGCCCCCGGCCACGCTCGCGCTCACCGACACGTACTCGCCCTCTTCGACGCGTTCGGCTCTCAGGTGCAACTCGACACGCGCGCGCCGGGTGGCGAGCCACACGAGCGTCGCGGCGGCCAGCGCGACGAGCAGGAGCGTCACCCCCGGGACGTACAGGGCCGAGACCGCGAACGCGCTCGCGAACAGGCACATGGCCGCGCCGAGCAGGGCGAGCTGAAGGGCGCGGCTCACAACGCCGGCACCGCCGCGATCGCGTCCTCGACGATCTGCAGCCGCGCGCCATCGGGGACCCCCGGGGCCAGCAGCAGGCGATGGCCGAGCACGACGTGCGCGAGCGCCTGCACGTCGTCCGGCAGCACGTGGTCGCGTCCCTCGAGCGCCGCCTGGACGGTTGCGGCCTGCAGCAGCATCAGGCCCGCGCGCGGGCTCGCGCCCAGGTACGTGCGTGGGTCGTGCCGCGTCGCGTCCGCGAGCGCCACGACGTAGCTGCGCAGCGCCTCGCTGGCGTGGATCTCGGCGAGCGCGTCCTGTGCGTCGACGACCTCGGCCACCGTGCTGACGGGCGAGAGCTCGAGCACGCGGTCACCCCCGGCGTGGTCGGCGAGCATCGCGGACTCCTGCGCGGCCGAGGGGTAGCCGAGCGACAGGCGGACCATGAAGCGGTCGAGCTGCGCCTGGGGAAGGGCGTACGTCCCGTCGAACTCGATCGGGTTCTGGGTCGCGACGACCAGGAACGGGCGGGCGAGCTCGTGGGTCGAGCCGTCGACCGTCACCCGCCGCTCCTGCATGCACTCGAGCAGTCCCGACTGGGTCTTCGGGGAGGCCCGGTTGATCTCGTCGACGAGCACGATGTTGGCGAACACCGGCCCCGGCCGGAACTCGAAGCGCGCGTCGCGCTGGCTGTAGATGTTGGCGCCGACGAGGTCGGCTGGAAGCATGTCGGCGGTGCACTGCACGCGCGCGCACTCGGCCTCGATCGACGCCGCCAGCGCCCGCGCCAGCGCGGTCTTGCCGACCCCCGGGAAGTCCTCGATCAGCACGTGCCCACCCGCAAGCAGGGCGATCAGCATGGCGCGCATCGCCGCGGGCGGGACGCGCACGGCGCTGCCCACGTTCGCCGCCACCCGCGTTCCCAGTGCGGCGAGGTCTGCAGGCCCGCGCTGGCCGACCACATCCATGCCGACTTTGATCGTAACTCCGCGGCGGCGGGGCCACGCCACCGGCGCGTCGTCGCCGGCGCGACGGAGCCGCTCGTCTCACGCACCGCCAAGGACCTCGTCGCCGCGTCCGGGGACATGTTCGCGAGCCGCGGCACCCGCAGGCTGCGCGGCATCCCCGAACGCTGGGAGCTGCTCAGCGTGCACTGAGCAGCGGCGCTGCCCCGCTCAGTCGACGTCGGCGCGCAACGTGCGAGCCGTCGGCGAGCGCGACACGGAGCGCTTGTCGGGGTTCGTCCCGAGCGCGCGGTCGCCGAGGTTCGAGCTGACTCCCATCCAGTAGCCCTCGTGCTTGAAGTGGTGGAGCCGGTGGTTGCGCCAGATCGTGCGGTACCAACGGCTTCGCGGCACGTAGGGCGTGTGGATCAGGAAATGCGACCACTCGTAGCGGAACAGCCCGAGGTAGGCGAACGCGGTGCCGGTGAGCGCGAGCGGGAGCGCCGGCGCGGCCGTCGCCAGCGCGACCGCAGCGCTCAGCACCGCGATCACGACCGCGATCTGGACGATGAAGGCCGCGACCTCGGCCGGCTTCAGCAGCACCCGGTCGAGGTCGGAGGGCGAGAGGTGGTGGTTGCGGTGCTGGACCGACCCGTACAGCTCGACACGGCGGCCGAAGACCACGACGGGGGGGAGGTGCAGCAGGTATTTGTGGATCACCCACTCGACGAACGGCTGCGCGGCGAGCAGAAGCAGCGGGAGCAGGAGATCGCGCCACGACCACTGTCCGACGTAGATCCGCGCGGCGAGCACGAGCGCGGTCGCGGCGAGCACGGCGCGGGGGGAGAAGTGGGAGAGGAACTCGCGCCAGCACGCCCCGAGTCGATCGAGCTCGGCCCGCTTGGAGGTGAGCGAGCGGTCGTAGTCGGTGGGGATGCGCTCAGCGCTCATGCCGGGCCGCCTTGCCCTTGGGCCGCAGCCGAGCCGGCGACGGCGCCGCCGCGGCCAGCGCCGCGCGGGCGGCGCGCTCTGCCGCCTGCGAGTCCCCCGCCGCGATCGCCTCGGCGATCGGCGCCCGGTGGCCGCTGTGCCGCAGCTCCTCTTCCAGCAGCGGCACGCTCAGCTCGCGCTGCGCGTGGACGGCCCGGATCAAGCTGTTGAAGGCGAGCTGGTACGCGAGGTTCCCGGCACCGTCGAGGGCTCGCTGCCAGAAGCGCTCGTCGAGCTCGAGCAGCTGCTCCGCGCTCGTCGCCTCGGCGAGCAGGGCGGCGATCTCGACCAGCTCGGCCCCGGCGGAGCGGGGACTCCGCTCCGCGCACAGCCGCGCGACGTCCGCCCCGATCCCGGCGCGCATCTCGAGCGCCGCCGCCAGCAGGGGCGCGAGCTCATCGGCCGGCTCGACGTGCTCCGCCACCAGGGCCAGCAGGTCGAGCCCGGCGGTGCGGCGGTAGTCGAGGACCGTCGTGCGCCCGCCCTGGGTGACCCTGACGAGGCCGATCTGCTCGAGGCGCTTGATCGCCTCGCGGACGACGTGACGGTTGACCTGCAGCGCCTCGCTCAGCTCGCGCTCGGAGGGGATCGCGCTTCCCGCGTCGTAGCGCCCGCCCACGATCTCCGCCGTCAGCTGCTCGAAGACCCGGTCGGGAAGGGAGCGTCTGTCGATCGCGCGCAAGCTCACGGGCTCGGCAGCTTAGCAGATGGTCCAACCAGTCGCAATCCCGTGGGATGGCCGCGGACAAGAACCGCCCTCCGCGAGGACGGCCCGCCGCGCACGACCACGCGCCGCGCTGCCCCGCGGCGTTTGACGCCGCGGTCAACCGGGTAGGCAACCGCGCGCCGGAGGGGACAAACGGCTCTGGAGGAACGCATGCACAACGGGGGCGGGGGGATGGGGACGGGACGGAAGCGCGCCCTTCGGGTGCCCCTAGCCGCGGCGGCGCTGGCGGCAGCGGCGATCGCGCTCGGCGTTCCCGGCGCGGCCAGTGCCGCGCCCACGCCCGAACCGTACGGCGCGAACGACGCGGGCGGCTTCTACAACGTCCTGCCCTCCGGCGAGAACGGACTCGACAACGCCGCGCAGCTGGCGGAATTCGAGCTTGACAAAACCACGCCGCCGCATTTCGCGGACCAGCTCCCGCTGTACGCGAACCTGATCCACGGCTCGCCGACGCTGACGCACGAACAGATCGGCGAATACTTCAAGGACGCGACGTTCGGCGTCAAGGAAGGCGACGCCGAATCGACCGTCAGCCCGCGCTCGGACGTGACGATCGTGCGCGACAAGGGCTTCGGAGTGCCGCACATCTACGGCAGCACCCGTGGCGGCGTGATGTTCGGCGCCGGCTACGCCGCGGCCCAGGACCGCCTCTTCCTGATGGACGTGCTGCGCCACACGGCGCGCGCGGAACTGTCGTCGTTCGCCGGCGGCTCCGCGGGGGACCGCGCGATGGACCGCACGCAGTGGATGATCGCGCCCTACACCGAAGCCGACCTCGAATCGCAGCTCACGAACGCACCCGTCCTGTACGGCGCACGGGGCGAACAGGTCGTCGCCGACGTGGGCGAATTCGTTGCCGGCATCAACGCCTACATCCAGGAAGCGCTCACCAACCCGGCGAAGCTCCCCGCGGAGTACGCGGCGCTCGGGAAGCAGCCGACGCTCTGGAAGCCCACCGACGTGATCGCCGAGGCGTCCCTGATTGGCGGCATCTTCGGAAAGGGCGGCGGCGCGGAGGTGCGCTCGGCGCTCGCAGACGAGGCGTTCGAATCCCGCTACGGGCGCAAGCAGGGTCGCCGCGCGTGGGAGGACTTCCGCGAGCAGAACGACCCCGAAGCCCCGACGACCGTCTCCCAGCGCTTCCCGTACGAGACGGGCAACCCGTTCGCGAAGTCGGGCCTTGCGATGCCCGAACCCGGCACGGTCGACTTCCTCTCAGACGGCTCCTCCGAAGCGCCGCCGATCAGCGGCCCGGCCAGCACCGACACGCCCTCGCCCCAGCCGATCCCCGACGACGGCTCGATCGGCTCGCAGCTCTTGAAAGCCGCTCTGCAGGGACCTGCGCTCTCCTCGAACTGGGAGCTCGTCAACAAATCCCTTTCAAAGGACGGCCATTCGATCGCGGTGATGGGCCCGCAGGTCGGCTACTACAACCCGCAGATCCTGCTCGAGGAGGACCTGCACGGCCCCGGCATCGACGCCCGCGGGGCGGCCTTCCCAGGCGTCAACCTCTACGTCGAGCTCGGCCACGGCCGCGACTACGCATGGAGCGCGACGACGTCCACCGCGGACAACGTCGACACGTTCGCCGAGGTGCTCTGCCAGGACGAATTCCACTACCTCTACAAGGGACAGTGCGTGCCGATGGAAGAGCTGCAGCGCACGAACACCTGGACGCCGACCGCCACCGAACCGGAAACGCCGCCGGGCTCGGAAACGCTGACCGTCTATCGCACCGTTCACGGCATCGTCTACGCCCGCGGGCGGGTCGGCGGCAAAGCGGTCGCGTTCGCCAGCGCGCGGACGACCTACTTCCACGAGGCCGACTCGGCGATCGGCTTCTCCGAGCTGAACGAACCGGGCTTCGTCACCGGCCCCAAGCAGTTCCAGCAGGCCGCCTCGAACATCAACTTCCTGTTCAACTGGGCCTACGTGGACGCCGAACACATCGCCTACTACATGTCCGGGGCGCTGCCCGAACGCGCCAAGCGGACCTCGCCCGACTTCCCGATCCTCGGCACCGGCGAATACGACTGGCAGGGGTTCAACCCGACCCTTCACACCGAGGAAACGGTGCCCGTCAAGAAGCACCCGCAGGCGATCGACCCGCCGTTCCTCGTGTCCTGGAACAACAAGCAGGCGCCCGGGTTCTCCTCGGCCGACGACAAGTACGCCTTCGGCCCGATCTACCGCATGCAGCTGATTCGCAACTTCATCGAAGCCGACACCGCGAACGGCGCCAAGATGGGGGTCGAACAGCTGATCAGCGCGATGGACGAAGCGGCCACGCAGGACATCCGCATGGTCGAGCTGTGGCCGCTGCTGCGCAAGGCGCTCGGAAGCCCCGCCGATCCGCGCCTGCAGGAAGCGATCGCGAAGCTCGAAGCCTGGTACGCGGCGGGCGGCCACCGCCGCGATCTGAGCAACACCAGCATCTCGCAGCCGGGCACCTACGAAAACAACGAAGCGATCACGATCATGGACGCCTGGTGGCCGAAACTGCTCGAAGCGGAGTTCGAGCCCGGGCTCGGCCCCGAAGCCTTCTCGGCCCTGCACTCGATGCTCGAATTCGGCGCCCCCGAACCGGGCTCCGAACCGGCCGCGCCGGACTTCGCCGACGGCTGGTACGGCTACGTGAGCAAGGACCTGCGTGACGTGCTCGCGGCGGGCGGCGAAGAAGCCACCCCGCCGAGCCCGTACTCGCAGCGCTACTGCGGCGCCGGCTCGCTGAGCGCTTGCCGCGCCGCACTGCAGGAATCGCTGCTGCAGGCGCTGTCCGTGACCCCGGCGCAGATCTACGGACACGGCGCGTGCGCCGAAAACCCGCAGGCCAGCTGCTTCGACATGAACCGTTTCGTGAGCGCCAGCGGCATCTCCCTGGCGCCGTTCCCGTTCCAGAACCGGCCGACGTTCCAGCAGGTCGTCGAGCTGACGAAGACGCTGCCGAGATAAGCGGGCGGACCCGGCGCACCCCTGCCAACCTTCGCCGGCCGGCTGCGTTGAGTTCTAAGTGGCGTGGAGGGGAGTCCGTCCCCGACGTGACAGGGACGGCTCGCGCCCGTACAATCCCACGGCTTGACGGGAGAGTTTTCGATGACGGACGAGCTGGCAAGGATGGCAAGGCGTCTGGTGCTTGCGCTGCTTCTCGCGTGCGCCGCGCTGGCGGTCATCGCCGGCGGCGCCCAGGCAGTGGTCGTGACCGTGGACGGGCACCGGCTGAGCTACCAGCCGCTGCGCGGCGCGGCCGAACGTGGGGAAGCACGGCCGAATGTCCGTTCGCGGGTCAAGCCGGCGTCGAAAAAGGGCCTGACCTGGCATGGCGGCCCGGTGATGAGCTCCAACACCAACTACGCCATCTACTGGGATCCCGCGGGAGGATCCTCGTTCCCGGCCGGCTATGAGGCGGGCATAGACAAATGGTTCGGCGACATCGAACACGACAGCGGCAGCCTGACGAACACAGACTCCGTGCTCGCGCAGTACCACGGCGAAGGCAGCACGTTCGCCAACTACGACTCGCACTTCGCGGGCCCCTTGATCGACACCGATCCGTATCCGGCGAATGGCTGCAACGCGGCGCCAAAATGCTTCACGCGCGAACAGATCGAGGCGGAGCTGGCGAGTTTCGTGCAGGGGCACGGCCTGCCGGCCGACCTCCAGCACATGTACTTCCTGCTGACCCCGGAAGGCGTCGAAAGCTGCCTCGAAGAACAGGGCCACTCCTGCTCGGCGGGGGCGAAGCACGCGTTCTACTGCATGTACCACGACTACATCGAACTCTCCAAAGGCGGCACGATCGTGTTCGCGAACGCCCCGTACGTCCCCGGCCTGCGCTGCGGCGACGAAAGCAACACGCCGAACAACAAGCTCTCTGATGAAGAGATCGCGGGCGGGATCGCGCATGAGCACTCCGAGGGCGTCACGGACCCGACGCTGAAAGCCTGGTACGAAACCAGCAAGGGGAACGAGGTCGCCGACAAGTGCCGGACCTTCCAGGAAGCCACGGAATACGGCGCGCCGCTCGGCACCGCCGAAGACGGCTCGAAGTACAACCAGCTCATCAACGGTGACAAGTACTGGTACCAGCAGGAGTGGAGCAACGAAGCGGAAGCGTGCAAGCAGCGCGCGCTCGGAACTCCGGCCGTCACGAAGGTCGCGCCCAAGACCGGCCCCGCCAGCGGCGGAACGGCGGTGACGATTTCCGGCAGCGGCTTCACGAGCACCTCGACGGTCGCCTTCGGCACAGCGGCGGCGAGCGAAGTCGTCTTCCACTCGCCCAGCAGCATCACCGCGACCTCCCCTCCTGGATCCACGGGTGTGGTCGACGTCCGCGTGACGAACGGCGCCGGTACGAGCCCCGTCGTCAGCAAGGACCACTTCAAGTACAAGAAAGCCAGATAGCGCGGGCGGAGCGGCGCGCCGTGCGCCCGCGCTCGGCGCCGCTGTACGCCACGGGCGTCGGGGGGACAACGCAGGCCTGGCGGCCTTGAGGCTGTGGCCTCAGCCCGCGCTGCGCGGCGGGCGGCGCACCGCGCTCAGGGTGCCGGGGCTTCTTCTCCTCCGCCGCGCCGTTCTTCGATCAGGCGCTTGCGTTGTTCGCGTTTTTCCGCTTCTTCTTCGGGGGTCGGCTGCGGCCCGCGCGAGGTTTCTTTGGGGCCACGTTCTTCAAGCTTTTTCTGGCGCTGTTCCTTTTTTTCGGCCAGTTCCTGTTCGCTCGGCGGCGCCCCCGAGCCGATCTTCGGTTCTTCGTTCTTCAGGCGGTGTTCTCGCGACTTGCGCTGGCTGATTTCCCGCCGCAGCTTGGCCTTTTCGATCACTTCGCGGCGCTTGGGTCCGCCGCCGGCCGGTTCGTGTTCGTGGGCCGTGATCGCGCGGCCGCTCCTCCAGGAGCCGTCGCCGCCCGCGGCCGAGCCGCCCCCGCCGCCGCGGCCGTTGCCCTGCGCGCCCGCGGGGCCGTAGCCGCGCTGCGCCCCGCGATGCCCGCCGCCGCGCGTGAGGGAGCTCCCGCCGCCGCTGCCGCCTCGCGCGCCGCGCGAGCCTCCGGCGCCGCCCGCGGCTGAGGAGCCGGACCCGCCACCCGCGCCTCCCGAGGCGCCCGCGCCGTGCGAGGAGGCGACGAGCGCGCCGGTGGCTGTCCGCGCCGCGGCCGAGCCCTGTCCGCTCGGGCTGGAGGGTGATTCGAGCGCGGCGACGCCGACGCCCGCCCCCGCGCCGAGACAGGCAACGCCCGCGGCGACCTTGCAGACGAGCATTTTCATACCGCCGCCCGCGACCTCCGCGGCGGTGCCGGCGACCGACGCGCCGACCGCCGCGCCCCCTGCTGCGACGCCGCCGGCGACGCTTCCAGGCTCGATCGATCCGATCCCGATCGCTTCTTCGAGCGCGCGGTACTTCAGCGCGAGCGAGGGGACGATCGGCAGCAGCGCGCCGAGCTGACGGCGCTGTCGCGCGACGCCGTCCGCGTAGAGCTTGCAGTCGGGGCAGGAGCGCACGTGCCGGCGCAGCCTGCCGCGCAGCAGCGCCGCGCCGCGGGCGCTCGACAGTTCTTCGCGGATCTCGTGGCAGTCGGCGTCACGCGCGCGGCGCTCGGAGATCAGCGTCGAGCGGGCCTGGTAGACGAAGGCCTTGACCTGGTCCGCGCGCACGCCGAGCACGCCGCCGATCTCCTGCTGGCTCAAGCCGTGCACCTCGGCGAGCACGAGCGCGGCGCGCTGGTTGTCCGGCAGGCCGCGCAGGCCCTCGAAGACCTTGCGCACTTCCTCGCGCAGCTCGAGTTCGGTGACCGGGTCGGGCCCGGGGGCGACCTCGCCGTTGAGCTCGACGACCGGCCGCCGCCGCCGCAGGATCGAGACGCATTCGTTGCGGGCGATCGTGAACAGCCAAGGGCGGAGCGTCACCGGGCGGCCGTCCGCGCGCAGCGCCCGGTAGGCCGAGGCGAACGTCGTCTGCACGGCGTCCTCGGCGTCGTGCTTGGAGCCGAGCATGTACACGCAGAAGGCGAGCAGCTCGCGCGCGTGGCGATCGTAGATCGCCTCGAAGGCCGGCGTGTCGCCGCGCCGCACGCAGGCGATCAGCCACTCATCGGATGCGAGCGCGAGCCGCACCTTCGAGCCCGCCCTCCCGACTGGACCGCTGTTGTACAACGGATCGCCTCCCTATTCCCGGTGCTGCCCGACTTGACTAAAGCTACTCAATCTATACCCGCCAGTACAACGGTCTGACACATGCGGGCTCGAGCTCCACCTCCTCATGACGCACCAAACCCATCACGTTGCAACGCAAGGGCCGCGAGAAGGTTGGAGCGGTCCGAAAATCTTTTTGAGAGGGGGAACCGCGAGCGTTTCTGGGGCGCTACGCCGCCGGCAGATCCTCGGGCAGCGGCACGTCCTGGGGCGCCCGCCCGGGTCCCGGCTCGTCCCACTCGCTCCAGGCGCTGCCGTCGCGCCCCCGGTGCTCGCCCGAGCCACCGAGCGCCAGCAACACGAGCCGCTCCGGCCCGGCGTTGACGAGCTGGCGGCGCAGGCCCGGGCCGACGCGGGCGAGCGCGTCGGACCCGAGCACGGTCGGCTCGCGCTCGATCAGCAAAGTGAGCTCTCCGGCGAGCACCAGGTAGACCTCCTCCTGGCGCTCGTGGGAGTGGATCCGCCCGCGCTGGCCGGGCTCGAGCACGATCAGGTTGATGCCGAAGCTGCTCACGCCGAGCTCGCGGCGCAGCGTCTGGAAGCGCTCGCCGCCGGTGCGGTCGAGCGCGGCGAAGGCGATCTCCCGCTCGCTCATCGCGAGGGCGCGCGCGCCGTGACGATCCAGGTGGATGACATCGCGAACACCCCGTCGGGCCGGACCATGTCGGCCATCCCCTCGCGCAGCGCCGCGTCGACCTGCGCGTGCAGGTGCGCCGCGCGGTCGCCCGCGAGTCGCAGGACCTCGCCGGCCGGGCCGAGCGCGGTGACGATGTCGATCGCCTCGTCGAGGTCGGCGCCGACCCGCATCGGCAGATCGCAGCGGAGCAGGGCGACGTCCTCGAAGCCCGCGCGCTGGACGACGTCACTGGTCGTGTCGGCGTCCGCCATCGAGAACGGCCCCGGGCCGCAGGTCGGCTCGTCGTACTCCTCTGGTCGGCTCACGATCTGCTCGACGATCTGCTGGGCGCGGTAGAGCCAGTCGTTGTCCTCGCGCCGCCGCCAGACGGCCATCCCGAGCCGCCCGCCGGGCACCAGCGCGCCCCGTACGTTGCGCATCGCGGCCACCGGGTTTGCGAAGAACATCGTGCCGAAGCGCGAGAACGCGATCTCGAAGCGCGGCTCGAGCTCCATCGTCTGGACGTCGGCGACGGCGTACTGCGCGTTCGCGAGCCCGCTGCGCCCGGCGGCCTCGCGCGCGTGCTCGATGAAGCGCGGGGCGGCGTCGACGCCGAGCGCACTGCCCGACGGCGCGACGAGCGCCGCGAGCCGTTCCGTCGTGTCGCCGAAGCCGCAACCGATGTCGATCGCGCGCTCACCTGGCTGCGGCTCGAGCAGCTCGATCGCCGTCTCGCCGTGGCGCGCGAAGCTGCCGACGATCAGGTGCTGGAAGCGCAGGAAGCGGTCGAACAGAGGGCCGTCCCAGGCGGCGATCGCCTCCTCGTTGGCCGCGTCTGCCGCAAGCTGCTGCTCGGTGCCCGCCATCGTTCCCCCCGGTGTCGAACTCGCCCCGCGCCGCGCAGGGGCCTGCGAGAACGGTAGCGCGCCGCCCGCGCGCGGGCTGCCGCTCCTTCAGATGTCCAAAAGCCGCCCCGCCGACGCTGGCCAGCGGGCCGTGGCGCGCCGCTGCGCGCGGCGGGAGGATCGCGGCATGCAGCTGGAGAAGACGCGCGGCGATGCCCGGCCGCGGATCATCGGCGGGCCGACCCTGATCCCCGCGCCGCGCGAGGGGGAGACCTGGCGATGGAAGGTGCAGCACGGTCCCGCGGAAAAGCACGTCTACGTCCAGGTCGCGGCGGCCTTGCGCCCGGAGGCGTTCGAGGATCCGCTCCGGGCCGCGATCGCGACAAAGGGCGAATCGGTGCTGCTGCGCCTGCTCGAGCAGGGAAACGTCCCGACGCGGATCAAGGTCACCTCTGCCGGCCTGACCGAAGTCGGCGTGGACCGCCGGGCGCGTCCGTGCGCCTAGACCCCGTCTAGGCGCCGTTCCGGGGCGGGTGCTGTCGTCGAGGGGCCGCCGCGGCCCGGGCGCGGGGCACCGAGAGAGAAATGCCCACGCGCCCGGCCAACGGCTGCAGGAGGACGGAGGCTGTCCTCCACTTCGCCTCGGACCCGACCGGGCCCTCTCGAGAAAAGGTCCAGCCGCTTTGTCCAAGCTCACTCCCTCTAGGAGTCGAGTTGAGTGTCTGTCCGAAGACGCCCGGCGTCCAATACGTCTTCCCCGGTCAGGCATAGGCGCGCCTTATCGCAGGAATCGAACCTTCTGTATCGTTCTACGGCACTGCTGCCCATGGGAGGAGCGATGACGTTCAGACGAGGCCACCTCGAGTACTTCGTCGCCGTCGCCGAGGAGGGGCAGATCACGAGCGCCGCGCGGCGGCTGGGAGTCGCCCAGCCGGCGCTGTCACAGGCCATGGCCCAGCTGGAGTCGGAGACGGGTCTGCGCCTCCTGGAGCGCCACGCCCGCGGCGTCAAGCTGACCCCGGCGGGGGAGTCGTTCTACGCCAAGGCGCGGCTCGCGGTGGCCGCGACCGGCGATGCGCTGAGCGCGGCGAGGTCGCTGGCGCGGGCGCAGCAGGGGACGATCGAGTTCGGCTTCGTCGGTGCGCCGCCCAGCATCGAGGGCAGGATGGAGATGGAAGGGTTCGCGATGGCCTATCCGGACATCGAGGTGCGCTACCGCGACCTACCGTTCCCGACCCGCTCCACCTCGGCGTGGATGCGCGACGTCGACGTCGCCGCCTGCCATCTGCCGCCTGCCGACGAGGCGATGTGGATCAAAGTGATCCGCCGCGAGCCGCGGATCGCGCTCGTCCCGCGCGGCCACCCGCTGGCCGAGCGCGAAGAGCTCGAGGTGGCCGAGCTGCTGGGGGAGACCTACATCGGCTTCGCGCCCGCGGTCGACCCGGCCTGGGCGGGCTTCTGGAGCCTCGACGACCACCGCGGGGGGCCGCCCGAGCGCGTGACGCACGACGAGGCCTCCAACCCACAGGAGGTGCTCGCCGCGCTCAGCGGCAGCGGCGCGGTCACGGTCGTCCCGCGCGCGGCCGCGAACGTGCTCTCGAACGTGCTCACCGAGATCGCGGCGGTCCCGCTCCGCGACGCATCGCCCTCGCGGATCGCGCTCGTCGGCCACCGCGACCGGCGCAACCAGCTCGTCGCGGCGCTGCTGTCCTACGCCGAGGTCGTGGTGGCGGCCGCGACGGCGCGCTCCGCGGACGGCGACGGCCGCCGCGCGGCAGCCGGCTAGCGCCGCGCGCCGCTCATTCGCCCGGCGACGGCGGCAGGCACGGCGGCGCGGCGCCTTCGATCACGAGCGCGCGCAGTGCGACAGCTCCGCCGGGGCGTTCGGTGGCGCGAAGGATCAGCGTGTCACCGTGCGGGATGCGCGACGGGTCGATCCTGACGCTGGCCACCTGCTCGCCGCCCGCGAGCTGGTAGATGCCGCGGAACTCCTCGGGGGACAGCATCGCCTGGCGCAGCTGCGCGGGGACGGTGGGGCATCCGGCCGTGACCGGCACGACGCGCACGGGCAGCCCGAGCTGTTGCAGGCGCTCGTCCGCCGGCGTCACGCCGACGAGTTCGCCGATCGTGACGGTGACGGTGCCGTCGGAGTTCGTGACGACCGCGAACGCGCTCGCGCCGCGGTTCGATCCGAGGCCGATGACGAGCGCGAGCACGATCGCGAGGATCGTGGCCGCGCCGGCAACGAGCGCCGGAACGCGGCGCAGGCGGCGCGGACGCACGGCCGGCGCGCGCAGCGGCGCCGCGGGCGCCTCGGCCAGCAACGCGCCGTGCTGCTCGACGAGCGCGGTCCAGAGGCGGTCTTCGAACCTAGCCAAGACCGTCTCCTTCCCGGAGCAGCCGCGCGCGCGTGCGCATCAGCCGCACGCGCAGGGCGCCGGTCGAGATGCCCAGCTCGGCGGCGGCCTCACCCGGGGCGAGGCCGCACAGGTCGACGAGCTCGACGGCTTCCCGGTCAAGCACCGACATCTTCGAGAGCCGCTCCATCAGCTCCCTGCTCGAACGCTCGATATCGATCCACCACATCAGCTCCTTCGTCTCGGCGCGGTCGAGCAGCCTGTGCGCGGAGCTCGAGCCGCCCGCCGCGCGCTCGCGGGGATCGGATTCACGGTAGCGGGCGTACACGCGCCTGGCGAAGCCGATCGCCCACGCCCGCGAGCCGGTGCGGGCGGCGTCATAGCCGGCGAACGAGTGGATCGCCGCGACAAACGTGTCGGCGGTGAGATCGGCCACGAGCTGCGGCTCCTCGCAGCGGCGGGCGAAGTAGGCGGCGACGGCACCGAACTCGGCGCGGTACACGCGCTCGAACGCCGCGAGCCGCGGCGAGAGCTCGCCGGCGCCCTCTTCGCGATCGTCTTCCGCCGCGGAATCATTCAAACTATCTGACTGCCGGTCCTGGTCGTCGCCGGGGCGGAGGGGGTCTTGTTGCATGCCTCAGGCCACCGGTACGAACGATCTACATTCAGAGATCCGGAACTGGTCCGCGTATCACGATGTGTCGGCAAGTCCCAGGATCCGAATGTTCGAAACCGACGTTCATCCGAGCCTACATAAGAAAGGACCGATGACAATGGCAACGAACAACAGCACGCCGCGGCCGGGACCGCGGCGGCGAAGCCTGCTGTGGGCGGCCGCGCTCGTCGCCGCCGGCGGCCTGGCCACCGCCCTGGCGAGAGGCGGGGCGCCCGCAGAGGCGACCCCGGCGCAGCCGCCGAGCTACGCCGCGCTCGCCGCCGGCGGCGAAGGCGCCAGCGGGCTGACGATTGTCGATGGCAGCGCGCCGCGCGCCACGCCCGGCAACGCGGGTCCGACATGGCCGGCGGTCCCCCCGGAAGGGAGCGGCGGCTCGTGGCCGCTGACCTCGTCGATCAGGCGGCTGAAGCTCGCGGTGCCGGGGCTCTCGGCGTGGATCGCCCGCTCGGCCGCCGGCGGCGTCTGCGTGCTGCTCTACGACGGCAAGCCCGTCGAAGGCGTGAACGCCGTCGACCTCGCGTGCTCGACGCCGGCAGGCTTCGGCGCGGGCGCGAGCCTCGAGGTCTCGGAAATCCCCGGGATGCCGGGCAGGGTGATCGAAGCGGGCGTCGAGCCCGACGGCGTGAGCGCTGTCAGCACGCCGCTCGCCGACGGCACGACCGCTGTGTCGCCCGTCAGCGGCAACGCCTGGGCGCGAAGTGGCACCGAGCCGCCCGCGCCGGGCGCCGAACCGACCGCGATCACAGGAGGATGGCGATGAGAAGGTCAGGCATCACGTCGCTGCTGGCGACGCTCGGCTGCACGCTCGCGCTCGCCACACCCAGCGCGAGCGCCGTCGAATACTTCCACCACGTCGGGATCGGTGGCGGCGGCAACGCCTTTGGCCCGTTCGTCACCGTGCGGGTGTCGGAAACGGTCGGCTACGGCCAGGGTCTCGGCTGTGCCGGCATCCGCAGCATCGCCGGCGTGGTGTGCGAGTCGAGGCCCGGCGAATTCGTCGCGCTCGTGCTCGGCGGGGACGTGAGATCCGAACCGTACATCCACAACCACTCGACGTTCGAAAGCTTCTTCAACGGCTACTACTACCCCTGAGCCGGGCGCTCAGGTGAGGCTGTCTGCTGCGGCCCGCCGTCGGGCCGCAGCAGGCGACAGCGGCGGCCAAGCTGCCGATCCTGCCAGCGGCAGTGGCTGTCCGCAACATCGGCTTCCGGCGATGTGCCGCGGGCTGGGCGGCACCGGTAGCCTGGGCCGCGCGATGGCGCTGAGCGTGACACTGCCCGACGGGACCGAGCTCGAGCTGCCCGACGGCGCGACCGGCGCCGACGCCGCGGCGGCGATCGGGCCCGGGCTCGCCAAGGCGGCGCTGGCGATCGAGGTGACCGAGCCGGGCGGGCAGCCCGAGCTGCGAGACCTGGCGCGCCCGCTGCCCGGCGGAGCGCGGATCTCGATCCTCACCGAGCGCTCCGGCGAGGCGGCGCTCGAGCTGATCCGCCACGACGCCGCGCACGTGCTCGCGACCGCTGTGCTCGAGCTCTACGACGGGGTGAAGATCTCGATCGGCCCGCCGATCGAGGACGGCTTCTACTACGACTTCGAGTTCCCCGAGGGCACGGCGATCTCCGAAGCCGACTTCCCGGCGATCGAAGCGCGGATGCGAGAGCACGTCAAAGCCGCCGAGCCGTTCGTCCGCGAGGACGTGCCGGTCGGAGAGGCCCGCGATCTGTTCCTCGCCGAGCGCCAGGACTACAAGGTCGAGCTGATCGACGACCTGCTCGCGGCCTCCGAGACCGGGGCCGCCGGCGGGCATCCCACGCTCCAGACGGTCTCGCTGTACAAGAACGGCCCGTTCACCGACCTGTGCCGCGGGCCGCACGCGCCCACCACCGGGACCGTGAAGGCGTTCAAGCTCAACTCCGTCGCGGGCGCCTACTGGCGCGGGGACTCCACGCGGACGATGCTCACGCGCATCTACGGCACCGCGTTCTTCTCGAAGGCCGCGCTGGAGGAGCACCTCGAGCGCATCGAGCAGGCCCGGGCGCGCGACCACCGCAAGCTCGGGCCCGAGCTCGGCCTGTTCCGTTTCTCGGAGGTCTCGCCGGGCGCGGCCTTCTGGTTGCCCGCGGGCACCGGCGTGTTCAACACGCTCGTCGCGCTGTCGCGGCGGATGGGGGCCGAACGCGGCTACAGCGAGGTCAAGACGCCGCTGATCTTCGACGCCGAGCTCTGGAAGACCTCGGGGCACTGGGAAAAGTACCGGGACGACATGTTCACGCTGTCGGTCGAGGGCCGCGAGATGGCGATCAAGCCGATGAACTGCCCCGGCCACTGCCAGCTCTACTCGATGACGCGGCACTCCTATCGCGACCTCCCGCTGCGCTACTTCGAGCCTGGGCTGCTGCACCGCAACGAGGCGTCCGGCGTCCTTCACGGGCTGCTGCGCGTCCGGCACTTCGCCCAGGACGACGGGCACATCTTCTGCACCGAGGAGCAGGTCCAGGACGAGGTTCGCGGCTGCCTGGAGATGGCGTTCGCGACCTACGCGCTGTTCGACTTCGACATGCGCCTGGAGCTCTCGACGCGCCCCGAGAACCGGATCGGCGACGACGAGCTCTGGGACCGCGCGGAGCTCAAGCTCTCGCAGGCGCTCGACGAGCTGGGGCTCGAATACGACCTGAACCCCGGCGACGGCGCCTTCTACGGGCCCAAGATCGACGTGCACATGACCGACTCGCTCGGGCGCTCCTGGCAGACGGGGACCGTGCAGCTCGACTACTCGATGCCGGAGCGCTTCGGGCTCACCTACACGGGCGCGGACAACGCCGAGCACACCCCGGTGATGATCCACCGCGCGATGTTCGGCTCCTACGAGCGCTTCATCGGCATCCTGATCGAGCACTACGCGGGCGAGCTGCCTTTGTGGCTGGTCCCGCTGCAGGTGATCGTGCTGCCGGTCTCGGACCGCTTCAACGAGTACGCGGAGCAGGTCGCGGCCGAGCTTCGCGAGGCCGAGCTGCGGTTGGAGGTCGACGAACGATCTGAGTCGGTCGGACGCAAGATCCGCGAGGCCGAGCTCCGCAAGGTGCCCTACATGCTGGTCGTGGGCGAGCGCGAGCAGGAGTCGCAGACCGTGTCCGTGCGGTCCCATGCAGACGGTGACGCCGGCGCGAGCAGCGTCTCGGAGTTCGCTGAGGAGGTGAGGGGCCAGCTATACTCAGCGGCGTTGACGCCCCGCAAAACCTCACAGCGCCAGTCATAGCGATCGCTTGACGCGCGGACACCTCAACTAGTGCCGGTCCCCAGAAGGTTCGACCGGCGCCCGCCAGAGCGGGACACGACGAGGATCAACGAGCGAATACGCGTGCCCGAGGTGCGCGTGATCGACGAGGACGGCCAGCAGGTCGGCGTGATGAAGACGCCCGACGCGCTGACGCTCGCGCAGGAGAAGGACCTCGACCTCGTCGAGGTCGCGCCGGAGGCGCGGCCGCCCGTCACGCGCATCCTCGACTACTCCAAGTACAAGTACGAGCAGGCTCAGAAGGTCAAGCAGGCGCGCAAGCACCAGCAGCAGATCACGGTGCGCGAGATCAAGTTCCGCCCGAAGATCGCCGAGCACGACTACGACACCAAGAAGCACCACGTCGAGCGCTTCCTGCGCCACAAGGACAAGGTCAAGATCACGATCATGTTCCGCGGCCGCGAGGTCACCCACCCGGAGCGCGGCACCGCGATCCTCGACCGCCTCGCCGAGGAACTGCAGGAGCTCGGCGTCGTCGAGCAGCGCCCGATGCAGGAAGGGCGCAACATGACGATGATGATGGCGCCCTCGAAGGCCGTGCTGGCCGGGCGCGTGGACGCCGACGCCGCCGCGGACGAGGGCGGCTCGCCGACGCCGCCGCCCGAGGTCGCCGACGAGGCGAACCCCGAAGCCGCCGAGCTCGGCCAGACCGTGCCGCCGCCCGCCGAGGCGCCCAGCGGCGAAGCCGCCTCCGCCGCCTGAGCGGGCCCTCGCCGAAGCGCCGGAAGGCACCGCCCCGGCAGCCCGCCGGTTCCATGGCATAATCATCCGCTCGCGATGCCGAAGATGAAGACCCATTCCGGCGCCAAGAAGCGCTTCAAAGTGACCGCCAAGGGCAAGGTCCGGGGCCGTCACGCCTTCACGAGCCACATCCTCGAGAAGAAGTCCCCCAAACACAAGCGCGCGCTTGGCCGGCCCGCGATCCTCTCCAGCCACGACGCGCCGCGCGTGAAGAAGCTGCTCGGGGAGGGCAAGTGACCCGCGTCAAGCGCTCGGTCGGTGCCCGCAAGAAGCGGCGTGCGACCCTCGAGAGGGCGAAGGGCTTCCGCGGCGAGGCGCACTCGAACTACAAGCGCGCCAAGGAGGCGCTGCTCAAGGCCGATGCCTACGCCTATCGCGACCGGCGCAACCGCAAGCGCGACTTCCGCCGCCTGTGGATCACCCGCATCAACGCCGCCGCGCGCCAGAACGGCATGAGCTACTCGCAGCTGATGCACGGCCTGAGCCTTGCCGGCGTCGAGCTCGACCGCAAGATCCTCGCCGACATCGCCGTCCGCGACGCCGACGCCTTCCGACGTTTTGCCGAGCTCGCCCGCGAGGCGTCGGCTGCCTGAACCCGGACACGGCAACCGACTCGGCAGCCTCTCGGGCGTCGCTCCTTCAAAGGGACGGCGCCCTTTTTGTTCCCCGCCCAGCCACACGACACCCCACCGCCACACACCCCCATGCCCCGCATCGACTCCCCACAGAACCCGCGACTGAAGGCTCTGAAGAAGCTCCAGACCCGCCGCGGGCGCACCGGCTCCGGACGCTTCGCGGCCGAGGGCGAGGATCTCGTCGAGGCGGCGGCGCGGGCCGGGTGCGAGCCGCTCGACGGCTACCGCCTGGCCGGCAGCGGGCTCGGAGGCGCAGGCTTCCACGACGTCGCGCCGGCGGCGCTCGCCGCCGCCTCGGCGCTCGGCTCCTCCAGCCGCGTGATCGGCGTCTACGAGCAGCGCTGGGGCACGCCGAGCGGCCCGTTGTGCCTCTATCTGCACGGCGTGGGGGACCCGGGCAACGTCGGTACGGTGCTGCGCTCCGCGCAGGCGTTCGGCGCCTCATGCGTCGCGCTCGGCCCGGGCTGCGCGGACCCGCACTCGCCGAAGGCGGTTCGCGCGAGCATGGGCGCGATCTTCGCGGTCGAGCTCGCGCGGGCCGCCGGCGTCGATGAGCTGCCCGGGGAGCGGATCGCGCTGTCGCCGTCGGCGGAGGAGGTGCTGCACGGACCGCTGCCCGACGGCGGCGAGGGCGTCACGCTGCTCGTCGGCGCGGAGCGCGAGGGGCTGCCCGCCGAGCTCGTCGAAGCGTGCGAGCGGCATGCTCGCATCCCGATCGCCTCCGAGTCGCTGAACGCCGCGATGGCGGCCACTGTCGCGCTGTACGAGATGACCCGCCGAGCATCTAGGGTCCCGGGCTGATGAGCGATCGCGTCGAAGAGCTGCGGGGCGAGGCGGAGGCGGCGATCGCCGCGGCGTCCTCGAGCGCCGAGCTCGAGGAGCTCCGCGTGCGCTACCTCGGACGCCGCGCCGAGCTGCCGCGGCTGCTCCGCGAGGTCGCCTCGCTGCCGCCCGAGCAGCGCGCCGCGGTCGGCCAGGCCGCCAACCAGGCGCGCCAGGCGCTCGAGGCGCAGATCGAGGCGCGCGGCGCCGAGCTCGCCGCCGCGGAGCTCTCCTCCCAGCTCGTCTCCGATCGCGTCGACGTGACGCTGCCGGGCGTGCCGCCGCAGCCACTCGGAGCGCTGCACGTCCTGACCTCGACCCGTCGCGAGCTGGAAGACATCTTCCTCGGCCTCGGCTTCACCGTGCTCGAAGGGCCAGAGATCGAGACGGTGCATTACAACTTCGACGCGCTCAACCACAGCCCGACGCACCCGGCGCGCGCCCGGACGGACACGTTCTACGTGGGCTCCGACGTCGTACTGCGGACCCATACCTCGCCGATGCAGGTGCGGGCGATGGAAGCGCACCCGCCGCCGCTCTACATCGTCGTGCCGGGCCGCGTCTACCGTCCGGACCTCGATGCCTCGCACACGCCGCAGTTCCACCAGATCGAGGGGCTCGCGGTCGATGAGGACATCACGCTCGCCGACCTCAAGGGCACGCTTCTGCACTTCGCCCGGACGTTCTTCGGCGGCGAGCGCGAGGTACGCCTGCGCCCCCACCACTTCCCGTTCACCGAGCCGTCGGTGGAGGTCGACGTGTCCTGCTTCAACTGCGAGGGCCGCGGCTTCCTGCGCGACGGCGCCCGCTGTCCGCTATGCAAGGGCGAGGGGTGGCTGGAGATCCTGGGCGCGGGCGAGGTCGATCCGAACGTGTACTCCTACGTGCCCACGACCGAGGCCAACGCGCCCGGCTATGACCCGGAGAGGGTGCAGGGCTTCGCCTGGGGGCTCGGCATCGATCGCATGGCGATGCTCAAGCACGGCATCCCCGACCTGCGGCTGATGTTCGAAAACGACCTGCGTCTGCTGGAGCAGTTCTGATGAGAGCTCCGCTCCCCTGGCTGCGCGAATACTGCGATCCCGACCTCGACGCAACCGGCATCGAGGAGCGCCTGACGATGACCGGGACCTACGTCGAGGCGATCCACGTAGTCGGGCCGCCCGCCGTCGATAACTTCGTCGTGGGGCGCGTGCTCACCGCCGAACAGCACCCGGACGCGGACCGCCTGAAGGTCTGCACCGTCGACCTCGGTGACGGCAGCCCCGCGACGATCGTCTGCGGCGCGCCGAACGTCGACGGCGGCCAGACCGTCGCCGTCGCGCGCCCCGGCGCCGTCATGCCGGACGGCACGAAGCTCGGGCAGGCGAAGCTGCGCGGCGTCGTCTCCGAAGGCATGATCCTCGCCGCCTCCGAGCTGGAGCTGGAGCCGGCCGGCGAGCGCAGCGCCGGCATCATCGTGCTCGACGAGCTCGACGCCGAGTGGGCGCCGGGCACGCCGCTCGCCGAGGTGCTGCCGATCGCCACCGAGGTGCTCGAGCTCGAGATCACCCCGAACCGTCCTGACTGCCTCGGCATCTACGGCATCGCGCGCGAGCTGCACGCGGCCACGGGCGCGCCCCTGGCCGAAGCGCCCTGGGTCCAGGATCCGGGCTCGACCGGCGAGCTCGCCGCGGCGAGCGTCGAGGTCCTCTGCCCGGACCTCTGCCCGCGCTTCACCGCGCGCGCGTTCGAGAACGTCACGATCGGGCCCTCGCCGGTGTGGCTGCGCGCCCGGCTCACCGCCGCGGGGCAGCGTCCGATCAACAACGTCGTGGACATCACCAACTACGCGATGCTGCTGACGGGCCAGCCGCTGCACGCCTTCGATCTCGACCGCGTCGCCGGCCGCCGCCTGATCGTCCGCCGCGCCGCGGAGGGCGAGCAGGTCGAGACGCTCGACGGGCAGACGCGCGAGCTCGACTCGGAGATGGTCGTGATCGAGGACGAGCAGGGGCCGACCTCGATCGCCGGGGTGATGGGCGGCGCCCGCTCGGAGGTCGCGCCGGACACGACGCGCGTCCTGCTCGAGGTCGCGACCTGGGACGGCCCGAACATCCACCGCACCTCGTGGGCGCTCGGGCTGCGCAGCGAGGCGTCATCGCGCTTCGAGAAGGGGCTGCAGCCCGAGCAGTGCCTGTGGGCACAGGCGGTGGCGAGCGCGCTGATGATCGAGCTGTGCGGCGCGACGCTGCTCGACGGGACGATCGACGTCGGGGGAGAGGGCCCGGAGCCGCAGACGATCGAGTTGCGCGAGAAGCGCGTGGAGTCGATCCTCGGCATGCCGGTCGCGGTTGCGCGCCAGCAGGAGATCCTGAGCTCGCTCGACTTCGGGGCCGAGCCGGTCGCCGGCGGCCTGTCAGTGAGCGTGCCGGCGCTGCGCCGCGACGACGTCACGCGCGAGATCGACCTGATCGAGGAGGTCGCGAGGATCGACGGCCTCGAGCGGCTGCCCGCGACGCTCCCCGCGCGCCGGGGCGCGGCCGGGCGCCTCGACCACGCCCAGCGCGTGCGGCGGCTGGCCGAGGACGCGATGAGCGGCCGCGGCCTGTATGAGATCGCCGGCTGGAGCTTCACCGACCCTGGGGTGCTCGACCGCCTGCTCCTGCCGGCCGACCATCCGCTGCGAGACGTCGTCACGATCGAGAACCCGCTCTCCGAGGACCTCTCGATCATGCGCCCGACGCTGCTCGGCTCGCTGCTCGACGTCGCCCGTCACAACGTCTCGCACGGCGCCCAGGAGATCGCGATCTTCGAGTCCGGGACGGTCTACCGGGCGGCTCCCGACGGCGGCCCGTACCGCACGGGCGCCGAGGAGCACCATGCGCTCGGCACCCTGCTCGCCGGCCCGCTCACGCCCCGCTCGTGGCGCGGCGAGCGGCTCGAGGCCGACTTCTTCGCCGCCAAGGCGCTGCTGGAAGGGCTGCTCGGGTCGCTTCACGTGCGCTGGTCGGTCGCTGCGGCCGAGCCCGGGCGCTGGCCGTTCCTGCACCCGGGGCGCGCCGCCGCCGTGGCGGCGCACGCCGGGAGCGGCGAGGCCGTGACGCTCGGCTTCCTCGGCGAGGTCCACCCGCTCGTCGCGCAGACGTGGGACCTGCCGCGCAGCGCCGCGTTCGCCCTCGACCTCGGCAAGCTCGCCGCGGTCGCGCCGGAGGCCACGCGCTTCGAGCCGTTCGGCGCCTACCCGGTGCTGCGCCAGGACCTGGCCGTGACGCTGCCCGACACCGTCGCCGCGGGCGAGCTCGTCGAGGTCGTGCTCGGCGCCGGCGGCGAGACGCTGAGCGGCGTCGAGGTGTTCGACCTCTACAGCGGGGAGCAGGTGGGCGCGGGGCGGCGCTCGCTCGCGCTGGCGCTCACCTTCCGCTCGCTGGAGGCGACGCTCACCGACGAGGACGTCGCGCCGCTGCGCGCGCGGATCGTGGCCGCCGTCGGCGAGATCGGGGGCGAGCTGCGTGGCTGAGCAGATCCAGCCGGGCGCGGGCGCCGGCGCCCCGCGCGTGATCGTCGCCGGGGCGACCGGCTTCGCGGGCGCGCTCGCGGCGCACCTGCTCTGGCGCCATCCCCGCTTCGAGCTCGTCGCGGTCACGGGCCGCTCGGAGCTCGGCCGCCCGCTCGGCGAGCTGTACCCGCGCTACCGCGTGCCGCTGAGCGTCCAGGAGCTCGACCCGGAGATCTACTTGGATCCCGCCCACCCCGTCGACGCCGCGATCGTCGCCTACCCGCATGCCGCCGCCGCGCCCACCGTCGCGGCGCTGCGCGAGGCCGGCGCGAGGGTCGTCGACCTCAGCGCGGACTTCCGCCTGCGCTCGCTCGACACCTACGAGCGCTGGTACGGGCCCCACCCGCGCCCCGAGCTGATCGAGCAGGCGGTCTACGGGCTGACCGAGCTGCACCGCGGGCAGATCGCGGATGCGGCGCTCGTCGCGAACCCCGGCTGCTACCCCACCGCGAGCGTTCTCGCCCTCGCGCCGCTCGCCCGCGCCGGGCTGATCGCTGACGTCGTGATCGATGCCAAGCAGGGCATCTCCGGCGCCGGACGCGCGTTCGACGAGCAGACCCACCTGTCGATGGCCGGCGAGAACATCCTCCCCTACAAGGTCGCGAGCCACCGCCACACGCCGGAGATCGAGGAGCAGCTCGCCGCGCTCGGCTGCGACGTCCGCGTCCAGTTCCAGGCCTCGCTGGTCCCGCTCGACCAGGGGGAGATGGCCAGCTGCTATGTGACCCCGACGCGCGAGCTCGACGCGGAGGAGCTGCGCGAGCTCTACGCCGACGCCTACTCGCGGGAGCCGTTCGTGGAGGTCACCGAGACGCCGCCCGGCACGCGCGAGACCGTCGCGACCAACTACTGCCGCCTGTTCGCGGCGGCGGACGGCCACACCGGGAAGGTGCTCGTCTTCTCCGCGCTCGACAACCTGTGGAAGGGGACCTCCTCCCAGGCCGTGCAGAACCTCAACGTGATGTTCGGTCTTGGAGAGGGAGAGGGGATCGCATGAGCACGACCGGCGCGAAGCCGTTCTTCCGTTCGCGGTGGGTACCGCGCCCCGCCCACGTGACCGAGCTCGACGCCGGCGCGGGGCTCCCACGCGGCTTCCGCGCGGCCGGCGTCGCCGCGGGGCTGAAGCCCAGCGGCAGGCCCGACGTGGGGCTCCTGGTGTGCGACGCAGAGCGCCCCGTGAGCGCGGCGAGGTTCACCTCCTCCGGCACCGCCGCCGCACCGGTGCTGCTGAGCCGCGAGCGCTCCCGGCTCGACGCCCTGCGTGTCGTGCTCGTCAACTCGGGCTGCGCCAACGCCGCGACGGGCCGGCGCGGCCTGGAAGACGCCGCCAAGACCCAGGGCGCGGCCGCGGCGGCGGCCGGCGTGGACCCGGCGGAGGTCGCGCTCGCCTCGACCGGCGGGATCAGCCAGTTCCTCGACGTCGAGGCGATGCTGAAAGGCATCCTCGCGGCGCGCGGCCGCCTGTCCGCGGACGGCGACGTCGACTTCCAGCAGGCGATCCAGACGACCGACGCGCTGGAGAAGCGCGCCAGCCTCGAGGTGGAGCTGCCCTCCGGGACGGTGCGCCTGAGCGCTCAGTGCAAGGGCGCCGGGATGATCTCCCCCCGCTTCGCGACGATGCTGTGCTTCGTGGAGACCGACGCCGTGATCTCCGCCGAGACGTGCGACCTGCTGCTCGGCGTCACGGTCAAGCGCTCGTTCGACCGCGCCACCGTCGACGGCCAGCTCTCCACGAACGACACGGCGCTGCTGATGTGCTCCGGCGCCTCCGGCGTGGAGGTGGCGGGCGAGAGCGAGGACGAGCTGCGCTTCGGCGAGGCGCTCGACGCGCTGCTGCGCCAGCTCGCCGTGATGATGGTCGCCGACGGTGAGGGCGCGAGCCGCTCGGCGCGCGTGATCGTCCGCGGCGGCAACCCGGAGGGCGTCGAGGGCGCCGCGCGCGCGGTCGCCAACTCGCCGCTGGTCAAAGCCGCCCTGCACGGCGGCGACCCCAACTGGGGGCGCATCGTGCAGGCCCTCGGCGGCGCGCTGACGGACACCGCTCCGCTGCCGGTCGACGTCACGATCGAGGGCGTCCACGTCTGCTCGGCCGGCGCCGCGATTCCCTACGACGAGGCCGAGCTCGACCGGCTCGTGCAGCGCGAGGAGGTCGAGTACGAGGTCGGCCTGCCAGGCGAGGGCGCCGAGACCGAGGTGTTCTTCTCGGATCTCTCGCAAGCGTACGTCGAGTTCAACTCCGCCTACACGACCTGATGCGTGACGTCGGCACACTCCTCGAGGCGCTGCCCTACATCAGGGAGTTCCACGGCAAGACCGTCGTGATCAAGTACGGCGGCGCGGCGATGGAGGACGAGCAGCTGCGCGAGGAGTTCGCGCGCGACGTCGTGCTGCTCAAGTACGTCGGGCTCAACCCGATCGTCGTCCACGGCGGCGGCCCTGAGATCACCTCCTACATGGAGCGCCTCGGGCTGCCGGTCGAGTTCGTGGGCGGCCTGCGCGTGTCCAGCGAGGACACCGTCGAGGTCGCCAAGATGGTCCTGGTCGGCAAGGTCAACAAGGAGATCGTGCTGCGCCTGCAGCGTCACGGCCAGCCGGCCGTCGGGCTCTGCGGCGACGACGGCTCGCTGTTCCGAGTCGCCCGCCGCGCCGCGCCGGGCGGCGAGGACATCGGCTTCGTCGGGCGCATCGAGCGCGTCAACGTCGGCGTCATCGAGCACGTCGCGATCGACTACATCCCGGTGATCGCCTCCGTCGGCGCCGACAGGGACGGCAACTCCTACAACGTCAACGCGGACGAGGCGGCGGGCGCCGTCGCGGGCGCGCTCGGCGCCTACAAGGTGATCTTCCTCACCGACGTCCCCGGCTGGCTGGCGGACGCGGCCGACCCCTCGAGCCTGATCTCGCAGGCCGGCTCGCAGCAGGTCCGCGCCGCGCTCGACGGGCTCGACGGCGGCATGCGGCCCAAGCTCGAGGCGTGCCTGGAGGCGATCGACGCCGGCGTGAGCGCGGCCCACATCCTCGACGGCCGAACCCCGCATTCGCTGCTGCTCGAGCTGTTCACCGATGCCGGGATCGGGACCAAGATCGAGGAATGACAGAGGCACGGTGACATGACCCTCGCTGACCTGCAGCGGATCGAGTCCGAACGCATGATCGGCTCCTACGCGCGGCTGCCCGTCGAGTTCGTGCGCGGCGAGGGGCCGCTGCTCTGGGACGAGCATGGCAACGAGTACCTCGACTTCCTGTGCGGCATCTCGGTCACGAGCCTCGGCCACTGCCATCCAGCGGTGCTCGCCGCCGTGCGCGAGCAGGCGGGGCGCCTGATGCACGTGAGCAACCTGTTCTACACGGAGCCCGCGATGCGCCTCGCCGAGCGGCTCTCGCTCGCGAGCCTCGGCGGCAAGGTGTTCCTGTGCAACTCCGGCGCGGAGGCGAACGAGGCGGCGATCAAGCTCGCTCGCAAGGCTCGCCGCGGCGGTGAGATCGTCGTCGTGCACGGCGCCTTCCACGGCCGCACCTACGGCGCGCTCTCGGCCACGCCTCAGGAGGCCAAGCAGGCGCCGTTCGCGCCGCTCGTGCCGGGCTTCCGCGCGGTCGAGCCGGACGCCGCTGCGCTCGTGGCCGCGGTGGACGATCAGACGGCCGCCGTGCTGCTCGAGCCAGTGCAGGGGGAGTCGGGCGTGCACCCACTCGACGAGGAGCTGCTCGGGGCTGCGAGAGCGGCATGCGACGAGCACGGCGCGGCGCTGATCTTCGACGAGATCCAGACCGGCATGGGCCGCACCGGCACCCTGTGGGCCTACCAGCAGACGGGCGTCGTCCCAGACGCGATCACGATCGCCAAGGCGCTCGGAGGGGGCATGCCGATCGGGGCGCTCGTCACCGGCGAGCGGCTCGCCGACGTGCTCGAGCCGGGCGAGCACGGCTCGACCTTCGCCGGCGGCCCGGTGGCATGCGCGGCCGCCCTCGCCGCGCTCGAGGCGACGGACGACCCCGCGCTGCTAGGGCGCGTGCGCGAGCTGGGCGAGCTGCTCGCCGCGCAGCTGCGCGAGCTGCCCCACGTCGTCTCCGTGCGCGGCCGCGGGCTGATGCTCGGTTGCCGTCTCGACGTCGGAGCCCCGGAGGTCGTGCGCGCCGCGCTGCTCGAGCAGCGCCTCGTGCTCAACGCGACCGGCGCGGACACCGTGCGCCTGCTGCCGCCGCTCACGATCAGCCCCGAGCACGTCGAGCAGGCGATCGAGCGGCTCGGCGCCGTGCTTGCGGCGCGCCCGCCGGCCGTCGCGGAGCCGGCCGGATGATCAGGCGCCTGGCGGGGGGCTTCGAGCTCGACGACGACCCCCGCCGCCTCGACGTCGACGCGATCCACGCGTTCATCAGCGAGCGCTCCTACTGGGGGCGCGGGCGAAGCCGCGAGCGCGTGCAGGGCACGATCGACGGGTCGCAGCGGATCGTGGGCCTGTACCTCGACGGCGAGCAGGTCGGCTTCGCGCGCGCTATCTCGGACGGCGTCACGATGGCCTACCTCGCCGACGTGTACGTCACCGAGCCGCACCGCGGGCGGGGGCTCGGCATCGAGCTCGTGCGCGAGATGATCGACGGCGAGAACGCGCCCGACGTTCACTGGATGCTTCACACCCGCGACGCGCAGGAGCTCTACAACCGGCTCGGGTTTCGACTCGGCCCGATTCGCTACCCCCTGATGGAACGTCCGCGGCACAGTGCCCGCCCGCCTGTGCCGCCCGCCGGATAGCCTTGGCCGCCGTGAGTCGACCCGAGCAGATCGAGCATGCCCGCACCGCTTCGTATGAGGCCGACCCCGCTGAGGTGCGGCGGGTGCTGCTGCTGTACTCCGGGGGCCTCGACACGAGCGTGATGCTCAAGTGGATCCAGGACCTCTACGAAGCCGAGGTCGTGTGCCTGACGGTCAACCTCGGCCAGCCGGGGGAGGACTACGAGGTGATCGAGGGCAAGGCACGGATGCTCGGCGCGCTCGAGACGCACGTCGTCGACGCGCGCGAGGAGTTCGCGCGCGAGTACCTCGTGCCCGCGATCAAGGCGAACGCCGTCTACGGAGACGGGTACCCGCTGTTCACCTCGCTGGGGCGGCCGCTGATCGCCAAGCTCGCGGTCGAGCAGGCCCGCGCGAGCGGTTGCGACACGATCGCCCACGGCTGCACCGGCAAGGGCAACGACCAGGTTCGGATCGAGGCGACGATCGCCACGCTCGCACCAGAGCTGAAGGTGATCGCGCCTGTTCGCTCGTGGCAGATGGGCCGCGAGGAGGAGATCGAGTACGCGCGCGCGAACGGCATCCCTGTCAAAGGCGGAACCGAGATCGCCCCCTACTCGATCGACGACAACCTCTGGGGGCGCTCCTCGGAGGGACGCTGGATCGAGGACCTCGCCCACGCGCCCGACGACGACGTCTTCCAGCTCGTCACGCGCCCGGAGGAGGCACCCGAGCAGGCCGAGACGATCGAGATCGGCTTCGAACGCGGTGTGCCGGTCTCGCTCGACGGCGTTCGGCTCGGGTTGGTGGAGCTGATCGAAACGACAGCCGAGGTCGCGGCGCGCCACGGCGTCGGCATCCTCGACCACATCGAGGACCGGATCGTGGGGCTGAAGGTCCGCGACATCTACGAGGCGCCGGCCGCGACCGTGATCCTGGCCGCCCACAAGGAGCTCGAGCGGCTCGTCTCGACGATCCATCAGAACCAGTTCAAGGGCGAGCTCGACCGCCAGTGGGCGTACCTCGTGTACGCCGGCCTGTGGTGGGAGCCGCTGCGCGAGGATCTCGACGCCTACATGGACCGCGTCAACGGGCGCGTCACCGGCACGATCGGCCTGAAGCTCTACAAGGGCCACGTGCGGGTCGTCACCCGCGCCTCGCCGAACGCGATCTACGACGCCGCGCTGGCATCGTTCAGCGAGTCCGGCGGCCTTTTCTCCCAGCAGGCCTCGCCCGGCTTCATCGAGCTGTTCTCGCTGCAGTCGCGGATGGCCTGGCGGCTGCACAACGAGGGCCGCGGTGAGTAGGACAGCCGGCGCCAGGCGGGTGCGGCGCTACAAGCGGGTCGGGCGCCTTGCGTGGGGCGGGGCCAAGCAGGTGCGCCGCCATCGCTACCTCGGGCTGCTCGCCTGGCGCGGCTGGCGTCTGTATGCGCGCCGGCGGCGCATGGCGGTGCGGCTCGCGTTCGGAGCCGCGGTTGCGCTCGCGGGGCTGCTCGGCGCAGCGCGCGCCTCCCGCCGGCCCCCGGTCGACTAGGGCGCGGACACGAGCACGCCCCGCCTCAGAGCGGGCTCGCCATGACGGCGGTCTCGGTGCGGATCGTCGCCCGCTCCTCAGCCTTCATCGCAGCGGCGAACTGGTCGAGCTTCTCCGCCGGGCCGGTCACCGTGAACGCGACCTGGCTGCTGAGCAGGTGGGGGTGCTCGACGATCTCGCAGCTGACGCCGAGATGAGCCGCCCACGAACTGAGCGACTGCTCTACTTCCTCGCGAACCCAGCGGCCCAGCGTCGCGACATAGGTGCGGGTCGCGGGCGGCCCGGCGCCGGCAGGCCCCCCCGAGGGCGGTGGCGGCGGGACGTCGGGGTCGATCCATGCGTCGTGCGCCTCCGACCATGTGCTGAGCGCGAGCGCCGTCTCGATGCCGTCGTGTGCGAGCGCAGCCTGCAGCTTGGTCCGCGTGTCCTCGATCGCCTGGCGGCTCGCGGCGTAGGCGAAGAGCCGGTTCCCGTCGTGCGTGATGACCACGTCCTGCCCGACCGCCTGCTGCGCGTCGTCGGCGGCGTGCGCCTCGCGGCGCCCCGCGATCAGCCCCTGGAGGTAGCCGCCGCTCGCTCCGTCTGCGAGGTCGCCGCTCAGGCGCCAGTCGCGCTCGTCGGGGTCGGCGGGCATGTCGCGAGAATAGTCGGCTTGCGCGGGCGCCAGTCGGCGCTCGACGGCGGGAGGGCGCCGTCCGCCGGGCGCAATACCTTGATCGCAGCGCATGATCGAAGAGAGCGAGACACCGGGCGCGGGCTCCGGGGAGCGGGGCCGGATCGGCGAGTCCGACTTCCTCGCCGAACGGCGCGCGCGGCGCGCGACCGAGAACGGGGAAGCCGCGCTGCAGCGCCGGGCTGAGGCGGCGGAAGCGACCGTCCAGACGCTCGAAAGTCACGTCGCGACGCTGCAGCAGCGGCTGCGCGAGACCGAGCAGGAACGCGCTCGCGTCGCCGAGCTGCTCGAGGCCGAGCGCGCGCACGGCTCCGACCGCGAGAGCGAGCTGCGCCGCGTCAAGCAGCGGGAGTACGCCGAGCAGCAGCTGCGGGTCGAGGCGGAGGGACGGCTGTCCGGTTTCGAGCACGAGGACCGCGAGCGCTCCGAGGAGCTCGCCGAGCGGCTCAGCGGCGCCGAGCGCGAGACCGGCGAGCTGACGAGCCGCGTCGAGGAGCTTCGCCGCCAGCTCGCCGAGGCCGAGCAGAGCGCCGCCGCCGAGCGCGCCGGCCTGCGCCGCGCCGAAGCGGAGCTGCGCTCTCGGGTCTCCCAGCTCGAGCGGCGCGCCGAGCAGATCGAACGCGGGCTCGAGACCGAGCGCGGCGCCCGCGAGCGCGCCGAGCGCGAGATCGCCCGGATCCGCGAGGGCCACCGGCGCATGGAGGGGCTGCTCGGCGAGATCCGCTCGCTCGTCGGCCGCCTCGCCACGCTGCTCGGGAGCCTGCGCTCCGGCCGCGGCGAGGGCCCCGGCTCGGGCTCCGGTTCTGGCTCGCCCGTGCCGGCCTCGGGCCCGCCGCCGGCCTCCTCGCCCGGCGAGCCCGCGGCGCCGCCCGGCGGCCGGTCCGCGCCGGGCGCCATACCCATACGGCCGTCCCGCGGTGCCGCGGCGGGCGCCGAGCCTGCCCGCGAGCCGCGCGCTGCGGAGATGGCCGAGGCCCTGGCGTCCGCGGTCGAGCGCCTGCGGGCGCGTGCGCTCAGCGCGCCGCCGCTGCCGGAGGATCCGGGCGAGCCCGCACGCGCGAGGAGCGCCGAGGTGGGGGCCGCGCTCGAGCCCGATCCGGGCGCCCCCGAGCCGCCTGCCCCGCCGGCCGCCGGCCGGGCGCCCGCGCCGCCGGCCGTGAACGCGGCCGAGAAAGCGCCTTCCCGCCACACCCGCCAGCCGCCTCTCGTCCCCCAGGCGCAGGCGCCCGCGCCGCCATACGAGATCCCGCTGCCGAAGCCCGAACCGCCGCCGAAGGGCGCATCGGAGCCGGCCGGCGAGGCGCCCGCGAGGACGCCGACGCGCCGTCCGTCCCACAAGCACAGCCAGTCGCTGCTCAGGCGTCTTCGCAATCGGCGCAAACAGCGGCGAAGCCGCTGACGGGCCGCCCGCGCTCGCCTCGGCTCCGCCGCCCCGACGCCTAGCATGGCGCGAGACGTGAGCAACCGATCCTGCGCCCACCTCCACGTGCACTCCGAGTACTCGCTGCTCGACGGCGCGTGCAAGGTCGAGGCGCTCGCCGAGCGTGCGGCCGCCTTCGAGCAGCCGGCGCTCGGGCTGACCGACCACGGCGTGATGAACGGGGCGGTCGAGCTCTACAAGGCGTGCAACAAGCACGGCGTCAAGCCGATCGTCGGCTGCGAGATCTACCTCGTCGACGATCACGCCGCGAGCGCGCAGAGCCGCGGCGAGCGCAACCACCTCACGCTGCTGGCCGCCGACGACGCCGGCTACCGCAACCTCGTCAAGCTCTCCTCGGCCGGCTTTTTGGAAGGGCTTCAGCGAGGCAAGCCGACGGTCGACCCGGGGCAGCTCGAGCGCTACTCGGACGGCGTGATCGCGCTGACCGGCTGCCTGGCCTCGCGCTTCTGCCAGCGGTTGCTGGAGGACCGCGTCGCCGACGCGCGAGCCCATGCGGATGAGCTGCTGCGGATCTACGGCGCGGAGAACGTGTACTTCGAGGTGCAGAAGAACGGCCTGGCCGCGCAGGAGAAGTGCAACGAGGGGATCGTCAAGATCGCACGCGAGGTGGGCGGCTCGCTCGTTGGCACTGGGGACGTCCACTACCTGCGCCGCGAGGACTACGACCACCACACGGCGCTGCTGTGCGTCCAGACCAAGAGCACGATCGCGGCGCCCAAGATGACGTTCGAAACGAACGAGTTCTACCTGCGCGACAGCGCGGAGATGGGCGAGAAGTTCGCGGACTGGCCCGAGGCGGTCGCGAGCACGCTCGAGATCGCCGAGCGCTGCAACGTCGAGCTGGAGCTCGGCAAGCAGCTCATCCCGAGCTACCCGACGCCGGACGGGCTCGACGAGCGTGCCTACCTGCGCGAGCAGGTAGAGCTGGGCCTGCGGCTGCGCTACGGCGACCCGGTTCCGGCGCAGGCCCGCGAGCGGGCCGAGATGGAGCTCGGGGTGATCGACAAGATGGGCTTCAACGCCTACTTCCTGATCGTCTGGGACTTCGTCCGCTACGCGAAGGAGAACGGCATCGCGGTCGGGCCGGGCCGCGGCTCGGCGGCGGGCTCGATCGTCGCCTACTGCCTGGCGATCACCGACGTCGACCCGCTCGAGTACGACCTGCTGTTCGAGCGCTTCCTGAACCCGGAGCGCGTGTCGATGCCGGACATCGACATCGACTTCTCGGTCCGCGGTCGCGAGCGCGTGATGCGCTACGTGACAGAGAAGTACGGCCGCGAGTCGGTCGCGCAGATCGTGACCTTCGGCAAGATGTTCCCGCGCGCGGCGACGCGCGACGCGGCCCGGGTGCTCGGTTACGACTACGGCGCGGGCGACCGGCTCGCGAAGCTGATTCCCGACCCGATCATGGGCCGCGCGCCGTCCTTCGAGGAATGCCTGCGCGACGGCCAGCCGCTGCAGAAGGCGTACAAGGAGGAGCCCGACGCGCGGCGCATCGTCGACGTCGCCCGCGGCCTGGAGGGCATCGTTCGCAACTCCTCGATCCACGCCGCCGCGGTCGTGATCGCCGACCGCCCGCTGACGGACATCGTGCCGCTGCAGCTCGCCGACGCCGGCACCGACGAGAGCGGCGAACGGGCGTTCCGGACCGTGACGCAGTTCTCGATGAAGCCGATCGAGGAGATCGGCCTGCTCAAGATGGACTTCCTCGGGCTGCGCAACCTCGACGTGATCGAGGACGCGCTGGACATCATCGAGCGCTCGACGGGGCAGCGCCCGGACATGACGACGCTGCCGCTCGACGACGCCAAGACCTACGAGATGCTCGCCCGGGGTGACTCGACTGGCGTGTTCCAGTTCGAGTCCGAGGGGATGCGCGAGGCGCTGCGCAAGGTGCGCCCCGACGAGTTCGAGGACCTGATCGCGCTGAACGCGCTGTACCGCCCGGGCGCGATGGACCAGATCCCGGTGTACGCCAAGGGCAAGCACAACCCCGGCGCGATCTCCTACCACGACGAGCGCCTGCGGCCGATCCTCGAATCCTCGAAGGGCGTGATCCTCTACCAGGAGCAGGCGATGCAGATCTCCAAGGAGCTCGCGGGCTTCTCGGGGGCCAAGGCCGACGACCTGCGCAAGGCGATCGGCAAGAAGAACCGCCTGGCGATGGCGCAGCTGAAGCCCGAGTTCGTCGAGGGCTGCCGCGCGTCCGGGACCACGCCCGAGGTGATCGAGTTCCTGTGGACGACGAACGAACGCTCCGCGGACTACTCGTTCAACCGCTCGCACGCCGCCTGCTATGCGCTGATCGGCTACCGCACCGCGTGGCTGAAGGCGAACCATCCGGCGGAGTACATGGCCGCGCTGATCTCCTCCGTGATGTCGACGAAGGACAAGGTGCCGTTCTTCGTCGCGCGCTGCGAGGAGATGGGCATCGAGATCCTGCCGCCCGACGTGAACCTCTCAGACCACGAGTTCACGGTCGTCGAGGGCAACATCCGCTTCGGCCTCGACGCCGTCAAGGGCGTCGGCTACCAGGCCGTCGAGGCGATCAAGCGGGCGCGCGGTGACGACGCGTTCGCCTCGCTGTGGGACTTCTGCGAGCGCGTCGACTGCCGCACCGTCAACAAGAAGGCGATCGAGGCGCTGATCAAGTGCGGGGCGTTCGGCTCGACGGGCGCGACGCGGCAGGGGATGATGGGAGTGCTCGAAGACGCCCAATCCAGGGGACAGAAGGCTCAACTCGACGCGCAGATCGGCCAGAGCTCGATCTTCGAGCTCGTCGAAGAGGCTCCGGCGGGCGGGGCTCCCACCAACGCGCTCGCGAACACGCATCCGCCGATCCTCGGCGAGGAGTACGACCAGAAGGAGCTGCTCGCCGCCGAGAAGGAGGCGATCGGGCTGTTCATCTCCGAGCACCCGCTGAAGCCGCTCAAAGAGGTGCTGCGCGCGCGCACCGACTGCCCGCTGTCCTCGCTGTCCGAGCGCCGCGACAAGGAGCTGGTGACGGTCGGAGGGATCATCACCGAGACGAAGCGGATCCGCACGCGCAACGGCGACCCCATGATGTTCGCGACGCTCGACGACCTCGCCGCCTCGGTCGAGATGCTCGTGTTCGGCAAGGCGCTGAACGAGTACGAGCCGCTGCTGGTGACCGACGAGATCGTGCTCCTAAAGGGCCGCGTCGACCACAAGGAAGCCGGCAGCACCTGCCTGATCGTGCAGGAGGTGCAGCGGTTCGCCCCCTCGGAGGACGAGATCGAGGGCGCGCGCGCGAAGGCGCAGGCGGCCGCGGCGCAGGCGAGCGCGCAGGCCAAGCCGCTGCACCTGCGGCCGATTCGCGCGTGCGATCTGACCCAGGAGCTGATCGACTCGCTGAAGCAGATCTGCGAGGAGTCGCCCGGAGCGGCTGAGGTGCTGGCCGCGATCGAGATGCCCGACGGCGGACGCCGGCAGCTGCGTCTCGGCGACGCCTACCGCGTCGCGAACACCCCGACGCTGCGGGCCGAGCTCAACAGCGTCCTGCCCGTGCCCGCCGCCGAGCCGGCGGCGCCGCGCTCTGCCGTGGCCCCCGCGGTCGCGCCCGCGGCGCTCGCGGGCTGAGGCTCAGCGGCGCCTGGCCGCGAGCCCGCGCTCGCGCAGCCGCTTTGCGAGCTCGACTTCCTGCGGCCCGGCGCCTTCGCGCTTCTCGCCGGGCGTCTCCAGCACGCAAGGGAGCCGCTGGATGCCGGGGGCGGACAGGAACGCGGCGCAGCCGCTCTCGCCGAGCTCGCCCTCGCCGATGTTCGCGTGGCGGTCGCGGTTGGAGCCGAGCGGCGTCTTCGAGTCGTTGAGGTGCAGCGAACGGATGCGCCCTGCACCCAGCGCCCTGCGCGCTCCTCGCAGCACGCCGTCCACGCCGGCCGGCGTGCGGATGTCATAGCCGGAGGCCAGCAGGTGGCAGGAGTCCAGGCAGACGCCCAGCCGCGTGCTCCCGCCGGCGGCGTCGAGCAGCGCCGCGAGCTCGGCGAAGGAGCGTCCGAGCGTGCCGCCGGCGCCGGCGGTGTTCTCGAGATGCAGCTCGCAGCCGTCGGTGTCATCGAGCGCGGCCCGGATCGTGCGGCCGGCCCGCGCGATCGCGGCACCGATGTCGCCTTTGAGCGCCGAACCAGGGTGCAGCACGACCCCGCTCGCGCCGATCGCCGCGCCGACGCGCAGCGACTGCACCAGGGAGGTGATCGTCTTGGCGCGGATCTCGGCGTCCTCGCTGGCGCAGTTCAGCAGGTAGACCGCGTGGATCAGCACCGCCCGGACCGGGCTCCGCGCGATCGCCTCGCGGAACGCGGCGAAGTCCTCCTCGCCGTAGGCGGTCGGCCGCCACATCCGCGGCGACTGGTTGAAGATCTGGATCGCCTCCGCACCGCGCTCTGCGCCACGTTCGATCGCTTTCGACAGGCCGCCGGCGGGGGAGACGTGGGCGCCGATGAACATGGCGGAGCATTATCGGCCCTCGCGGCCCGCGGCCGGGCGCTGCAGAGCCGCGGTCACCGCTAGGGTCGAAAGCGTGAAGGTCCGCTTCGCCCCCTCGCCGACCGGTGCGCTGCACATCGGCGGCGCGCGCACGGCGCTGTTCAACTGGCTGCTCGCCCGCCACGAAGGGGGCCAGTTGGTGCTGCGCATCGAGGACACCGACCGCGAGCGCTCAACGCCGGAGAACATCAAGCAGATCATCGACGCGCTGGGTTGGCTCGAACTGGACTGGGACGAGGGCCCGATCCTGCAGACCGAGCGCGCTGAGCGCCACCAGCAGGCGCTGCAGGCACTGCTCGACAGCGGCCGCGCCTACCGTTCGCAGGCCACCGCGCAGGACGTGAAGGCCTACAAGGAGCTCCACGGCTCCGACCGCGGCTTCCGCGGCGAGGCGCAGGCCTCCGGGGCGGTGCGCCTGCGCGTCCCGGACGACGGCGCGACGGTCGTCCACGACGCGATCCGTGGCGAGACGCGCTTCGAGCACGTGCACATGGACGAGCCCGTGATCGCCCGCGCCGACGGCTCGGTCCTCTACAACTTCGCGGTCGCGATCGACGATCTCGACGCGGGCATCACCCATGTCGTGCGCGGGGAGGACCACGTCTCGAACACCCCCAAGCAGCTGCTGGTGATCGAGGCGGCGCGGGAAGCCGGCCTCACGGACGCGCCGGATCCGGTGTACGCGCACCTGCCGCTGCTGCACGGTCCCGACGGCAAGAAGCTCTCCAAGCGCCACGGCGCGGCCTCGGTGCAGGAGCTGCGCGACGCCGGCTTTCTTCCGGAGGCGGTGCGCAACTACCTCGCGCTGCTGGGTTGGGGCGCCGGCGATGACAGCACGGTGCTCTCGACGCCGGAGCTGGTGGAGCGCTTCACGCTCGAGCGGGTGAGCCGCAACCCCGCGCGCTTCGACGAGGAGAAGCTGCGCTGGCTGAACGGCGTCTACATCCGCGAGCTGCCCCCGGCGGAGCTCGCGGCGCGCCTCGAGGACTACACCGGCCGTGCCGGGCTCGAGCGGGCCGCCGAGATCAGCCAGGAGAAGATCCACACGCTGGCGGACTTCTGGCCGCTTGCCGGGCCGCTGCTCGACGAGCCCCTCGCGGATCCGAAGGCGCGCGAGCGCTGGCTCGACGAGAAAGGGCGCGCGACGCTCGCGCAGGCACGGGAGGCGCTGGCCGGTCTCGAGCCGTTCGAGGAGAGCGAGATCGAGCGGGCGCTCGGGGAGCTGATCGAGCGCCTGGGCGTCAAGCCCCGCGAGGTCTACCAGCCGCTCCGCGTGGCGATCACCGGCACGACGGTGTCGCCGGGCATCTTCGAGAGCCTCGCGCTGATCGGGCGCGACGAGGCGCTGCGGCGAATCGACGCGGCGCTTTCGGCGCCGGCGCCGGCCGCCGGCGCCTAGCAGGCTGCAACGGCTGGGCGCGGCCGGCTGGGCGCGGTCTTGCGCGCACCTAAAGTTCGGCTCGCGCGGTTGCCGATAGGAACCCGGAAGCGGACCGACTCCGGCCTGGATGGCCGGCGAACCCAAGGAAGGGGAAACACACCGAATGCAGGCAACGGCTGCGGCCAAGAAGGCCAAACCCAAGAAGTCGCCCAGCGCGGCCCCCGGACGCCCTGCCCAGGTGGCCCGGCGTACGACTGCCCCTGCCCAGAGCACGGGTGAGCGCCACCAGAACGAGGGCCACGGGCGCCGCCTCACGCTCGCGTTCGAGGCGCTCGAGGCGTTCCCCGCCCTCGCCGAGTCGCGCAACCGTCTGCTCGCGGTCATCTCCAAGGACAACGTCGCGACGGCCGACGTCGTCTCCGCCGTCGAGTCCGACGTCGCGCTGATCATCGCCGTGCTGCGCCTCGCCAACCGCGCCCAGGGGGCGGCCGGCAAGGTCGACACCGCGGTCGGGGCGGTCGAGCTCCTGAGCCCGCAGACCGTGCAGGCCGTCGCGAACCGCGTGCGCACCTTCGACTTCTTCGAGCGCGCGAGCATCTGGGAGGCCGCACCCGAGCGCTTCCGGCTGCACGCGCTCTCCACGCAGCATGCGGCCGACCGCCTGGCCGCCGAGGTCGGCTACGAGAACCGCGACCGCCTCACGGTCACGAGCCTGCTGCACGACGTCGGCAAGCTCGTGCTGCTGCACGCCTACCCCGGCTACCCCGCGCAGGTGCACAAGGGCGCCCGCACGCCCGAGGAACGCGTCCACGCCGAGCGGCGCGAGCTGGGCGTCGACCACGCGCTCGTCGGCGGCGTGCTGATTCGCCGCTGGGGCCTCCCGACCTCGCTGGCGGCGCCGATCGAGCGCCACCACAACCCCGACGCCGAGGGCGAGGCAGCGTTCATCCGCCTCGCCGACATGCTCGCCCACTACGAGCAGGGCGGCCGCGTCAGTCCGAGCGAGCTGCTCCACACGGCGCGCGCCGTCGGCCTCGGCCCGCAGGAGCTGCGCCGCGTGATGTACGAACTCCCGAGCGCCAACGTCCAGCGCCAGCGCCACGTCGACCCGTGCCCGCTGTCGGGGCGCGAGCTCGGCGTGCTACAGCGGCTGGCGGAAGGCAAGGTCTACAAGCAGATCGCCCACGAGCTGACGCTCTCGACGAGCACGGTCCGCACGCACCTGCACAACATCTACGGCAAGCTGGGCGCCGTCGATCGCGCCCAGGCGGTCCTGATCGCGACCGAGCGGGGCTGGCTCTGAGGCGGGTCCTGGGCCGCGCAAGAGCGATCCTCGCTTCGCCCGCGCGCAGCCCAAGGCCCGCCTGAGGGCCGGCCCGCCGCTCGCACCTCCGCCCGCTCGCGTAGCATCGCCCGCGAGCGCAGATGATCTCGATCACCACGAAGTCCCCGTACGCGGTGCTGGCGCTCGCCGAGCTCGGTCGCAGCGGGGGCACCGAGGAGCCGGTGCCGATCGGCGAGCTGGCGCGCCGGCGCGACGTCCCGGTGCAGTTCCTCGAGCAGCTGTTCGCCGTGCTGCGCCGCGCCGGCGTGATCAGCTCCCAGCGCGGCGTCAAGGGCGGCTACCGCTTCGCGCGACCGCCGGAGACCGTGACCGTCCTCGAGGTCGTCGAGCTGCTCGACGGCCCGCTCGGCCGGGACTCGGAGGGCGTGTTCTCCGACGCCGCCGCCGCTGCCCGCCGCGTCCTCGCGCAGACGTCGATCGCCGATGTGATCGAGCGCGAGATCCGCGAGGCGGGGGCGAGCATGTACCACATCTAGGCAGGCTCCCGCGGCCGCAGGCCACGCCGGCGCGGCCTGCCCAGAAATCCAATCTGCTGCATCCAGCCGAGAACTGGCATTCGCTGGTGTTATGGCAATACTCGGAATTAAGATCGGCGCAAATCGACACAGCGCACGGCCCGCGACCTATGATCGGTCGCGCTTCGCATAGGAGGGGTTTCTCGGAGTACCTGCTGTTCGACGGCCGGGAGTTCGCCCGGGCCGCGCGCGTTCCGCGCTGCCCTGGAACGAACGTGCATGCCCTGCCGCTCCGGGTGAAGTCGGCCGGGGGGTCGCCGTCTCCGACGCGAGGTCAAGGCAATCCGAATCGAATGGAGACGGGCATGACCAGGAGAGCTAGATGGACGGTGGCGCTCGGCGCAGCACTCGCCGCAGCGGCGCTGGGCGGATACGGCGCCGGTGGCGCCGGCGCAGAAACGGTCTATTCCAACCTGCCTGCGTCGCTGCCGGCGAACTTCGCGTCGTTCGGCAACGAGGCTTACTCGATGTCGGAGTTCGGCGGCATGATCGAAACCACGAGCGTCGGGCACAAGACCCAGACCGTGAGCGTTGCGATGAGCGCGTGGGGCTGCCAATTTGGCGCTTGGTACAACGACACCTGCGAAACCACGAAGCCGAGCAAGACGTTCCGCTGGCCGATCACTCTGCACATCTACGAAGTCGGGCCGAGCAACTCGGTGGGTGCCCTGATCGGTTCGGAGACGCGGACGTTCAAGCTCCCTTACAGGCCCTCGCGCAGCCCGCAGTGCGGCACCGGCGCGTACTCGCAGTACGAAAAAGGGACCTGGTACGACTCCAAATCCAACGCCTGCTATCACGGCCTGGCCTTCGCGATCACCTTCAAGAAACTGAAGCTGCAGGTCCGCAAGAAAGAGATCGTCACGGTCTCCTACAACACCTCGCATCACGGCCCTGCGCCCGTCGGTGAAACGGCGTGCAACGCGACAGTCGCGGGCTGCTACTACGACTCGCTCAACGTGGCGATCGCGGAACCGAGCGAAAACACCCTGACGACCGGGGCGCAGCCGACGAAGTCGCTGTACCTCGACTCGACCTACGCCGCCATGTACTGCGGCGGGCCCACGCCGGTGGGCACGTTCGGCCCGACTGCGCCGATCGAAGGGTCGTGCGCATCGAACAGCCCCTACGAAACGGAAGAAAACATCCAGCCTGTGATCTCCGTGGTCACGACCGGCTGACAACAGGCCCCTCCAGCGCGCCGGGCCGGGCGGCTGGATGCCGTCTGGCTCTGCGCCGCGGCTTGGTGCCGGAGCGCCGCGTTCGGCGGCGCTCCGGCACCGATCGTGCCATGCTCCGGCCGTGCCGGAGAGCGGAGCGCCAGCATGAGCGTGGGCATGTCCCAGCCGGGCGACCACGTCGAGGTCGTCGTCCCGGATCGGGCGCGCCCGAACGTCCAGTACGCGCCCTCGACCGCGAACTACGACATCTTCAATGCCGAGGTCGCCAAGGTCACCGCGCCGCACGGCGTCCGCGTGTGCGATCTGGGGGGCGGCTCGAACCCGGCGCTCTCGGTGCGGCGCATCGTCCGCCAGGAGCTCGACTACGTGATCGTCGACATCGACGGCGCCCAGCTCGCGAAAGCGCCGCCCGAGTACTCGACGCTGGAGGGCGACATCCTCGAGCGCGGCACCGTCGAGCGGCTGATCGAGCAGGGCGGGCCGTTCGATCTCGTGTTCAGCAGGTGGGCCGCCGAGCACATGCGCGACGGACGGACCTTCCACGAGAACGTCTACGCGCTGCTTCGCCCCGGCGGGGCGGCGGTGCATCTGTTTCCCACGCTCTTCGCCGTGCCGTTCACGATCAACTGGCTCCTGAGCGACCGGCTCTCGCGGCTGCTCCTGTTCACCATGACCGAGCGCGCGTCGAAGTTCCCCGCGCACTACTCGTGGTGCCGGGGGCCGACGCACAAGCAGCTCGCGCGGCTCGAAAGCGTGGGATTCGAAGTCGACCGCTACGTCGGCTTCTTCGGCCACGGGTTCTTTCAGCGCCTCCCGCCGGCGCAGGCGGCCTACCGGCGCTTGGCGGACGCCCTCGTGCGCCACCCCGTCCCGCTGCTGGGCTCCTTCGCGGTCGTCGTCCTGAAGCGGCCCGAGAGCTGACGCCCGCGCGAGCCATCGCTCGCCTCTGAGAAGCTGGAGCGATGCGCAGGAACGGAAACCGGCGCGCCGGCGCGCTGGCGGGCGTGCTCGGAGCGCTCGGACTCGCGCTCGCAGCGGCCGCCGGCGCGGGCGGGGCGTCCGCCGCGCGCCTCGCCCCCTCGGGGCTTGCCTACTCCACGGCGCCGGCCGCGACCATCCAGCGCCAGCCGCCGGCTGACAGCTGCCACGCCAAGGGCACGGGGCTCACGCAGCTCCCCGACCGGCGCTGCACGCCGGGCGCCGTCAACCCCGCGGTCACGCAGTCGACCATCGCTGGCACGATCTGCCGCAGCGGCTGGACCGCGACCGTGCGGCCGCCGGAGAGCGTCACCGAGCCGGAGAAGCTCGCGAGCCTGCGCGCCTACGGGGAGAGCGGCCCCTCGCGCTACGAGTACGACCACCTGGTCCCGCTCGAGCTCGGCGGCGCCGTCAACGATCCTCGCAACCTGTGGCCGGAGCCCGACTACGCCCGCCGCGAAGGCTTCTACCTGAACCCCAAGGACCGCGTCGAGACGAAGCTCAAGCAGCTCGTCTGCTCCGGGCAGACCACGCTCGCCACCGCTCAGCGCCAGATCGCCGCGGACTGGGTCGCCGCGCTTGCCCGTTACGGATAGCGAAGGCCGCTCAGACGGTGGCCTCGACGAGCTCGTAGTCGTCGAGCGCATCTTGGCTCGCGATCACCGCCTGGCGATAGGTCAGCGACCAGCCGCCGCGCGGCCGGCGGGCGAGCGCCGATTCGCTCGCCCACGTCTCCCAACGCCACAGCAAAAGCCAGCGTTCGACCACGCGGCCGGGCCCGTGCACGCCGTGCGGGCTCTCGAAGAGGCGGCGGCGACGGTGGCGGGGGCGGGTGGCTGTGGTGGAGCTCGAAGCGTTCATGTCTGCAAATGAACAGGTTTGAGGAGCTTTTCCCCGATCAGCGTAAACCCACACGTCCCTGCGCACGACGTGAGTCCGCTGAGAGCGTCGTTCCCCTCCTCCGACCGGCTGCGGCGAGGCAGGCCGTTTAGGAACGACACGTGCGGTTAATATTGACAATTCCGAGCTCAGGGGGATGAACTCAGCCATGCAACGTCCGCAGAAATTTGCGGCGCCGCTCGTTCTGGTGGCTCTCGCCGCGGGAGCGCTGCTGCCCGCCGCCGGGGGAGCCGACGCCCAGAGCGGGTGCGTCGTTCCCGACGTCACAGGCGTCAATCTCGCGCAGGCGCGCCACGCCCTGGAAGCGTCGGGCTGCCAGATCTCGGTCAGCCAGCTGCCGCCGCACGGCTCCTACGTGACGCCCTCCAGCGCGGAGGACCGCCAGCTGATCCGCAGCCAGCGGCCGTCGGCCGGGTCGCGCGCGAGCACCGTCACGGTGTTCGCCGCCCCGCTGTGCGCCCAGCCCGCGCTGCCGGGACCGCCCGACCACGGGGCTCGCTCGAGCGGCGGCCCGACCGAGCTGGTCGCGGCGCTCTACCTGCAGGGCGGCCCCATCCGCACGAGCCCGCACTGCCGCCGTGGAACACCGTCGGCAGGGACGGTGGTCGTCTCGAGCCCGGACGGCAGGACGCTCGTTCGCCGCCAGGTCCGCTCCGGCAACTCGGCGATCTTCCCGCTCGCGCCGGGGCGCTACGTAGTCGGCGGGACGATCGCCGGCGGCACCTCGAGCGGCCCCGTGCAGGTCGCTGCCGTGCCCGTGACGATCACCGCGCGGCGCACGACCCAGCTGGACGTCGTCGGCCGCGTCCACTGACGCCGAGGGGCGCCCGCGCCGGGCTTGCGTCTCGGCGTCCGCGCCCGTGGGCCTCGCACCCCAGAGAGGGTACGGGCTGTGCGCGGGAGCGCCGAGACAGCCCCGTCCTTGCGTTTCTCCTTGGGGACCTCCATCCCCGCCGCGGGAGTGTATTGGCGGCCCGGACGGAACGGGCGCAGCGCGCGCCGCCCGCGCCCCGCACGGGCCGCAGAACCGGGCCGGCGGCCGACGCTGTGTCATGCTGATGACGTGCCCTCGTGCAGCCACCTCGACACGATCACCGTGACCGAGCTGCCCGCCGAAGTGCCCGGCTGCGAGGACTGCCTGCGCGAAGGCGGCGTCTGGCTGCATCTGCGGATCTGCCTGGAGTGCGGGCACGTCGGCTGCTGCGACGACTCGCCTCACAAACACGCCAAAAAGCACGCCCTCGACGAGGAGCACCCGCTGATCCGCTCGCTCGAGCCGGGGGAGGAATGGTCGTGGTGCTTCATCGACGAAGTCGCGATGGTGATCCCCGAGGTTCAAGGGAGCACGCGCATCCCGCCGTCGCCGATGTTGAGCTGACGTGGCCGGCGACGGCAACTCGTCGCAGGCGCGGCATCCGACGATCCTGGCCGTCGACGACGAGCCGGCGGTGCTGGCCGCTGTGGCGCGAGACCTGCGCCGCGGCTTCGGAGAGAACTACCGGGTGATGCGGGCCGGCTCGGGCGCGGAGGCGCTGCAGCTGCTGGGCGAGATGCACAAACGCGGCGACACGGTCGCGATGCTCGTCGCCGACCAGCGCATGCCGGGGATGGACGGGACCGACTACCTCACCCAGGCGCGCGCCATCTACCCCGATGCCAAGCGCGTGCTGCTGACCGCCTACGCGGACACCGACGCGGCGATCCAGGCGATCAACGAGGTCGCACTCGACTACTACCTGCTGAAGCCCTGGGACCCGCCGGAGGAGCAGTTCTACCCGGTCGTGGAGGACCTGCTGACGACATGGCAGGCAAGGGCGGTGCTGGAAGCCGGAGGTCTGCGCGTGATCGGGCATCGCTTCTCGCGCGAGACCCACGACCTGCGTGACTTCCTGGCACGCAACCGCGTCCCGGGCCGGTGGCTGGACGTCGAGCTGGACGCCGAGGCCCGCGAGCTGATCGCCGAGAGGGGAATCGACGAGGAGCTGCTGCCGGCCGTGGTTCTGGAGGACGGGGAGGTGCTCGTCCAGCCCTCGGTCCAAGAGCTCGCTGAGAAGGTGGGGGTCGCCGCGCACCCGGCCGCGGAGCATTACGACCTCGTGATCGTGGGCGGGGGCCCCGCGGGGCTCGCCGCCGCCGTGTACGGCGCCTCGGAGGGGCTGCGCACCGTGATGGTCGAGCGGGAGGCCCCCGGTGGCCAGGCAGGCCAGTCGAGTCGCATCGAGAACTACCTGGGGTTCCCCGGAGGGGTTTCCGGCTCGGAGCTGGCGGGGCGGGCTACGACGCAGGCTCGTCGGCTTGGGGCAGAGCTCCTCACGGTCAACGACGCGGCTGGGCTCCGCGTCGAGGGCGCGGGCAGGATCGTCGAGCTGACGGGCGGCGCCGAGCTGAGCGCCAACTGCGTGCTGATCGCCTCCGGTGTCTCCTACCGGCGCATGCCGGCCCCCGGGTTCTCGGAGCTGACCGGGGCGGGCGTCTACTACGGCGCCGCGCTGACCGAGGCGCGATCGTGCTCCGAACAGCACGTGGTCGTGATCGGCGGCGCGAACTCGGCGGGCCAGGCCGCGGTGTACTTCAGCGGCTACGCGCGGCGCGTGTCGATGCTCGTTCGCGGCGACTCGCTGGTGAAGTCGATGTCGCATTACCTGATCGAGCAGATCGACGCCCTGGAGAACGTCGAGGTGCGCACCCGAACCGAGGCGGTCGCCGCGCACGGGCAGGACGGCAGGCTGAAGAGCATCGACATCCGCGACGGCGAGGGCAACGTCACGAACGAGGACGTCGATGCGTGCTTCATCTTCATCGGCGCGGCTCCACGCACCGATTGGCTGGACGGCGTGCTCGCCCGCGACGAGCGTGGCTTCATCCTCGCCGGGCCGGAGGTGCGCGACCACGGATGGCCGCTGGAGCGCGACCCGTACCCGCTCGAGACCAGCGTGCCGGGCGTGTTCGTCGCGGGCGACGTGCGCTCGCGCTCGATCAAGCGCGTCGCGAGCGCCGTCGGCGAGGGCTCGATGGCGGTGTCGCTGATCCACGAATACCTGGCGAGCGCATGAGCCGTCCGAGCGTCGCCGAGCTGCGGCCGATCGACCTGTTCGACGGGGTGGACGACGAGCACCTCGCCGAGTTCGCCGCGCACGCCGAGCTCCGCGACTTCAGCGCCGGCGAGCAGATCGCCCAGGAGGGCGGCAGCGAGCGCCGGGTCTATCTCCTGCTCGACGGCACCGCGGAGACCTTCAGGGAGATCAACGGCGGCCAGGAATCATCGGGCGACCACGCCGCTCCGACCTACCTCGGCGCGATCGGGGCGCTGACCGGCTCGGGGCTCGCCGTGCAGGTCCAGGCGAAGACCGACGTGCACCTCGCCCAGATCGACGCCGACGAGTTCCTGGAGCTGGCGATCGAGAACCGCTCGGTCCTGCGGCTCGTGCTCGCGCGCGTGCGGCCCGTCGTCGGGCGCATCACCGCGATCGAGCAGAACCGCGAGCGCCTGGAATCGCTCGGCACGATGGCCGCCGGTCTCGCGCACGAGCTGAACAACCCGGCCGCGGCGGCCAAGCGCGCCTCCGCGGACCTCGCCGACGCGCTCGACGTGCTGAGCTCGACGATCGGGGTGTTCGTCGAATCGGGGGTCTCCCGCGAGCAGGCCGAGCAGCTCGTCGAGATCCAGCGGGCCGTCGTGCAGGCGTGCCGCGCGCGGGCCTCGATCTCCCAGCTCGAGCTCGCCGACGCCGAAGACGAGCTCACCGACGCGCTCGAACGCGCCGGGATCGCGGACGCCTACCGGATCGTCGAGCCGCTCGCGCAGGCGGGCTTCGACGAGCAGCAGCTCGCGCGGGTCGGGGAGCTGGCCGGGCCCGCCACCGAGGCGGCGGTGCGCTGGATCGCGGCCTCCCTGCTCGCGCGGGAGCTGGCCGCCGAGCTGTCCGAGTCGACCGAGCGGATGAGCAAGCTCGTCGCGGCCGTCAAGACTTACGCCTACATGGACCGCGGCGGGCTCGTCGAGGTCGATATCCGCGAGGGGCTCGACACCACCCTGACGATCCTCGGGCACAAGCTCAAGCACACGACGATCGAGGTCGAGCGCGAGTTCGAACAGGACCTGCCGCGATTTCAGGCGTACGGCGCCGAGCTCAACCAGGTCTGGACGAACCTGCTCGACAACGCGATCGATGCGCTCGGCGACTCGGGCACGATCACGATCTCCGCCCAGCGCGACGGCGACTGCGTCGAGGTCGACATCGCCGACGACGGGCCAGGCGTACCGGCCGAGGTCCAGGAACGGATCTTCGACCCGTTCTTCACGACCAAGGAAGTCGGCAAGGGGACCGGGCTGGGCCTCGACACCGCCCGGCGGATCGTCGCCGACCGCCACCATGGCAGCCTCAGCTTGAGATCCGAGCCGGGCCGGACCGTGTTCCGGGTCCGCCTGCCGGTCGCTCAGCCCGAAGCGACCGAGCGGTCCGCCGCGCCGGGAGCGGGCGACCAGGCCGCCGCTTGAGCGGGCCTTCGGCGGGCGTGCGTGTCGTCGCCGTCGACGCGCAGACGGGCCGCGAGCTGCGAATCGCGGTGCTGCGCCCCGAGCAGGACCCCGGCGAGCCGATGTACGCGCGGGAGCGCGACCCCGCGACGCTGCACTTCGCGGCGCGCGGCGAGGATGGCGAGGTGCTCGCCGTCGGCAGCGCGATGCTCGAGGGCGATCCGCGCGAGCCGCGCCCGGGCGACTGGCGCGTTCGCGGGATGGCCACGGATCCGCAACGGCGAGGCCGCGGGCTCGGCACGCTGGTGCTCGCCGCGATCGAAGCGGCGGCGCGCGAGCGTGGCGCCGCGCGGCTGTGGTGCAACGCGCGCACGCCCGCGCGCGGCTTCTACGAACGCGCCGGCTTCACGGTCGAAGGGGAGGAGTTCGAGATCCCCGGCATCGGACCGCACTTCGTGATGTCGAAGCCACTGGGCTGAGCGGCGAGTGGGCTTTCGATCGCGCTCGACTATTGTCGGGGCCGCGGATGTCCCGAATCCCGATCAACATTGCCGAGCTTGTCGGCGGGACGCCGATGCTCGAGCTGGGAGACGACTTCGGCCCGCGCGCGGACGGCGCGCGCCTGTTCGCGAAGCTCGAGGCCTTCAACCCTGGGGGCAGCGTGAAGGACAGGATCGGCGTCGCGATGATCGAGGCGGCCGAGGCCGAAGGCCGGATCGAGCCGGGCCGCACGACGATCGTCGAGGCGACCAGCGGCAACACCGGCATCGCGCTCGCGTTCGTGTGCGCCGCGAAGGGCTATGACCTCGTCCTGACGCTCCCCCAGGGGATGAGCAAAGAGCGCGAGAGCCTGCTGCGCCTGTACGGCGCGCGCGTCGACATCACCGAGTCGCTCGGCGGAATGGAGGAGGCCGTCCAGGCCGCCGAGGCGATGGCACGCCGCGACGACGTGTTCCTGCCCGACCAGTTCACGAACCCCGCGAACCCCGAGGCGCACCGCCGCACGACCGGGCCGGAGATCGCGGCGGCGCTCGACGGCGATGTCGACGTGCTCGTCGCCGGCGTCGGCACGGGCGGCACGATTACCGGCGTCGGCGAGTACCTGCGCGAGCACTGCAACCCGAAGCTGAGGGTCGTCGCCGTCGAGCCCAAGGGCTCGTCGGTGCTCTCGGGAGGGCGGCTCGGCCCACACCGCATCCAGGGCATCGGCGCGGGCTTCGTGCCCGCCGTGCTGAACCTCGAGCTGCTGGACGAGATCATCCCCGTCTCCGACGACGACGCGATCCAGACCGCATGGCGCTGCGCGCGCTCCGCGGGTGTGCTCGCCGGCATCTCCGGCGGCGCCGCGGTGTGGGCGGCGATGCACCTCGCCGCGCGCCCCGAGTCCAAGGACGCGCGGATCGTGCTCGTGCTGCCGGACTCCGGCGAGCGCTACATCTCCCAGGCGTTCTTCGCTCCGCTGTAGCCCGGCTGGCGGGTCATGCCCGCCGCCAAAAAAAGTTGTAGGCGCAAAGATCGGCGCTACGCTTCTGGCATGGCCGGCTTCGGCGCGTTCGCCCGGGTGGCAGGGGAGGTCAGACGTGACGTGCTGGCCGCGCGCGAGCGCGATCCCGCAGCACGCGGCGTGCAGCCCGCCGAGATCGTCGCGACCTGGCCCGGCATCCACGCGCTGCTCGCCTTCCGCGTCGCCCATGCCATGTATGGCGCCGGCGTCCCGCTGCTGCCGCGCCTGATCTCGATGCTCACGCGCACGATCACCGGGATCGAGATCCACCCCGCCGCGCGCATCGGGCAGGGCCTGTTCATCGACCACGGCACCGGCGTCGTGATCGGCGAGACCGCCGAGATCGGCGACAACGTCACGCTCTACCAGGGCGTCACGCTCGGCGGCACCGGCTTCGCGACCGGCAAGCGCCACCCCACCGTGCAGGACAACGTCACGATCGGCTCGGGCGCGAAGCTGCTCGGACCGATCACGATCGGCCACGGCGCGAAGATCGGCGCCAACAGCGTCGTGATCACCGACGTGCCGCCGAACTCGACCGTGGTGGGGAACCCGGGTCATCCGGTGCGGGTCGAAGGCCGCCGCATCGAGGGCCCCGACGCCGACTGGATCCACCTGCCCGATCCGATCGCCGAGGCGATCCAGGCGCTCTCAGGGCGGATCGCCCAGCTCGAACGGATGGTCGCCGAGCTTTCCGACCAGGAGCCGCAGCCGGTCGCCGATGTCAGGCCGCTCAGAGAGGTGCGGGGGCCGAACCCGGCTGGGGGCTGAGCGGCTGAGCCGGTCCGTCGGCCGAGTGGCGCTCGACGCATCGCCCCCCGGGAGATCGTGCAACAGAGCGTGGAGACGACCCCGCCGGCCCACGTCGTGATCGGGAACCTCATCGCGAGCTACGCCGAACTCGTGGACGACGGCGACTTCGCGGGCGTCGGTGTCCTGCTCCGGCACGCAACGTTCACCGGCGGTGCCGGACCGGTGACGGGACGCGACGAGGTCGAGAGGATGCTCCGCGACAACGTGACCCTCTACGAGGACGGCACGCCGCGGACGAAGCACGTCACCACGAACGTAGCCATCGAGGTCGACGAGCAGGCGGGCACGGCCCAGGCGCGTTCCTACTTCACCGTCTTGCAGGCGCTGCCCGGGCTGCCGCTGCAGGCCATCGCGAGCGGCCGCTACCAGGACCGCTTCGAGCGCCGCGGTTGCGAGTGGCACTTCGTCGAGAGGCGGGTCCGAACAGACCTCGCCGGCGATCTGACCCACCACATGCGTCGCGCGAGCGCCGACGGCTAGCCTGCGAGCCCGAGATCCGCGAGAGCCTGCTCGGCGTGCCAATAGAGGATGAGCCTCGCCACGCGCCCGTCGCGGATCTGGAACAGGGCCGCCTGTACGGTCGGCAGCTGCCCGAGCTGCAGATCGCTGCCTCGCGCGCGCCCGATGAACCGCGTGATGACCAGGACGTGGTCGCGGTCGAGCTCGCGGAACTCGACGCCCTCGAACTGAAGCGTCTCCCAGGAGCGTTGAAATGCGAACCACCCCTCGGCCATGCCGGCGACGCCCGTCCACCTCTCGGGGTCCGGCCCGTCGCCGAAGCCGAACTCGATCTCAGGGCTGGCCCAGTCGGTGCGCGAGAAGTCGCTCTGCTCCCAGGCGTCGAAGATCGAGCGCACGAGCGCCAGGTTCGCGGACTCCGTCATCTCCCCGAGTATCGCCGCCAGGGCCCCGCGACGCCGGTCGGCACGGCTGCCGCGGGCGCATCTATCCTCACAGCGATGGCCGCGAACCCCCATGCAGAGCACCTCCAGGAGCTGCTGGAGGACCTCAACGAGCCCCAGCGCGAGGCGGTCACGCACGGCGAGGGGCCGCTGCTGATCCTCGCCGGCGCGGGCTCGGGCAAGACCCGCGTGCTGGCTCACCGGATTGCGTTCCTGATCTACACCGACCAGGCACAGGCGGGCGAGATCCTCGCGATCACGTTCACGAACAAGGCCGCGAGCGAGATGCGCGAGCGCGTCGAACGCCTGCTGGGGCACGCCACGCGCGGCATGTGGCTGATGACCTTCCACTCCGCCTGCGCGCGGATCCTGCGCGCCGAGGCCGTGCGCCTGGGCTACACGCGGCAGTTCACGATCTACGACCAGGCCGACTCGCGGCGGCTGGCGAAGCGCAGCGCCGACGCGGTCGGCGTCGACCCGAAGCGCTACACGCCGGCGGCGGTGCTGAACCAGATCTCGGCGGCCAAGAACAAGCTGATCGACGTCGATGACTACCGCCGCCAGGCGGCCTCGCCGTTCGAGGAGATGATCGGCGAGGTCTACGACATCTACCAGCGCGACCTCGTGCGGATGAACGCGATGGACTTCGACGACCTGCTGTTCAGGACGGTGAACCTGCTGGAGCTGTTCGAGGAGGCGCGCGAGCGCTATCGCGTGACGTTCCGCCACGTGCTGGTCGACGAGTACCAGGACACCAACCACGCGCAGTACCGGCTGCTGCAGCTGCTCGCCGGGGGCGGGGCGCCGCCGAAGCGCGGGCGCGAGGCCGGCGACGGCGAGCCCGCCTATGCGCGGCCGGTCGGGCATCGCAACCTTGCGGTTGTCGGGGACGACGCGCAGTCCATCTACGGCTTCCGTGGAGCGGACATCGAGAACATCCTGCGGTTCCAGGACGACTTCCCCGACGCCCGCGTCGTGAAGCTCGAGCAGAACTACCGCTCCACCGAGACGATCCTCCAGGCCGCCAACTCCGTGATCGCGAACAACCGCGGCCAGATCGGCAAGAAGCTCTGGAGCGAGCTCGGCCAGGGCGAGCAGATCCAGATGCGTGCGCTCCAGGACGAGCACGCCGAGGCGCGCTACGTCGTCGGCGAGATCCAGCGCCTGGTGGACGAGGGCGCCTCGCGCGCCGAGATCGCCGTGCTCTACCGCACCAACGCGATGTCGCGCGTGATCGAGGACGCGCTTGTCCGCAGCGAGATCGCCTACCAGGTGATCGGCGGCACGAAGTTCTACGAGCGCGCCGAGATCAAGGACGCGATCGCCTACCTGACGCTGCTCGCCAACCCCTACGACGTCGTGAGCTTCACGCGCGTGGCAAATTCTCCAAGGCGAGGCATCGGCGCGACGACGCTCGCGCGCGTGACCGCGCACGCGGCCGCGATGGACATCTCGGTGTGGGAGGCGGCCGCGCGACCGCAGGAGGTGCCGGGGCTGGGGTCGGCGGCGGTGAAGGCGCTGGGCCGCTTCATGGCGAGCATGGCGGAGCTGCGAGCAATGACGGGTGCCGAGCCGTTCGGAGGGGAAGGAGAGGATGAGGCTCGGGTCGCACAGTTGACGGCGGACGCGCCCGGAGACGAGCCCCAGCGCGGGGGGCAGGGGGTGCCGATCGCCGAGCTGCTCGAAGCCGTGCTCGCGCAGAGCGGCTACATCGAGGCGCTCGAAGCCGAACGCTCGATCGAGGCGCAGGGGCGGATCGAGAACCTCGAGCAGCTCGTCGAGGTCGGCCGCGAGTTCGACGAGGCGGAGCAGGACGCGGAGCCAACGCTCGAGCGCTTCCTGCAGGAGGTCGCGCTCGTCGCCGACGCCGACACCCGCAGCGACGACGAGGGCCTCGTCACGCTGATGACGCTCCACAACGCGAAGGGACTCGAGTACCCGACGGTGTTCATCACCGGCCTCGAGGACGGCGTGTTCCCGCACTCGCGCGCGATCGACGAGGGTGGTCTGGAGGAGGAGCGGCGGCTGTTCTACGTGGGCGTCACGCGGGCGATGCGGAAGCTCTACCTCACCTACGCGCGCCGCCGCGCGGTGTTCGGCGCGCAGAGTTACGGCATGCCGAGCCGCTTTTTGACCGAGATCCCCGGCGACCTGCTCGACGAGGGCACGGAAGGCTTCGGCGCCGGCGCGTTCACGCCGTCGCTCGCGCGCGGGGGCGAAACCGCGTGGTCCGCCGGGGCCGGGCAGGTGAAGGCGGCGCGCGGCGAGCGCGCTGCGTCCGCGTCCTTCCGGCTCGGCGAGGACGTCGTGCACGCCGCCTTCGGCGATGGCGTCGTGACGGGCGTGGAGCCCGACGGCGTGATCGTCGTGCGCTTCGCCGGCGACGGCTCGGAGCGCAAGCTGATGGCCGAGTACGCGCCGGTCACGAAGCGCTGAGGGCGCATAGCATCCAGGCCATGGCGGCGACGCTGATCGACGGCAAGGCGGTGGCGGCGAAAGTGCGCGCCGAGGTCGCCGAGGAGGTCCGCGAGTTCGTGGAGCGCCACGGCCGCGCGCCCGGGCTCGCGACTGTGCTGGTCGGCGAGGACCCCGCCTCCGCCGTCTACGTGGGCGGCAAGCAGCGTTCCTCCGCCGAGGTCGGGATGGTGCCGGTGGACGTCCGCCTGCCCGCCGACGCCGGTGCCGAGCAGGTGGCGGGGGAGATCGAGGCGCTGAACGAGAACCCCGACGTCAACGGCATCCTGCTGCAGCTGCCGGTGCCCGCCCACCTGGACGGCCCTGCGCTGACGGCGCTCGTGCGCGCTGAGAAGGACGTCGACGGCCTGACGCCGCTGAACGCGGGCCTGCTTGCGCTCGGCACGCCGAACCTGGTCGGCGCGACGCCGCTCGGGGTGATGGTGCTGCTCGGCGACTACGGGCCCGAGCTGCAAGGCGCCGAAGCCGTCGTCGTAGGCCGCTCGAACCTGTTCGGCAAGCCGATGGCCCAGCTGCTGCTCGGCGCCAACGCGACCGTGACGATCTGCCACTCGCGCACGCGCGACCTGGCCGCCGTGTGCAGGCGCGCGGACGTGCTGATCGCCGCGATCGGGCGCCCGCGGATGCTCGGCGCCGAGCACGTCAAGCCGGGTGCGACCGTGATCGACGTCGGCACGAACCGAATCGCCCCGGAGGAGGCCGGCAATAAGAGCGGGCTCGTCGGCGACGTCGACCACGACGCGGTCAAGGAGATCGCCGCCGCGATCACGCCGGTGCCCGGCGGCGTCGGCCCGATGACGATCGCGATGCTGCTGCGCAACACCCTCGACGCCGCGCGGCGGCAGGCCGAGCGATGAAGCTGCGCGTCGGCGAGCTGACGGCGCTGGCCGGAATCGGCTGCACGATCGCCGCGCTCGTGCTCCCCTGGTACGAATCGTCGATCGGCAACCTCTCCTTCTGGGACACCTTCGGGGGCGCCGCCGTGCTGATGCTCGCCGCGCTGAGCGCGTCGCTGGCGATGGTGCTCGCGGCGCTGCTCGAGCGGGGCAGCACCGCGCTGCCGATCTCGACCGCCGTGTGGGCGCTCGTCCTCGGCCTGATCGGCGCCATCGCCGCGCTCGTGCGCGTGCTGGAGCGCCCCGACCACGCGACCGGCCTGTGCGCGGGCGCGTGGCTCGGCCTCGCGGGCGCCGTGCTGATGCTCGTGGGCGCCTGGATCGTGATCCGCGACGAACGCCCGTCGCGCTACCGCCCCGTGCGGCCCGAGCCGCGCCCGCCCGTGCCCCGCAATGGCGCCGGGCCCTCCGGGCCCTGACGGCCGTCCCGCGGCCCCGCGTAGACTGCCAAGCGTGATCGGGCGCGACGAGGTCCTGCATGTTGCCCGCCTGGCGCGCCTGGCGCTGAGCGAGGAGGAGATCGAGCCGATGGCGCGCGAGCTCTCGGCGATCAGCGGCTACGTCGCGGCGATCGGCGAGCTCGACCTCGACGGTGTCCCGCCGACCTCGCACGTCGTCGAGGTGACCGGCCGCCTGCGCGCGGACGAGCCGCGGGCCTGCCTGCCGCGCGCGGTGGCCCTGTCCCAGGCGCCCGACGCGACCGACGAGGGGTTCCTAGTACCCAGCCCGCAGGCGTGAGCGCGGAGCTGCTCTCACTGTCTGCCGCGCAGGCCGCCGAGCGGATCGCCGCGGGCGAGGTCTCGGCCGATGAGCTGTTCACGCTCTACCGCGAGCGCGCGGCGGCCGACCGCGCGGCCGGGGACGAGGGGCTGAACTGCTTCACCTGGGTGGCCGATGGGCTCGACGGCGCCGGGAATCGCGACCGGGCCGCTCCGCTGAACGGCGTGCCGCTCGCCGTCAAGGACCTGTTCTGCACGAAGGGCGTGCCGAGCCAGTCGGGCTCGAAGATCCTCGAGGGCTACCTCCCTCCTTACACGGCGACCGCGGTCGAGCGGCTGGCCGGCGCCGGCGCGCCGCTGCTCGCGAAGACCAACCAGGACGAGTTCGCGATGGGGTCCTCGACCGAGAACTCCGCCTTCGGGCCCGCGCGCAACCCCTGGGACCGCGGCCGCGTGCCGGGCGGCTCCTCGGGCGGCAGCGCGGCGGCCGTGGCGGCGGGCCTCGCGCCCTGGGCGCTCGGCACGGACACCGGCGGCTCGATCCGCCAGCCCGCCGCGCTGTGCGGGGTCGTCGGTATGAAACCGACCTACGGCTCGGTCTCGCGCTACGGCATGATCGCCTTCGCCTCGTCGCTCGACCAGGCCGGACCGCTCACGCGCGACGTGCGCGACGCGGCCCTGCTGCTCTCGCAGATGGTCGGCCAGGACCCGTGCGACGCGACCTCGCTGCAGCTCCCCGAGCCGGTCGCGCTGCCGAGCGCGGAGCGCCTGGACGGCGTGCGGATCGGCGTCCCCGGCGAGCTGACAGGCGAGGGGATCGAAGCAGGCGTCCTGGAGGCGTTCCGGGCGGCGCTGGAGGAGGCGGTGTCGCTCGGCGCGGAGCTCGAGGAGATCGAGCTTCCGCACGCCCCGCACGCGCTCTCGGCCTACTACGTGCTCGCGCCGGCCGAGGCCTCCTCGAACCTGGCCCGCTATGACGGCGTGCGCTACGGACTGCGCGCCTCCGAACCGCGTGACCTGCTCGACATGTACACGCGCACGCGCCACGACGGCTTCGGCGCCGAGGTCAAGCGGCGCGTGATGCTCGGCACCTACGCGCTCTCCTCGGGCTACTACGACGCCTACTACGGCCGCGCCCAGCGTGTGCGGACGAAGATCGCCGAGGACTTCGCCGCCGCTTTCGAGCGCGTCGCGCTGATCGCGACGCCCACGGCGCCGAGCGTCGCGTTCGCGCTCGGATCGAAGACGGGCGACCCGCTCGCGATGTACTTGAATGACTACTGCACGGTGCCGATGTCGCTGGCTGGCATCCCCGCGATCTCGATCCCGTGCGGCTACAGCGAAGGCCTGCCGGTCGGGCTGCAGCTGGCGGGCCCGGCGTTCAGCGAGAACGCCCTGCTCGACGCCGCCCACGCGCTGGAGCGCGCCCTCGCCTTCGACGGGAGCCGGGCGCGTGTCTGACGGCGGCGCCACGACGAACGGCGCGAGCGGGCTGGAACCCGTGATCGGCCTCGAGATCCACATCCAGCTCGCGACCGCGACGAAGATGTTCTGCAGCTGCGATCTGTCCTTCGGCGACCCGCCGAACACCCACACCTGCCCGGTGTGCCTCGGCCTGCCCGGCAGCCTGCCGGTCGCCAACGCCCGCGCGGTGCACTTCGGGCTGATGATCGGCCTCGCGCTCGGCTCGGAGCTCGCCCCGCGTTCGATCTTCCACCGCAAGAACTACTTCTATCCCGACCTGCCGAAGGGCTACCAGATCTCCCAGTACGACGAGCCGCTGTGCCGCGGCGGGCGGCTCGGCGAGGTGCGCATCCACCGCGTGCACCTCGAGGAGGACGCCGCGAAGCTCACGCACGTCGGCGCGAGCGGGCGCATCCACGGCTCGGACGAGAGCATCGTCGACTTCAACCGCGGCGGCACGCCGCTCGCCGAGATCGTCACCGAGCCCGACCTGCGCTCGGCCGAGCAGGCCGGCGCATGGCTGCGGCTGCTGCGCACGACGATGCGCACACTCGGCGTCAGCGACGTGAACATGGAGGAGGGCTCGCTGCGCGCCGACGCCAACATCTCCGTGCGCCCCACTGGCAGCCAGGAGCTCGGCGTCAAGACCGAGCTGAAGAACATGAACTCCTTCCGCTTCATCGAACGGGGGATCAGAGCGGAGATCGCGCGGCAGGCCAAGGTGATCGAAGCCGGCGGCACGGTCGAGCAGGAGACGCTGCACTTCGACCCCGGCTCCGGTTCGATCACGTCGCTGCGCTCGAAGGAGGAAGCGCACGACTACCGCTACTTCCCCGAGCCCGACCTCGTGCCGGTCGCGATCGACGACGCGATGATCGCCGCGGCCCGAGCCGACATGAGCGAGCTGCCCGCCGACCGCGCCGAACGCTTCGAGCGCGAGCTCTCCCTGAGCGCCGAGAGCGCGCAGCTGCTCGCGTTCCAGGGCGAGCTTGGCGACTACTTCGAGGCGGCGCTCGCGGCAGGCGCAGACCCATCGCCGCCGGCGCAGATGCTCGCCAACTGGATCAGCGGCGAGCTCCGCGGCCGGCTCGGCGAGCTGGACGACCCCGCCGAGTCGAACGTCTCGCCCGCGGCGCTCGCGGCGCTCGTCGGCATCCTCGCCGCCAAGCAGGTCACCGTCGGTGCGGCGCGCACCGTGCTGGAGCGGCTGATCGCAGACGGCGGCGAGCCGGCTGCGATCGTCGAAGCGGAGGGGCTGGCCGCGATGGACGGCGGCGAGGAGCTGGCAGCGGCCGTCGCCGCGGCGCTGGCAGCGAACCCGGACGCGGCGCAGCGGGTCAGGGAAGGCAACGCCAAGGCGATCGGGCCGATCGTCGGCCACGTGATGCGCGAGACGCGCGGGCGCGCGGACGGGACCGAGGTCTCGCGGCTGATCGCCGAGCAGCTCGCCGGCTAGCCGCTCGCAACGCGAACAGCGCGTCCGGCGACATTTTGGACTACGGGCCAAAGGCATCGCCCCGGCCGCGCGCCAACATTGCCGGCATGAACCGATCAGCTGGCCTCTCGACCGTTTCACCGCCTCGGCGGTTCATGCTCCTGCCCGAGGTCGTGGCGGAGGGCTCGGCGCCTGCGCCGCGCATCCGCCGCTACCGCCTCACGAGTGTCGGGACGGGGATGGGTCGGACCCTCTCACCCCGGCGCGGCCCGGATGTCGCGATGGCACGGACAGCCCGCGAGCCGGGTCCGGCCGGTCACGTGAGCTGACCCTCCCCGCCGGCGGCGCGCGCTTCCCTCGGCGAGCGTCACGGCGTGCGGCCGGACAGGGCTTTCCTCCCTGTCCGGCCGTTACGCCGGTAGAATCAAAGTCGTGGAAGAGACATCGAAACGCTCGTTTGGCCGCACCGCCGTCGCGGTACTCGTGCTGCTCGTGGCGGCCTGGATCGGCCTGCACTTCGTGTTGGGCATCCTGTCGTTCCTGTTCAGCTCACTGCTGCTGGTCGTCGTCGTGGTCGCCGTGATCTGGGCGCTGCGGATACTTCTCTAGCGGCGACCGGGCGCCGCCGTGGCCTACATCGTGATCGCCGTCTGCTTCGGCCTCTCGGGCGGGATCATCGGGAAGCTGAAGGGCAGCTCGTTCTTCCTGTGGTTTTTGATCTCGGGCTTGGTCCCGTTCTTCGGGTTGATCGCCGCGATCGCCTACCGCTTCGAGCGCGACGAGTTCCGCCGCCGCTGCCCGCGCTGCGGGCGCGTCACCAAGATCTACGACGCCGTCTGCACGCGCTGCGGCGAGGAGCTCGAGTACCCGGACGTGCCGATCGCGCCGGAATCCTGGCAGCGCACGCCCACGCCGGGGCCCTGAGCGAGCTTCGGGTTCCCTAAGCCGACTTTGGCCGGCCTAAGCCGGTGCGACACGTATGTTGTGCTCATGAGCACCGAGGCGAAGGCGGCGCACCGGCGCGGCGACTCGCAGGTCGCAAGGATCATCCACCGGCTCGGGTTTGCGGACGAGCGCGAGTTCCTGCTACGCGTCGTGCAGCCCGGGCTGGTCGGGCTGATCGACGGCACGATCTCCTCGCTCGCGCCGATCTTCGCCGCGGCGATCACCTCGAGCTCCCACACCGCCTTCATCGTGGGGCTGGGGGTCGCGCTCGGAGCCGGCGTCAGCATGGGCTGGTCCGAGGCCGGTTCGGACACCGGTGAAGAGACCGGACGCGGGTCGGCGGTGGCACGCGGAATGATCACCGGCGGGATGACGATCCTGGGCAGCATCTTCCACACGCTGCCGTTCTTGATCTCCGACCTGAAAAAGGCGTTGATCGTCGCGGGCGTCGTGGTCGCCGTCGAGCTGTTCGCGATCGCCTGGATCAGAAACCGCTTTCTGGGCGTTCCCTTTCGCAACTCGCTCCTCTTCATCGGGATCGGCGGCTTGATCAGCCTCGCGATCGGGGTCGGGCTCGGCAGCTCCTGAGCGGTGGCCGAGACGAACGGCGAGCCTCGCCGCACGAGCCCGGTCGAGCTGCTGTGGGACCTCGTGTTCGCGTTCGCGATCACGCAGGTCGCGACGCTGCTGCGCAAAGACCTCACGTGGGGCGGGTTCGGGCGGGCGATGCTCGTGCTCGCGTTGATGTGGTGGGCCTGGTCGGCCTATGTGTGGGTGACCAACGCGCAGGACCCGGACGGCCCGACCCTGCGGTGGTCGCTGCTCGTCTTCGGGGGCGTGATCTTCATCACCGGGCTGGCCGTGCCGCACGCGTTCGGCCGCGACGGCACGCTGTTCGCCGTCACCTACGCGATCGTGCGGCTCGGTCACCTGGCGCTGTACGCCGATGCGTCACGGCGGGGCAACGCGTCGCTGTCGGCGATCGCCGGCTTCGCTGTGACCGTCTCGATCGGCATGGCGCTGCTGATCGCCGGCTCGTTCCTGCACGGGGGCTGGCGCATCGGGTTCTGGGCGGCCGCAGCCGCGATCGACTACGCCGGGCCGGCATGGCTCACGCGCGAGCGGCTGCGCGGGCTCCAGCAGGTCGCGGTCGAGCACTTCGCCGAGCGCTACGGCCTGTTCGTGATCATCTGCCTCGGCGAGTCGATCGTCGAGATCGGTCTCGGCGCCCAGGCGCACGAGCTCGGCGCGGAAGTCCTGGTCGGGGTGGCGCTCGCGCTGCTGATCACGTTCGAGCTGTGGTGGGCGTACTTCTCGGGCTTTCAGATCACCGCGCAAGAGCGCCTGCGCACGGACGAGGATCCCGTCCTCGCGGCCGCCGACGGCTACAGCTACATCCACCTGCTGATCGTCGCCGGGATCATCGTGTTCTCGGTCGGCGCGCGCGAGGCGGTCGCCCACGTGTCGGGGACGCTCGCCGATCCGGCGCGGCTCGCGCTGTGCGGCGGGATCGCGCTGTGGCTCCTCGGCGGCGCCGCGTTCAAGCTGCGGATGGCCGCGACCCTCGGGTGGGACAAGCTGGCCGCCGCCGGCGCCTGCATGCTCTGGTTCGCGCTCTCCGGCGCCGCCGCCGCCTGGGTCGTGGAGGCCGTGCTCGCTGGGTTGCTGGCGGCGCTGCTCGTCTCAGAGGGGCGGCGAGAGCTCGGGGAGGTGCGGGCGGCCTGAGAAGATCCTGTGAATTCGCCCATTCGGACGATTGCCACTGTGCTGACGTTTGGTTAGGTTTGCACCGGGACGGATCCACGAGAGAGGGAGAGGGGCGAATGAGGGGCATCACGCAGGTCAGGATGCGGGTCGGCGCGCGAGCGCTGATGGCAGCGTTCGTGGGTACCGCGCTATGGCTGCTCGCGGCAGCTGCGGCGCACGCAAGCGAAACCGTCACGCACACGTTCGGCGCGACCGGCGCCGCGCAGACGTTCATCGTGCCGCCGGGCGTCACGATGCTCGGCGTGCGCGCCGTCGGGGGGCGGGGACACGGCGGCGGCGAACCGGCCGAAGTCACGGGCGAGCTCTCGGTCGCCCCCGGACAGACCCTCTACGTCGAGGTGGGCGGAAGCCCGACCGGCAAGGCGGGCGGATTCAACGGCGGCGGCGACGGTGGCGACAGCGAAGCCGGCGGGGGCGGAGGCGCCAGCGACGTCCGTACGGTGCCGGGCACGACGCAGGAATCGCTGCACAGCCGCCTGATCGTCGCGGGCGGCAGCGGTGGCGGCTCGAGCAACGGCGAAAAAGGCGGGGCTGCGGAAGCAGAAGGCGAACCGAAATTCGGCGGCGGCCAGCCCGGAACCCAGGAACACGGCGGTCTGGCCGCAGAACCCCTCCGCGAATGCACCGAGTTCCACGGCCGCGAAGGCGAAGTCATCCCTGCGACCTTCGGCACGCTGGGCACGGGCGGCAACGGTGAAAGCTGCCAGTCCAAATTCCACGGTGGCTCCGCTGGAGGCGGCGGCGCCGGCGGCCTCTTCGGCGGGGGCGGCGGCGCGGCCGAATTCGAAGTCGAAGAACACATCGACCGCGGCACCGGCGGCGGCGGAGGCTCCTCGCTCGTGCCCGAAGGCGGCAGCTCGGGACTGACCGGCGGTGAACCGGCGCTCGTGGAATTCTCCTATCCGCGTCCGGAAAGCCCGCCGATCGTCACGACCGGCGGCGCGTCCTCGCTGGCGGCGCACACGGCGACGCTGACCGGGACCGTGGATCCCGAGGACAGCACGGTCGGCAGCTGCGAGTTCGAATTCGGCACGTCGGTTTTGTACGAAGACACCGTGCCGTGCTCGACCTCGCCCGGCTCCGGCGACCAGCCGGTGGCGGTCTCGGCGGCGATCGAAGGCCTGTCCCCCGAAACGACCTATCACTACAGGGTCGTCGCGACCAACGGCGAAGGCACGAGCGCCGGCGCAGACGCGGAATTCACCACATCGGCACACGAACCGCCGACCGTCTCCGAATACACGCCCAACATCGGGCCGCAGAAAGGCGGGAACACGGTGACGATCACCGGCACGGAAATGAACTACGTGACCGAGGTGACGTTCAAGGGCCCGCGCGGATTCATCGCGGAAGCGACCGGGCTGAAACACCTGTCTCCCACGACGCTGAGTGTCGTCGTGCCCGCGTCGTTCGAAGAAGAGCGAACGATCATCATCCACGACGACCTCGGCCACGATGTGGTCGTCGGCAAATACAGGTCGTTGCCGCAGCCGGCGGTCAGAAAGCTCAGCCCGAAGGGCGGCGGGGTGGAAGGCGGGGCGACGGTCGTGATCACCGGAGCGGGGTTCGAAGAAGCGACCGAAGTGCTGTTCGGCTCGACGCCCGGCACGATTCAGCCCGGGGGCACCTACAGCACGCTCACCGTGACCACGCCGGTTCACGCGTCGGGGAAGTTCGATGTCAGGGTCGTCTCGCCGGGCGGGACCAGCGCCCTCACGAAAAAGGACGTGTACGACTTCACCGGCATCACGGTCGCAGGGGTGAGCCCCGGAACCGGCCCGCGCGCGGGGGGCACGAGCGTGACGGTCACCGGCAACGGCTTCGAACCGGGCATCGGCAGCACCGTTTTCAAGTTCGGGAAGGCGCAGGCGAAAGGCGTCGAATGCGCCTCAACGACGCAATGCACCATGACGACGCCCGCATCGAGCAAGACCGGGGCCGCCGCGGTGGTCGCGAGCGTGGGCAAAGCCAAGAGCAAGAAGTCCGCTGCGGCGGTCTTCGACTACGAATGAGGATGGCCTCCGCGCGCGGCGCGACGCGTCGCGCGCGGACTGCCCGCGCGCTCTCGAGCAGCCCGAAAACCCGCTGGTAGACTGGCTTTCCAGCGCGGGGAGGCCTCCCCGCGATTCGTCGTTTTCCGACCCTTTTGGAAGGAGGTCGAGATGCGGGCAGTCGATGCACTGATGGAATGTCTGAAGGCGGAGGGCGTCGACGTCGTCTTCGGCCTCCCCGGTGGCGCGAACCTTCCCACCTACGACGCGCTCGTCGACGGCGGGGTGCGCCACATCCTCGTGCGCCACGAGGCCGGCGGCGGCCACGCCGCCGAGGGCTACGCGAAGGCGACCGGCAAGGTCGGCGTCGCGTTCGCCACGAGCGGCCCCGGCGCGACCAACCTGACCACCCCGATCACCGACGCGATGATGGACTCGGTCCCCTGCGTGTTCATCACCGGCCAGGTTCGCACCGAGCTGCTCGGCACCGACGGCTTCCAGGAGGCCGACACGATCGGCATCACGATGCCGGTCGTCAAGCACTCGTTCATGATCCAGAGCCCGGAGGAGCTGCCGCGCGCGATCCACGAGGCGTTCCACATCGCCCGCACGGGCCGGCCGGGGCCCGTCCTGGTCGACATCCCGATGGACCTCTCCCGCGCGGAGATCGACTACGAGCCGGTCACCGACGTGAAGCTCCCGGGCTACCAGCCGCGGGTGGAGGGGAACCAGAAGCAGATCCGCCAGGCCGCGAAGGCGCTCGCCGCCGCGCAGCGGCCGGTGATCTACGCGGGGGGCGGCGTCGTCAACGCCGACGGCGCCCTGGAGCTGACCGAGTTCGTGCGCAGCGACCGCTTCCCCGTGACCTGCACGCTGATGGGCTTGGGGGCATACCCGGCGCCGGACCAGCAATGGCTGGGGATGCTCGGCATGCACGGCACGCGCGCGGCCAACTACGCGATGGACGAGGCGGACCTGATCTGCGCCGTCGGTGCGCGCTTCGACGACCGCATCACCGGCAAGCTCTCCGAGTTCGCGCCCCGCGCGAAGTTCATCCACATCGACGTCGACCCGGCCGAGATCTCGAAGAACGTGCCGGCGCACATCCCGATCGTCGGCGACGCCAAGCACGTGCTGGCCAAGCTGATCGTCGAGTACCGCGCGATCGGCGCCGATCCGGGCCGTCTCGACGCCTGGTGGAGCCGCATCGAGGGCTGGCGCGAGAAGTACCCGCTCACCTATGAGGACAGCTCGGACAACGAGATCAAGCCGCAGTACATGATCCAGGCGCTGTATGAGGCGACCGGCGGCGAGGCGATCGTCACCAGCGACGTGGGCCAGCACCAGATGTGGGCGGCGCAGTACTACGACTTCCCGGCGCCGCGCCGGTGGGTCAACTCGGGCGGCCTGGGCACGATGGGCTTCGGACTGCCGGCCGCGATGGGCGCGGCCGTCGGCTGCCCCGATCAGCTCGTCTGCTGCATCGCCGGCGACGGCTCGGTGCAGATGAACGCCCAGGAGCTAGCGACCTGCGCGCAGAACAAGATCCCGATCAAGGTCTTCATCATGAACAACGGCTACCTCGGCATGGTCCGACAGTGGCAGGAGCTGTTCTGGGACGGCAAATACAGCCACGTCGAGATGGGCGAGTTCCCTGACTTCGTGAAGCTGGCCGAGGCCTACGGCGTGACCGGCGTGCGCCTGACCGACAAGACCACGCTGGTCGAGGACATCAAGAGCGCGATCGCGATCGACGGGCCGGTGCTCGTCGACGTGCGCGTGACCCGCGAGGAGAACACCTACCCGATGATCCCCGCCGGGCACGCGGCGAGAGAGATGGTGGGCTGAGCGATGGGCGAACCCGGGACGAAGGAGCCACTCAGCCTCGAAGAGCTCGACGCCGCCGCCGGCCTGCGCACCGGCCGCAAGCACGTCCTCTCGATCCTCGTCGAAAACAAGTCGGGCGTGCTGACGCGGATCGCCGGGCTGTTCGCGCGGCGCGGCTTCAACATCGACACGCTCACGGTCGGGCCGACCGAGGACGAGGAGATCTCGCGCGTCACGCTGACCGTCGACGGCGCCGTGCACCCGATCGATCAGGTCACCAAGCAACTGCACAAGCTCGTCAACGTGCTCAAGATCCGCGACCTCGAGCCGGGCGACACCGTCGCCCGCGAGCTCGCGCTGTTCAAGGTCACGGCCGACGGGCCGCAGCGCGGCGAGCTGATGCAGATCGCAGAGATCTTCCGCGGCAAGGTCGTCGACGTCACGAAGCGCGCGATCATCATCGAGGTCACCGGCACGACCGAGAAGATCGAGGCCTTCGAGACGATGGTGCGGCCCTTCGGCCTGATCGAGATGATGCGCACCGGCGAGATCGCGATCTCGCGCGGGCGCACCGAGACCTAGACCCGACGGAGGCCGGCATGGAGCGCCGGCCGACCCGCCGATCAATGCGGAGCGCGACCGAGCAGAGACCGCCCTTCGCGCTCGGCGAGCGCGAGCAGGGTCGTCTCGCCGAACGCCTGCGCAGGGCGGCGAAGCTCGCGCGGCGAGCGGGCCGGGCGCGACTGGCGGCGATCACAGTCGAGCTGCCGGCGGGGGTCGATCCCGTGGCAGTCGTGTGTGCGTCGCGCCGGCCGGGCGAGCCGTGGTTCTGCCTCGAGCAGCCCGACCGGGACGCGCGGGCGCTCGCCGCGCTCGGCCGGGCGCACGAGCTGAACGCCTGCGGCGAGCAGCGCTTCACCGAGCTGGCAGCTTCATGGCGCGAGCTGGCGGCGGGCGCCGTGGCCGATCCGCTGGAGGACTCGCACGCCGCCGGCCCGCTGGCGCTCGGCGGCCTCAGCTTCGCCCCCGACGGCGGGAGTGCCCCGCATTGGCGGCCCTTCGGCTCCTCGAGCCTCGTCGTTCCGGAGGTGTCCCTGGCTCGTGAGGGCGAGCGCGTGACGATGAGCGTCGCCGCGCTCGTGCAGCCCGACGACGACACGGAGCAGCGGCTCGAAGGGCTGCTCGCCCGCCTGATCGAGCTTCGCGAGATGCCGCTGCCGCTGCTCGACCCGGCGCCTGCGGGCCGCTTCGAGATCGTCAGCGCGATGCCCCCGGAGCACTACGAGCAGGCGGTGGCGCGGGCGGTCGAGCTGATCCGCGCGGGGCGCATGACGAAGATCGTGCTCGCGCGCGAGGTCCAGGTGCACGCCCCGCGCGATCACAGCCCGGCGGCGGTGCTCGGTGTGCTGCGTCAGGAGTTCCCGTCCTGCTTCGTGTTCTGCGTCGGGCGCGGCGAGGAGGCGCTGATCGCGGCCAGCCCGGAGCTGCTCGTGCGCCGCGAGGGCCAACGCGTGTCGACCCTCGCGCTCGCGGCGTCCTCGCGGCGCAGCGCTGATCCCGCCGTCGACGCGCACCTCGGCGAGCAGCTGCTGCGCGACCCGAGCTACCGCGAAGAGCACGAGATCGTCTCGCGCCGCATCCAGCGCACGCTGCGCCCGCTAGCCGTCTGGGTGGCCGCCGCACCCGAGCCGGAGCTGGCGCGGATCGCCAACATCCAGCATCTGGCGACGCCGATCCGCGCGCAGCTGGCGAGCCCGATCGACGCGATCGAGCTCGCGGGCCTGATGCACCCGACGCCTGCCGTGGGCGGCGAGCCGCTCGACGCCGCCGCTCCGCTGATCCCGGCCCTGGAGGGACTCGACCGGGGCTGGTACCTCGGACCCGTCGGGTGGACCGACGTTGCCGGGGACGGGGAGTTCTGCGTGTCGCTGCGCTGCGCCCTCCTGGATGGCAACGTCGCTCGCTGCTACGCGGGCAACGGGATCGTGCGCGACTCCGATCCCGAGAAGGAGCTGGCCGAGACCGAGGTCAAGCTGCAGGCGCTGCTGCCGCTTCTGGCCGGTTAGCACGCGGCGCCGCTCGCGACCGCCTCCCACACGCGGCGGTGCAGCGCCACGTTGGCCGCCCGCTCGGTGCGGACCTCCACGATCGTCGGCCCGGGCCCGGCAAACGCGCGCTCCATCGCCTCCCTGAAGCCGCGGACGTCCTCAGGTCGCTCGTGTGCGAGCCCGTACGCTGCCGCGACGGCTGCGAGATCGAGCCCCGTCGGCGTGGCGATGTGTCGCTCGTAAGCCGACGAGGCAAGGGGCGAGCGCGAGACTTCGAGGAAGTCGAAGATGCCGCCGCCTCCGTTGTCCAGCGCGACGATCGTCAGCTCGAGCCCGAGCCGCCGCGCGGCGAGCAGCCCGCCGACGTCGTGGGCGAGCGCCACGTCGCCGATCAACAGCACCACGGGGCCGGAGCTGGCAGCCGCGGCGCCGAACGCGCTCGACACCGTCCCGTCGATGCCGTTCGCACCACGGTTGCACAGCACCCGCGGCGGGTCGGGGCGCGCCGGCCAGAACGTCTCGATGTCGCGCACCGGCATCGAGGAGGCGACGAACAGCGTCGCCTCCGCCGGCAGGAGCACGCCGAGCTCGGCTGCGATCGCCGGCTCGCTGAGGCCCTCGCCCGCGAGCGCCGTCCGTATCGCGGTCCCGGCGCGCTCGTCGGCCGCGCGCCAGCGCGCGAGCCAGTCCGGATCGACGGCGACGGCCCCCACGCGTTCGTCGTCCTCGATCTCGGGCAACTCCGCCAGCGCCGCCAGCGTCTCGGCCGGGTCGAGCGACAGCGACAGCGAGACGGCTGCGTCCGGGTCCTGCCAGGCGGCCTCGGCATCGAGCACGATCTGCTGCGTGTCGCGCAGCCCGGCGAGCCAGCCCCGCAGCGGCTTGGACACGGGCAGGTCCCCGACACGCACGACGAGGTCAGGACGCAGCTCGGCCGCGATCGCGTCTGAGCGCAGCAGCGCGTCGTAGTGGGCGATCGCCGCCGCGCCGCGGCGTGCCCCCGACATCGGGTCGGCCAGCAGCGGCCAGGCGAGCGCGGCGGCGAAGGCGCTCGCGGCCTGCCCGAGCGACGTCGGGGGCCCGTCGCCGAGCTGCGCCTCACGCTCGTGGCGCCCCGCGACGATGACGCCGCGGCGGGCGTCGCGGACGGCATCGAGGAATCGCACGACCCCTTCGTGGGTTGTCCGGCCCGGCTGGGAGGTGGCTCTGAGCACGAACGGGGCTCCGCCTGCGCGGCCGCTGTCGTCGGGCGGCAGCTCCTCGACCTCGAGCGCCACAAGCGGCTCGCGGAGAGGGAAGTTCAGGTGCACCGCGCCCGGGCGCCCTTCGAGGCTGGTGGCGAAGGCGCGGCACGCCAGCGTGCGAATCCAGCGCAACGCCGCCGCGTCGGCATGCGGTGGCAGCTCGACCTCGACGAACCACTTCGCCGCGCTGCCGTAGAGCTTCAGCTGGTCGATCGCCTGGCCCGCCCCCACGTCGCGGAGCTCCGCGGGACGGTCGGCGGTCAGCAGCAGCAGCGGCACGCGCGCCTCGTGTGCCTCGATCGCGGCCGGGAGCAGCTCGGCCGCCGCCGTCCCGGATGTGCACGTGACCGCGACGGGCAGGCCGCTTGCCTTCGCCAGCCCGAGAGCGAAGAAGCCGGCTGCGCGCTCGTCGACGTGAGACCAGCTGCGCAGGCGCGCCTCGCCCGCCACCGCCAGGATCAGCGGCGCGTTGCGCGAGCCGGGGGAGGTGCAGGCGTCACGCATCCCGCAGCGCGCGAGCTCGTCGGCAAACGCCCTCAGCAGCACGTGGGTGTCGGTGTTCGCGGTCATAGGATCGTCGCGTGCCAGAGACGCTCGTACTCCTCCATGGCTTTGGCGGCACGCGCCGCGCCTGGGACGGCTCGATCGAGCGTCTCGAGCCGGAACGGTATCGGCCGCTCGCGCTCGACCTCCCGGGCCACGGCGAGCGCGCCGGGCAGCGGCCGATCAGCTTCGAGAGCTGCGTGGAGTCTGTCCTGACCTGGGCGCCCCCGTCGTTCGCCCTGTGCGGCTACTCACTCGGCGGTCGCGTCGCGCTGCACGTCGCGCTCGCCGCGCCGGAGCGCGTCCGCCGGCTCGTGCTCGTGTCGGCGAGCCCCGGGATCGCGGACGCGGTCGAGCGCCAGAGGCGCCGCGAGGCCGACGAGCAGCTCGCCCGGCGGCTGGAGGAGGAGCCCTTCGAGCGCTTCATCGCCGCCTGGCGCGCGCAGCCGCTGTTCGCGCAGGACCCGCCGCGCGTAGCCGCCCACGCCGCCGCGCTGATGCGCCGTAACCAGCCACGCGCGCTGGCGGCGGCGATGCGCGGGCTCGGCGCCGGGGCGATGGAGCCCCTCTGGGAGCGGCTGGGCGAGCTCGCGATGCCGGTCGAGCTCCTCGCCGGGGAGCGCGACGAGCGCTACGTCGCGCTCGCAAGGCGCGCCCTCCCGCTGCTCCGCGACGGGCGGTTGACCGTGATCGCCGGAGGTCATGCGCTGCCTCTGGAGAACCCGGATGGGCTCGCGGAGCTCCTAGATCAGCCCGACGGGCTCGACGCCGAGCCCGGGGCCTGAGGGGACGTCGATCGCCCCGCCGCGCGCTGGCAGCGGGTTCTCGATCCCCTCGAACAGCGCGAGCGTCGCCAGCCCGCAGTGCGGCAGCGGCCCGCGCGAGGCCAGCGCCGCCGCCGCGTGCAGCGCCGCCGCCACCCCGAGCGGCCCGTCCAGCGTCGAGGCCAGGTAGACCTCCGCGCCGGACGCGCGCACCAGCGCGGCGGCCGCCACGAGCGCGCCGATGCCGCCACAACGCGAGATCTTCAAGCACACGGCGTCGGCGATGCCGCCTCCGAGCGCGCCGCGCTCGGAGGCGGTCTCGTCGATCGAGACCCGCACGGCGACGCGCTCCCGCACGGCGCGCATCGCGTGCAGCCCGTGCACGGGCTCCTCGACGAACTCGAGGCCGGCCGGTTCGAGCGCCTCGATCGAGCGCACCGCCTGCGCGACGTCCCAGGCGCCGTTGGCGTCGAGCCGCAGCCGCACGCCCGGGCCGGCGGCGGCCCGCACGGCCGCGACGCGGCCGGCGTCGTCGCCCGAGCCGACCTTGAGCTTGAGGCACTCGAAGCCGTCTTCGACGGCGCGCGAGGCCTGCTCGGCCGCGGCGGCACGGTCGAGCGCACCGAGCGCGGCGTTGACGGCGACGCTCGGGGCCGGTCGGTCGCTCAGCAGCGCCGCCACCGAGCGGCCAGCGCGCCGTCCCGCGCGGTCCCACAGCGCGAGGTCGATCGCCGCCAGCGCGCTCGGCACGTCCGCGCGCGTGCGGCAGGCCTCGAGCAGGTGATCGCCGCGCGCCTCCCCGGCCTCGCGCATCGCCTCGACGTAGCTCTCGAGCGCCGCCCACACGGCGTCCATGCCGGGTCCCTCGTAGGCGGGTAGAGGCGCCGCCTCGCCGTAGCCCGTGACGCCGTCCTCGCCGGTCAGCGCCACGATCGCGAGCTCGCGCTGGCCGACCTCGCCGTAGGCGGTGCGCAGCGGCTCGGAGAGCCGCATCGTCTGCCGCCGCAGCTCGAGCTTCATGGGTGGATGCCGCCGGCCGCGAGGATCCCGGCCGAGTAGAGCAGGCAGAAGACGAGCTGCAGCATGCCCGTCTGTGCGAGCGCCCCATTCAGCGACGGGCCGTCGACGCGGGTGCGCACGAGGCGCGCGACCTTGACGGCGAGCGGCAGCGCGAGCCAGGGCGCCAGCAGCCAGGCGTCCATCGAGCCGAACGCCCAGGGCAGCGGCGCGATGAGGAACGCGCCCGCGAGCATCGCGGCGTAGAGGTCGCGGGTGCGCTCGCGCCCGAGTCGCACCGCGAGCGTGCGCTTGCCCGCGCGGCGGTCGGTCTCGAGATCACGGACGTTGTTGACGACGAGGATCGCGCTCGCCAAGAGGCCCACCGGCACCGAGCACACGAACGCCTCCCAGGGCAGGTCCTGCACCTGCACGAAGTAGGAGCCGACGACCGCGACGATGCCGAAGAACAGGAACACGAACAGCTCGCCGAGGCCCTCGTAGCCATAAGGGCGCGGCCCGCCGGTGTAGAGCACGCCGGCGAGGATCGAGGCCGCGCCGACGGCGAGCAGCGCCCAGCCGGCGACCGCGATCAAATAGATGCCGCAGCAGACGGCCAGGCCGAAGGTCACGTACGTCGCGATCAGAACCTGCCGCGGCGGCACCAGCCCGCCGGCGGTGACGCGCACGGGCCCGAGCCGGTCCTCGGTATCCGCGCCCCGGCGCGCATCGGAGTAGTCGTTCGACAAGTTGGTGCCGACCTGGATGAAGATCGCCCCGAGCAGGGCGGCGAGAAACGCGAGCGGGTGGAACGTGCCGTTGCCGAGCGCGAGCGAGGTGCCGACCAGCACCGGCGCGATCGCCGCCGGCAGCGTGCGCGGCCTCGCGGCCATCAGCCAGATTCGGACCGCCGACGGTCCGCTGCGCTGCAGGGTCGCCGGGCCGGCCATCAGGCCCGTCGCGGGAACTTCGAGAAGTCGGGCCTGCGCTTCTCCTTGTAGGCGTCGCGGCCCTCCTGCGCCTCGCTGCTTTCGTAGAACAGCAGGTTGGCGTCGTGGGCCAGCTGCTGGATCCCGGACAGCCCGTCCTCGGCGGCGTTGAAGCTCGCCTTCAACAACCGCAGCGCGAACGGCGAGAGCGCGAGCATCTCACGGCACCACTGCACCGTCTCCTCCTCCAGGCGCTCCAGCGGTACGACGGTGTTGACAAGCCCCATCTCGAGCGCCTGCCGGGCGTCGTACTGGCGGCACAGGAACCAGATCTCCTTGGCCTTCTTTCCTCCGACCAGGTTCGCGAGTGCCCCCGCGCCGAAGCCCCCGTCGAAGGAGCCGACCTTCGGCCCCACCTGGCCGAAGCGGGCGTTGTCCGCGGCGATCGTCAGGTCGCAGACGACGTGCAGGACGTGCCCGCCGCCGATCGCGTAGCCCGCGACCATCGCCACGATCGGCTTCGGCAGCCGGCGCATCTGCACGTGCAGGTCGGTGACGTGGAACCGGCCGACCTTGGCGAGCCCGTCGCCCTCCTCCGGCAGGTAGCCCGTGTCTCCGCGCACGCGCTGGTCGCCACCCGAGCAGAAGGCGTCGGGCCCCTCGCCGGTCAGCACGATCACGCCGATCGACGGGTCCTCGCGCGCCAGCTCGAGCGCCTGGGAGATCTCGATCACGGTGCGCGGGCGAAACGCGTTGCGGACCTCGGGCCGCGCGATCGTGATCTTCGCGATGCCGGCGTCCTCGCCGGCGGAGAGCTCGTAGCGGATGTCGGTGAAATCGCCCTCGCCGGGCAGCCATTCGGTGCTCATCGCGCGAAGGCTAGCCTGTGCGCCATGCAGATCGGGGCATGGCTGGAGCGCGCGGCGGCGAAGCACCCCGGCCGAGTCGCGGTCGAGACCCCCGAGGGCGCGTGGACCTACGCAGAGCTGCTGGCCGCGGCCCGGGTGGGCGCGGCGGCGCTCTCCGAGCGCGGCGCCGCCCCGGGCGAGCGCGTCGCGATCGCCCTGCCCGCCGGGCTCGAGTTCGCGCAGGCGCTCCACGCCTGCATGCTGCTCGGCGCCGCCGCAGTGCCTGTGGACCTCCGCCTCGCCGCCGCCGAGCGCGGACGCATCGCGGCCGCGGGCGCGGTGCTCGTGCAGGAGCCGCTGCCGCTCGACGGAGCGCTCCTGCCCGCCGGCGCCCGGCACGACCTCGACGCGATCGCGCTGGTCGTCCACACCTCCGGCACGACCGCCGCCCCGCGGCCGGTCGAGCTCAGCTACGGCAACATGCTCTGGAGCGCGCTCGGCTCCGGCGTGGCGCTCGGCGTGCAGCAGAACGACCGCTGGCTGTGCGCGCTGCCGCTCTCGCACGTCGGCGGCCTCTCGATCCTGATCCGCTCGGCGATCTATGCGACCACCGCGGTCGTGCACGAGCGCTTCGAGACCGACCGCGCGCTGGCGGCGCTCCGCACAGGCGACGTGACGCTCGTCAGCCTCGTGGCGACGACGCTGGCGAGACTGCTCGATGCAGGACTCGAGCGCCCGCCGGCCCTGCGCTGCGCGCTGACCGGCGGCGGCCCCGTGGCGCCCGCTCTGCGCGAGCGAGCGCTCGCCGCGGGCGTGCCCGTGTCGCTCACATACGGGCTGACCGAGACCTGCTCACAGGCCACTACGCTGCCGGCAGCGGCGCTCGACGACCCCGCGCACACGGCGGGCCCGCCGCTGTTCTGCACCCGCCTGCGGCTCGCAGCCGACGGCGAGATCATGCTCGCGGGACCGACCGTCGCGCGTTCGGCGCGGCTCGACGGCGGCTTCCTCGCGACCGGAGATCTCGGCCGCCTGGACGAGCGCGGCTGGCTGCGGGTGATCGGGCGCAAGGCCGACACAATCGTGACGGGCGGGGAGAACGTCGCCCCGGCCGAGGTCGAGGCGGTGCTCGAGGCCCATCCGGACGTGGTCGAGGCGGCGGTGGTCGGGCGCCCCCACGACCAGTGGGGCGAGATGGTCAGCGCCTGGGTGGTCACCGCGCCGGGCGCGCGGCTGGACTGGGACGATCTCGTCGCGCACTGCCGTGCCGGCCTCGCGCCCTACAAGGTGCCGAAGGACTTCCGCGCCTCGCCCGACCCGCTGCCGCGCACCGCGTCGGGCAAGCTGCTGCGCAGGGAGCTGGCGTGAGCGAGGGCTTCGACCCGGCCGCGCATCGCGAGGCCAGCCTCTCGAACTGGGAAGCGGCGGCGGCCGGCTGGTCGCGCAACGCCGAGCTCGTGCGCGCTTGGCTGGCTCCCGTCTCGCACTGGATGGTGGAGGCGGTTGCGCTCCAGCCGGGCGAGCGCGTGCTCGAGCTCGCGGCGGGCCTCGGCGAGACCGGCTTGCTCGCGGCCGAGCTGGTGGCGCCCGGCGGAGGAGTGCTGATCTCCGACCAGGCGGAGGCGATGCTCGACGGCGCCCGCGCGCGAGCGAACGAGCTGGGGATCGCCAACGTCGAGTTCAAGGTCCTGAACGCGGAATGGATCGACCTGCCGCTCGCCTCGGTCGACGCCGTCCTGTGCCGCTTCGGCTACATGCTGATGACCGACGCCGGCGCCGCGCTCGCCGAGACGCGCCGGGTGCTGCGGCCCGGGGCGGGGCGGCTCGCGCTCGCCGTGTGGGACGCGGTCGAGGCCAACCCGTGGTTCGGTCTGTTCGCGGCCGAGCTGCGCGAGCGCAGCGAGGAGCCGGCCGGAGGAGCCGCAGGCCCAGGCCCCTTCTCGATGAGCTCGCCCGAGGCCGTCGTCTCCGCGCTGGAGGACGCCGGGTTCACCGTCGAGCGACTCGAGGCACTCGAGCTGACACGGCGCCACGCGAGCTTCGAGGAGCTGTGGGATGTGCAGCTCGACATGTCGCGGATGCTCCACGACGCCGTGCTCTCGCGCCCGGAGGGCGAGATCGAGGAGATCTGCTCCTCGCTGCGCGAGCGCTTCGCGCCGTTCACCGCGCCGGACGGAACGCTCGAGATTCCCGGCCGCGTGCTGCTCGCGCGCGCGGACGCCTGAGCACGGCCGGATCGCGGCTGCGTCTCGCTGAGCTTGGCGCGGTTCGGCCCCTGGCCGGATTGCGGCTGCGTCTCGCTGAGCTTGGCGCGGTTCGGCCCCTGGCCGGACTGCGGCTGCGTCTCGGATACCCTGCCGCCCATGATCTACGACGACGACGCAGATATCCATCTCCTCGACGGCAAGACCGTCGCCATCATCGGCTACGGCTCGCAGGGACACGCCCACGCCCTGAACCTCAAAGACTCGGGCGTCGAGGTCGTCGTCGGATTGCGCCCCGACTCGCCGTCGGTCGCGAAGGCGCGCGAGCAGGGCCTCGAGGTGCTGCCCGTCGTGGAGGCTGCGAGCCGCGGCGATCTCGTGATGATCCTGCTGCCCGACGAGCGTCACCACCAGGTCTGGGAGGAGGAGATCAAGGACGGGATCGCCGAGGGCAACATGATCCTGTTCGGCCACGGCTTCTCGATCCACTACGACGAGGTCGATCCGCCCGCGGGCGTCGATGTGGCGATGGTCGCGCCGAAGGGGCCGGGTCATCTCGTGCGCCGCCAGTTCACCGAAGGCAGCGGCGTGCCCGGCCTGATCGCGGTCGAGCAGGATGCCACCGACCAGGCGCGCGCGCTCGCCCTCGCCTACGCGAAGGGCATCGGCTGCACGCGCGGCGGCGTGATCGAGACGACGTTCAAGGACGAGACCGAGACAGACCTGTTCGGCGAGCAGGCCGTGCTCTGCGGGGGCGCCTCCGAGCTCGTCCAGGCGGGCTTCGAGACGCTCGTGAACGCCGGGTACGACCCCGAGATGGCGTACTTCGAGTGCCTGCACGAGCTGAAGCTGATCGCCGATCTGATGTACGAGAAGGGCCTCGCCGGGATGCGCTACTCGATCTCGAACACAGCCGAGTACGGCGACTACACGCGCGGCAAGCGCGTGATCACCGAGGAAACGCGTGCCAGCATGCGCAAGATCCTCCAGGAGATCCAGTCCGGCGACTTCGCGCGCGAGTGGATCGCCGAGAACCGCGCCGGCCAGGAGAACTTCAAGCGCATGCGCGCCGAACAGGCCGACACGCAGATCGAGCACGTCGGCGAGGAGCTGCGCGAGCACATGGACTGGATCAAGCCCTCCTTCTAGGACGAGGCGCCCGTGCTCGCCTACGTGTTCTGGCATCGGCCCGCGGCCGGCGTGCACGAGCAGGACTACGAGCGCACGCTCGCGCGCTTCCACAACTCCCTGTCCGAGAACCCGCCCGCCGGCTTCACCTCCTCGGTGACGCTGCGCGCCGCGGAGCTGCCCTGGCTGGCGGGGACGGCACCGCTGCAGGGAGAGGGCTACGCCGGCTACGAGGACTGGTACCTCGTCGAGAACTGGACCGCGCTGGGCGTGCTGGAGGCCGCCGCCGTGGAGCGCGGGCACGCGGGCTCCCATGAGGAGGCGGCGCGCCAGATGGGCGCCGGCACCGCCGGTGTCTACCGACTCCTGGAGGGATCGCCGCTCGTCGCGGAAACCCATCTCGCGGTGTGGGTCTCGCGGCCGGCCGGCGCCGGCGATGCGCGCATCGCCGAGCTGCTCGAGGACGGCTTCGACCCGGCCCGCGCCTCGCTCTTCCAGCGCAGCCTCGTGCTCGGGCCTGCACCGGAGCTGTGCCTGCTGAGCGCCGAACCCGGCGGCTCGGCCGAGACCGGGGTGGCCCGCTCGCGGCTGCCCGCCGGGTGGAGCGCGTTCAGCGCGACGCGCGAGCCGGTCGTCGGCTGAGCCGACCGGCGATCGCGCGCGAGCGCTGGGCGCCCACTTCGCTACACTCGCGGCGTCGCCGCGACTGGCGCTCGGGTGGAGTCCACCACCGGGAAGCGGCGAAGCATCTCTAGCCGCGCGCCTGGGCACCTTCACAGCACCGACCAACCCCGAGGTCCGAAGGAGCGAGGAGCCCACATGACGACCAGCCCTCTCACCGAGAACGAGCTGCTGATCCCCGACGAGCTCAAGCCCGCCGACGGGCGCTTCGGCTGCGGCCCCTCGAAGGTGCGCCCGGAGGCGCTCGCCCGGCTCGCGTCTGAGGGCGCCGCGGTGATGGGCACCTCGCACCGCCAGGCGCCGGTGAAGGCGCTCGTCGGACGCATACGCGCCGGGCTGCAGGAGCTTTTCTCGCTCCCGGACGGCTACGAGGTCGCGCTCGGCAACGGCGGCGCCACCGCCTTCTGGGACGCGGCAGCGGCCGGGCTCATCAGGGAGCGCTCACTGCATCTGACATACGGCGAGTTCTCCTCGAAGTTCGCCGCGGTGGCGAAGGGCGCTCCGTTCCTCGGCGAGCCCGTCGTGATCGCAGCCGACCCCGGCGCCGCCCCGGACCCGGCCGCGATCGACGCGCAGGGCGCGGACCTCGTGGCCTGGGCGCACAACGAGACATCGACCGGCGTGATGGTGCCGGTGCTGCGGCCCACCGGCACCGGCGGCGCGCTGGTGGCGATCGACGCGACCTCCGGTGCCGGTGGCTTGCCCGTCGACGTGGCCGCGGCGGATGCCTACTACTTCGCGCCGCAGAAGGGCTTCGGCTCCGACGGGGGCCTGTGGCTGGCGCTGCTCAGCCCGGCCGCGCAGGAGCGGATCGCCGAGCTGGCCGGCTCGGGGCGCTGGATCCCCGAGTTCCTCTCGCTCGCCACCGCGCTCGAGAACTCGGTCAAGGACCAGACGTACAACACGCCGGCGGTCGCGACGCTGTTCCTGATGGCCGACCAGGTCGAGTGGATGCTCGGCCTCGGCGGCCTCGACGGGTGCGTCGCGCGGACCACCGCGTCCTCCGAGGTCCTCTACGGCTGGGCGCTCGAGAGCGAGTACGCGACACCGTTCGTCGCCGAGGAGGCGAACCGCTCGCTCGTCGTCGGGACGATCGACTTCGACGAGGCCGTCGACGCCGCCGCGGTCGCGAAGACGCTGCGAGCGAACGGCATCCTCGACACCGAGCCATACCGCAAGCTCGGGCGAAACCAGCTGCGGATCGGCATGTTCCCGGCCGTCGAGACCGCCGACGTGCAGGCGCTGACGGCCTGCATCGACTGGGTCGCCGAGAGGGTCGGGCGATGAGCGCCGCGGCGACGGAGCGCGACGAGACCGAGCGCGAGGGCGCGCGGGCTCGGGTCCTCGTCAAGGAGAAGATCGGCGACTCGGGCGTGGAGCTGCTGCGCGCCCACTTCGATGTCGACCTCGGGATCGACTGGGACGACGCGGAGCTCGGCGAGCGGATCGCCGACTACGACGGGATCGTGATCCGCTCGGCGACGAAGATGACGGCTGAGCTGATCGAGAAAGCCGACCGGCTGAAGGTGATCGGACGCGCCGGCGTCGGCGTCGACAACGTCGACGTTCCTGCCGCGACCAAGCGCGGCATCGTCGTGGCGAACGCTCCCGAGTCCAACGTCGTCACGGCTGCCGAGCACACGATGGCGCTGCTGCTGGCTCTCGCTCGGAACATCCCGCGCGCGCACGCCTCGCTGATCGACGGCAAATGGGAACGCTCGAAGCTCTCCGGCGTCGAGCTGTACGAGAAGACGCTCGGCGTGCTCGGATTCGGGCGCATCGGCCAGCTCGTCGCCCAGCGCGCCCGCGGCTTCGGGATGCGGGTGCTGGCGTTCGATCCGTTCGTGAGCGCCGAGCGCTATCGCGAGCTCGGCGTCGAGAAGGCCGACCGCCCCGAGGACATCTACGCGCAAGCCGACTTCATCACGATCCACCTCCCCAAGACCCCCGACACCGAAGGGTTCCTCTCCGACAGCGAGTTCGGGGCGATGCGCGAGGGCGTGCGCGTGCTCAACGTCGCGCGCGGCGGGCTGATCGACGAAGCAGCGCTCGAGCGCGCGCTCGAGTCGGGCAAGGTCGCGGGGGCCGCGCTCGACGTGTTCCCGAGCGAGCCGATGACCGAGAGCCCGCTGTTCGCCCTGGAGAACGTCGTCGTGACTCCGCACCTCGGTGCGTCCACCGCGGAGGCGACCGACCGCGCCGGTTACCAGAGCGCCGAGCAGGTGGTGGCGGCGCTCGACGGCGGTGTCGTCTCGACCGCGGTGAACATCCCCGCGGTCGGCGCCGAGGACATGGAGGTGCTCGGGCCGTTCCTGCCGCTCGCGACGCAGCTCGGGCGGCTGGCGATGACGCTTGCCGAGGGCAGCTCGGTCGAGCGCATCGAGGCCGCGTTCTTCGGCGGGATCGCCGATTTCGATACCCGCCTGCTTGGTCTCGCCGTGATCGTCGGCGCGCTGCAGGGCCGCACCGAGGAGGAGGTAAACCTCGTCAACGCGCCCTCGATGGCTCAGCAGCGAGGGATCGTCTTCGAGGAGAAGGCGGTTTCCGAGGCCGAGGACTTCAACGAGCTGATCCGCGTCACCGTGGTCGCCGGCGCCGAGCGCGTCGCGGTGGCGGGTACCGGGATCGGGCCCCAGCAGGTTCCCCATCTGGTCGAGGTGCAGGGACGGCGGCTGACGATCGAGCTCGAGCCCCACGTGACCGTGTTCCGCTACGAGGATCTCCCCGGGATGATCGGCCGCGTCGGCACGATCTTCGGCGCGCACGGGATCAACATCTCCTCTGCCGCCGTCGGACACACGCCGGATTCGCTGGACGGCGACGAGCGCCGTTACGCGGCGATGGTCGTCACGACCGACGCGCCAGTCGGGCCCGAGGTCGTCCGGGAGATCGTCGCCTCGGACGGCTTCGTCGACGGCTGGGCAGTGGACCTGGGCTGATCCGGCTCGCTTGCGCGGGGGCCGCGCGAGTCGAGCCGGGGCGGGTGTGCGCCCGCTCACACTACGCCGCGCCGGGGATCGGTTAGTCTCGCCGCGCGATGCGCGCGGTCGTGATCACCAAACACGGGGGGCCCGAGGTGCTGCAGGTGCAGGAGCGCCCGGACCCGGCGCTCGGCGCCGGCGAGGTGCGCATCCAGGTCGCGGCGGCGGGCATCAACTTCGCTGACGTGATGGCGCGGATGGGGCTGTACCGCGACGCGCCCAAGACGCCCTGCGTGGTCGGCTACGAGGTCGCGGGCACGATCCTCGAGCTGGGGGAGGGGGTCGAGGGCCTCCAGCCCGGTCAGCGCGTGGTCGCGGGGACGCAATTCGGCGGCTACGCCTCACAGGTCGTCGTGCCGGCCGATGACGTCGTGGAGCTGCCCGAGAAGCTGAGCTTCGAGCAGGGCGCGGCCGTCCCGGTCAACTACGCCACAGCGTGGGCGGGACTGATCGGCTACGGCAACCTGCAACCGGGCGAGCGCGTGCTCGTTCACTCCGCGGGCGGCGGCGTCGGCATCGCCGCGACCCAGATCGCCAAGCGCTTCGGCGCGGAGGTCTACGGCACGGCCTCGCCGTCCAAGCACGAGCGCTGCCGCGAAGTCGGGGTGGACAGGGCTTTGGACTACACCTCGCCCGGATGGGAGAGGGGGATCGGCCAGTTCGACGTGATCCTCGACGCGGTCGGCGGCAAGAGCTTCCGCACCAGCTACGACCTGCTCGCGCCGGGCGGGCGCCTCGTCGCCTTCGGCGCCTCGTCCGTCGTCTCGGGCGAGCGCAAAAACATCCCGACGGCGCTCAAAGCCGTGCTGCGGATGCCGCGCTTCAATCTGATCAAGCAGATGCAGGAATCGAAGGCGGTGATCGGGCTGAACATGCTGACGCTGTGGAAGGACCGCGGCACGCTGCGACCGTGGATCGAACCGCTGACGGCGATGCTCCTCGACGGAACCATCGATCCCGTGGTCGGGGGCGTGTTCGATTTCGAGCAGGCCGGCGAGGCGCAGACGACGATCGTCGAGCGGCGCAACGTCGGCAAGGTCGTGCTGACGCCCTGAGTCCGCGCCGGCGGCGGGGGCCTATTCGAGCGCCGTGCTCTCGGCCGCGAACGCTTCCCTCAGCGCGCCGGCCAGCCGCGCCATCGGCTTGAGCGCGTCCTCGTAGCCGTACCACCAGAAGTAGCCCCCGGCGTAGTAGGGCAAGCCCGGGTTCAGCGAGTAGGCCCAGCGCATGATCGCCTCGGCCTGTGCGAGCGTGCGCTTCGAGGCGTGGCGGGGGAGGCTCACCTCGCCGAAGCCGAGCTGGGCGTTCGGATACAGCGCGTGCAGCCGTTCGAGCTCGGCGGCGACTTCGGCATCGCCTGGCATCCGCCCGCCGCACTGGGTCGGGTAGTAGGAGAGCAGCACGTAGTGCAGGCCGTCCGCGACTTGCTCCGGCACGTAGCGTTCCGTGAACTGCGCAGGGGTCAGCTCGGCTTCACCGTCGCCGCAGTGCTCGGGCCCGAACGAGTTCTCATACAGCGTGAGCGCCGTGACACCGTGCGCGGCGGCGACGTCGTCGTAGGCGTCGGTCAGCTTCGCGGCGACCGTTTCGTAGGGGCCGGTCCAGTTGCCGTTGAGCTCGTTGCCGACCTCCCAGATGTCGATGTCGGGCGAGAGCTTGGCGAGGTATTCCTCGACGTGCGCCTGGAACGCTTCGGTCGAGAGCGAGGTCTCGTCCGAGGAGTCGAGCAGCTCACCCATCACCCCGCTCACGGCGTGGATCTGCGCGAGCGCCGTCGCGTAGTAGGAGGCCGGCTGGTGGGGTTCGAAGTAGACGCGCGTCGTCGCCCGCTCGGGCAGCGCGGTGAGCGCCTGTGCGATTCGGGACGCTTTCGAGATCCTGTCGATCGTCACGCCGTACAAAGGCTCCGCTCCGGCACGCTGCGTCCCCGTCACGAGTCCGGCGGCGAGCACGGCGAGCGCGGCGAGCAGGCGGATGCGCATCGAGGTCCAACGCTAGCGCCCGGTGCTAACCTCCGGCCTGAATGTCGCAGCAGTTCTCGCTTCTCGCCCTTCTGCTCCTCCCCCTCCGGGGGGAATAGCGCGTGGCGGCCGCGTAGCCGCAAACCCAGCAGAGAGGAACGGCAAGCGAGAAAGAGAAGGAGCACAGCGACATGAGCGCCAACATCGACCCTCACGGCGAACGCGACCCGGCCAAGCGGGTCCTGATCTTCGACACCACCCTGCGCGACGGTGAGCAGTCGCCGGGGATCTCCCTGAACCGCCAGGAAAAGCTCGAGATCGCCCACCAGCTGGCGCGCCTCGGCGCCGATGTGATCGAGGCCGGCTTCCCGATCACCTCTCCGGGCGACTTCGAGTCCGTGCAGGCGATCGCCCGCGAGGTGGAAGGGCCCGTTATCTGCGGTCTTGCAAGGACGGTCAAGCAGGACATCGACGCGGTGTGGAACGCGGTCCGCGACGCCGAGCGTCGACGCATTCACATGGTCATCGCGACCAGCGACATCCACATCGAGCGCAAGCTGCAGACGACGCGCGAGGACGTCATCGGACAGGTCCGCGCCGCGGTCGCGCAGGCGCGCGAGTACACCGAGGACGTCGAGTTCTCTCTGGAGGACGCCTCGCGCTCGGACGTCGAGTACATGGCCGAGGTGATCCAGGTCGCGCTCGAGGAGGGCGCCACGACGATCAACGTGCCCGACACGGTCGGCTACACGATGCCCGGCGAGTACAGGACGATGTTTGAGCGGCTGTACGAGCTCCTCCCCGACTTGCGGAGCGTTACCACCTCGGTCCACTGTCATGACGACCTCGGGTTGGCGGTCGCGAACTCGCTGGCCGGCGTCGAAGCGGGCTGCCGCCAGGTGGAGAGCGCGATCAACGGCCTCGGCGAGCGCGCGGGCAATGCCTCGCTGGAGGAGGTCGTGATGCTGCTCCACACGCGTGGGCCGGCGCTAGGGCTGTGGACGGGCATCGAGACCACCGAGATCGCCCGGACGAGCCGCCTCGTCTCGCGGCTGACCGGCTACCCGGTGCAGCCGAACAAGGCCATCGTCGGGCGCAACGCGTTCGCGCACGAGTCCGGCATCCACCAGGACGGCGTCCTGAAGGAGCGAGCGACCTACGAGATCATGGATCCGACCACGGTGGGGCTGCGCAGCAACGCGATCGTGCTGGGCAAGCACTCGGGGCGCCACGCGCTGCGCAAAGCGCTCGAGGAGATGGGCTTCGAGGTCGACGGACAGGCGCTGAACGTCGCCTTCAAGCGCTTCAAGGAGCTGGCCGACCGCAAGAAGCAGGTCACCGCGATGGATCTCGAGGCGCTCGTCACCGACGAGCTGCGCGAGGACATCGCGGGCTACACGCTGGAGTGGTTCGAGGTCGAGTCCTCCTCACGCCGCGCTCCGCACGCCCGCGTGGCGGTGACCCTGCCCGACGGCGGCGAGGTCACCGGTTCGTTCGTTGGCGACGGCCCGATCGACGCGATCTTCCAGGCGATCAACGCGGCGACGGCGACCGCTCCGGTGCTCAGCGAGTTCACGATCGGCGCGGTCACCGAGGGCCAGGACGCGCTCGGCGAGGCGTCGGTCGTGCTGGAGCTCGACGGTGCGACGGGTGCCGGACAGGGAGTGTCGACCGACATCATCGACGCCGCCGCGCGGGCGTACGTGCGGGCGCTCTCGGTGGCGCGCGCGAGGGCGCAGGCCCCCGACGTGCTCGGGCTGCCCGAGCCGACGCCCTAGCCCGCGCGCGGCGGTCCGGCTCACGCGCCGCTCTGTGCGCTCGCGCACACGGGCGGCGCGACGGGAAGGAACCTGGCGCCGCGCGCATCGGTGTCTTGACATGCCCACCCTCACGCTTGTGGCTGCCGCCGCGTTCTACACGTAGTCGTGGCCTCACCCTCTCACGATCCAGTTCACTGCTCCGCGCGCGCCCGGCGCCTGCCGTACAGCCGCGTCCCGAGACCCGCGGGCGAGCGCGAGCAGGTGCCACGTACCGCGATGGGCTCGGCACCATCGCTCGCCGGCGAGCGCGTGCTCGCGACCGTCATGTTCACCGACATCGTCGGCTCCACGGAGCTGGCTGGCGCGCTCGGCGACGCGCGCTGGAGGGAGCTGCTGCGCCGGCACGACGTCGTGCTCCACGAGGAGGTCGCCAAGCACCGTGGCCGTGTGGTGAAGTCGCTCGGCGACGGCGCCCTCGCGCTGTTCGACGGGCCGACGCGCGCGATCAGCTGCGCCGTCGGCGTGAGCGAAGCCCTCCGCGCGCTCGGCCTGCGCATCAGAGCCGGCCTGCACGCCGGCGAGTGCGAGCTGCTGCCCGGCGAGGACGTCGGCGGGATCGCGGTGCACATCGCCGCAAGGATCACGGCGCTCGCCGAGGCGGACGAAGTGCTTGCGAGCGGCACGGTGCGCGACCTCTCGGTCGGCTCTCCGTTCACGCTCGAGGCCCGCGGCGAGCAGACGCTCAAGGGCCTCGCCGAGCCGTGGCGGCTCTACGCGGTCGCGCAGGGCTGACCCGGCGCACCGCAACCTGCACCGCCCGCGCGGTTTGTGCTCTACCGTGGCCGCAGGCATCCGAAGGGAGGACGAGATGGGGAGTGCAGCCCGAGCGGCAGGGGCCTGCCGCGCAGTCTTCGCCGCGATCGGCGCGACGGTCCTTCTGGTGACCGCGCCGGCGCTCGCCTCGGCGGCGCCCGTACGCCCGGCCGCGAGCGGCGTCTCGGACAGCCGCAGCGCGACCTCGCAACCGCACTGGGCGTGCGCGAACGGCCTGTGCGATGCGATCGTCGACCCCCGTCCGTCCACCGCGGCGGGGCTGCGTTCGGACGTCTTCAACCGCCGGGGGCCGGAAGGCGGCGGCGAAGAAGGCGGCATCGACCCCGAAGAACTGCGCCAGGCCTACGCGATCCCTACGACCGGCGGCGCCGGCCAGACGATCGCGGTGATCGAGGGCTTCTCCTACAGAGCGGCTGCGAAGGACCTGGCCAAGTACCGCGCGCGCTACGGGATTCCCGCCTGCACCTCGGCGAGCGGCTGCCTGACGATCGTCAACTCCGCAGGTGGCGCTCCGGCCAACCACGGCTTCACCGAATGGGAACCGGAGGTGGCGCTCGACCTCGACATGGCCTCGGCCGCATGCCCGGAATGCCACATCATGCTCGTGAGCGCAGAAGAAGAAAACTGGAAGTCGCTCGGCGCCGCGGTGAACTACGCCGCCTCGCACGGCGCCACGGAGATCTCCAACAGCTACGGCCTCGCCGAAGAAACGTGCGGAGCCGAATGCGGCGAAGCCGAAGCCGATTGGAACCACCCCGGCATCTTCGTCTCGGTCTCCTCCGGCGACTACGGATACGACAACGAATTCGTGTTCGGGGAATCGCCGAGCTTCCCGGCGGCGCTGCCTACCGTCGCAGCCGTCGGCGGCACGGCGCTGAAGAAGGCCCGCGGGGCACGCGGCTTCAAGGAGAGGGTTTGGGGCGAACGCGGGCTCGGCCTCGGGACGGGCAGCGGTTGCAGCAGCACCTGGGCGAAGCCGTCCTGGCAGCACGACCCGAGCTGCGCCGGGCGCATGACCAACGATGTCTCCGCGGTGGCCGCGTGCGCGACGCCGGTGTCGGTCTACGACAGCACCGAAGGCGGCTGGATCGACCTGTGCGGCACGAGCGTCAGCTCACCGCTGCTCGCCGGGATCGAGTCACATGCCAGCCCGAGCTCGCGGTCGCGGCCCGGCGGCGAAGCCTTCTACACGGAGGGCCCGCTGTTCGACGTCAAGGGCGGGAGCAACGGGCGCTGCTCGGTCGCGTACTTCTGCCACGGCGTCGCCGGCTACGACGGGCCGACGGGCAACGGCTCTCCGGACGGGCCGCTGCCGTAGCGAAGATCGCTTCGCGGGCAGGGTTCCTCGGCCGGGCCGCGCTTGTCCGTGATAACGTACGCACGTATGACGCGTGTCAAGGAGCGCGAGCCGGACGCCGCCGCTGCCGCGGAGGTGCAGGACCAGCTCGACCCGGCGGTGATCGGCGCCCGCGTGAAGGCGCTGCGCGAGGCCTCCGGACTCTCGCTGCGCGACCTCGCCGAGCGCAGCGGCGTGAGCGCCCCGATGCTCTCGCAGGTCGAGCGCGGCGAGACGAGCCCTACGCTGACGGTCGCCACGCGCATCGCCGCGGGCCTCGAGCTGCGGCTCTCCCAGCTGCTGCGGCTCGACGAGCAGGGCGCGGTCACGGTCGTGCGCGTCTCCGGCCGGCGCCGTGGTGGCAGCGTTCGGCGCGGCCACCGCTACGAGGTGCTGACCTCGCCCCAGCCCGGCCAGCGGGCCGAGCTCTCGCGCCACGAGCTCTCGCCCGGCGGCTCGACGGGCGCCGCCGACGATGGGGTGGGTGGGTCGCATCTTCACGAGCCGGGCAGCCGCGAGACCGCGCTGGTCGAGCAGGGGACGGTCGTGCTCGTCTGCGACGGTGCCCGCTACGAGCTGCACGAGGGCGACACCGTCACCTTCGACGCCGACCTGCCACACCACTTCGAGAACCCGACCACCGATGACGCGGCCTTTCTCGCGGTCGTGTCGGCAGGCTTGAGGAGGAGCTAGATGCCCAAGACGATGTTCGAGAAGATCTGGGAGGCGCACGAGGTCGGCGGCGGCCTGCTCTACATCGACCTGCACCTCGTCCACGAGGTGACGAGCCCCCAGGCCTTCGACGGCCTGCGCCTGGCGGGGCGGAAGGTCCGGCGCCCCGACCGCACGCTCGCGACCGCCGACCACAACACGCCCACGGATGGCACCCCGGTCGCGGCGCGCATCAAGGACGAGCTCTCGCGCGTCCAGGTCGAAACGCTCGAGCGCAACTGCGCCGAGTTCGGCATCCCGGTCTACTCCCTCGGCTCCGACCGCCAGGGGATCGTCCACGTGATCGGGCCCGAGCTCGGCGTGACCCAGCCGGGCATGACGATCGTCTGCGGCGACTCGCACACCTCGACGCACGGCGCGTTCGGGGCACTCGCGTTCGGGATCGGGACGAGCGAGGTCGAACACGTCCTCGCGACCGAGTGCCTCGTGCAGCAGAGGCCGCGCTCGATGCGGATCTCATACAGCGGCGAGCTCGGCTTCGGCGTGAGCGCGAAGGACCTGATCCTCGGCACGCTCGGGCGGCTCGGCGTCGGCGGGATGACGGGGCACGTCGTCGAGTACGCCGGCGAGCCGATCCGGGCGCTCTCGATGGAGGGCCGGATGACCGTCTGCAACATGACGATCGAGGGTGGCGGGCGCGCCGGCATGATCGCGCCCGACGAGACGACGTTCGCGTGGTTCACCGACGTCGAGCGTCCGGGAACGCCGCGCGGAGCGGAGCTCGAGCGCGCTGTCGAGCAGTGGTCAGGGCTTCCGAGCGAGGACGGCGCCTACTTCGACACCGAGGTCGAGATCGACGCCGGGGCGATCTCCCCGCAGGTGAGCTGGGGGACGAACCCCGGCCAGGTGCGCGCCGTCACCGAGGTCGTGCCGGCTCCCGAGGAGTTCGACTCGCCCGCCGACCGCGAGAGCGCCGAGCGCGCGCTCGAGTACATGGCGCTGGAACCGGGTACGCCGATCGAGCAGATCGCGGTCGACCGCGTCTTCATCGGCTCGTGCACGAACTCGCGGATCGGCGACCTGCGGGCGGCGGCCGAGGTGGTCGCCGGGCGCAAGGTCTCGGGCTCCGTTAGCGCGATGGTCGTGCCGGGCTCGCAGCAGGTGCGCGCGCAGGCCGAAGCTGAGGGTCTGGACCGGGTGTTCCGCGAGGCCGGCTTCGACTGGCGGGTGGCCGGGTGCTCGATGTGCCTCGGCATGAACCCCGACATCCTGCAGCCCGGCGAGCGCTGTGCATCGACGTCGAACCGCAATTTCGAGGGGCGCCAGGGGCGCGGCGGGCGAACGCATCTCGTCTCCCCGCAGATGGCCGCCGCGGCCGCGATCGAGGGCCACTTCGTCGACATCAGGGAGTGGTCGTGAGCGACGGCGGCAGCGCCGGCGCCTGGCAGGGCGCCGATCTCGTGCAGCACTTCCTTGCCGACCGGCAGCGCCTGCTGCCGCTGCTCGACGCGCAGGAACATCTGATCGAACGCATCTTCAAGCGCAGCGACCGTGGCGTCGAGCGCTTCATCGACGTCGCCTCGGGCGACGGGGCCTCCTCGGAGCTGATGCTGCGCGTCTTTCCCGAAGCCGAGGCCGTGCTCGTCGACTACTCCGAGCCGATGCTCGAGCGGGCCGGCGCCCGCCTCGGCGCCGGCGAAGGCCGCTGGCAGGCCGTCCACGGCGATCTGCGCGAGCCGTCGTGGACCGACGCGCTGCCGCCCGGCTCCTACGACGCGGCGATCTCGAGCTTCGCGATCCATCACCTCGCGGGCGAGCGCAAGCGCGCGCTGTTCGCCGAGGTCTTTGCGCTGCTCGCCCCTGGCGCGATGTTCGTCAACCTCGACGTGGTCGAGATCGGACCGCCGCTCGCCGGCCTCTTCGACGAGCAGATGGTCGCGAACGTGATCGCGCTCGAACGTGAGCGTGGCGGGCCGCGCAGCGACGCCGAGATCGAAAAGGACATGCTGGCCGACTCGGGGGATGACCAGCCGTCGGGCGCCGAGGACCAGCTCCGCTGGCTGCACGAGGCCGGCTTCCAGCACGTCGAACTGCATTTCAAATGGGCCGAGGCGGCGATCTTCGGCGCAATCAAGCCGAGCTGAGAGGAGCCCGGGTGGAGCCGATAAAGACCATCTCCGGCAAGGTCAGCCACCTCGACCGCGCCAACGTCGACACCGATCAGATCATGCCCAAGCAGTTCCTGAAGCGGGTCGAGCGCACCGGCTTCGGCGAGTTCCTCTTCTACGACTGGGCCAAGGAGCCCGGCTGGGAGCTGCCGCCCAACCCGATCCTCGTGGCCGGGGAGAACTTCGGCTGTGGCTCATCGCGCGAGCACGCGCCCTGGGGCCTGCAGGACTACGGGTTCCGCGCGCTCGTGGCTCCCAGCTTCGCTGACATCTTCTACTCGAACTGCACCAAGATCGGGCTGCTCCCCGTGACGCTCTCGGAGGAGGACTGCCGGGCGCTCGCGCACTGCGGGGAAGGCGAGATCGACCTCGAGGCGCAGGAGGTGCGCTTCGAGAGCCGCGAGGCCGCGTTCGAGATCGATCACGAGATCCGCAGGCGCCTGCTCGACGGTCTCGACGACGTCGGCGTCACGCTCGGGGCCGAGCGGGAGATCGCCGCTTACGAAGCCGCGCGCGAGGACGGCGGCTGGCGGCGCGTCCCCACGACGGCGTTGTGAGCGGCCCGCTGCCGCTCCCGCTCGGCGACGAGCGTGCCCGGCGGCTCGCCGAGGAGTGGGTCGCGGCGTGGAACGCCCACGACCTCGAGGCGATCATGGCGCTGTACGCGCCCGACGTCGTCTTCCAGACGCCGACGATCATCGACACGCTCGGCGTGCCCGACGGGACCGTCCGCGGCGCCGAGCGGCTGCGCGAGCACTTCGCGCGCGGCCTCGAGCGCCTGCCCGGCCTGCGCTTCGAGCTCGACGGCGTCTACGCGGGGGTGAGCTCGCTGGCGATGACCTACCGCTGGGCGGACGGCACGCCGGTCTGCGAGCTGCACGAGTACGGCGGGAGCGCTCTGATCGAGCGCGTGCAGGCGCTGTACCGCGGGCTGGCCTGGTAGCTTCGCCGCCCGTGGCGCCCCGCATCGTCACCCTCCCCGGCGACGGGATCGGTCCGGAGATCATGGCGCCGGCGCTCGAGCTGCTGCGCGCGCTCGGCGATTTCGAGTTCGAGGAGCATCGGTTCGGGGGCGCCTCGATCGACGCCTACGGCATGGCGCTCACCGACGAGGTGCTGGAGGCGTGCAGGGGCGCCGACGCGGTCCTGCTGGCGGCGGTGGGGGGGCCGAAGTGGGATACGACCGACCCCGCCGCGCCGCGCCCCGAGCAGGGGCTGCTCGGGCTGCGCAAGGGGCTCGGGCTGTACGCGAACCTGCGCCCGGTCAAGCCGCTTCCGGCGCTGTATGACGCCTCGCCGCTGCGCCGCGAGCGGATCGAGGGCACCGACCTGCTCGTCGTGCGCGAGCTGACCGGCGGCATCTACTTCGGCGAGAAGCAGCGCAGCGAGGACGCCGCTTCGGACTTGTGCGCGTACTCGGTCCAGGAGATCGAGCGGATCGCGCGCGTGGGCTTCCGCGCCGCGCGCACGCGGGTCTCGAGCGTCGACAAGGCGAACGTGCTCGAGACCAGCCGCCTGTGGCGCGAGACCGTGATGCGGGTGCACTCCCGGGAGTTCCCCAACGTCGAGCTCGAGCACGTGCTGGTCGACAACGCCGCGATGCAGCTCGTCTCCTCGCCGCGCCACTTCGATGTGATCCTGACCGAGAACCTGTTCGGCGACATCCTCTCCGACGAGGCCGCGATGCTGACGGGCTCGATCGGGATGCTCCCCAGCGCCTCGCTGGGCGAGCCGGACGCCCCCGGGCTGTTCGAGCCCGTGCACGGCTCCGCCCCCGACATCGCGGGCCGGGGCATCGCGAATCCGCTGGCGATGTTCCTCTCCGCGGCGCTGATGCTGCGGCACGGCCTGTCCTTGGAAAGCGAGGCGGCGGCTGTAGAATCCGCCGTGCAGCGCGCACTTGACGGGGGCCTGCGCACGGCCGATCTGGGAGGCGACGCCGGGACTGCGCAGGCTACCGCCTCGGTGCTCGAGAACCTCGAATAGGAGCAAGGAAAGTGGACCCGACCGACCTGATCTGGATGAACGGAGATTTCGTCCCGTGGGAGCAGGCGAAGGTCCACGTCCTGACCCATGGCCTGCACTACGGCACGGGCGTGTTCGAGGGCGTGCGCTGCTACGACACCGAGCTCGGGCCGGCGGTGTTCCGCAACGCAGAGCATGTCGAGCGGCTGATGCGCTCGGCCGAGCTCTACTACATGCCCGTCCCCTACACGGCCGAGCAGATCCGCTCGGCGACGCTGGAGCTCGTCGCCCGCAACGGCCTGCGCGCCTGCTACATCCGTCCGATCATCTTCCGCGGCTACGGCCAGATGGGCCTGAACCCGCTGGACTGCAACGTCGACGTGACGATCGCCTGCTGGGAGTGGGCGACGTACCTCGGCGAGGAGGGCAAGCGCGACGGCATCCGTGCCAAGGTCTCCTCCTGGCGGCGCATCAGCCCCGACTCGCTGATCCCCCACGCGAAGGCCTCCGGGCAGTACCTGAACAGCGTGCTGGCGAAGATCGAGTCGACGAAGGCCGGCTACGACGAGGCGATCCTGCTGGATGACAACGGCTACGTCTGCGAGGGGACCGGCGAGAACGTCTACGTGGTGCGCGACGGAGAGATCGTGACGCCGGGGCAGAGCAACTCGATCCTCGACGGGATCACGCGCCGTTCGGTGATCCAGATCGCGCGCGACCTCGGATACTCGGTCACGGAGCGCGATGTGGGCCGCGCGGAGCTCTACCTCGCCGACGAGGTGTTCGTGACCGGAACGGCCGCCGAGCTCGTGCCCGTCGTGGAAATCGACGACCACAAGGTCGCCGGAGGCAAGCCCGGCGAGATCACCCGCGTGCTGGGAGCCGCGTTCGACGACGCGATCCACGGCCGCGCCGAGCGCTACCGCGAGTGGCTCGACGTCGTGCACCCGCGCGACCTCGAGACGCCCTCGGGGGAGGCCGGCGGGGAGCGAATTACCGGGGCGACCGGCTAGCGCGGCGACGCCGCGGCCGGCCGCTCCACGTCCCGCCGCGCGTCCCGCCAAGCTGAAAGGAACACCCGGAATGACCCCCGACCCGCAACGCATCGAGCTGTACGACGCCACCCTGCGCGACGGCATGGGCGGCGGCGGCATGTCGCTGACGGCGCAGGAGAAGCTGCGCGTCGTGCACGCCCTCGACGAGCTCGGCGTGCAGATGATCGAGGCCGGGTTCCCGTCGTCGAACCCGAAGGAGCAGGAGCTCTTCGCTCTGCTCGCCGGCGAGCGCCTCCGGAACTCCGAGATCGTCGCGTTCGGGATGACGCGCCGCCGCGACGCACCGGCCGAGCGCGACGAGGGCCTGCGTATCCTCGCCGACTCCTTCGCCCCGATCTGCACGATCGTCGGGAAGGCCTCCGTGCTGCACGTCGAGAAGGTGGTGCGGGCCAGCCGCGAGGAGAACCTCGCGATGATCGCCGACTCGGTCGCGTTTCTCGCGGGCGCCGGCAAGCGCGTGCTGCTGGACGCCGAGCACTTCTTCGACGGCTTCGCACTGGACCCCGGCTACGCGCTGGACTGCCTGCGCGCGGCCGCCGGCGCGGGAGCCGAGCGGCTCGTGCTGTGCGACACCAACGGCGGCTCGCTGCCGCCGCAGATCAGGACCGCGTTCGCGGTCGTGCGCGAAGCGCTGCCCGGCGCCGCGCTCGGCATCCACTGCCACGACGACTCGGGCTGCGCGGTCGCGAACTCGCTTGTCGCACTGGAAGCAGGCGCAACGCAGGTCCAGGGCACGGTCAACGGGATCGGCGAGCGCACCGGCAACGCCAACCTCGTGACGATCATCGCCGACCTGCAGCTGAAGATGGGGGTCGAGGTGCTGGCGCCCGAGCGCCTCGCGCGGCTCACCGAGACGGCGCACTTCGTCGACGAGCTGCTCAACCGCGCGCCGAACCCCGCCCAGCCCTACGTCGGCAAGCACGCGTTCGCGCACAAGGCCGGCCTGCACGCCGCCGGCGTCCAGGCCGACTCCCAGACCTTCGAGCACGTCGACCCGGCGTTGGTCGGCAACTCGCGCGACGTGCTCGTCTCCGAGCTCTCCGGCAAGGCGGCGATCGCCGAGAAGGCTGCGGAGGCGAGCATCGCGGGCGGGCCGGGGGAGAGCTCTGACGAGTTCGCCCAGCGCGTGCTTGGACGGGTGAAGGAGCTCGAGCACGAGGGCTTCCAGTTCGAGGCGGCCGACGGCTCGCTGGAGCTGCTGATGCGCAAGGAGGCCGGCGAGTACGAGCCGCTGTTCCGGCTGGAGTCCTGGCGGGTGCTGGTGGAGAAGCGCGCCGACGGGAAGGTCGCCACCGAGGCGACGATCAAGGTCTGGCTCGGCGGCGAGCGCTTCGTGCGCACCGCCGAGGGCAACGGCCCGGTGAACGCGCTCGACGCCGCGCTGCGAGATGCGATCGGCGAGCTGCACCCGCACCTGCGCGAGATCGAGCTCGTCAACTTCAAGGTGCGGATCCTCGACGAGAGCCATGGCACGGGGGCGGTCACGCGGGTGCTCATCGATGCTTCCGACGGGCACGAGATGTGGGGCTCGATCGGCGTCTCAGAGAACCTGATCGCCGCGTCCTGGGACGCGCTCGTGGACTCGCTGGAGTACGGCATGCAGCCGGGACGCCGGCCGGCCGGAGCAGCCGAGGCCCGGACAGCGCCCGACGCCGGTGCGGGCGCGCTGCCGGGGCGCGGCGAGGCGTAGTGGCCGAGGAGACGATCCCGCTCGCCCGCCCGGTGCTCGGCGAGGCTGAGGAGCGCGCCGCGGTCGAGGTGCTGCGCTCGGGACAGCTCTCGCTCGGGCCGCGGCTGGTGCAGTTCGAGCAGGCGTTCGCCGCGCGGCTGGGTGCGCCGTTCGCGAGCGCGGTGAGCAGCGGCACGGCCGGCCTGCATCTCGCGCTCCGCGCGGTCGGCGTCCAGGACGGCGACGAGGTCATCACGAGCCCGTTCTCGTTCGTGGCCTCCGCGAACGCCGCCGTGTTCGAGCGCGCTCGCCCGGTGTTCGCCGACATCGATCCGCGGACGTTGAACCTCGACCCGCAGGCGGCCGCCGCCGCGGTCTCCGGCCGCACGCGCGCGTTGCTGCCGGTGCACATCTTCGGCTACCCGGCCGACATGGACGCCTTCGAGGGGCTCGCGGCACGCGACGGCCTCGGCATCGTCGAGGACGCGTGCGAGGCGCTCGGTGCTCGCCACGGCGACGGGCGCGAGGTCGGCGCGCGCGGCAACCCCGCCGTGTTCGGGTTCTACGCGAACAAGCAGCTGACGACCGGCGAGGGCGGGATCGTCGCGCTCGCCGATCCGGACATGAAGGAGCGGATCGACTCCGAGCGAAACCAGGGCCGCTCGCCCGACATGGGCTGGCTCGACCACGACCGCCTCGGTTTCAACTACCGCCTGTCGGACATCGCGTGCGCGATCGGGCTGGCGCAGTTGCAGCGGCTCGAGGAGATGCTCGAGGGCCGCCGCCGCGTCGCCGCGCTCTACCGCGAAGCGCTCGCCGGCGACGACGGCCTCACGCTCCCGTGCGAGACGGTCGGCGCGGAGCGCCGCGGCTGGTTCGTGTTCGTCGTGCAACTGCCGCGCGGGGCGGACCGGGACGAAGCGGTGCGGACGCTCGCGGCACGCGGCATCCAGAGCAAGCCGTACCTGCCGGCGATCCACCTGATGAGCTTCTACCGCGAGCGCTTCGGGCACCGCGAGGGCGAGTTCCCGGTCTGCGAGGACGTCGCGGCGCGCTCCATCGCGCTGCCGTTCTTCCCGCAGATGAGCGAAGGGCAGGTCGAGCGCGTGGCCGGTGAGCTGCGCGCCGTCCTGGCCGGCGCACCGGCATAGGATCAGCGGCCGTGTCGCGCTTTGGAGAGCCACAGGACCCCGACTTCCAGCGGCTGAACACGTCGCTCGGCTTCGATCGCAGGCTTTGGCCGCAGGACGTGGCGCAGTCGCGCGCGCACGCCGAGATGCTGGCGGCGCAGGAGATCATCACGGTGGAGGACCGCGATGCGCTGCTCGCCGGGCTCGACGCCGTGGAAGCGGAGCTCGCGGGCGACCGGTTCGGATTCCACGACTCCGACGAAGACATCCACATGGCGATCGAGCGGCGCTTGACCGAGCTGGCCGGACCGGTGGGCGGGCGCCTTCACACCGCGCGCTCGCGCAACGACCAGGTCGTGACGGATCTCGCGCTGTACACGCGCGAGGCCTCCGAGCGCGCCGAGCGAGCTGCCGCGGAGCTGATGGCCGTCCTCCTCGAACGGGCGCGCGAGCACGCCGACTGGCCGATGCCGGGCTACACGCACCTGCAGCGCGCCCAGCCCGTCTACCTCGGCCATCACCTGCTGGCCTACTTCTGGATGCTCGACCGCGACCGGCAGCGCCTGCGCTTCGCCCGCGACCACGCCGGCCTGCTGCCGCTCGGCGCGGGCGCGCTCGCGGGCGTCAACTTCGACACCGACCGGGAGCTCGTCGCAGAGCGCCTCGGCTTCGAGGGGGTCGCGCCGAACTCGATCGACGCGGTATCCGGCCGCGACTTCGTCCTCGACTACCTCGCGGCCGCCGCGACCTGCGCCACCCACCTCTCGCGGCTGGGAGCGGAGCTCGTGCTGTGGAGCAGCAGCGAGTTCGGCTTCGTGACGCTCCCGGACGCGTGGAGCTCGGGCTCCTCGATCATGCCGCAGAAGAAGAACCCGGACGCCGCCGAGCTGCTGCGCGCGAAGGCGCCGCGCCTCGTCGGCCATCTCGCGGCGATGCACGGCGTGATCCACGCGCTGCCGCTGACCTACAACAAGGACCTGCAGGAGGACAAGGAGCACCTGTTCGACGCGGCCGACACGCTGGAGGTGATTCTCGCGGCGGCACGCGGGATGGTGGCAGGGGTCGGGTTCGACCGCGAGCGGCTTGCCGACGCCGCGTCCGACGAGCTGATCGCCGCGACCGACATCGCGGATCTGCTGGTCAGGCTCGGGATGCCCTTCCGCGAGGCGCACGGCGTGGTCGCGGGGCTCGTGCGCACGGCGGTCGACTCGGGCCGGTCGCTCTCGGAGCTCGAGAGCTCGGAGCTCGCGGCGCACAGCGAGCTGCTCGCCGGTCACGAGCAGGAGTTCCGCGACGTGCTCGCCTCGGGCTCCTGGCTGGAGTCGAAGGTCTCGCAGGGGGGCACGTCCTCGGCGCGGCTGGCGGAGCAGCTCGAGCTGGCCGAGGCGGTGCTGGGTGAAGCCGCTCCCACCTGAGTTCTACGGGCGCCCGGTGCTGGAGGTCGCGCCGGATTTGATCGGCTGTACGGTCGTGCACGGCGAAACGGCCGGCACGATCGTCGAGACCGAGGCCTACCACCAAGAAGAGCCGGCCTGCCATGCCTATGTCGGCTTGACGGCGCGCACCCGCACGTTGTTCGGGGCGCCCGGGCGCGCCTACGTGTACCGCTCATACGGCATCCACGCGATGCTGAACGCCGTGTGCGAGCCCGAGGGAGTCGGCGCCGCCGTGCTGATCCGCGCGCTGGCGCCCGAGGCGGGGATCGAGCTGATGCGGGCACGGCGAGGGGTCTCCGACGAGCGCGAGCTCTGCTCGGGGCCGGGGCGGCTGACGCAGGCCCTCGCCATCGGCCTCGAGCTCAACGACACCCCGCTTGATCACGGGGAGGTCGTGGTCCTGCCGCGGGAAGGCCCGGTGCCGGCGGTCGTGTCGTCGGTGCGGGTCGGCATCACGAAGGCCGCCGAGCTGCCATGGCGCTTCTCCGCTGTGAGCAACCCGAACGTCTCGCGGCCGTGGCCGTGGCGGACGGCGCGCGGGCGCAGGCGCGCGCCGGAGGGCGCCGTCGCTAGCCGGTCGGGCTGACGCCGCCGGTCGGCGAGGGGGACGGCGACGACGGTTCGCTGCCGGGGGGCGTCGAGGGCGCCGGCGTGGGCGTGGCGGGCGGTTCGTGAGCGGGCGCGGCGGGCGCGCTCTGGCCTTCGCCCCCGCCCTGGGACGGCGCCGGTTCGGCGTGGCCCGAGTTCGACGGGTGCGACGTCGAGGGCTTCGAGCCGGAGCCCGAGGAGCCGCCGCCGGACTTGCCGCCCCCGGTCGTGGCCGGGGCGGAGGAGCTGCCTTCTTCGCCGGAGGACGTTTCCCCTTCACCGCTGCTGCCCGCGCCGCCGGACACCTTGTGCTTGCTCGCCGCTTCTTCTTCGCGGGTCTTGTCGACCTGCAGGGCCGAGGACATGAAGTCGTGCCAGATCAGGGCCGGGTAGGTGCCGCCCATCACGGGGCCGCCGTTGAAGTCGTGTTCCATCGAGACGAGGCTGTTGGGGAACCCGACCCACACGGCCACCGTGTACTTCGAGTCCCAGCCGACGAACCACGCGTCGCCGAAGTTCGAGGTCGTGCCGGTCTTCCCGGCCGCGAACTGGCCGATCGCGGCGGACTTGCCCGTGCCGTACTGGATCACCGTTTCGAGCATGGACGTCTCGGTCTGGGCGACGCTCGCCGGGAGCACGCGGTGCACGCGGACGCGGTTCTTTTCGGTGTGCTGTCCGCTGGGCAGCGTGCGGCCGCCAGCTTCCACTTCCTGGATCCCGACGGGTTCTTCCCCCGACGCCATCGAGCCGCTGACGCGCTCCCCGCCGTGCGCGATCGTCGAGTAGGCATGCGCCATGTCGATCGGCGTGACGCCGGTCGTGAGGCCGCCGATCGTCATCGCCGGGTTCGTCGAGAGCGGGGTCGTGATGCCCATCCGGTGGGCGAGCAGCGCGATTCTTTCCGTCCCGACTTTCAGCCCCACTTCTGCGTAGATCGAGTTGTCCGAGAAGGCGGTGGCGCCGACCAGCGTGTTCGACCCCGAGTAGGCGCCTTCGTCGTTGTGCACGACGAACTTTTCGCTGCCATGGGTGTTCGGCACGATGAAGGTCTTGACCCTCGAGCTCCACACGGAGTCGGGGGAGATGCCGTCCTCGAGCGCTGCGGCCAGGTCGAAGGCCTTGAACGAGGAGCCCGGCTGGCGCTCGCCCTGGGTTGCGATGTTGAACGGGCTCGAGTTGTAGTCGCGGCCGCCCACCATTGCGCGCACCTCGCCGGTGGAGTTTTCGATCGCGACCAGCGACGCGGTAGGGCCCCCCGGGTAGGCGAGGTAGTTGTTGACCGCCTGTTCGGCCGCGCGCTGGAGCCCGAGGTCCAGCGTCGTGCGGATCTTCAAGCCGCCCTCGAAGGCACGGGCCGCGCCATAGCGTTCGACGATCTGCTGTCGCACCCAGCTCGTGAAGTAGCCGGCGTCCACGCCTTCGACGAGCGGCACCTCCGGCGCCTGGACCTGGTGCGGGGCGGGCAGCGCCTGCTTGATGCTTTCGTCGTAGACGACCCTCGACAGGTAGCCCTGCTCGTACATCTGGCGCAGGACCGTGTTGCGCCGCTCCAGCGCGGCGGCGGGATGGAGCGTGGGGTCGTACGCGCTGGGGTTCTGGATGATGCCCGCGAGCAGCGCGGCCTCCCACGGCTGGAGCTGCTGGACGCAGAGCTGTTGCCCGGGCAGGCCGCAGCCTTCGTGGTTGACGTCGTGGCCGAAGTAGCTCTCGGCGGCGGCCTCGATGCCGTAGGCCCCGTTGCCGAAGTAGACGGTGTTCAGGTACGCGGTGATGATCTTGTCCTTCGACCACTTGTGGGCGAGCTGGTAGGCGAGCGCCGCCTCCTTGAGCTTCTCGAAGATCGTGCGGTGCGACTGGGCCTGGAGGAAGTTCTTGATCAGCTGCTGCTCGATCGTCGAGGCGCCCTGCACCGAGCCCTGGTGCAGGACGTCCTGGACGAAGGCGCGGGCGATGCCGCGGATGTCGATGCCGCTGTTTGAGTAGAAGCGCTTGTCCTCGATCGAGATCACCGCCTCCTTGACCATCTGCGGGATCTGGCCTGGCGTGAGGATCACGCGGTTCTGCTGGCTGAGTACGCCGATCGGGTGCCCGAGATCGTCGACGAGCTGCGAGCTCTGGGCGTTCTTGATCTGCGAGAAGCGTTCGAGCGAGGGGAGGTCCGAGGCGACCGAGATGAACAGGCCGAAGACGAACGAGACGAGGCCGAGCAGGGCGACCGCGACGAGGATCGCCACGAGGCGCAGGCGCTTGAGGCGGGGCTTCGGGGCGACCGCGGGGGCGGCAGGGATGTCGGGGCTGACGGTGGCGCTCATCGGCGGCGTCCGACGCGGGGCTCCCGGCGCGAAATCGAAGCGCCCGTGTGTCGGCCTCGGGCGGCGCTCGGCCGCGGAGGCGAGCGCACTTCCGGCTCGCTCGACGGCCCCGCGCGCGGCCGAGAGTCTAGCATTGCGGCGCGATGCCCCAGCAGAGCTCCGCGGCCGCCGAGCAAGCCGGCAGGCTGGCCCGAAACGCGGTCGACGCGCTGCCCGACGGGGCGCTCGCGGCCAAGCTCGCGGTGGCCGCGGAGGAGCGCCGCCCGCTGCGGGTCAAGCTCGGCATCGACCCGACGGCGCCCGACATCCATCTCGGCCACGCGGTCGTGCTCGGCAAGCTGCGCGAGTTCCAGGACGCCGGTCACCGGGTCGTGCTGATCATCGGCGACTACACGGCGCGCGTCGGCGACCCGTCCGGGCGCTCGAGCCTGCGGCCGATGCTGAGCCCGCAGGAGATCGACGCGAATGCGGCGACGTTCCAGACGCAGGCGATGCGGATCCTCGACGACGACCCGCGCAAGCTCGAGGTCCGCCGCAACGGCGAGTGGCTCGACATGCCGATGAGCGACCTGCTCGCGCTGGTGCGGACGACGACGGCCGCGCAGCTGCTCGAGCGGGAGGACTTCGCGAAACGGTGGCAGGCGGAGGAGCCGATCTCGATCCTCGAGCTGCTCTACCCGCTGCTGCAGGGATACGACTCGGTGGCCGTCGACGCCGACGTGGAGCTGGGGGGGACCGACCAGAAGTTCAACCTGCTGCTGGGGCGCGACATCCAGCGCCACTACGGGCGTCCCCAGCAGGCGATCATGACGATGCCGATCCTCGTCGGCACCGACGGGCACCGCAAGATGTCGAAGTCGCTCGGCAACCAGATCGGCGTGACCGACCCGCCGGGAGAGATGTTCGGCAAGACGATGGCGATCCCCGACGAGGCGATGGAGGAGTACTACCGGCTGCTGATCGAGCCGCGGTCGCCGGGCGGCGCGCCGGGTGTCCTCGGCGAGCTCGCGGGCAGCTCGGCGCGCGACGCGAAGCGCACGCTCGCGCGGGAGATCGTCGCGTGGCTGCACTCGCCGGAGGAGGCACAGCGGGCGGAGGAGGAATGGGACCGCGTGTTCGCCCAGCGCGAGCTGCCGCTCGAGATCGAGGAGGCGCGCCTGCCGGCGGACGGCAGCGTGCACGTGCCCGCGCTGATCGCCGAGGAGTTCGGCATCTCGCGCTCGGAGGCGCGGCGGCTGCTCGAGCAGGGAGGCGTGTGGCTGGGGGAGCAGCAGCTGGGTGCCGGTGACCAGGACCTCGAGGTCTCCAGGGCCGACGGCGAGGTGCTGCGGGTCGGGCGGCGGCGCTTCCGGCGGCTGCGGGCCTCTTAGCAGTCGGCTACGGGCTTTCCGCCGGGCGGCCGGCTACGCTGCCCACAGCCGCAGCCAGGCTCGCGCGGACGGTCCTCGCGAGTGACGGGGGCGCCTTGCCCCGGGGTGGCTGCGCGCTATACTCCTTCGTCGGCCCGCGGGCGCCCCTGGGCGCTGGGTCGGATCGGAATCGTCCCGGAGGATGTCCCTCCGGGAAGGCTCGGCGGTCTTTGAAAACTCAACAGCATGCGCATCTGCGGTCCGATTGGATCGTGGTGTGCGTCCAGGTTCGACCCGTCCGCGGGAGCGTCTTGAACGTTCGCGTGGGACGGCAAAGAGTCAAGTAGGGAAGTACCCCGTCATGGTTCGGGACCCTGTGTATAGGTCCCGGCCGTCGGCGCTTCGGCGCCGGCAACTCCATGACAGGCTTTCTGTGAAGTTCTTCACGGAGAGTTTGATCCTGGCTCAGGACGAACGCTGGCGGCGTGCTTAACACATGCAAGTGGAGCGACGAACCAGGGCTTGCCCTGGGGCAGAGCCGCGAACGGGTGAGTAACACGTGGGTTACCTGCCTCGATGACCGGGACAACCCGAGGAAACTCGGGCTAATACCGGATGTGCCCGCAAGGGGAAAGGAAGCTTCGGCCTCCGCATCGAGATGGGCCCGCGGCCCATTAGCTTGTTGGTGAGGTAACGGCTCACCAAGGCTCCGATGGGTAGCTGGTCTGAGAGGACGATCAGCCACACTGGGACTGAGACACGGCCCAGACTCCTACGGGAGGCAGCAGTGGGGAATCTTGCGCAATGCGCGAAAGCGTGACGCAGCAACGCCGCGTGGGGGAAGAAGGCTTTCGGGTTGTAAACCCCTTTCAGTTGGGACGAAGCCTCGGCGGTGAACAGCCGTTCGGGGTGACGGTACCTTCACAAGAAGCACCGGCTAACTACGTGCCAGCAGCCGCGGTAATACGTAGGGTGCAAGCGTTGTCCGGAATTATTGGGCGTAAAGAGCGTGTAGGCGGCCCGACCAGTCCGCTGTGAAAGTCCAGGGCTCAACCCTGGAATGCCGGTGGATACTGTCGGGCTAGAGTCCGGAAGGGGCGAGTGGAATTCCTGGTGTAGCGGTGAAATGCGCAGATATCAGGAGGAACACCAATGGCGAAGGCAGCTCGCTGGGACGTGACTGACGCTGAGACGCGAAAGCGTGGGGAGCAAACAGGATTAGATACCCTGGTAGTCCACGCTGTAAACGATGGCAACTAGATGTGGGGGGTGTCGACTCCCCCCGTGTCGAAGCTAACGCATTAAGTTGCCCGCCTGGGGAGTACGGCCGCAAGGCTAAAACTCAAAGGAATTGACGGGGGCCCGCACAAGCAGCGGAGCATGTGGTTTAATTCGACGCGACGCGAAGAACCTTACCTGGGCTTGACATGTGAGTGACCGGTGTGGAAACACATCTTCCCTTCGGGGCACTTTCACAGGTGGTGCATGGCTGTCGTCAGCTCGTGTCGTGAGATGTTGGGTTAAGTCCCGCAACGAGCGCAACCCCCGTCGCATGTTGCCAGCATTTAGTTGGGGACTCATGCGAGACTGCCGGTGACAAACCGGAGGAAGGTGGGGATGACGTCAAGTCATCATGCCCCTTATGTCCAGGGCTACACACGTGCTACATTGGCGCGTACAGAGGGTTGCGATACCGCGAGGTGGAGCGAATCCCTTAAAGCGCGTCTCGGTTCGGATTGCAGGCTGAAACTCGCCTGCATGAAGGCGGAGTTGCTAGTAATCGCGGATCAGCAATGCCGCGGTGAATACGTTCCCGGGCCTTGTACACACCGCCCGTCAC